>Ga0209489_104163_pt1 | contig 26980 bp, 27 predicted proteins | sample SiratrowhiteBW_FD_187527 | JGI IMG/M metagenome (GOLD analysis project Ga0209489, IMG submission 187527) | Root nodule microbial communities of legume samples collected from California, USA - Siratro white BW (SPAdes) (version 2) | ecosystem: Host-associated > Plants > Roots > Nodule | place... | reverse complement strand
TTTTTTTATTTCTCTTGTTTTAAAATATCTGTAATTTTCATTTAATGTTTGATTTTAAATATTTTATTTTGTATAATTTAATTAATGGAATTTTATCATGCCTTAAATAAATATAATAGATATAGAGTTTAAGTAGACTAACATAAACAAAATAAAATAATAATTAAATTAAAGTTTCATTTTATTAAAATATAAAAACTAAAATCGCAAAAATTTAGAATTGTCAATAAAAAACACGCCCAGTGGGACTCGAACCCACAATCGCCTGATTAGAAGTCAGGCGCCTTATCCATTAGGCCATAGGCGCTCTTGTGTGATAAATAACAACTCTAATTAAATTAATCACTGACTTAAGATAGATTTTATTCGGTTCATACAAACATTGTTATTTCAGTTTTTTTTTTTTTTTTTTTTTTTTTTTTTTTTTTTTTTTTTCTTATTTTCAGTTTGCATAATCTTTTAACTACGAAAATTTATGTTTTCATCCAATAATGTTTTATACATTTTTAACAGAAAATATAAAATAATTTAATTAAAATAATAAGAGCTTATTGTAGTGTTATCAAGATCCTTTTATAGACTGTGTTAAAAAGTTGAATTTAATTTTATATCTCCTAGTTAAATTTTAGAAAAAAAGGTATATATTGTGATAAAAATTTTAAAAAAATAATTTTAGAAAAGTAAAAAAAATATTTTTTCCAAATAATATATATATATATAATTCCTCATAATACTGATAATTTTGGTTTCATACGAGAAGAAGAAGACTGATAATTCCTCAGAAGTATGAAAAAAAAAAGAAGAAAGCCGCTTTTGTAAAATGATTAAATTATTCTTATTTTCTGAAAATACAAATACCAGAAGCGAAGATAAAGTATAATCAATTATGAGATAATCAATTATACTTATTTTTGTAAGCACATAATCCATTATGCGCTTAAGAAATGAAGCGTATCGATTATTTAAACTCATAATAGATTATACTTTTTTATTTACGTTTTCCGTTCCAACTTTTTGTGATTCAAACAATTACGATGCAATTAGTTTCAGAGTAGGAGAATAAACTTCGAGTACTAATTCTGGTGCGGTTGAGGGAAAAAGATCGAAGTTCAATCAGCTTTGTTTTCCACACTCAGATTGAATAGTGCAGAAGTTTTGTTTCGAAAACACTTTGATTTTTGCGAAAAAGAAATAATTGTTCCATGCGAATTGCAATCAAACAACATAACTGAAATATCTTGGTACCTGATTGATACAGTGTTATTTTGTTGTAGTTAGCTATGATTGAAATTTTGCACTGTTTTTCTTGGATCGGTGAATGCAAAATTGACAACAGAGAAAAATAATCATATAATAATTTATAAAATATTGATTATAATATAATAATTTTTAAATAATAATAATATATGAATTTATATTATAATAAAAGTTTAATAATACTATTACTAAAATAATAATAATAATAATAAATAAATTACAAAATAATAATAATTACAAAATTATAAATAATAGTAATCAAAACAAATTTATTACATAATAATAAAAGTAACAATAATAAAATTAATAATAATAATCAAAATAAATTTATAAGATAATAATAATAACATTAACACTTATAATTATAATTTTATTTTGCGAAGTTTTTTATATATTTTTAGATGTATTTATATTTTTTTCAGTCAAATTCGTGAATCAATATTTCAACTGAATGTGATTAGTAGATATAATTTAAGATTTTAAATTATTTAATAATTTTATTTATTTTATATTTATTATAATTAAGATATTAAATAATTTAGGATTTGTATTTATTTAAGGCTTTGAATAATTTAAAAATTTTATTTAGTTTAGATTTTTATTTAAGTAGGAAATTAAATAATTTAAGATTTATATTTATTTACAATTTTGAACAATTTAAGAGTTTTGTTTTTTAATTATATGAAATTCACAATTTCGATACTCCCAAAAATTATTTTTTTATGAAAATATTTCTAATCTTAGAATTTAATTAATAAAAAAAATTCTCAATTATACCAAGAAAATAATAAAATTTCATTGTAAATTAAAATTAACTACGGCTAATTGTATAACTTAATATTTTTCATAAATTTTTAAAAACATAAAAATTTATCAATCATCTAAATCAAATTAATAATATTTTGTTTTATTTATTTTAAAATTTAAAGATAATTTTTTAATTTTACAATTTTAGCAATTAAAAATAATTCATATCTATCACATTATTCATAAACTTTTTAAGCAAATCTATTCAAATATCATAATCTTTAGATTCAAACAAAATCTAAAGAAAATATAGTAAGATTTTAGTGAAAAGTGAATGATGTGATAGGTGTGGTAGATATTTTAAACTTTTTAATTGATAAAATTGTAAGATTATAAATTTATCTTTGTGGTTAAAAACAATTGAACTTAAATATAATTGATTTGTTAAGTGTAATTGATGAATTATTTATTTATTGATAGAATTATAAGATTATTAATTATTTTAAAATTAAAATTAAAGTATCTTACACTCTACATTTTACATGTTAGGGAAATAAATTGTCAACTGAACTAGTTACCATTATGATCCAACCTTAAACATTCATAATTATAAACGTTTTATAATTAACACAAAATCAACTTTATACATAATCGATTATGGCAAGTGAATAATCGATTATCTTTGCCAAAATACACGTATAATCGATTATAGGATTCTTCGATTATGTTATTTTTTTTTTTGCACAAATGATGAATCTCACACACGTTGCAGCTTAGTCATCACTAACTAATAATGAAACTCTACGACAACACAACAACAAGGTAGTTTCACACGCAATAAGCTTTTACAATATTGTTAACATGACTTTCAACTTTCTTCTTCACAATACACTACGTCCCTTCTCCCGCCTTTTCATCGTTGCAAATCAGTGTAAAAATCTTAAACCAAACATTTGGGCCTCCGACCTTTCTTTTTTCTAAATAATCGAAACTCTTAAACAAATAAAATGTAAGAATTAGTTAAAAATTATACTAATTCATTTTATATATGCTAAGAAAAATATAAGTATTATTGTATTTATGTGTCTAAATTTTGTTCAAATAGTACATATTGAAAAGGAAGAGTGAATTAAACAATTAGTATTTTTTGAATTAGGGTGTCAATTATTTATGAATACATTAGAATTCCAAAAATCAATTAAATGTTTTGTTAAGAGATAAGATGCATGTAACAATTAACTAAGAAATAAAGAAAGAAACACAAAATTGTATATTAGTTTACTATTTGAAAATAAATCAATATCCAATTGTTTAATCTTCTATTAAGTAAATTCATTAATTTTTGACGTTCTTGCAAACACACATAAAACAATTAAATAGTTATATAAAGAAATTTTATCACAAGATTAATTTTATAATTCTAATTGAACTTACAACCAGAAAAGAAAACAAATAATATAGATAACAATATCACTTTGAACCAAATATTTAATAAAAAAAACTAACAAATATTGATTATTTCAACTCAAAGTCTCCCATGATAGTAAAAGTTGAATGTACGTGTCTTTTTTTCAAAAAATAAATATATGATGTTTTTAATATATTAAAATAGAGATAATAATCAAACCCCTCAAAATCTTAATTTGTTAAAATTACTAAAGTCAAACTTTTAACTAACTTCAATATCTTGTTTTAATTCATTAAAATAAAATAAAATTAAAATATTTGAAAATTTGAAAGTTCAATTTAATTGAATAAAACAAAGTCAAATTCACATATTTGAGTTTAAGTTGTTTTAATCCACTAATACATAAATTACAGTTTGAATTAATTAAAATATTCTTTCTTGTAATTCTAACATGTCTAAAAACATTTTAACCTATTAAAAGATATTAAAAAATTCAAATTGTAGTCAATATTCAGATTATTAAGACACTAAAACAATTGTACTGTTACATAATGATAATTATGTACATATTTAATCCTAAATTAAACTTAAAGTTATACATGTAACATCCTGTATCTAACAATAAAATGGTTTCATGTAAATAATCCATAATTTATCAGTATGTGATAATAATAGAGTCCGTAAGTAAATAAAACTATGGTTTAGATATAACAACTTGTTGAAAAATTAAAATTCCAAAACGAGGTCCGTTTTGGGAACGTTACTTCTCTTTTTCTCCCGCCATAGTTGTGCCCTCAATTTCCATCGTAGCTCCGACTTCAGTTCACTCCCACCAATGTAACCTAAGTTTCGTTAACCTCATTTGCCCTAAGCTGAACCTCACCACTGTAATCAGTTGCCATAACCTCAAGTTCAAGAACAGAAAGCTCAGTTTACGATCGCCAGTGAAACCGGTGAGAAAGGTAACGCCGTTGAACCTATTTCTTTATCGTTATTTTTGTTCGCAAGAATCTGTTTGTATTGAACAATGTCGATTTTCCCCAACTGCATCCAATTTGTAAGTGTTCTTTGTAGATTGCATGTCAAAACCCCCAATTTTAGAAACCCTACGTTGCGTTGTCCCAAACCGAATCTATACGAGGTAAGATTTTGTAATCCGTTTATGCAAATGTCTTCAAGAATCTAGTTTTGGTTGAGCCTTGTAACTGATTTTTGTATTATGCTTCTGAGCTCAATATGTTTACGGGATTTGATTGTGGTGTATTTGTGGCTACGAACTGCCATGTATGTGCCTTTCTTTAACCATGTTAAGAAAATTTTCTCATGAGTAGTAGTGTTTTTTACTGCCAATTATCTTATGTTTTTTTTTTAGGATTTAAGGGTTTAAGCCAGTAGAGGGCTTGATGACTCTTTGATTTAGAAAATAACTAACCACAGTCTCAGCTCTCTTCTTCTGAAGTGATTAAAATGATTAATATTGTCGTGTTGGTGTTGTGTGTGATTGTGTTTAAGTCTATATTTAAGACTTCATGCATAATCTATGGGGGTTTCAAGGAATTAGTCCAGCTCACACTGTATTGTATTGTATCTGATTTTTTATTTTTATTTATCCCAGAAGCGAAGTTGTCACATCTTAGCTGTAGTGAGTCAGAGTCAACAGTCACAACTCCAATCTTTAACCTTTAGATTGTTTTGTAAAATGGTAATGGTAATGGTAGGTTAGGTTCATGGGAGATGGGTATGCCGGGTTTCCTGTGATGTGGAGTTCCAATAAGAATCTCACTTGCACGCTCACCATCACCACCTGGACTGCTTTCCTCATTAATTTACTTTCATTGTTGCTATCTTTTCACTCCCTTAATTCCCTTACTTCTCTGTCTTAGTCAAACAAGAAAAATAATAAAAATAGGAAAACCATACCTGCCTTATAAGTTATAACAATATTGTGAACTTCGCAATTGCAACGTATATATCTGGGTAAACCTTTTCCTATTGAAAATGATTACTAAAAGTGCAACAAGTTTAAACTACATCAGTTAGCTTTACATGCCTATAAACAATATTGCCTTTATGAGTGCTGTGTCCACTACACAACTAAAACAAACCAATAATCTTTTCTTTTTTGTAGCAGTTGGGGATGAGCATGAAAGTGGCCATACCATACCCATAGGCATAGTTCTATAGTGCCTTTTGCTTTTAATTCACTTCATTTCTTATGTGCTATAGTTCTGCTGGTTCTGTTGGGAAAGAAGTTTGAACTAAATCCATGGGTTTTCCACCAGTTCTTGTGAATGTAGAGATTTAGTTATATCAGTAGGCGATATGAGACATATATGTAGAGGCCAGGGGAATAGACCTGATCATCCCTGAGAAGAAAAAGTGAAACACACACCACAGAGGCCAGGGGGACTCATAACATGGTTCATATAGTGATGTTTTGAATCTGCATGAGTTATATTGTTTCCTTTTCATAATTCTGTACTGTGTTGTCTTCGGTGAATTTTAACTATGTACAAATGTATTCCCAATCCCTATGTTCGAACACGGATTAGTTTGAAAAGTTTACAGTTAAGCAGTTATTTATATTTTTCAAGGAAAAAAGAAAAGGAATGAGAGATTATAGCCCAATTATAACACTATGTGATGTTTTCATTGTTTAGTTGCAGTCTCCTCCACCTGTTTCAATTAAGGAATCTTCCATTTGTTTTATGTTCTTAACACATTTGTGGGTCTTGTACTTGAAATCAAACCCTCTTAAAAAAGAACTTGTTATTTTCTCCTCAACAAATGACATCGATAGCAATATTAGCAATAACCTGTGATATTAGGGATCTAGATTTTTCTTTAAGCAAACCTAGGAAGTAACAAGGGTAGATTGTTAGCAAATAAATAAGTTACTGATCTATCCCTACAGTAGAGTATATACCATATAAAATGTCCTTTTGTTAACTTACATTTAGATTCTAACAAAATTGTACACTGTGATTGTTGTCCTGTATGAAGAATAAAACTTAACGCATAAAACTTAACTATGATGACATTAATATGTGATATTTTGACACACTAGCTTCCCTTTCCTTATCTTTAGAATTTTGTTGGGTTTGATGCTTGATAGTTGTACTTCACTCTTGGTTTACCTTTGAACTACTCTAGCAGAAATATGTGTAGGTTTATTTGAAATTGTAAAGAAGAGAGTAAAATCTTATTAAAAATTATACATTTGCTTCCTTCATGGATAATTTCGTTCAGGAAACAATTTTCCTTTTCTTCAAATTTTATTGCAATTCTCTTGGGTTTATTGAATGCTTAAGTTTTGAAACACCACAACACTGAGAATGTAGATCGAATAAGGATGCTTTATTTTGATGTTTTAATAGTACTTGTGAAATATGATACATGTTTTTGGTTTGTTTAAGAAAAATTCAAGCAACACCTTTTGACAATGTCTAATTGTTTGACATTAATATTAAATCCTAGCATTGAACAAGAGTAGCTGCCTTGCTGGACTTGGTGCTTTGGCTCTAACTCTGGGTAATCCAATCATGTAATTGGAGCAAGTGGAATTTTCTGCTTGTAGTGCTGGTAGAACTGCTCCTGGTTTTGTTATTGTTGTTGCATCATCTGGAGGTATATATTTCCTTATATATGATTGTATTTTTGTTAGGACCGTAATTCTTACTGCAATCTTTCCTTTATTTATTCCCAAGAATGGGTAATCACCCAAATCCCAAAGATAATTTACAAAGAATAAAAACTAATAATTAAACATATCCTCTCCTTTCCTAAGTTGATTCACTCTTATTTATACTAAATTTTCCTAACAGAATACCAAAACCAATCCTAATTGAAAATCTAAAACAAAATTTTAAATCTAAATCTCCCGATTTTGCTGTTGCTTCCCACTTTTTCGGTAAAAATCCAAACTAAATCTCCCTTTGCTAACAATTTTACTATAATGTTCTAATCTTCTGCTATTATGTTTTCAATCTATAGAAAAGTAGTCTTTTGTTTCAGTGTAGTTAAGGATAAATGTAGCATGTGTGATATTGAACTTTTTAGTTATATAAGTTACTATTTATAAAGAACATATTTTCCCTTCAATAGTTGACTATTTTTCTATGAACTAACTCATATAAGCCTTAAATGGTAATAGTCAAAGATAACATTTAAGATAAGAAGAGCCATTATGCTGACCAGTACACATGTTTTTTCAAAAAGAATTTTTTTTTCTATGCTATGAATATGTAGAAGTGTTCACCAAAAATAGATAAGGAGGCACTAAAAATGTCCCTAAACTTTAAAGGGTAATTATTTTTATCAGCATTAAAAACATATATTACATTACAATATAGAATGTCTTGATGCTTGTACTATCAAACCTTGTCATACAATGATTAAGTATGATCCAACAACACAACGACTTGTAGTCTTGTATGTAACGAAGATGAAGTCTTAATGTAAGACAGAGTTATCGATATCGGATAACGGAAAATATCGAAAGACCAAAAAATCCTTTATAACTATATAGCGGAAACCATAACGGGTTATGGCGGAAGCATGATAGTAAAAAAAAATATACATATAACTATTTAAAAGAAAACAAAAATATATACATATAAACATTTAAAAAATACAGAAATATAACTGTATTGCAAAAATAATAAAAGAGACAAGCATAACTGATAGTATTATTATTCTAAAACATAAAATAAGAACTAAACATAATATAAATTTCTTAAATTTTTAACTATATTAAAAAGTACAAAAGTATAATTGTATTGCAAAAATAAAAATAAATGTCAGTAGTGGCGGTCAGCGGTGGTCAACAGTGGCAGGCAATGGCGGTCGTTGGTGGTCAATGGTGACAGGCGACGACGGTCAACAGTGGCCGGCGATGACGGTCGTCGATGACATGCAGAGGCAGGCAGTGGATAGTAGGTAGTGATGACAATAAGGAATATTAAAAGGGATAAAAAATTTTGAATTAATTGATAAGCTAATTTACTATAGATTAAATTAATTGGGTCGGGTAAAGCCTAATTACTATCAGTGTAATTTTAAATTAGGGTTAGGGTAGTAGTCACCTTCTCCTGCATTGCACCTCTGTTCACCGCACCTCCGTCTGACATGATTGTCGATCCTTTGCAACAGCAGCGTCTCTGCGGTCGTCGTGCATGCAGCGCCTCCACGCACGCCGCGTCTCCGCAATTGCAGCGTGCGCTGCTGCGTTTTTTCGCCATTTTCGATCTGTCTTGCCATAGTTACGCGGAAAGCGATCGCCGTGGGCCACAACGAAAAATCCGATTCGCCACCGTCTTGTGATGGTGGTCGGCTGTAAAATCGCCACCGCATTCCGCCATGGCACCGCCATACCAGATTTTCTATAACACTGTTGTAAGATAATTTCATACATGTTTTTTTTTCCAAATGGGTATTTTGGAAGCTTGTGATGGTAATGCACCAATGTATTCATTGTTCTAGTGCCTAAAATTAGCAAAGGTTATTCTCAATTGTTCATTGCAATGCTGCTGAGAAGTCTTTAAGTAAATCCAATCCTTACATAAAAGTTTTGCACAATTTTTCAATCCAATCAAGTCAAACTCCTTATAGAAGTCTGGTTGTATGTATCATGTTTAGTTAGGACCTCTATTTGTGAAACCATTTACAACCATAATTATTGGTTGACAATTTAGGATAAAGTTTAGTAGACATGAAAGTTTGCCTATGGAATCTAAAATGCAGTCTAAAATACTGAAATCTATGTAGTATTTTGATCTTGCTCAAGTGAAGCACTTATGACACATTTATGGAGCTAATATATGTGACATTATAATGCGCTGATTAAGGAACATTTGATGTATGACTTACATTCATTGCATTAAAAATTGGCTGATGCAGATAATGATATTTTTTATATACAGAACATGGATCAAGTTCCATCAAATCGTCGATGGATGTATGATAGGTGTTATAAAGGAAGAGGTGCTTTGAAAAATCATTTGTAATGGGGGTTAAAGAGTTTATTAACAAAGCTTTGCAACAAGATAATTATCACAAAGATGGGGGAATTCAATGTCCTTGCATGAAGTGTGATTTGATTTTGGAATATAGAATTGTGAAGGTTCACCTATACAAACATGGTTTTAAGCCTAATTATTGGGTTTGGATTGATCATGGTGAAAAGATGCCACAAGATGATTTACATAATGATCATAGTTGCATTGCTATGGGGAGGGATGTTGAAGATGAACAATTTACGTTCATGCAAGATATGGTGTATGATGCTCTTAGGCAACAAGAGTCATTCCAACCATCAAATTTAGATATCATTGAAGAGGCGCCAAATGAAGAAACTCAGATTTCATGACTTATTGCTAGATGCAAATACACTATTATATGAAGGGGCATCAAAGTCTAAATTATCAATGTATGTCAAGCTATTAGCTTGCAAGTCCAATTGGAATGTTCCTGACTTGTGCCTAAATTTTATTTCAAAAATGTTTTTGGATATAGCATGTTAAATATAAAATCAAGATCCCAAAATACCAAATCTGAATAGAAACTGAATATTATAAATTAAGATCCCAAAATACAAATGAGTTTCGAAAAGATTACATTCAATCCCAAGATATGAAGATTTAGCTACCCATGACAGCCATTACAACTCAATGATGGGAAGATTGCTTGAGAAAAGGAAGAAATCTTGCTTGGTTCTCATCACTGCTATTCTTCTCTACCCCTCTAGTTCTAGATCCCTTCTCTCAGCCTCTAGAAACCTTATAAAGCGTTTTCTGACTTAGCTCAAGTGACTTTTCGCTTGAGCTAGCCAGTTTTCGCCCAAGCGTGCCTGTTTTAGATTCTGTCAAAAGGGTTCCTTGCTCGGGCGAGATGCTCCTCGCTCAGGCGAAAATTCAAGGTGCTCTATGTGGTTATTTCGCCCAGGCGAAGTTCTTCTCGCTCGGGCGAGATCTTGATGAGCTTTTTAGGATATTCTTTTCGCCTGGGGTGAGCTCTGAGCGACAACTTCTGCACTTAGTCTACAATCTGCACTGTTTTTGCCTAGGCAGGTTCCTTCCTACTTGGATAATCTTTCTTTAACTTTTTAGCTCTTTTTCTTCAAAGATCTTCCAATCTTTTATTTTTTTCATTCTTTTCTTCCTAAAATTTCACAACAATTGAGATTAAATGGTTTCCTTTAACTTATGACTCAATTTCTAATTGTAAATCCAAAAACTCTCAATTTGGGATTAATTAATTCTTTAAAGAACACTTAAAATCTCATAAATTCCAGTTTTCTCATGCATAAAAATACTGAAATTTGGCACTTATCAACTCCTCCCAAACTAGAATCTTGCTTGTCCTCAAGCAAAGTAATTGGCTTCACAGAAAAAAAAAAAAATTCCTAAACAAAACAGTGGTTGCTAAAAAATCAGACTCATAGCTCAGTCATTAAACATTTTCAAAACAATAATTCAATGTAAGAAAGATTAGATATTCCAAGTCCAATTAGAGTAAGAAAACAACACAATCAATCCACAAGAGAACAACTCCAACAAAGATATGATAATTATAATGAGGAATTTCTCTCTTAATCTCTCCACGGTTGGTGTATCTCTCAACTTTCACTGATTAAGAAAAAATCAAAGTTGCTTTTCATTTATAGTTAAATCACAAACACAAAATCAACATGGATCTTAAGGTCTTTTTAAGGTAGTAATGAGGTTGGACTATCAAGAACATTGGTTTTTCAAATAACAAAGTGCACACTTCAGACAAGGAGAATATATCTACAATGGAGACAAAATTTTCTCAGAATGGTTTGATCTACCAACTCTTGATTTCTTCCATCGATCATTTTTCTTTCTTTTCTCTAATTCACTCATTTGTTTTTTTTATTTATTTGCTTCTTTTTTTGGAATAGAGCAAATGAGTGAATTAACTACCCCTTTTCTTTACATAATCAACATGTCAAAGCTAAGTCAACCTTTCTCATTACATTGATGAATTGCACCTATGTTCTCCTTTCCTAAACATGCTACTAGGTTGGAAATTTATATATTGAAGGTTGGGGTGCAACAATGAAGTTTCAGCTCAATGGGTTATCACAAAAAATTTGGTCATATAATGTATTGGTTGGCTATTTGGCAATGGGTTTAAGTGTTAACAATATGCAAAAATGCCTCAATCATCTCTATGTTTCATCTGTGAAGTACAATAACACAAAATCAGACAACCTCAATTTGATACATTACTCAGTGGGACTCTCAATTTTAACTGTTTGCAGGATCACAACTCACATTATTGGTTTTAATTCCTCAAATATTCTTAATCAAGCCTTGCTCAAGTCAAACCCCTATTCAATTTCATGCATCATTCCCTCATTGAATTTAACTCAAAAAATCTAATCCACTCACAGTATCTTAATCACAACTAATCTAATTAAGAATAGTCCTGAGTCAAATCTTGAGCAATAACTGAAACATGCTACATACTACACATCAAAAACAAAACAAAAACAATAGTTCAATTATAAAATTGAAAAGCTAGCATACTAGAGAAATTATATTAAAACACATTTAACTAAGGAACAAAATTATCCTCCCCTCATGATCCTATCCAGATCTGTGTCAAAATCTGCCTTTTGTTGATCTGCTTCCTCATCTGCTCCTGTAGCATTGGATGACCCTGCTTCACCTCCCCCATAGAAATTTGGCCTGTTCCTAGGCCATGACATATAAGTACTAAATTGCTCCGGAGCCATCCATGGATTGTATTGACCTGGAGGAACAAAATCGTACAACCCTTCTTCTAGGTACATTATGCCCTTGTAGTTTGGGCTTTGTTAGAGCATCATGTGGTCCTGTCGCAACTGTATATTCTGTAAAGAAGCTTGGATGGACAACAACTAATCATATAACATGACATTTGTGAATAGTGTCGTTGAGGATTCTGCCTGTTCAAATTGTTGCTCTTCCACCACAGGAGGAGGGGATGGTGGCTGTTGGGGAGCCTGAGGATTTTCTTCCGGATTGACACAAAATTGTTGGATATAGCGTGCATCTAGGGGTGGTTTGATTTTTGATGATGGGTTGACCTCCACACCATATTCTGCACAGAGGGCTGTGATAAGTGCAGGAAACCCTAGAGATCCTTTGACTCTTTCATTCTTGGGATTGATCTCAAGGTTTGCAAATTTATAAATCTCATTTGAGATGATCCTTGTAACATTTACTTTATAATCTTCTCTCATGATGGAGTAGACCAGATAACATCTGGGCATGTTAAGATCAGAGACATGCCCTATTGGTATTATATTTGCCAGAGTGAAGGTCATCCATATTTGAACAATAGTCTTCATGTCCTTCCTCTTGATTCTGAGTGGTTTCCAGTTGGTCCAGTCTCATAAGTTCTACCTCGCAGACATAAGAGTCTGGCCACGACAGTCTCATCAAACCCACCATACCTAGCTCTTGGCTCTTGGTATCTGCACTCACCATCTTTATCGTGGTATTGAAATGGGCTTTCAAGGTATAACCCATTTTCCTCGAACTCTGACTCTTCGCTCTTGAGCGGGTTGTCTTTCTCCGCAAGCATTTGCATAGAATTCATATATCACCTTAGGATCAAATTTGGGTAAAGGATTGGCCAATTGCATCCAATTTCTTCTTATAAGTTCATGTAGAAATTGGTCATACTCCCCTGATTGTAGTTTGACTTATCGTTCTGGGATGAATGTCTAGTTGTTGATGATCTCATGTCTCTACTCCTTCTCTTTGTTCATGAAGAGCTGCTTGGTAGGTTGCTCTTCAGATGAGTCAATCCTCAATCTTTTGCCCTTAGAAGTGCCAACAGATATACCCTTTGAGGTTCCAGCAACAGTGGACTTAGTTCTATCCATCTACAAAAATAAGCATTAGCCATACAAGCACTATAACTGACATCATCATATGCTTCTGCCTAATTATCCCACATTCAAATATTTCCAATGCAAGCATTTCATCAAACATTTGGCGTGCATAGCATGCAAAACAATAGAATGGGTGAGGATATACATTTTAAACCATAAATCAGTGGTAAACATGTCTTCCAACAGATATTTGACAACATTATTCCTAAGCCAACCACATATTCATCACATTCAATCAAAATCTCACTTTCAAAAGGGGAACTAGGGTTTTGCAATCCAAATTGGGTATAAAAGCACAAATTAATCGGTTAAAAGACAAGAATGGGAGCCAAGAATGACTTACCTTGAAGATTTTGCAAGATTATTCGGTGAAAATCGAGGATTTGAGCAAGGTTGAGCAAGAAATGCGAGAGGAAAGCGAGGGGCTGTGCAAATGAGTTTGGGAGCAAGAGGAAAACGAGCCCTTCGCGTAGGGTTTCAACTTTTTAAAAACCAGGGCACAAAACTTTTTAAAGACCATCTCGCTCGAGCGACACTGACATGGCAGGTCCTATAAATGACTTTTCGCCCGAGCGAGAAATTCCTCGCTCGGGCGAAAACACTCCAGTGAGTGTCCTAAGTTTTCACTTAGGGCGACGTCTAACTCACTCGGGCGAGATTGCTCTAGAGAGCACCCCTAATTTTCGTCCAGGGTGACATTCAGCGCGCCCGGGTGAGATTGCTCCAGAGAGCACTCCTAATTTTTGCCTAGGACGAGGTGGGGTCGCTTGGGTGAGAGTTACAGTTCTTAATTTTAAGTTTTTTTTTTTTTTTTTTTTTTTTTTTTTTTTTTTTTTTTTTTTTTTTTTTTTGTTTTTTTTTTTTTTTTTTTTTTTTTTTTTTTTTTTTTTTTTGCAAATTTGGCCCGAGCGAAATTTTCATCGCCCGACCGAAAACACTTGTGCAACTCTCCTTTAAAACCCAAGACTCTCGCACAATACTTCTTATCAGTGACTCTAAACTCATGCTAAATTGAAAAAAAAGTAATGTAAAAATTGAAGGAGAGAATTAAACTCATAAACACTGGGTTGCCTCCCAGGAAGCGCTTGTTTAACGTCATATAGCTTGACGCCTGAGAGTCATTAACTCTCAAATGGATCACTGTAGTGAGCCTTTCAATCTCACTACAAAGATAGTGCTTTAGCCTCTGCCCATTCACGATCCAACTTCTCTGAGATTCAGGATCTTCTAATTCCACTGCACCATATGGTTTGACTTGCTTGACAAAAAAAGGGCCTGACCACTTAGACTTCAATCTTGAATTAAACAGTAGTACAAATTGGCTTGGATAGAAGCTTCTCTTCAAAATTCTCTTGTAATGATAGAACTTGGCACACTCCTTATACAATTTTGAGGATTGATAAGCATTCAACCTCATTTCTTCTAATTAACTCAGTTGCACCTTTCTCTTCTTTTTGGAAGCTTTAACATCCCAATTCAGTAGCTTTAAAGCCCAATAAGCCTTGTGTTCCCAACTCTACAAGAAGATGACATGCCTTCCCATATATTAGTTAAAAAGGAGAGAAAGCTGTGGGAGTCTTGAAAGCTGTCCTATAAGCCCACAAAGCTTCATCAAGCTTGCTCGACCAGTCTTTCCTAGAAGAGGCCACAATCTTCTCTAAAATTTTCTTGATCTCCCTATTCGAGACCTCTGCCTGGCCATTGGTCTGAGGATGATATGCTGTTGCCACTTTGTGTCTAACACCATAGTGTTCTAATACTTTTTGGAGCTGGGCATTGCAGAAATGAGAGCCTCCATCACTAATGAGGACTCAAGGTGTGCCGAACCTGCAGAAGATGTTTCTTTTGAGGAATCTGATGACAGTTCTAGCATCGGCCTTCTGAGTCAGGATGACTTCAACCCATCTAAAGACATCTCCACTGCTAGTAGAATGTACTCATTTGAGAATGAAGACGACAGTGGTCCTATAAAGTCTATCGCCCAACAATCGAAGATTTCCACCTTCTGAATGTTTTTTAAGGGCATTTCATGCCTTTTGGAGATACTTCCTGTTCTTTGGCAGTTGTCACATCTCTTCACATACTCATTCGCATCCTTGAACAGTGTGGGCCAAAAGAATCCAGCTTGAAGGACTTTAACAGTTGTCCTTTCTTCATTGAAATGACCTCCGTATGGTGAGTTTTGACAATGCCACATAATGTTGTTGGCCTCCTCTCTGGTGACGCATCTTCTCAGTAAATTATTTGTCCTGATCTTGAATAGATGAGGATCATCCCACTCATACTGATTGGTCTCCTTGAAGAGCTTTTTCTTTTGATACCAATCATAATCTTCTGGGATAGCTCTAGTAGCTTTGAAGTTTGCCATGTCTACAAACCATGGTCTTTCTTGGATCATTAGGAGTTTCTCATTAGGAAATTCAGCCATCACTTCCTCATTTGCAAGTCTTGATAAGTGATCTGCCACGTTGTTTTCACAGCCCTTCTTGTCCTTTATCTCCAGATCAAATTCCTGCAATAATAAAATCCATCTAATAAGTCTTGGTTTGGAATCTGATTTATTCAGCAAGTACTTAATTGCAACATGGTCAATGAAAACAATAACTTTGGAACCAATCAAACAGGACCTGAATTTTTCTAGTGCATACACTATAGCAAGTAACTCTTTTTCAGTAGTGGTGTAATTACTTTGAGCATCATTTAAAATTTCACTTGCATAGTGTACTACATAGAAAACTCTCTCTTCTTTGCCCCAGTACTGTTCTAACAACATAGTTGCTCGCATCACACATAAGTCTAAAATTAAGTTGCCAGTTTGGAGCAATAATGATGGGTGTAGAAATGAGTTTTTCTTTTAAACATTCAAAAGCACTCATGCAATCTTTATGAAAATTGAAAGAAGTATCCTTATTGAGTAAATTGCATAGAGGCTTTGCGATCTTTGAGAAGTCCTTGATGAATCTTCTATAGAAGCCGACATGTCCTAGAAAGCTCCTGATACCCTTGATGTTGGTTGGTGGTGGCAGCTACTCAATCACTTCGACCTTGGCTTTGTCCACTTCAATTCCCTTGCAAGATATTTTGTGGCGCAAAACAATTCCTTCCTTCACCATGAAATGTCACTTCTCCCAATTTAGCACCAAATTGGTGTCCACACACTGCTTCAGTACGATATTCAAGTTCTCTAAACAATAATCAAATATAGATCCAAACACAGAAAATATCCGTGAATGCTTCAATGCACTTTTCTATCAGATTTGAGAAGATGACAAGCATACACCTTTGGAATGTAGCAGGGGCATTACACAACCCAAATGACATCTTCCTATAAGCAAACACTCCAAAGGGATAAGTGAAGGCTGTCTTCTCTTGATCTTCTAGATCTACCACAATTTGGTTATACCCAGAGTACCCATTTAGAAAATAGTAGGCTTTTTCAGCAAGCCTTTCCAACATTTGATCCATAAAGGACAATGGGAAGTGATCCTTCCTTATGGCTTGATTTAGCTTTCTTTAGTCTATGCACATTCTCCATCCTGTGACAGTCCTGGTTGGAATTAATTCATTTTTCTCATTATGAATCACAATCATCCCACCTTTCTTTGGTACCACATGTACAGGACTAACCCAAGCACTATCAAAAATGGGGTAGATCAGCAAGGAAGGAATACTTCAAATGAGGTGGTAGTTGTTTTAACTCTATCTTCTGTGGTTGAGAGCTCTTTTCTTCAGTCTTCTCTTGTTTTTGGGTACTGTTCTTGGGGATTCCCTTTACCTTCTCTAACTCTTTCCAACATTCCTTAACTTCTTCTTCCCGCTCATTCAACTCTTAAATAGTATGGGTAAGAGTTGTAATTAAAGGTTCAGAGGCACTTAATCTTGCTTGTTGCCCAGCACAGATTTCATCTAGAACATCTACTCGAAAGCACTCTTTTGCACCACTTGGATATTTCATAGCTTTGAAGACGTCAAAGCTCACTTTCTCATATTGCACACACACCTTCAATTTCCCTTATCAACATCAATGATGACCTTGACAGTCTTCATGAATGACCTTTCTAGGATCAGAGGAATTCAACATCCTCTTACGTATCCATAACTACAAAGTCAACGGGAAACAAAAATTTGTTCACCTTTACTATCATGTCTTTAATAATTCTATATGGGTGCTTTATTGACTTGTCAGCCAATTGTAGTGTCATCCTTGTGGGTCTCACTTCAACTTCTCTAATTTTCTTTAACATAGAGAGAGGTATGAGGTTGATGCTAGCTCCAAGATCTAATAGAGCTCTTCTCACACTGAGATTTCCTATAGTAACAGGTAAGGTGAAGCTTCCCGGATCTCTAGATTTCTGTGGCAAGAACTTTTGAATGATGGCACTCCACCCAACTTCTAGTTCAACTGTTTCCTAATCAGGAATTGTTCTCTTCTTTATTAATAGTTTTTTCATGAACCTAGCATAAGTTGGCATTTGCTCCAGGGCTTCAATGAATGGAATGTTAATCTGTAGCCTTTTGAGAACATCCAGAAACTTTGAGAATTGCCTATCCTTATCCTTCCTTGAGGGGGCACGTGGGTAAGGAATATCCCTCACAGGGGGACTTCTCATCTGACTCTCACTTTTTTTATTTTTCTCACTCTTTTCTCACTCTTTCCACTTTCTTTTCTACTTTTTTCTTTTTCTTCCCCACTCTCATTTTTTTCTTCGTCCACTCCAATCTCTTCAACACTTAGATTATCACCAATACCTTCTCCTACAACTTTTCCACTCCTTGTTGTAATTGACTTGCAGTGCTCTTTGAGGTTGGTTTGGGTGTTGGCTAAGAATTGGCTTCCTTGTTGATTTGCTAGCTGTTTGGCTAACTGGTTGACTTGTGTCTCAAGATTTCTGATGGAGGCCTCTGTATTCTTCTGATTAGCCAAAGAGGCTTGCATGAATTTTTCCAAAATATCTTCCAACTTGGTTGTCTTATCTTGAGTTGAAGAGAATTGTTGTTGCTGATAGGGAGGTTGCCTATTACATGGACCGACATCCTACTTCCACCCAAAATCTTGACTTTGATTATTTCTCCACCCTTAAGATGTATTGTTCTGATAATCTCCAGAAAAACCACCTTGTCTACCTTGGCTTCCCATATAATGAACCTCTTCTTGTAAAGGATTAACTTGATAAGAGCATTGTCCATTTGAGTGGTCACCTCCACAGAAATCACACTTCATAGTTTGACCTTAATTTGGAGAGGACTGCACAACTTGTAGTTGCTGAGACAATTTTGATAATTGCTTTGTGATTGCCTCTATTTGCTGAGTCAAGATCTTATTCTGAGCTAAAAGTGCATCAGAGGTACTGAAATCAAGCATTCCCTTCTTTTGAACAACTTGTCTGTCATGTTGGGCTTGATAGTCTGTAGAAGCTAGAGCATCAATGATTCTTGTTGCTTGCTCTACATCCACATCCATCATGGTACCTTCAGCTGCTACATCCAATATCATCTTGGTGTCAGACTTCAGACCATTGTGAAAAATAGTCAGTTGTGCAATGTCTTCCAGGCCATGGTTTGGGCATCTTCTGATCATCACCTTGAAGCATTCCCAAGCATCACAAAATGCTTCATTTGACCCTTGCCTGAATGTGGAAATGTCTGATTTAGCCTTGATGAAACGAGACTGTGAGAAAAATTTATGCAGAAATATTTTCTCTAGATCATTCTAGCTTGTCAGACTCTGATTTGGATGAGATTTCAACCATTCTTTTGCTCTACCTGTTAATGAAAAAGGGAACAAACGTAGGTAAGCATATTCGGTATCACCTTCTTCAAACCCCATAGTTCCAACAAGCTCATAAAATGTGGCGAGATGAGCATATGGATCTTCATTATCCATTCCTTTAAACTGGTGAGCACTAATCAAGTTGAGGAAGGCCGACTTCATTTCCAATTGTCTGGTGATAGCAGACATTGCTATGCTAGAGAAATGTCTTGGCCCTTGCTGCATGACTTAGTTTTCCAGAGTTCTTCTAGGTGGGGGTGGTGAGCATATGGATCTTCATTATCCATTCCTATGAACTGGTGAGCACTAATCAAGTTGAGAAAGGCCGACTTCATTTCCAATTGTCTGGTGATAGCAGGCATTGCTATGCTAGAGAAATGTCTTAGCCCTTGCTGCATGACATAGTTTTCCAGAGTTCTTCTAGGTGGGGGTGGTGGTGGAGCTCTTTCTCTTCCAGTCATATTTCCTTCTTGATTTACTTGAATATCTCTGTGAGGGCTGGTGGAAAGTTATTCTCTTGCTCATTGCTTTGATATCTTTCTTTCTATGGTTGTTCCAAGCTGTCTTCTCAATTTCTAAATCAAATTGCAATTGATCTCTAGGAATTTGTAATCTCAATAACATAAATAAGGAATAACTTAAGCAAGGGTTAGCACAAAGGGATTAGCAAATAATTAAAACAAAAAGAAGACAAAAATGAAAATATCCACATTACTTAATAAGCTATGTTTTCAAATTCAAAAACAATAATTGTTACCTTGCAACGACGCTAAAAACTTGTTAAGACTTTATTCGGCAAGTGTACCGAGTCACAAGTAATATAGTAAGTTAAGTAAAGATGTCGATCCCTCAGAGAACAGTTCTGTTTTATAATTTTAGCGTCACTACTCAATAAGCAAATTCAATTTTAATAGAATGTTTGATTTGAATAACAAATACTACGAACATGCAAGTTAAGAAACAAAGTTAATAAGCAGTAAAAATATTATGAAATAATTGGGGAAACACTCTGGGATTGAACTCATCTATCTCACTCATTTGTGACTTTGGTAAATCATGAAATATAATGACTGTGACTATTCAAACTTGATGCACATATAAAAATCACTCAAATTGATTCCTCAAACATGAGATTCATAAGAAAACTTCTTAGATATAGATTCTTCGGCTAGCTAATCAATTACCCAACATTAAGAAATGATGTATTGCATTCAATAAATTGAAACCTATTCCTAGAATCCCAAATTACTGCGTATTTTTCTATAGGTCATAAACTCAAAATCACTTTCCAGTAGATTTCAACAATTAAAAACAAGATTCTACAGATAATATAAAATCAAGCATGAAAAATGAGATGGAAATACCAAATATGAATAGAAACTGAATATTAGAAATCAAGATCCCAAAATATAAATAAGTTTTGAAAAGATTACACTCAATACCAAGATATGAAGATTTAGCTACCCACGACAGCCATTACAGCTCAATGATGGGAAGATTGCTTGAGAAAAGGAAGAAATCTTGCTTGGTTCTCATCACTGCTATGCTTTTCTGCTCCTCTAGTTCAAGATCCCCTTCTCTCAGCCTTTAGAAACCTTATAAACGCGTTTTTTGGCTTAGCTTAAGTGACTTTTCGCTTGAGCTAGCCAGTTTTCGCCCAAGCGTGTCCGTTTCAGATTCTGTCAAAAAGGTCCCTCGCTCAGGCGAAAATTCAAAGTGCTCTCTATGGTTATTTTGCCCAGGCGAAGTTGTTCTCGATCGGTCGAGATCTTGATGGGCTTTTTGTGATATTCTCTTTGCCTGGGGTGAGCTCTGAGCGACAACTTTTGTACTTGGTCTACAATCTGCACTGTTTTCGCTTGGGCAGGTTCCTTCCTGCTTGGATAATCTTCCTTTTAACTTTTTAGCTTTTTTCTTTAGAGATCTTCTAATCTTTTATTTTTGTCATTCTTTTCTTCTTGAAATTTCACAACAATTGAGATTAAATGATTTTTTTATAACTCATGACTTAATTTCTAATTGTAAATCCAAAAACTCTAAATTTGGGGTTAATTAATTACTTAAAGAACACTTAAAATCCTATAAATTCCAGTTTCTAATGCATAAAAATACTGAAATTTGGCACTTATCAACGGGGTGGTGTCTGGTTCACATTTTTTATTTTTTTTGATGAGATGTTTAAATGCTATGTTACAGATATGGATACTCTTTGTAGATATTCAGAGGAAGTAGATAAGGTGACTAATATAAATAATGAACATGAAACTAGTTTATTGGTTCGAGAAGAAGACTGTATTCTTGATTTTACAACTGATGAGGTAAAATAATTTGTTTTTGTATATGTTTATGAAATGTAAATTAATTATATAACAATGAGATATATTTTGTAGGTGTTTCGTACCCGAGATAACTTACTTCAGTGGGTTCGAAAGGTTGCATTTAGACTTGGCTGTGTTGTTGTCATACTCAGATCAGACAAAGCAAATGGAGCACAGGGTAGAAAGACATTTGTCTTGTTGGGATGTGAAAGAAGTGGAAAATATAAAAAGTACAGAACAGATTTAGAGGTAAGTAGAACCGGCACAAGGAAGTGTGACTGTCCATTCAGATTGCGGGGCAAACCAATAAAAGGTGGACAAGGTTGGGTTTTGAAAGTGATATATGGGTTGCATAACCATGAATTGGCTGAGACATTGGTTGATCACCCTTATACTGGTAGGTTATTACCTGATGAGGTGCCATCCGATTGTCATTTTGTTTTGCAAATGTAAATTGAATAACACCTCATCCGGTTTACATTTTGAAAAAATATGTAAATCGCATGAGGTGTTATTTGGTTTACATTTGCAATAGAAATTTAAATCGGATGACACCTCATCTGGTTTAATTATTTTTTCAACACGTAAATCGGATGGGGTGTCATTCGGTTTACATTTGCAAAATAAAATATAAACCGAATGAGATCCATCCGGTTCATAAAGTTCCAAATCAATAATGTCGCCATTCATCGTCGACGACCATCTAAATCAACAAATTAACCACTCAATTCTATAATACATCTCACAAATTTCCCATAAACATAAAAAATTACTTACCTACAACTTTCTTGAAGCTTTAATTAAAGATTTTGCCAAAAAAATGAAACTGTTAAAGCAAAACCGCACATCTCTAACCGTTCCCACAACTATCACAAATCGGAGAAGGTAATGTAGGGGGCATAATACTCCAATAAACAGTGACAGATCTGAACAAATGACACTAGCGACAATGGTGGATGAGGAAGATGCTACATGGACGGGGTTATGGAGGTGAAATGGAAATAGGGAAACTCAACAAGGTTATGGAGGTGAAGGTGGTGGAGGGAAAGGCTGACTTTTCCAATTTTACAGTAAAGGTATATGAGTAATGCATATTCACTATAGAGGTGTAGGAAGAGGGTATGGAAATGGAGAAAGAATTTGTCTCAAGTCGAAGACTGGAACCAAACCAAAATATTCTTGGGACAAATTCTTCCCCCACCTCTATGCCCTTTTCCTGCACCTCTAGAGGAAAATAAAATTACTCGTATACCCTTACTTTAAAATAGGAAAAAAGTCAACATTGTCCTCCAACCCCTTCACTTCCATAACCTTGTTTCGTTTCTCTGTTTCTAATTCACCTCCATAACCTCGTCTGTAGAGCATCTTCCTCATCCACCACCGTCGTCGGCGTCGTTTGTTCAGATCTGTAACCCCGTTCATTGGAGTATTCTACCCCCAACATTGCCTTATCTGGTCTGTGGTAGTTGTGGGAGCGGTTAGAGGTGTGCAGTCTTCATTTAGCAGCTTCATTTTTTTTGGCAAAATCTTCAATTAAAGCTTCAAGAAAGTTGTAGGTAAGTATTTTTTTATATTTACGAGGAATTCGTGAGATGTATTGTAGATTTGAGTAGTTGATTTGTTAATTTGGGTGGTTGTCAACGGTGAACGACGACATTGTCGATTTGGAAGTTTATGAACCGGATGGGTCTCATCCGATTGTCATTTTTTGTTGCAAATGTCAACCGAATGACACCTCATCCGGTATATATGTTTTGAAAAAAATATGTAAATCGAATGAGGTGCCATTCGGTTGTCATTTTGTTTTGCAAATGTAAAACGGATGACACTTTATTCGGTTTACATTTTTTTATTTTTTTAAATTAATAATAATTGTGTGCACTCTGACAGATATGGTTAGGACTAAAGAGCGTGGTTTCCAGCCTGAAGGCCACAGAAGACCTACAACATCAGCTCGTAGAAGGGATCGGGGTGCTTTATCCAGTGCTCCTCCTGTTGGTGGTGATGCTCCTCTTGTTGGTGGTGATGCTCCTCCAGTTGGTGGTGATGCTCCTCCAGTTGGTGGTGATGCTCCTTCAGTTAGTGGTGCTGCTCCTCCTATTGGTGGTGCTGCTCCTTATATTGATGGTGGTGATGCTGGTGAGGTTGTATCAGCTCGTAGAGGGGATCGGGGTGCTTCGTCCAGTGCTTCTCATGTTGGTGGTGATGCTCCTCCTGTTGGTGGTGATGCTCTTCCTGTTAGTGGTGATGCTCCTTGTATTGATGGTGGTAATGCTGGTGAGGTAGTAGGTTTTTCTGGGGGACCATCTGATGTGTCTCTTTTAGTGAGTTATAATCATCATGTGGCGTTGAGATTGTGGGAAGGTCAGGTAAGATTATGTTATAACTTGTGTTTATTTTGTGTTTAATATGTGAGATTTTTATATTAGTTTTTGCTTTTTGTTTAGGATCGTGGAGTCTTAAAATTAGTCTCCCATGGGAAAAAAGTTAACAAGTTTGGTCTTCCTCGTCTTGAGGTTTTTGCTTTAATTGTGAATTGCGGATTGTTGTCTCTATGCAACATTTGTTATGAGGTTGCGGACAAGGGTCTCATTTGTGGATTTGTTGAGAGGTGGCACCGGGACACGAATACATTCCATATGCCATTTGGTGAGATTTCCATCACTTTGGATGACGTGTCATGTCTACTTCATCTGCCTATTATGGGGCAATTTCCGACTTTTGATAGCTTAGACAACAGTGGAGCCCTTCTTGTAATGTCAGAACTATTAGGCGTTCAAAGTGGTCCTGCAAATGCCGAGATGCGTGAAGCTCGTGGCAATGCTGTGCGACTGAGTTGGTTGAGAGAACATTACGAGACATGTTGCTTGAATCAACATTGGGAGTTTGCTGCAAGGGCTTATTTGATGCATCTAATTGGATGCACAATTTTTGTAGATAAAAGTGACACATCTATCTCGGTTTCTTATTTACCATTATTTCGAGACCTTGCGGTCTGTGGTGGTTATGCCTGGGGAGCAGCTGCTTTAGCACATATGTATGACAAACTAGGAGATGCTTCTTTTGTTGGGACCAAACAGCTGGGCGTCTTTATTACCCTTTTACAGGTAAATATTAAGTATAACCTTATTATATTTTATTACCTCTAATTTTATTTATTATTGACAGTCATGGATTTACGAGCACTTTCCATCTATGGGAAAGAAGGATGTTGCCCTAAGCTATAACGAGGCACTCCCACGGGCTTCTCGATATGTGGCCTGTCGACATCCCTCTCGATTGGTTGATGTCAGACAAGAGTTAGATGGATTGACCCTCTCTGATATCATTTGGTCTCCTTACGATTCTCATAGAGTTAGTCGGTTGCTTGAGCCGATTTCTTTTTTTCGGGGTTTTCTCCAATATGGAGATAACATCCAAATGCATCTTCCTGATCGTGTACTGCGACAATATGGTTATATGCAAACCATACCACCTCCTCCTTTGGTTCAAGATATGGTAGCTTTTCACACGGTAAATGCGTGTTGGGTCCATTTTGTTGATAATGTTGTGACTTCGATGATACCTGCTGTCCACCCACATGCATGCACAGAGAACTACATTGACTGGTATAGTCGTGTGTCACATCCGTATCTCATTAGACATGATGACGAGGGAGATCGTCGTAGTCGTAGTCATAGTGAGGATGAGGATCAGCCAGCCTCCTTGTCACAGCAACACCAACATGCTTGTCCGGTATTTTATTACATTGAAATTATTTAAATTGATAATTTATTGTGTAATTACTTAAATTGTCACGCCACCTTGTTTATTTCATTGTGTTCAGGGTATCTTCAGAAAGATAGCCACCCTATTGCAGAGGGCAATTGATTGTGGGGGTGTGACTTCGGGGACTACATCATATGACGATATTCAAGCTGCACTTGAATTGGCTGAGCTGCATCGCGTGAATGAGCAATCTACACTAGACGAGTGAGAGTTGTTCGAGGGAGAGGGACATCTAGTTCATAGGGCTACATTTAATGAATATGTGAATCTCATATGTATTTACGATTTATATGTTAATTATATGTTGGTACTATGTTAATTTATTTAGTATTTTCGTATTTTAATACTATGTTGGTACTAGTGTCTGCTCATTATAAATGAATCAAAAAGTCATACAATTTCAATATAAATGAATCAATCATCCGTAAGATTAACATATATTGTATTTGATCTTAACATGGAAACAAATTGTTGCATTCTGCTAATATAATGAGATTGCCATAATTGTGTCTCTGCAGAACTATGTATGATCCACATCAAGTTTACATTTGGTAAAGGATAACTATTAGTCAATTTAACTTGTAAATGAAATTCAAAATTAAGTTAGCCTTTACAATTTAATAATGGGGTTGGGCAAATTGTAACTTATAAAAATTACCTGTACAAAATGTGACCCATAAACATGTTCTATGCATATTAGCCAATGTTAACTAACATCAATAGGGGGTTTACTTCGTAATGGAAAAATGGTTACATTTTATTGCAACAATAAGCAAACTAGGATAACATTATGTTAGTATTCTCACAATACTAAATGAATGTGATGAAGCCATACAAGACAAGTTCAGCTAAGCAATGGCAGCAAACAAGCAATTGGATTTTGGTCTTGATTTGGTGTGAGTGTGATCGAGATTGATTGGCAAAGAACCTTGACATAAGTGAAGAAGGAATCCAGTAACACATGGTCAAAGTGATTCAATCAAATAAAATTAAGGTTTTAACTTTGGGTAAAAATCGGTTTTGGAAAAATGAAACACTGATGAAATATAAATTGATTTCAAGTCAAGTCGAATCAGTTTATTCGACTCCTGACGTAACTGAAATAACTGTTTTCGGAAAAACTGAATTGACGCCTCTTCTCTTATAAAAACTGTGTTACTTCTAAAATGCGCCACAACTTACAGATATCACAAATAGAATTGAAAAAACGTAGAAAGAAAACAGTGAGAAAAATCCAACAAGAAACCAGTGAGAAAATTGAGTTCTGTTTTTGAAAATTCTTGAGAAAAACCAGATTGGGTCTTTTTGTTGAAGATTGATCTTGACCAGCTGTGTGACTAGAATTCTTCAACACCGTGCAAGGCCTCTTCTACGCATCAATCAGGGAGTTTTTCTAAACCTTTCTTGATCCTGTTTGAATCAAGATTTGAGATATTTTCATTGTAATTCTGTGAAATTTATTGAACGATTGTACTGTTTGGGCTTAAGAAGTAAGCCTGTGTTTTCTGCTAAAATTGATTAGAATCTGCGGGGAGCAGTAGATCAATTTGCAGGGTTTTGATTTCTACGGGGAGTAGAAATTGATTGGTTTGGGCTATAGGTGTTAGCCTGGTGTTTCTGCTGAAATTGATTGGAGGCTGCGGGGAGCAGTGGCTCAGTTTAGCAGGGTACTGATTTCTACGGGGAGTAGAAATTGGTTGATTAATTGTATGTGAACAATTAATTGAATTAGTGGAACTTTCTCTGCAAGTTGTGTAGAGAAGACTGGACGTAGCCTTGTGTGGTGAACCAGTATAAAATTGATT
>Ga0209489_104160_pt1 | contig 27014 bp, 5 predicted proteins | sample SiratrowhiteBW_FD_187527 | JGI IMG/M metagenome (GOLD analysis project Ga0209489, IMG submission 187527) | Root nodule microbial communities of legume samples collected from California, USA - Siratro white BW (SPAdes) (version 2) | ecosystem: Host-associated > Plants > Roots > Nodule | place: USA... | reverse complement strand
ACCATGGTACCTTGGTTTCCTTTCAACCCCCAGTACACTGGTTTCATTTCAACCAAAATGATTACATACAAGTCTATAACTCAGTCATCACACATAACACATCAATTTCATCATACTGAAGCATATAAAGACATATGTAACCATGGTACCTTGGTTTTCTTTCAACCCTTAGTACACTGGTTTCATTTCAACCATGATGATTACATACAAGTCTATAACTCAGTCATCACACATAACACATCAATTTCATCATACTGAAGCATATAGAGACATATGTAACCATGGTACCTTGGTTTCCTTTCAACCCTCAGTACACTGGTTTCATTTCAACTAAAATGATTACATACAAGTCTATAACTCAGTCATCACACATAACACATCAATTTCATCATACTGAAGCATATAGAGACATACGTAACCATGGTACCTTGGTTTCCTTTCAACCCTCAGTACACTGGTTTCATTTCAACCATGATGATTACATACAAGTCTATAACTCAGTCATCACACATAACACATCAATTTCATCATACTGAAACATATAGAGACATATGTAACCATGGTACCTTGGTTTCCTTTGATAAAGTTAGTTCTATGTGCATATCAAAAAGCATTTAAAATACCGAAAGTGAGCGATATATATAATACTGTTCATCCCACCATGCATGTTGTATAAATGCAAATTGTCTTATTCAAGTTGGACATTAAGTTGTTGGTAAAAAAAGTTAGAGTAAATTATAATCTTATTTTTTATTTTCTTTTCTCAATTTATATTTATTTATTTTTTTATCACTACAATGTTTTTTTAATCGGTGTTAATGTAAATGTAATTTTTTAAAATTTAAGAGAATGAATATATAATATAAAAAGGTTTCAATGTTATATTTAAAAAACAAATATTCGTGTGAAGTTTTAAAAGAACTAAAATATCAATGCAATTTTAGAAAAGATAAGGGATGTAAGTATACTTATTTGAAGAATTATCATTTAATAGTAGCTAAAAATAAATTTTACTATTTGAGAAAAAAAAAATTTAGTGACCATAATGGTCGGATTTGGATACTTTTCATATGAAACATACATTTTTTTTCTTTGTCTTATTTAAATATTGTGGTCATGGTTGGAGATTTACAATCAAAGATCTATTACTCTATTTTACAGTTTGCAGGTTTTGCTTGTTTTGGTGTCTCTTAAACTTTTTTTATTTATTTTTTGTTTTCGTGTGAAAGTTTAGGATTGGAAAATTGAAATTGGATTTTCTAATACATTATTAAAGTATTGAAATAGGGATTTTAAAAAAGAAATTTTTTATGCATTTTTTAAAATTAATTAGTAACACCTACAAATTACCCTCACAAAACACAAACAAAAAAATGGGTCATCATCAACACAAGGTGTAAAATACAAAGAAAGAGTTGAAAGGCAACAAAATACCCATAATGAAAAAAAAAAAAAACTAATATTCCACCAAAATAAAATTAGTTGCTATGCCAAATAAGAAGCCAAACACGTTTCTGAATTTGGTTTTTAAGGTAATTGTTGATTTTCTTGTTACTGTTATAGTTGTCTTCATCTTCATTCTCTGTTCTCTTGATTACGACTCTTTGGAATTGATATCTGTCATTTTCCTTACACACCCTTTTGGTGAATACACACAAATATATCTGCTAGAGAATCTTGTAGAGTTTTTGTGTTATTGAGTTTTCCCCTTTTGTTATGGATCTCATAGTTATGTTTTGAAGTGAAGAGTGAAAAATTAGCAATAATTCCTTTTGTTACTTCCAAGCTATGGCATGCACCTATCTCCTTTTCAAAGACACTCAAACTATTTGGTTGCTGAAACCAACAAAGTAAAAAAGGAAAACAAAAGCAGAAGTTGAATTAAAGTTGGTGAATCTCAATATTTGCTACCACCAAACACGTTGGTTCTACTTTCTTCCTTCTCTTTCACCACAATGATGAAAGTGAAGAAAAATTTTATAAAGATTTTAAAAGAAAAAATAAAAACAATTTTTTCATATAGTTTATGTAAAAAAAAATTCATATAACTTCTCTAATTTTTTTAAACTTATGTATAATTTAATTTTAACTTGTTAATAATTTTATTTATTTAAACTGTTTAAACATACTCAAGGTATTTATCCTCGTTAACTGGAACTTTCGTTTTTAAGTGTTGAATCCTATCATTTAAATTTTATTTATCGTGTTGATAAAGACTAACCTCTTTTTTACTATATTCTACTTTAGTTGGCGAGTAATTCATATTTTATATCTCTCATTTTGCTTTGGAAAAATAATATAAAAAATTTTCCCTTTTGCCTCTAGCCCTAAAATTACTGTCATGTGAGCATTTTAGGAATATAAGGTAAATGTAATTAGTTTATTTTAATGATATTCGTCCTTGCAATCAGATCAATTTGTGAAAAAAGGTTCTTTAAATAATTTGTTTTAATATCTATTATTTTCTCATAGTTAAATTAATATCTAAGAATAAATATACATAAACTCTTAGAAAGCTTATATACGTGTCGACCATATATTTGCATAGTTAAAATTAGAAGTTAGTTAAAGACCATTTTTGAAAAAGCGACCTATATGGAAAAATTCACATACACAGTTATGGTCTTGTTCTTCAATATTTAGAAATTTAATTTTCTAGTATTTAACAAAATGTAAATTATAAAAGTAAAACTTCAAATTTAATTGGAGAACAAACACCAGCAAATACCCATAGTACTGTGTATAAGTTATATATACAATACTTAAATCATAGCTTTCGATTAATTAATTGTTTGTTCTATGTTTTATCAAAATTAAATTATAAAATTAAATTATTTATATTGTAGTATATTTTGCTAGTATACTAAATTTTATTTTGTTTTTTATGCAACGAAATCTTAATCTATATAATGATCAAGTTCTCAGTTAAATGAAAATCTGAATTCTCTAATTGCATTAACCTCTTGAGCATTTTAAATTTCAAGTTACGTGAAAGAAGATTCTTGGTGACAGAAAGGTATATATGTACCGAGGGAGGCACTATATATATATATTGCGTGTATAATACATCTTTATATAAATTTATACAATAAATATAGGCATAGCACATGGCCACAACATGCATCACATTCCCCAATTTTATATAATTTCCCTATTCGAAAGAAGAAGTTTGAATAAGTAATGAACTGAAAAAACCATTTTTTTATTGCTCATAATTATGATATTAATACTAATTAATGATAGAATCTATTGCAGCACAACTCACATTCCATGTTTCTGCAAGATAAGATCATAGAAGCAGACATACATCCAATTATTTCAATTACTATATTTCTTGTTTTGTAACAAAGGGACATTAACAATTTGGACAAAAAAAAAAAGTATTAAAAATCATTATTTTTCATGCCATAATCATGGTAGGGCATTAACACACTCAAAGGTGAGAAGCATGCTGAAATGAAAATACCTAATTTGGAAAGAAATTGTGTTAACAGATAACGGGATAAGAGAGAAGAATACTGATAATTTCTAGAAAACATAAAATTTAGGAAAGATTTATTGTTACCAACTAAATCATTTTTTAATTCAAATGAATTACGTAATTAAGTCTTGTATAAAATCATATTAAAGACCAAATACAATTACATTACATTGACGTATCATATGACGTTTAATCAAAAACCCTAAATAGTTTCCATGTTCATAAAGTAAAAAAGGACAATAAAATTCAAAAACTCAATGTGAAATAAAAAAAAAAAAACGTTGGACACCATCATTTTCATGTCAAGAAGCATGAAAATAAGTAAAAATTAAAGTTGGAAGACAAAGTTGAATTTATATATATATGTAGATGGAGCTAACTAAGCATGTAGCTTATATACAAGTGAGGAAATACCAATGTTATAACTAATTACCAAGTATTTGGTGTTCCAAAATTTTAACAGGAAAAAATTGAGATTCTCTCATCTTAGAGCAAAAACTTTGGCATTACTTGAGAAGAAGGCAACGAATTTGGCAGAGGTTTTCTATCCATTTTTCAGAATCTGTCATAACTCTTCTCTGAAATGACAGTAGGAAAAGAAAATCGCTGATTCTTGGACAATGTACCAAGCAAAATTATGTCCTTTCAATTCTGTTGCATTTGGGTAAAAAGACTATGATAAAGTTATGAGATTTTTTTTTTCAGTAAATCTATTGAAGAAAATTCTAGAGATGAATATGTATCAACATTATTTACTAAAAAAAATTATGTTATTCTGGTTAAAAAATTTTAAAAATTTCAGTGCCTAAATTGTATTGATTTTAGAAAATTAGTTCAAATTCAATTTTTTGAGAATTGAATTCTTAATTGTTAAGAGCGTAATGTAATATTGTTTAGGATTTAAGGTTTATTTTATGATATTATTTCATGTTGTCAATTTAGTTTTTTTTTTTTTTAAAAAGTGATTTTTTGTTCAAATTAAACTGTTAAAAAGGTTTTACTTTTAAGTTTTTTAAGATAATATTATTAAATCACTTATTATATTTGAAATGTTTTTGTTTTTAAAATATGTTTTGAAAATTTAAAGAAATAATATATATTTAAATTGCTTTTACACTCAATTTATAAATGATATAAGATTGGTGAATATATCAAAAGAAATCTTCTATTCAAGATCTAAGGAAAATAAGAATTAGTCTTTGAAATCATTCTTTTATCTTCAGTGTCAATGTTTAGTGAATAATTGACCGATTTATTTTGATAAATATAATTTAATTAAAATAATTTATTGTATAAAAAAGAAGGTTATGAAGACAAAAATGTCCAGATGGAGGTGGAAGAAAGAAAAAGAGAATACAAAGGTGTGATATAAATATTTGCGCCATCAAATAATAATTGGGTGGAAAGGACATAAGCCACCTATTTTTGGTATTCCATGGAACATGTTGCCCATATTTTGAACCATAAAAGTCTTCATGCAGTATTAAATTGTTGACAAAGTTTTATATTGGATTAAAATAATAAGTTCAACTTAGATTAAAATATATAGTCTAAGAAATGTGCTCTTCAACTTAGATACTTAATAAATTAAATTTTCATGTAAGTTACGGAATCAAATGTTCATTTCGTTTAAGTTTCTGAACTATTTTTTAAAATTTTTTTAACTTTTCAATTGTATAATAATTAATATTTTTTTTTTTTGCATGTATCATGTTAATATACATAACGATTTTTTAAATATATATTAATGTTGAACACTTTGGATTTATAACAAATATAATATGTTAGTAGATGCAAAAATAATAGGACTAACAAAATTAACTTAAATAAAAGAAATTACTTTATTAAATGTTTAATCTAAAAGAAAACATTATTGAATATTTAAAACAGAAAAAAAGTTATATATTAAGATCTAAAATTTATTTGTCTTTAAAAATTAAAAAAGTTATAAATTTAATATTTTAAGATTTGTTTAATTGTGATGTCAAATTTGTTTTGTTCAAGTTCCACTGATAAAACATTTTGTAGGGTTTCTCTGCATTTTATTTAAATTGGAGTTCATCTTGAGTTACACGTTTGAATTATTGTTCCTCTTTTCATTCTAGAAAATTAAAAGGAACAATGAAATTTAACATGCACGTTATAGCCGAACATAAAATATCTATATAAAAATAATAATAAAACAAATTCATTATTAAGCGAAACTTTAAAACCAAACTTTGAATTGAAGGAGTTCCTAACACATAATTATATGTTAATCGGTTATATTATAAACTAATTAATGAGTTTATAATGTATTAAAAACATTTGGTGAAAGATTAAAAGTATTAAAAAGAAATGGTGAAGTAACCACCAAGAAGACAAAAGAAAAAAAAAATATTATGACTTTATGATATATAACAAAAACCAATTTGGAGAAACAACAACAAAAAAATATCATTATTTTCCATATTTTTAATTTCAAGTTTATCATCTCAAGGTTCTTGAAAATTAACTTTTGGAGGAGTAATAAATGCTCTTTCAATGAAATAATTTTACAACCGAGTTTAATAAAAAACCATCTCAAGTGTGACTTTTAAATATTATAAAAATTTAAAACTTATTATCATAATAATATGTAATTAAATGTTAGTATAAAATAATTTATATATATAATTATTTTACTCTTATAAAATTTATACAGATTACCTAGTGGAGAAAAACTAACAAACCAGTTGGCAGTTTCCATTTTCAAACACGACTTTCCACAAAACATGTGTGCCTGTATACAATTTTTTAATTGGATCTGTTTCCTTAAATTAAAACTCTTAGAACTTGGTCTTGTAGATTAAAAAGATTCTATTCTTGTTGGCATTTCTCAAACCCTAATGTGTGGGTTACTAATTTCTGCCGTAAGCATTTCTTTAATAATTATTTAAACATTTTTTTTTTTATAATTTAGCTCTACAAGTTCTCACAATATGGTACATGATAATGTTATTAGAAATTTTAGGCTCACATCCTCATTTTTGGTAACTTAGTTTGATCTTATAGAAATCTAACAACGTAGTTAGTACAATGAAAATGTTAATGTGTTTTTTTTATGATAATAGATGTTAAAGTTTATTATTAATAAACTATGTGAGTAAACAAGTAAACATTACTAATAGACAGGTCACCGACATTTTTTTTAATTATTAGATATTGTAATGCATTAGTGTTAGTACTAGATAAAAGTTATTTAATTTTAAAAAAAGTAAGTGACTAAAAGTGCAATTAATTTTTCATGGGAACTAAAATTGTATAAGTGTAAGAAAAAATGTATATTTAAATTTAAATTGATTAGAAGTGAAAAAACGATATTAACGTTTATTTGGGTCAGATGGTTTAACATACAAGGAATATAACGCGTAACAGAAAAACAGCACATAGTACAAAAATGGTGAGGTTGGCTATTGATATTTATTTAAACTTAAGTAATTTTTTTTATATAAAGTAGTCGTATAGGATGTATTATAATGAAATTAATATCTGCTGTATATTTTGAGTTTATATATTAAAGATATTACAGCAAAAATAAGAATTTAATTTAATCCAAATTTAAATTAGATTGAATTCGAGTCATACTCTCACACATTTAAAAAAAAAATATTGAATACTGGATGATCCAACACTGGAGATAATGTCTATAAGAATATATTTTATTAATTTGTACAAACAGCTTGTATCCAAAGAATATTGTTTTTTTTATCTAACAATAATATAACTCTATGTAGACTATATATATATATATATATATATATATATTAAGTACTACATAAAAAATAAAAGTTTTCCATACCAGCACGGACCCTCTTTTATTACATATTATGAAATTATCTTAGAATTAAAATGTTATTTTATCTCCTGTGATGGCATAGATAATGACAATCATATGTAGTAATTACAAATAAATAGAATAAGCCATGGTATAAGGTTTGTACTTAAAGTCTAGTCCCTTCTTCTTTTTGTTCTCCAATTCTTTGTATATATTTCTATCTCATCTTCCAAAAAAGAAATAAGACATTGTATCTTCAATTAATGTGTTCAAAATGAATATCTCACTGTTTAAAGAACTCATTTAAAGAATTAAATCATTCTTAAAATAGTTAAAATTATGATTATATTTATTTTGAAAGTAACATATACTATACCATAATTTTAGGTACCAAATTTAATTTTTCAATCTAGTTATGTGTTTTTATTTATCAGGTTAATATTTTTAAAATCATTCTGATATAATATTTTTCTATAAAATTATTTAACCTTGAAAGCACCTATAAAGCAAATTTTAGTAAAACATTTTACTTTTCGAGATAAGGGAAAGTAGATTCGATTATTTTTTTTTTATATACTCTGACCATTTTAAAAGTATGATGATACGGAAATTTTGAAACAAAATCAATTCTATACACCCAAAATTTCGTTATTTTAAAATAAATTAAAGATACTTTATTTTATAGAAGTAAATTAAAGCATATTTTATTAAATGTTGTATGTATTTTTATTAAACTTAAAGCATATTTTATTAATTTTTTTTGTAAAACAATATTTTTTTTATTATACTAAAATATAAACATACTTTTTGTAGGAAGAGATTATTTTACCCAAATATAATAACATATTCTTTTCTTATGATTTTTATAATTTCTAATTAAAAATATTATAAAGAATACATAAAAAGATGTTTTACTGATTGGAGCCTTTGGCTATGTTTGGCAAAATAGCTGAAACCTGTGAAATGAACTGATAACTGATTTACGTATTTGGTAAAACTATTAGTTAAAATAATTTATAATGTATTTATTATCTTATTTTCATAAATAAATTTGTTTGAATTATATCTTTTTTTCATACAGTGTATTTATTATTAATCTTATACTTTATCCATTATAAATAAATTAAAATACACAACATAATACAAAAGAATATTTAAAATATGTTATTTATTAAATGATTAAAAAGTATTTTTATCTTACATAAAAAATAAAAAATAATAAAACCATGTCTTATGAATAAAGAAAAAGTAAAATAATTAATCATATGTTATATAAAGCAATGAACAAATATTGGAAAGAAATATGAATAAACTGCTAAATAAAAAAAAAAAGAACTATTTACGGAATTCTAATAATAGTAATCATCTTGATGTTATTAAGCATGATTCATATAAAGAATTATATGTGTGTGTGTTTAATAAGGAAGCAGAAAGTAAAAGCGGAAAGTGCGGCATTGGCTTCACGCGCCATAATGTGCGTATTAATAATAGTAAAATACAGCACAGCTAAATATCATGCAATGCAATCCAATTTATTCTCACCTCAGACCGCCCTAGAATCTAACTAGTCCACAACTAGCTTTGCACCTTTTAACTCCATCTATTTACAGTATCAACTTCCACAGAGAGAGAGAGAGAGAGTGCACCTTCTTAGTTCTTTCTTTTCTTTTCTTTTCTTTTTTTCTCTTCTTTCCTGCTGCCAAATTCTAAATCCATCCTCCCCCAAACGCGTTCCTCTCCGTCTTTCTTCATATTCAAACAACGCCTACTTCTTCAATCGTCGTCTTCTTATACTTCTTTCACCCACCCACCCATTCAAGCCAAAAAACGGAGAAAGAAAAATGACGGAGCCAGAACAAAGGCGGAAGAGGAAGCGCGCGGTGGGAAGACACCTTCACATCTCATCAAGATCACTTTTTCTTTGCTTCTCATTCTTAATCTTCCTCCTCTTCTTGTCCTCAAACCATCGTATCTTCTTTTTCACTCCCTCCACCTTCAGACCCTCTCTCACAGCCTCCACCTTATCTCTCCTCTACTCTTCCGCAAGCAACTCCATTCTTGATCCTCTTCATCCCACCGCACCCTCCTACGCCCTCCAACACCGTATAATCTTCCCCGACCACCATCTCCTCATCCTCACCACCCCTCAACAACACCAACTTCACCAACTAGAGTGCGTCTACTATACGCTCAACGCTTCCTCTCCCGCTCCACCACTTCAAGTTCAGGTTCGACCGGTCCTCTCTACGGACCGCTATGATGAATCTCGATCCATCGTTAGGTGCCCATTTCCCCAGACGAACTACACCGCCGCCGGCTCACAAACCGTCGAATTGCGGCGGCGTGGCGAGGTGGGTCGCCGGAATTTGGGTTTTTTGTTGAACCAAACTGCTCAATCTTGGGACAGGGTGGCGTATGAGGCGATCCTTGACGGAGACACCGTTGTGGTGTTCGTGAAAGGGCTGAATCTCCGACCCCACAAGATCTCGGATCCGACCCGGATCCGGTGCCATTTCGGGCTCAAGAGTTTTCACCAGGACAATGCATTTTTGCTTACCGCCAGGGCGGTTTCTGTAGCTCAAGAAGTTGTGAGGTGTATGTTGCCACAGAGCATAAAGAACAATCCGGATAAGGTTCGAGGGATTCGGGTCACAGTGAGTTATTTGGGTGGCAATGTGAGGCACCCGGTTCGTGCCCTTGTGCCTTCTGTGGCTAGAGTTAGTACTCCTGGTAGTGGTAGAGTTCAGAAGAGGAAAAGAGGGAAGTATGAGTTGTGTGCGTGTACTATGGTGTGGAATCAAGCTTCTGCGCTCAGAGAGTGGGTTATGTACCATGCTTGGCTTGGAGTGGAGCGTTGGTTTATCTATGATAACAACAGTGATGATGATATTGAAAAGGTTGTTCAGGATCTTGATCTTCAAGGATTTAATGTTACTAGAAAGTCCTGGCCTTGGATTAAGACTCAGGAGGCAGGGTTTTCCCACTGTGCCTTGAGAGCTAGAGAGGAATGCAAGTGGGTAGGGTTCTTTGATGTTGATGAGTTTTTCTACTTCCCCAGTGAATTTCATCAAAACCTGAGGGAAGGTGTTCCTGGTGAGAATTCTCTGAGATCGGTGGTTTCCAATTTCTCATCTTCGAAATCCATTGCGGAGATACGAACAGGTTGTCATAGCTTCGGGCCTTCTGGGTTACGCTCGCCCCCTAAACAAGGGGTTACACTAGGGTACACTTGCAGGCTTCAGAGCCCTGAGCGGCACAAATCCATTGTGCGGCCGGATTTGCTTGACATCAGTCTTCTGAATGTGGTGCACCATTTTGAGCTGAGGCAGGGGTTTACGTACCACAACATGCCTGAAGGTACTGCTATTGTAAACCACTACAAGTACCAGGTATGGGAGACTTTCAAAGCCAAGTTTTTCAGAAGGGTTGCTACCTATGTGGTGGACTGGCAGGAGGACCAGAACAAAGGATCAAAGGATAGAGCACCAGGACTAGGAACAGAAGCCATTGAACCACCTAACTGGCGGCTTCAGTTTTGTGAGGTTTGGGATACTGGCCTGAAGGACTTCCTTCTGTCTTATTTTGCTGATCCTGCGACAGGGTTGATGCCCTGGGAAAGGTCTTCTCTATAACGGATACTAATGAGGGTGCTAACATATTGGTAGCTGGTACCCATGTAAAGCACTATCACAATTGTTAAGCATTCATTCTTTACATTGTTTTTTAGGGGAGGGGGGAGCTTTCTGTTACAGAATTTTTTTTTCTTATTTTTTAAATGATTTTATAGATAAGAAACAGACGTATACAGATGTATATTTGCTGCAATGTGAATGAATTCTCTATCATTTTTTCTAGTTAAGTATGTACATGAAGTGTATAACATCCAGTAAGATTAATATATTCGTGGTAAGTGTAGATATATTAAATTTAGAACGCTTGTACAGTAATTAGTACATTGGATTTGCTCCCTTGGCGCCCTTTTGATAAATTTCACTTTCCTCTAAGAAAATGTGGGGTTTAGTTTGCTCTAATGTGGGGGCCCTATTATTGTACATCAAGCTTCATTGCAATAATTTTTGCCCTGTATTCTACTAGCCGTAAGTCGTAACCAATCAAACTTGTCCTAACAGAAGTTTCAGTGATGATAAACTGCAAGTCAATATTAAATTGTTTTATTCTCTACGACTGTAAGCTATAAATAGAAAATCAGCTAACAAAATAGGAAAGGTCTTGTACTTAATTGTGGGAAAGGCACAACAGAATTAATTATATATCTCTGCAGGAAGAACATGGGAGACAGTGGCCATTATCCTAAGTAACATCGATAAATCGGGATGCTTTTTTCTCTCTCGAGGGGGGGCGAGGGAACAAATGAAAATCTCAGAAATGCACCTACGTATACATAAAGTTACCAACTTTCAATTAGTCTGACTAATAATCTATGAGCTCTGCCTTGAAAAATGGATAACATATACAAGTGATCAATATTCTCATATTCTAAAAAAACTCGGCAAAAAGTCGAGGATTTATCTCCATTAAAATTGAGTAAAAACATGCACGAGAGGCCACCTCGCAAATCTCTGAAACCTAATCTTGAGATGTCAGACGATGATGTTTCACATATTTTGCAAGGGTAGAATCCAGCTTCTCTCCAATATAAGTGATCCATGCCTGTAGTAATTTGAATATTATGCCACTACCCTACATACGTGCATCTCACAGAGTTTAAAGAATAGGAAACAATATGCAGGGCCTACAAATGTACTTGTACTACTGTGTCATGTCTGAACTGAAATTCGACATCTTAAATAGGGTTGAAATGATGTTTCGGACAACAGAGGATACCAACCTATTTTTCACATGCCATAGGATCTGATGATTTCGATAAATTTGGGCGTCACACAAAAAAAGGTTGAAATGTACCTGATCAGAAGCAGTGTAACCTCGTATCGTGTCACCACCAATGATTGCAATCCCTTTATCTCCAAGTGGCTGTAAAATTACTGCCTAACAAAATAATAATAATCGTATGAGCAACTTTTGTTACTAGATAGTAGATATTTATGAAATCATCAAAAAGTCGTTGATCACGAAGGAGGTCAGTGGTGTAGCCCAAAGAGATCCAGTCTCCCCCATGGAAAAACAGGGGCAAGGTTTATAGGTTTGAGGAAAAGGGATCATAAATTTCACCTTAACTGATTTGGACATAGATACATAATATGATCTTTCACATGCGTCTCAGTCAGAATTTGGGCTGCGAAAAAGTATACTAATAAAACACCTATTGATAAAGCAATCAAGTATACGCTGAACATAAAAATGACACAGATTATAGCCATACACAGATAAAAGTCTCTTACAAGGGTATCCTTTGTCTACAAACTGCATATAGCAATACCCTCTCCCCTAGTTACACATCTTACTATCATATATACCCTAATACATAGCTTGCATCTTATATTCTATAGATAACATATCAAGGCAGTTTCTAATTCTAATATAGAACAATGAATGCAAGAGGAGTTATTTTCTGTATTCTAGTGATATATTACTGCTCCTAACATCTACCGGTACGAGTTTTTATCACACATGTATCCTATCTACATGACTGCTTAGGATAGTTATTATCAGTTCCCATCATCACCACCACTTGCTGCAATGTCCCCAAGATTGACAAGACTGTCTTAAAATTTTTGGAAACTCTATTCTAATTTCTAATCAAGAAAATTAGGTCCATCGGTCCTAAATTTTTAGTAAAACAATACTGTCAAGTGTGGAGAGAGTCAAGTCAACATATTTGGGAGACAAAAATAAATAAATAAATAAATAAAAGACGAGTAAATTTGTGGACTTTTAAAACCGAGAAGACCTCAGGAGTAGAACGCCCTACATAGAGGGTTGGCTTGCATGGGTCGTTCTACAGGCTTGAAGACTGATAGTAGGGAAAAGCCTTCTTATTATCTTCATGAACTTCAACAATCATTATTTCAGCATCATCACGAAATGGTTCATCATCAGTTAAAATCACCAATCTTAATTGTTCGTCTTCATATTGGTGCAATGCATATATGTTGCTTTTGGTTTGATATAAAAGACATTGAAGAGAATAGTATTGGAGAACCAACGAGAATATTTGTCTATTTGGAGTTGTTGAAGCATGTCTTTTATTGAGTATTGTTGGGCACCTGCCATGGATGATGTCAAAGCAGTTTTAATTTAGTTTGAACAAGTCAATTAGTAAATGATGTCAAAGCAATTTTAATTTGGTTTGTACTTGTTGTATGAAGCCCAACGCGCACGAGCTTAAAATTCTTAAAAGTTTTGGAGTAGACATACATCCTAGGTAGGTTGTGTCTTATGTTATTGTTTTTTGGTTTCCGCCTACTTCTCATTGGTTTAAATGCAATACCGATGGGGCGACTAAAGGTTCTCCTAGTATATCTGGTTGTAGGGGTATTTTTAGACATCATCATACGTCCGTTATGGGTTGTTTCTCTTTATATCTTGGTGTCATAAGGTGATGAGTGTGATTCTGGCTATAGAAGTTGCAACCTCCGGGATGGACTAGTCTTTGAATTGAATGTGACTCTTATTATTCAAGCTCGATCCAATACTTCTATTTCTCCTTAGTAGTAGTTATTAGAAGTGATGAAGTTTGAAAAAAGGGTATGAGAGGGGAGTAGAAGATTCATTCAAAATTATTAGTAGTGGAGAACCAACATTAGCTCTGTTTTAAACCCTTAGAAGTAAAATTCTCACCTTTTCTCAAATTTCCATCAGTTCACTGTGTAAAGGCACTCTTCGAATTTTTCTCTTTTATATTTTCTCAGCTCGCTTTTTGAAATCTCAAATTCTATTCTATAGAACAGAATGGTAAGGAAATTACTAAAGATTAAGTTGATTCCTGCTGCTATACACAGAACAGAATATTATGTCATTCCATTTCACCCTTTTCCATTAATACAAACATAGTCACAGAGACTATATTTACTGTTTTAACATTGATATACCTTGTCCAAAACACTTTTTTCTATGCTAATGCCATTTGTATAGTGCAAATTGGATAAATTGTTTGATTTAATGATTTAGTCACAAAGTACTTGGTTTTACAGAGTAAGTTATAGTTATATTTGCTAAAATAGTTTAACTAGTAAGAATAGGTTAACATGCTTTTTGTCCAACTCTAGGAAAGCTACAAACTGTTTTATGCAGTACCTATCTGTCACCTACATTTAGTTTTTTTATATCTTCCCTTTGTATCTCTAATGTAAGAACTCATAGACACACACGAATCAGCTGAGAGATAATTATCTCTTTAGCATCCCTTCTCGTATTTTCATTCTCAAGTCATCATGTTCATTTTTCGCCACTGTAAAGCTTTAATTTTGATGCAAATATGTTCTAGTGTGAAACTTGGTACTGTAGCATGTGAAGATTGACTCAATAAAATCTTGTCTAAAAGGTTTACTAGACTGTCGAGTCTTTGATAGTCTCAGTAAACTCTGGTCTCTTAGAGTCTACTGAGACTTGGCCTGTTCGTCTGTCTAAGTGTTTTTCCAGTTCAGTAATGAGAAACGTTGTTCAAGTGTCTTCCTCATTTTAGTTTAGACACATTTCACATGTGTCAGTTACGGTATTGTTGTAAATATAGGACCTTTGTATCATCAGTTGAGTTTAACGTTTGAGTTGTGTTTGATTGGAAGTTTGATATGAGAGAAACTACAAGTTGTACTCTCCGAGTATAGTGAATTTTGTCGTAGATTGAAGTTCATTAACACTTGAATTGAACTACATTACTTTTGTGTGTAATTCTTTCTTGTTCTTCCTATTACGTTTACCTTAATGGCCTTTTCGGCATATACTATTTAATCAATTTTGACTGAATAATGTTGTAGGAAGTATACGTATATGCTTAGGAGCTGGTTCCAAAGCGGTAGTCAACATTAATGATATTAGTTAAACCTAAACAATGGAGACAATGTCTACAACGCACGTGATGAGTTTTTGGCCACAAATTCACACAAACATAATAAGAATCCTGGGCGCTTTGTTTTCTACTGTACATTATGTGGACACAATAAAAAGAAATAAATAACAAAGTCAGAAGCAAAGCCAAAATACGTCAATGAGTGCTCTTATTTTTGGAAATAAAGTAGAGCAATGCCTTTTGTAGTTTGGTTCACCATAAAGATTGGAACACCATCATTTTCAACGGATTGCTATATGAAATGCCATTAACGGAGTTAAATAAAACTAATGCAAAAGGACCAATTTGTTAGACACCTGAAAGACAGATGACGGAAGTAAAAATAAATAAATAAATAAAAGTTAAAGGAACAAACTGAAGAAAAAAATCAAATTAAAGGACCAAAATTACTGATTTTGCCAACTGTGTTATATGTTGAAATCAAAAGTACCATATTGAGATTAAAATATGCAACTTCTATTCAGAGATCTTGCTCCAAAACTCGAGTCCACCAGTTGCCACGAACTATTAAAAGTCATTCAAGCTATCGACTCCCAGGATTAATTGGATATGCAGCAAGGATTCTCTCACTTATCCCCATTATACTAACACACCCCATGTTTCGTTCTTTCTAAATAAAAGCTTGTGCTTAACATGATTTTTGAAAGACAGACCAGGGCAACTACTTAGAGCACACAGTATGATTGAATAACATAGACACGTCGCATTAGTTAACTGGGCAAGTTTAATGCATAGAAACAGAATACCTGAGTGTTTAAAGGTAGAAATGGCAGCTCAGATTTCCCAGGATAAAGAGACAGATTTGCCAAGTAACTCTCTGAACATGCGAAAAAAATCAAGAAGTTTCAATAAATACCATGTTACATCTTCACTTCATGAAAAGTACTGTATTTGAGTAGCAACAATTGTGATAGATAACACATATAGTTCGAAACTTACGAGCACCAGATTTCATAACTCCCTGGTATACCGATCCTTGCATCAATTTATCGGCATCCACACTTACAGCCTTACCAACCCCAGGAGAAGAATCTGCAGCAAAACCTATTTGAAGTACACAACTGCTCTCATAAACAACAACAAGCGAACGACAACAAGTGGCATCTGACAGAGATTCCCACACCCTGAGAACAGATTATTAAATATACTATCAATAAAGAGGAGGTAAAACTATTTAAAACAGCACCTTCCGTTATCACTGATCACAGGGCATGATTTTTACTTCCATTAAACTAAAAATAAAAAGTCACAATGTATTAAAATCTATTTTACTAACAGCACCTGATCAAACCTAAGCCAAGATTCACAAAGTTAACCAATTGGAACCATTGGATAAAATTGTACAGCTAATATGCTATCTCATTAAAGCGGACTTAAAACACACATTTCACATTTGAACTGCCTAATCCTAATGGTCCCGATTCGAGAGCGGGAATGCATTAACTCCGTTGGTTAAACATGGTATGAGTTGTAGACTTATAAAAAACCTCGTGATATATGTGTTCAATTTTATGAATTAAAAAATAATTTACACGACCTAATTTAGTAACTCGAATGCACCTACCAAAGCAACTCATTAAGCGCAACTTCAGGAAGTGTAGAGCAAAATCTCTTGCATTCAACTCCTCGAGGATTTACCTGTACAAAAATTCCAATCAACTAAAACACGTTCAGAATGAAAAATGCGATGCAAATAGGAGAATGAAGCTCACCACTGTTATAGACTTAGGTCTTATTGAAAGCCAAACGAGGCCAGTCAAAATATTGGTAACGGCCAATCCCAAAGTCAATAGGTCAGCTCTGGACTGCGAACTGCAAAATGCAATCACTCATAATAAGGCCTAATAATAACAAGCCTCGGTGTAGGAGTTCTAATTAAGCTAAGAATAGAAAGAAGAGAGGTACCTGCCGGCGTCGGCGACGGGCGCGATGCCGGAGAGGGCGCGGTTGAGGAGGACGGCGAAGAGGGAGGCGGAGCCGACATAGATTGGGAGGGTACGGACGACGTCGTCGTTTCGGGAAACCCAATCGGCGAGGAAATCGCGTTTTGGTGTGGGGCCTCTGTAACTGAAAGCGGAAAAGGAAGAAGATAAAGGAGAAGGAGAATGAAACGAAAGAGTGAAGCGCGGTTTAAACAAGGTATTTGAATTGGCAGTGTTAAAGGGAACGCGAGTGTGCAATGGAGGAGTAGTGAGACTGAGAACGGTTCCCGCTTCCATCGAAGTTTGTTATCAATGGATGACGTGGATTTTTTTAAGAGGAGGAAGATGAGGAACTGGTATAGATTTTCAGATGCTGTGATGTCAAAATAATATTACATGATTTAATAATCAGATATACTAGATTTTAATTATATTATCTTAAGAAGAACAAATCCTCCAGACTTATTAGTCAAGTAAATAGAAAATTGTAATTAATTAAATTTTACAAAGAAAATAACAAATGGAAAACATATAAGTAGTCAAGAATTTATGACAACAGAGGAAATTTGAATGGAAATAAATTAAATTCCGTATGCGAGTATTTAAAGTATCAATATAAAAGAAAATTTGAAGGTTTGCAGTGGGGAAAAAACATCAAATGAAAATTGAAATATAAATAATAATTTAAATTTGTTTAAAATATGGAAGAACTTTAAGTAACTATCAAAGGATGTGAAAAAACTATAATAAAAATGTCTTATATCTATATGAATTGAATTTGATATGGGATGAATTTCTGCAAGTTAATTGGGTTGTGACTTGTAAGGATCAGCCCACATATAAAAGAATAGGCATTGCTTCCTGTACCCCCTCAGTTTGAACCTGTACCATGTCATCTCAATGAAATATCTAAAATTCTCTTCATCATATCATCGTATTGATTTTTTACTTCATAATATTTTCGGATAGAGAATTCCGTAACATAACCAGAAAAAAGAATCCATAATAACTTTTCGGAGTAGGATTTCTGGAATAAAAATTATGCCTTCTAGAATACTCTTTCTAGAACTTAATTTTTCACACCATCAACATCCCCATTTTCTTTTGCAGTGGTGATGTTGCAACGGTAATGACAAGGGTAATAGAGTACAATGAAGGAGAAATAGATGGAACAATTTGGTCATTTCATTCAACTGTGAGGTGCAGGTTCAAAAATGGAGAGTGAAGAAAGTAATTGCCTAAAAATTATAACTCCCTCATCTGACAACTGTTGAATGAGTGGGTTTTCCTTTCTCCTTAAAGCCTCATTCCAGGAGTTTCCAGTAGGAGGCAAAGAGCTCAGTTTCAACATTCACTCAAACAAACATAATAAAATGAGATAATTTTTAATCACTATTTTTTATTTGTTTGTGATGATTTTAATTATTGGAGAATAGATGTCACCACCCTGCATAGTCTCTTCAACATTTAATAAACATTAAATAAGTGAAGATCCTTCATTTCAATTTTTTAAGTTATCACGACTAAGTACACTTACTAATGATTTAATTTCCTTAGGAAAACTTTTTATTAATCATTTTTTAATAAATTTTTAACTTCCAACAATGTTTTTATCTATAAATTGCATATAAAATACATTTAATGAGTCCTAACTCAGTTACATATAAATCAACATAATACTGATATGTTTATTTATTTTATTTGATACTCAAAATATTTATTTCTTTTGCGAACTATCACGTGTAACAATTTTTATATTATTGGTTTGACTTGTGAATTATTCTGTATGATATGAATTGAAATCCAGTTCAATCCCATTGGCTGTGCGTGAGTTGGATTGATTTAGGTTAAAGGAATACAAGTGTTTTAAATCTCTACCTAATCCATTGCTTTGATTAAAAGATTGAGTAAAATAACACCCAACATGCACCTACGAAATATATATAAAACAACAAGAAGAAGCAAAGAACACCTTAAAAGCTAACCAGTTCAACTCATGTTTCGCACCAAATCGCTTTTTATAATCCGTAAGTGCTTTCTTAAAGTGCTAACTCACAAATCACATTTTACTTATCAAACTATTTCTTAAAATGGGCTAATGATTTTGTCAAAAAAGAAGATAAAAGGTTAACCCCTCAAGCAATTTGACATATATTCAATGAGTTATTGGAGAGAAAACCAATTAAGCTATACCCATTGATTATACATTAAAAAAATGAAATATCAATGTAGTGTAAAATATGAATTTTTACACCTTAATCAATATCAATGTGGGCATAAAATATGAATTTGACTCACCTTAATCAAATTACTTTTGATGAAAACATATCAAGTACAACAAGCAAATAAATATCAACCCTTGTGGTTTTGGTTAAAAGTCATAATTTTTAATACAAATTTTGTAATAAAGTTTATAAATGTGGAGCTTTTTGATAACATTGATAGCCTCCCTTGTAGACCATGCTGGTGAACCATAAAAGCCTTATTCGGCGACCACAGGTTTGTACGGTGGTTGAAACAGTTGAATAATAAAGTTCAATGATGATACTTATGGATCTTGTGAACTCTGTGTGTGTGTGTTTTTTTTTTCCTTTAATTTGTAGTTCATACCATCACATGTCTACGATGTTACTTAGTATAGCAATAAGTATTCAACATTTAAAAGTTGTTTGGTGGTTACCAATAAGATAGTTATCCTATCATCATATCATTTTATTGTAAATAGAATGTAATTTATCTATATATTATAACATAGTGATTTTTTATTTTATTTGATCATTATTATTGTTGTTACAATTTATTAGTATTTAATTTGTATCATGTACAAATCAAATATTTAATATAAATAAAATTTATATTATTTTTATATTATCATATCACTAGTATAAAAATAAGAAATGATGAAGCAAGGACAACTTAATGTGATGTCTATAAAAAAAATTATGTAGTGATAGTTTTGTAATAAACATAAAATTTATTATATTAGTTGAAATTAGAATTGATTATGTTTAATTAAAATTATTACAATAAATTATTTATCATATTATAATTTTAAGTTATATAAGTAACTTTCTTTTTCTAACAGTAAAATTTTCCAGCTTTCTTTTTTCTAACTCTAAACTCCCTTTTTATCCCCTATTCTTCAATAGTAAAATCTTCAAACTTTAATTTTGAATATTAGTTTGAAATTTTGTTTTTCATTATTTTCTCATTGTTAATTCGTGTTTTGAGTTGTTATAGTTTGTATTTTTTCTCATATATTTTTTTCATCAATTAGTAATTCATAGTTTGTGTTCTTCTTTTGTATCTTGTAAGTATAATTGGAGTTCATGCATATTATTCCTTATTCTACTTATTCCGACTTTTTAATTTGTTCTACTTATTTGGACTTTTTAATGTAATGTATGTATTATGACATGTTTTTATTTTACTTTTGTATTTAATGACATGATAAAAGTACATAATTCATTTATTTCATTTTAATCAATTAATTATTTTATAAAAGAATTTATTATGACTTCTTTTATTATATTATCTATTATAATTAACATAATATATATTTTTATTTTATAATCCGATTATAAGATGGTAAGATGTGATAGTTAACATTTCACAACTCTCTTACTATTTTTATGTTTATATTGTAATTATATTGTTATTCCTTCATCAATTATCATTGTCACCTTCCTCCTTAAACATGTTATTGGTATTATAATCATTTTTCATTTGTAATACATCATAATTAATATCTAAATTATTATGGTAATCACTCTCACTTTCATCATTAACGTAAAAAAATTATCATTATTTTTACCAATATTATCATCATTATATTGTCATTGTAAATCATGAACTACTACTAAATTGTCATATATGTCTTTCATTATTATTATAATGGTCACGGTCATCACTATTAACACCTTAACTCTTCAATTAATATTTAATTTTTTGTTAGTGTACAATAATCATCAAACAAAATTAATATTTCTACAATATTGTTCAGTTGGTCAAAAGTTAGAAATTTTTATGATTGTAAGGCAATTTTATCTTAGTGATTTGTTCTTTAATAATGTTAATATTGTTCTTTAGATTGTTTTTACATGTAATTGAATATAGATTTATTTAATTATATGAGCTTTTATTTGATCCACATATTTTCCTTTAATTATATATTTGTTTTTCTTTTAATAAATAAGTGGTCTAGAAATCAATATAAAACCGATGAAATCATAGTCCAATTAGTAATATCGATAAAAAAAAAATTATTCAAACGGTTAAAAAATCATGTTCAACAAAAGAAATTAATGAATCTAAATTTTAACTTATTTTCTTAAAAATGTAAAAAAATTAATTCAAAATATTACTTTATTTTACATATAAACTTGTTATTATTAATAATTATTAGTGTCTAAATTTTAAATTTAAATATGATACACATGTTTTATTTAAATTTTTATAGTATTTTAAATGTTAAGAACTTGTAAATAAATTTATGTTTTATTAGCATCATAAAACTATGATATTATATTTCTTTATACTTTTCCAACTTTTATTATAAGACAAATTTTAGAATAAATTATTAATTATTTTTACAAAATATTTTATAGTTTCTATAAAAATTTAGATTTTTCTCTTTATTTAATTCTCGTAACACTCACAATTCTCATCTCATATTTAACACAATTTACTTAACATCTATATGATTCTCATCAACTTACAAATTAACATTTATAGACACTTGACTCTATTTTCATAAGATTCGTATATTGAATCAAACTCAGAGGTTTACACCTGTATACAACTCTAAGTTGTGAATCCACGTAGCCTCACAAAATGAATTAATCATTATCGTATGATAAGGTTAGTCCATATGGTCTTTTGTGACCAATTATATTTCAAACTACAATCACCTAATCTAAACCTCCTTCAACGACTCTCACGATCTGTTATCTTCAATCTATTTGATTCCAATATATCAGTACAATTAAGATGCTTCCTTATTGATTAAATATTTAGGCAATGCAAAACCTAAACAAACTCAACATGGGTATCTCATCTCCTGAAGGTACTATGTCTCGATTACACACCACATAATTCCACATTATAACATGCATTATTCACTTTCAAACTCATTTATCTTTTCTTTCAAAATCACATACCATTCATTTAAAAATTATCCAATATATCTTCACATTCTTATAAACATTTTATATAAATCATCAAAACATGATCATTCAACTAAATATAACATTCCTTAACACCTATTAGATGTACAACATTGAGAAATCATAAAATTTCATGCAAATTTGAAGATAACACAAATACTGGAAGGCGCACGGTGCAAGTTAGGTTGCACTCAGCACAACTCAAACCCCTAAAGTACCTCCTTTGAAATGCGCCCGAAGCCTGGGTTATTGTGTCCAACGTCAGCCAAATCAAAGAGAACCCTTGTTGCTTTGTGCCCGGCTCCGAAGTGTCGCACGACACTAGTCAACCCAAGAGCTAATCTTCAAAAGTGAGCCGAACGCGACTAATATGGCGCCAGTCGTCACTAATATGAAATACTAATTTTTTAATTGTACAAGGACCTGCCAACATAAACTATCATCAATGATCGAACTAACCCAATATCAAAATCATCCAAGCTCAACACCACCAATAGAGATACCACTACATCCATCTACTCTTTTAATATAAAAATATCATCAATTCATCAAATCATTTAATCTTTTATAAAATCAATCTCAAAGAAAGATTTTTAATTCAATCAATTAAACATCCTGCAAAACAAATTTGAAGCTTAGTAACCACATCAGCCCAATATCTAGGTCATGTAACCTAAGACTTTATTGATGAGTTTTAAAAGCTAGTTTCCCTTACCTATTTTAGAAGTATAAACACCTCTAAAAGAGCTTCAGAAGTTAATCGCCACAAGGATAGCCTAGCCTACACGATAAGATTCTGATCAATGATCTGAATATATTCCTAGGACCTAAAACTAACATAAACAAGTCTTGATGTCTCAAGGACCACATACACCAAAAATACTACCCATATATTTATGAAACTCAAAATTGACTAAAGAAAAAGGGATGAAATTGAATCTATTCAATTCAAAAATCTGATCAGCTAGACTTGTTCTAAACACTGCTAGAAATCTATTAGTAATCTTCAATCATCAATCTAATGACAAGTTTAATTTGTAATTTTAAAGAGAATGTAAAAAAAAGAAAAAGAAAATTATTTTACATAAATGGTGTTTATGTTAAAATAAAAATTAAATATAAAACTTTACTTTAATAATAAAATATTCATGTATCATTTTAATTATATTAATTATATTGTTGTAACAATTTATACGTTCTTACAACTTCTATTAAATATTATGAGTATTTGGGTTTTGTATTAATTAACATTGAGAATAAAATATTAAAAATTATAAAATAAAATTTAATTTATATATTAGTGATATTTATAGAATAATTCAAATAAAATAATTATTTATTAATCTATGTGGTTATGTTAGAAACTTTGAATAAGTGCCACAACCTTTACAATTTTAAAAATGTTAATACAAACACATTATTAGGCTCTTGTAAGGTCATGAACCAAATGTCATATTTTCAGCTAAAAAAAGTGTGTATATTCAGATCTCATTATCTCAGGTTGGGCCCAAAATAATTTGTAGAAGAACAAAATCTCTTCGTATTACGTCAAATGATACACACACTATTTTAAATACATTTTAGTAATGATTTAAGATTAGAATTACATTATAGATTTTGAGAATTTATCTTTTAATATATAATCTATTTATATTTAAAACAAAAGAGAACAGACAAAAGGAAGTGGTGGGATTGAAAAAAAAATAGTAGGTTGTGATTCTTTCCATTTTTTTCTTTTTGAGATTTATCATTGAGAAAAAGATATTTAATAACTTTATATAAGACGAGGAAAGTAAGGATGAAAAGAAGGTGGGATCGAAATTTTGTATAATCCATTAAGAGGAAGATGCTTTTATGAAAAGAAAAAATATATCCTTATTTTTTTCATATTTCTATTTTTCATGAGATATTCATGTTATTTTATTACTATCTTATTCCTACAAATAAGATAAAACAAAAGTTATTCTTTCTTTTGTTTTTTATTTTCAATCTTTTACCTGAACTGAACACACCTTTAACAAGTCGTGCGTGTTGTTAAGGTGTTGTGTTTAAATTATTCTAAGTATCACGTGATTATTTATACTCTATAATCTTGATGTCCAGAGAGAAAAAATATTTATTTAATCAAAATAAAAAAGAATTGAATATCTTTTTAATATTAAATTTGTTTACACGATTTTACCTAGTAAAACTTGAACTATGATCAGAGAAGAATATCCAATGTATATATATATATAAAAAAAAAACAAGTGTGCAACTTAATTTTATCCATATTAGAAGCTTTTGAAAAGTTTGCCATGCTCCTTTTTTCTAAAGATCCTTTCAGACTATCTTTTACATTTTATTGTGTCAATACAAAAAATAATATTAATCATCAATGAATAATAGATACTATTAATTCAATTTAACATAGACTAGTCCACTATGACTCTTCCTATGAAATGCATACATTATTATTATTACTATTACTATTATTATTATTATTATTATTATTATTATTATTATTATTATTATTATTATTATTATTATTATTATTATTATTATTATTTTACCCTTGGAGACCTACTTGTCATCCAAAATATGCACACATTAATTGTAACGAAAGTTATGGTCATGTTGGACATTGGATCTATTAGTGTATGAATGAACAATGATATAGTTATTGACAATTTAATCATATAATCAGATATATAATTATAATATATAGTTTTCAAAGTATTATTTATCTGTAATAATATTCATTTGGAAGGGAACGGAAAACATTATTGAATTCAAGTCCACAGGCATATCATTAATGTATAAGATGACTACGTGTGCAGGATAATTTGCACATGTTTATTCATGGCTTCCTACACAAATAAAAAAAAAATGTAACCTAACACAACTTCTGCAATAATTGTGGAGAACCACTTTTTTCCAGAATTATAATTTTAATTTAAAAATCAAACCTGAAAAAGTTTATCACTGTATATAAATGATAAACTTAATAAAAAGAAAACAAAATAAAAAAGTAATAATTTTTAAGTTTCATTAACTTTTAAGTTTATTATAAGTTTAAATATCTTTAATTGAGTATATGTTAAAAAAGATTTTTGGTTTAACGACGTATTCAATTTCTTTTTATACTTTTAATTAAGTCTTATTAATTGAACTACAATAACTTTTATCTTGTATTATTATTTCTTATGCGTTTTCATATTGGTGGTATAATAAAGTTGTAAGTCTTTTTGTAAATTTAAATATTTTCAATTAAGAATTTTTGTGAAAAAATTGTTTAATTAAGTTTGATTATTTTTCAATTGAGTTTTTATTAATAAGGTGAATATTTAGTTTTGGTATCTAGAAGGTCACAACATAAGTTTTGAAAATTTTTTCTTATAAAATCTTAATTATCTTTATCAAATAATATTATTTTGTATAATAATTAGTTTAATTTAATTTTAATATTTAATTTTCACTGTTATTTTTTATAAAAATAATTAAAATTTTAGATATTTAATTTTATTATTATCAAAATTTGTAATATTATGTTTGAAATTGTAAAATTAGATAGTCACGTAACTTTACCTAACAAAAACGATAGAAACTTAGTTAAAAGGTAAGAAATTTTAAATAGTTAACGAAATAAATCTTTTAACAGAAAGTCGAGTGAAACACCTAAATTTATAATAAATGATTACGCCATTATTTATCCTCCTTGCGGAGACATGTGATGCAAAATAGTAATTATGTTAACTCACTTAATGATAAAATTAAATAAGAGTAATTTAATTAAAAATTAAAAAAATTTAAATACTCAATAAAATAAAAAATTTAATAAAAAAATAATTAAAAATATTTAAATTTATAAGAAATTTAGAATTAGATAAAATTTTTAATATACACAATTCTATGAAAATTTTCATTAACAAGTAAAATAATGTATTTTTTTTTCCATTATGGAGTAGTTATAGAGGTTTTATATTTGTATTTGGTTGGTGAGAATATTTCTTATACACAAAGCCGGAAGCAAGTAAACATTTCTTCTATCAGTGTAAAACATTCCTTCTTCAACCACTAAAAGTTAATTAAGCCAAAAAAGGAACAAAAAGTAAACTGAATTATCAACAAAAACATGCACAAACTTCTAACCTTTACAACATTAATTAATCCAAAAGACCTGTTCTAAAGAACAGGCTGCGACTTTAATAAAACAGGGATTACACTAATGAGATTGATTTAACCTGGTGTTAGTATTTGGGAGGGCTTTATTTGACTTTTTGTGGTGAAACACACAATCATAGAAGCACTAAAGTTTCAACGCCATAGCCATTGATACCTTATCAAAGTTGAAAACATTAAAAAAAGTTGGCAACCACACACCCACCATTAGCAACGAGTCACGAGCACAGCCACACACAAAGGGTGAGGTGAATAGAAAGATGTGTGGGTGACGAGTGGGGTCCATGTTTGCTTATCCTACATGCAAATGCAAGAACACGACCACACCCACAACTTTTCATGATTAAACCAAACCCAAAATCCTGATATTTAAAACGTACGAGACAACCAAATCTTTATCAAAGCAACAACGAATATGCCCATTTCACGGTGCACAAACACCCTCATTCTCCACCATCCCCTCTTTTTCCTTTTTCTTTCTTTTTTTTTTTTTTTTTTTTTT
>Ga0209489_104159_pt1 | contig 27016 bp, 10 predicted proteins | sample SiratrowhiteBW_FD_187527 | JGI IMG/M metagenome (GOLD analysis project Ga0209489, IMG submission 187527) | Root nodule microbial communities of legume samples collected from California, USA - Siratro white BW (SPAdes) (version 2) | ecosystem: Host-associated > Plants > Roots > Nodule | place... | reverse complement strand
ATATATATAAACACAAATAAAGGTACAGGTTTAGAAATCCAAAATTATAAAGCTTTTTATTGCGATTTACATTGAAAATTACAATAGAAATGCATTAATTAAATAATTTAAAACAAAAAAACTTTTCATTTTTTAATCCTTAACCAAAACTCAAGATTCTAGTTAACATTTGTCTATAAATATTGCTGCTACATTGTGCCATGGTTCCCTCAATGAATACAATTAAAGCCTCTCCAACATGAGCAGAGTTCTCAAATGTACCACGCTGCAAATTGCAAAATTGCATAATGAAGCATGTCCATCAGGGACCTGCAGAAAGCAAGTTTTGTTACGGGTCGCACTGTCAAATTTCAATTGACTAAAAGGAGCAAGATTGCCTATCACCGTTGTATTATTGTAGAAAAACTAAAGATTTTAAAATATGAAGTTATTATTGAGGTCAAGGTAGGTAGATACCTAATTAGCATTAGGAAGGTCCATTTGCAAGGTTTCCTTTATAACATCCACCACAAAGAACGCTAACTCAGCTTGATGATCAGTATATACATGATCAGCTCCTTCTATGATGTGTAACTTGTGATTAGGTAGAACCTTAGCAAACTCAAATGCAGCTACAACCGGGATCATGGTGTCTTTTCCACCATGAACTGTAAAGACCCTGTCATATTATGAATCCATGCATTATGGAAATTCCATAACCTCATTAAAAACTGTCCATTTTCATCAAAAAATTACTATAATTGAAGTTGAATTTCTTTAAATTTCCTTCACTTAGTATACCTCCATTCCGAATTTCTAGTCTATAATCAATATAGACACAAACATGTCATAAGGTTTGGAAGCATTTGCTAAGCATCAGTTACATATAAAGATATTCACCAGAAAAGAAGATGGATATAAAGATGATCTCCTCCACTAAGTTTCAAGAGTACACTTGTAATATTTTCATATATACCTTCAAGTGTCAACATACAAAAAAGAAACTTTTGATGTTCATTTTGACGTATAATTTTTAAACCTGATAAGTTAATAAGTATTTTCTTCTATTTTAAAAGTTAAGAGAAGCATGTTCTGGAGGATAAAACCCTTAAAACTTAGAAGTTACAAGTATCAAATTTTAATACTAATAACAATAATAGGAATAAAGAAATTGGATTTTAAATGGAAAATGTCATCTGCTATTTACGGTAACCAAAACATCCTCACCCTTATGGAATTCTGCTGTATAGGTCATTATAATGAAACTCTAATGAAGATTTTTTTTTTTTATCAGCTCTGTAACGAAGAAAAGGGGAACTATTAGGCCGTTTTTCCTGACCTGCATTCTTTGTCAATATCCAGGCATTCTTCAAGCATAATTATGTTTAACCGATCTTTCAAACTTTCTTCAGTTACACGATAATCAATACCTCCTACAAAAGTAGATGTCATGTGATATCCTCAAGAACAGAAGAAAACTTATATATACAAACGCACACGGACACAAAGGTGCATATGTTATTTCAAATTAAAAAGAAGAGTTATGGCAAAGCAATTGTTTTAACACATGGCTAATCAAGCGGCTGGATTACCTGCTGACTCTGCCTTCAACTCAATGAAACCTTCCTTCCCTAGTCTTTCCATAAAATCTTTACCAAAACGATACTCAAGGCCTACCTTCAAATCATGGCTTCCAGATAGGTTGACAATTGTTTTAGAGTCATGATATTTTGATGCATAAAGAAGCGCTGCATTAGCTCCTGCACCAATATACATAAACTATTCAGAACAATTTTAACATACATACAAACTTTCTAATCCATAGTGACAGGATTCGTTGACTAGTCCTTTATGTGCTTGAATCCATACTTCTCTTTTTTAAGAGAAACTGAGGCTAATTAAGTTTTCAATTAGGTAGTTATAATACTGCATAAGGTATGACAGTTATAGTCATGTTACTTGTGTGACAGATTTGTAGAAGGCAGTTAAGATAACAGTTTTTCTGGTGTTTTGAAGGAGGAAACACCATGTAGGTGGAAACCCTGCTTTTGTTGATGCTTGTACTCAAATTTAGCCTCGTCATTTGGTAGAATTACATATGCATGTATGGAAATCAACATAATACAACAAACCTTTACTGTGCCCAACAACTGCAATAACTGTACGGTTTGCTTCTTGAAAGTGTTGAGCTACAGCACACGTATATCCTCAGCTTCCCTCCAGTAGCTACCAAACTCAAATGAACCTTCACTTTCCCTATAAGGAACACTCAACAACTAAATCAAAATGAAACAAGCAATACTAATGGTCAGGATTAGGTAGCAGAAGTTTCCTAGAACATGCCATTAACGGAAGAACTAGTGATTCTATCTTTTGATGGTAAAAAAAATTACAAACATAAATAAGTTCACGGTTTTCATCTGTAACAAGAAATTTACCCATTTCCAGTGAAGTCAAACCGGAAAGAACTGATTCCTGCATTTTCTAGAGCAGCAGCTAGATTTGTCATGATAAAGTTTTCCTGGAGATAAGAAAAATAAATTAAACAATGAGTAACTGAATCCAGGTATTTATGTATACATGGATTATGGATCAGATGTCATATTAATTTCGAATAACATTTGCATTATAACAAAAAATAGTGGGTTCATAATTTACAAAGCAGGAAAGTAACCTTGGAAGCTCGAAGACCATGGCATAGGATAACAATCTCTTGGGTTCCAGATTCATGTAGTATGCCCACTAGTCTATTGCCATGCTTGTTCCGGATTATGACTTTCTGCTGCTGAAATGCTGGGAAAATAATTCAACAGGTTCAAGTCAATTTCTTTTTAATTGATTGAATATTCAGTATGCTGCTCAGGTTTCATTTCAAACACCGCAATAACTGCTTCTGAAATACTCAGCACCATTATACTATACTTTTCATATGCCACTTTACTTTCATTTCATGTTATTTCCATTTGCATAGGAAAAACATTATAAATCACGGAATATGAAACCCTATTGATGAGGTAAACTTTTGTGTAATACAGTTAAAGAGAACATAAAATAAATTATGTTCATATGATATGGAGAGACAAAATTCAAAAGTGGAAATAGAATCTTCGTAATTCGGCAACACTTTAATTGATGGGAATAGCAAAAAATGAAGACAAGAATAGGGCAGTTAAGAAACCTAGCAATTTGGGTATCTTGGTAGTGTGCTTTTTCAACATCTCACAGCCAAATCCTTCTTAAATAAAGATTCTTGAAGAGTTAAAGACAACCTACAAACTTTGAATTGTTCGAAACAAACTATTCTATGTTCTATTCAATCAAGAAACTAGAAAGAAAGTGCAGAATATAATCCAAAACATAATATATAGAACCTAAAAGCATTTCAGTAAGACAAGACACTTATAGTGACTAATGAGGTTGAATTATTGGTACTAGTTATGTACTTTTGAAGTCAATTAAATAAACCATTGGTTATGGGAAGTCATGACATGAAGTTCATATAAATCACTACAAATATAACTCACAAGGGTTTTGAGCATCTTCGGCCATCTTCAAGTTGTAGAAATGTGAACCCGTTTGCGAAAGGTCTGATGAAATTGACTTCAAAGTGGCACAACAAAAGGAACTTTCAATCGTTCAAAACTTCTGAGTGTGGCAGGTAATCATCTCATATATATATAGACTTAGTTTTATATTCTTAATAAAATAAATTACTTTATATTTTAAATATTTTTTATAATGTAAATTTTCATTTTCTCTTTTCAGTGCAAGAATATTTTTATTGTATTCTCAATGACTTATCATTGTTAAGTATTTATGCAAAAAAATAAATTATTAGGTACTTTAAATTTTTAAGTTTAGGTTTAATAAATTCCCAAATTTCAGTTTCAAATATTTCTATTTTTTTAATATTAATTTTCTCCCCGAATCATAACCATTATACTTTAGAAAAAATTCTTTGCGTCTTAAACTGAAACAATTTTTATTATTATTTAAATTAGAATAATACTTACATTCAATAGTTACTTGCTAATATCACACTTTAAGCAAATTATTAAAGAATTCAAACTTATTTTAATATAATTAATGTAATCAATGACGGACCTTAGTAGTATGTAAAGGAACTTGACTTATAAATTAATATATAAATAAAAATATTCTTTTAAAATTTTAATATAATTTATATGTTTCATACTTTTAAAATTTTTGTACACATATAAAAACAAAATTAGTACTCTTAAAATATTTTAAAAATCCACCAATCATCGTAATAACATTTGGAAGTGTTTTTTGAACTGGTATTAGTAGTTTGAATTCAAGTCTATTGAAATTACTCAAGTTTGTAATCGAATATGTAACATTTGGTATGCTTGTTTAAATTATTTTTTTTCTGAAAAAAAGTTTTTTTAATAAAATAATGACTTATTATAATTTTAAACATATTTTGGTATACTTATTTAAAAAGAAGAAAAAGAAAAAAGTTTTCAACTTTTTTTATAAGTAATTTGAAGTTATTTTTCATAAAAATATACACTAAAAGAGAGGAAACTTTAAAAAAGTATTTTTTTTTACCATAGATAAATACATATCAATTTTTACTTATGTATTAGAATCACTAAAAAATAAATCTCCTTTTAATAATTTTTTAAATAAATCACCTTTTAACAATACCTTTTTAAAATAAATCACCTTTTAGCAATATTTTTTAATACAAACAAACGCATCACTGAATGAAGCAAAATTATCAATCTTGTGACAAATTCCAAAGACCATTTACTCAACCTAAGTGAAAAAAAAAACATTTTTTCAAAAATATGTAAGAAAATAAATAAATATATTTTATTAATATGATTCATGTGAAATATAATTATAAAAATTTAATAAAATAAAAAGGCCTATTAGTAATTATATGAGGTTATTTACTTTATAAATAGTTTATACATGATGGATTATAAAAAGAAATTAAAAAGATTTTGTATGTACAGTGTGAGGATTCTCTACAACTCACCATAAAAAAAAAAATGTGCAAGAGAGTCACCGAAAGAGATAGATTGAGAAAAAGAGATTAAAGCTTTTTTATCAAGTCTCTTGTATCAAGATAATTCTTTTTTATTATTATATATATTATTATGTAAGAACCATATATTCTATTATAAGATCCTGTAAAAATATATATTTATAATTGACATGTAAAATTATGATTAATTTAACACATTAATTTAATAAAAAAATATATTCCAATCCACCCTTAATTTTATGTTTGAAATTTCTCAATAAAAATGGAAAAAAAAGTATCTCAATAAACAAGCTTCTACATAAATACTCCAAAAAATATAAAAAAAAAAACTAATTCATAAGTTAAAATTAATCTATACATAAATCACAAATAATTTCTTAAAATTTTAAAAAGGTTTTTACAAATTAACTTATACATAAATTAATATATAGTTAATTCAAATCATATTTTCAGTTTCACTTCTATGCCACATGTTCTGTTTGAGAATAATTGTTAGGATGCCCAAGCCCCCACAATCTTCCTAGAAATCAAACACATAAATAATTCTCAAAGACACTAATGAAGAAAGTAAAAATAAGAAAACTTTTTAGTAAAAATTATATTTATTTTAGTTCTTTAAGTAGTATCCCTCCCAGACTAGTTATCATTGCTTCAAATTCAAACATGTGGCAGCTAAGAAGTCTTTACCACAAGGTTTTCTTACCTTTTTCTTTCATAATACCATGGTTTGTTCCCAAATTCTTCAAATGTGATGAGATTAACTCCCCATCAAGGCTTTTGCCCTGTTCACAATATGCTAACTTGATATAACTGTTTGCATTGCCATAAATAATTGATAGTGTCAAAATGATTTCATACATCAGACAAGAGGCAAATATTAGTAGCACTTTGCACTCTCATTATTTTAACCATGATGACAGATTCACTAATTCAATAAGCAAAATCTAGAAAAGTTCAACACATATTGTGGAACATCATAGGCAGGTTCATCCATAGCAGAAAATTCGTTCATCAGTGGCGGATTGATGCACCCTTATCCTTGTTCAAGGTTTCCTTTATGAAGTTCACGACAACCGAGGCTAATTCATCTTGATGATCAGTAAATACATGATCAGCTCCCTCTATGATATGAAACTTGTGATTAGGTAGGATCTTGTCAAACTCAAGTGCAGATTCAGCTGGGATTGTGATGTCTGCACCACCATGAACTGTAAAGATCCTGTCATTTATTATACAACCATTCATTACGGAAATTTCACAACTTCACTAATAAAAACTATCAATTTTCTCATGAACACTATTTCTTTGTTTCTCATATTTATTCTTTAGGGTTAACTTACAAACAAAATTTTTCAAATCAAAATTTCTAACCATTCAATGTCATCTGCCATATATACCATTATAAGGTTCCCAAACTATGAAAGGGTGACGAAGAGTCTCACATGCATTCTTTGTCAATATGCAGACATTCTTCGAGCACATTTAGGTTTAACTGATCCTTCAAACTTTCCGCAGTTAAACGATAATTGATGCCTCCTGCCAAAGTACATGTGAAGAGATGTCTTCAAGAACTGAAGATAAAAGATATTTTCCAAATTTTTTGGCAACTGGCTCAGTCCAAAAAAAAAAATACCCAAAAGAGCACAGTGTTCCAAACAATTACAGAAATATTTTGGTTCAGTATAGTTTGGCCAGAATAGAGCCCCAAATAGCCAAATTCTGGGAGTTATGTTTACGCTTGTCGCGGAAAACCAGCTATAAACTGATTCAGTTTAACCGAATTCTAACCTGTTTTTTTTTTTTTTTTATAACCTGAAAATATAAACAAAAATTAAAACTAATAAAATTTGACAATTAAGTGTTGTTTATGATTGTGTTTGATAAAAAACCATTATTATTGATAATGATTTATGTAAAAGTTAAATAAAACATAGAATTAATGAGAGTTTAAATTAAGGGAGTTGTTTTTATTGTCTGACTTGTGAATTTTGGTTTTGGTTTGGTTGCTGATAATTGTAGATGGAATGTTTCAAATTTGTACAGTTATACCCTTTGATATCAACCATCCAAAAATTATTAACCACAAAATTCCATATTTTACAAATATACTTAAACAATACAAAAATTAAAAATGTATTTTGGTCATCGTATTAGTAATCACTTAAATTTTAAAAAAATATCCATATATTTTAAAATTAGATTCATATTTTTTTCATATTTTTTTTATTTAAATAGCTAAAATATATAATAAGTTTGTAAAATAACAATTTCAATTAATACAAACAATATTTCCATTGATTTCAACACAATAAACTTATTAAACAAAATTAACTTCATAACTTTTTTTTTAATTTGAAATTATTTGCTTGGACATTAATTTCTTAATTTATTTAATCTATTTAATTTCTTTCATTTTCTGTTTTATTTAATTTTTATATAAATTGTCATTATTAATAAAAAAATTACTAAAGACAAAATTATAAACAATACTTAATTGTTAAATTTTATTAGTTTTAAATTATTATTTTGTATTTTCAGGTTTTTAAAAGAACTAAGAAAAAGAAAGTTAGACCAGAATTTGGTTCTGAAACCAAACTCTAACCAATTTTTGCCTACTAAAGTAAAAACAACTCCCAAAATTTTGTTTTCTGACTACAAAATTCCAACTAGCTACAATAAATCATGTTATTTCTGTAATTATTTAGTTGGATATGCTCTTTGGGTAACGTTGTAGTTGGGAAAAGATTTGGCATATCTTATTTCACATTCAGAAGAAGCATTATAAATCAAAGCAAGAGGACAATACTGGTGCAGTTGGAACATTGTATCAAAGATCGGAGACCAAAACAAAGAGCCCCAATTGGTTTGAAGAAGAAAGGAACTTTTGGTTTTGAAAAATAGTGAAGAATGAAAGGCTCTGAACTTGCTCATTCTAGAAAATGCAACAAATAGCAAGTTCAGATTTTTCAAAATTATCTTCTAAAAGCACACCTCTGCATCAATATAAGCATTGGAAGAAATGGCTGATTAAGTGGCCAGTTACCTGGGCCTGCCTCCAACTCAATGAAACCTTCCTTCATGATTCTTTCCACAAATTCTTTTCCAAAACGAGTTACAAGGCCTACCTTCAAATCATGACTACCAGAGAGGTTCACAATTGTTTTAACATCATCATATTTTGATGCATAAAGAATGGCCGAATTAGCTCCTGCACCAATATACATAAACCATTCAGAACAATTTCAACATGCATACAAACTTTCTAATTCACATAGTGACAGAATTTCTTGACTTCTTTATATTGATAGAAGATGTTGGCAAGTTTTGCCAAGGGATTAAATAATGTTTCAAGCCCTATCACAAATATGCAGCAACTTGACAAGTATTTATTTCTTTATGGTGACTTTACTTTACAGGCAAGTGATAAAATTTCTCATAAATCCTCTTTAAACATACCAAGATAAGCACTACTCAAGTTTCATTTTAGTACTTAAGCTGACTAGCTCAGTAGATTAAGAAACAGTTTTTTTATTCATATATGAACTATAAACACATGCAGACGTGCTTTAATTTTAAGTCAGTAACAGTCTACAGATAGGCCAAAGTATTATTTATGTAAGAAACTGCTCTATTCTTATCCAATTGCTTCATTCGAGATTTCTGCCCCAGTCAAATCATTGTTGACCAGAAATTATTATATCATTGGTTATTAGAAAAATATTGACACAAATCAATTGCGTCAGTGTATCTGGTAGCTTTCTTTCCACACATCTTGTCATTCGTAGAATTTCATGAATACAACAAACCTTTACTGTGCCCAACAACAGCAATAACTGTCCGGTTTTCTTTGAGAAAATGTTGGGCCACAGCATGTATATCATCAGCTTCCCTCCAGTAACCACCATGCTCAAATGGACCTTCACTTTCCCTGGAAGGAAAACTCAACAGCTAAATCAAAATGAATCAGGTAAACAGAAACACTAGTAGTCAGGATTAGATAGCAGAAGATTAAAATAAACATAGCAGAAATGGAGGAAGGAATAAGTGACTGAATATCTTAAACTGAACACCACGATTATAGTATAATATGGGTTAAATATTCAAGTGTGAGTCAAAGTCCTACATTGAGTAAGAATGAGAAAGTTGAGCAACGTATAAGAAAGAAGACCCGCAAACCTAACACCTTTAAGGTTTTGGGTTGAAGATGGTGTCATTCTCTTATATGGGTTGGCTCTTGTCTCATTCTTGTGAGATTGGTTTGCCTCTCGGAGGGGAGTGTATCAATGTGGTTGAGGAAGGACTCATACTTGAAGGAATGAGAAAGTTGTGCAACATATAAGAAAGAAGATCCATAAGAAAGTTGTGCAACATATAAGAAAGAAGATCTGCAAACTTTAAAGTTTTGGGTTAAAAGTGGTGTCATTCTCTCAGCCGTTGGTTTACGACTTACAAGGCCTTAAGGTTTTGGGTTGGAGGTGATTTTATTCTCTGAGCCGTTGGTTTACGGATTACAAGACTTACAAAGTGTCCCGTAAGTGTCCCGTATAAGTGTGTGAAGTGAGAGATAATGAGTAATGTAATCGAGTAAGGTTTGAGAATGCTTCCGCTCGAGGAGAATGCTCTAGGTTTTGATATGTAAAACAAGAAATTTACCCATTTCCAGTGAAGTCAAACCGGAAAGAACTGATTCCTGCATTCTCTAGAGCCGCTGCAAGATTTGTCATGTTAAAGTTTTCCTGGAGATGGGAAAAATAATTAAACAATTGAGAGTAAATGAATCAAGGCATTTATATGTACATGCATGGGTTATGGAATCAGATAATTTCTAATAACATTTGCATCATAATAAAAAAATTGTGGGTTTATAATTTACGAAACAGGAAAAGTAACCTTCGAAGCTCCAGCCCCATGGCATAGGAAAACAATCTCTTTGGTTCCAGCTTCATGTAAGATGCCTGCTAGTTTATAGCCACACTGGTTTTCTATTATGACTTTCTGCTGCAGAAATGCTGAGAAAATAATTCAACAGTTGTAAGTCAATTTCTCTGACATTGATTGAATATTCAATATGCTGCTGTTTATAACCATTGTAATTAATTTCCAATGCCACACAAGGATTATTGGCAGCTCATTCTCTAACACAATCTTTCCGACATATTCTCTACTAAAAGTTGAAATTTATTAAAAGTTATCAAATTATTAATGGTAGCCAACAATAAAAAATGTGTTCAAAATTTTGTAATTTCCAATAAATTTTGTCTAACAAAAAAGAGCATGTTAAAAAATATTAGTTTGGTATGCCAAAAGTACTAATCATTTGAGTCCAGATCAGTAGTTTATAAAACTTCTCTTGAAAAGCCGAGTGTTTGTGAATATTTGCATTCCATTGTCGTTATTTCTTTTGGCATGTGAAGGCTATTTGGTTTAAAATTAGCTCAAATCCTGGAATGCTACAGTGAGGTGAAAAAGAAAGAAGACCCTTTACTGTGAACATAAATAAATTTTGTTTATATGGTATACAATATGATAAAAATTAAGACAATCTTCAATAAACTGGAGACTGAACATGCAAGTAAGAAAAATCCAACTAGGAATTAGAAGGTTGGCTGTGAGAAAGACTTGGCAAGAATGCAATTGATAAGAAATAGGATCAGGTGCTTAGCAATTTGGGTAAGATGGTATGATGCTTCCACCATCTCACAGGTAATTTGCTTGAATGCACTGTGTTTTCTTCGTAAATTATGAAGAAAAAAAAAAGTGTTCGAAAAGTTAAGAACACCCACAAACACTGGACATCAAGCTCTTATCAAATCAAATTCAAAACAAATAACTTACATGGGTTTTGTGCCATCTTCAACTGGGAATGCAAAATTGCTTGCAGAATTTCCAACTCACAAGTTCGGAGACTGCTTAAAAAATGAAGTGTCCATCCGACACTGATACCAGTGTGATATTCCCTTTAAATAATTTTTTAATATATAAATTTTGATTTTCAATTTATATAATTTATTATTATATAATATATAAATCCGTTGTCTCGTGTCTTATCATTATCCTTACTCCATGTGTTTACCCTGCCACAAAGGTGGCATTATTGTCTGATGTGATTGTCCTAATTCATCTAAGAGGACAAATTGTCAAATATTACTCCCTCCTGTGTTAACTTTTGTGAAATTTATAATGTTAATTATTATCATATAAAAATGAATTAATATTCCCTCTTATGCAGAGATATTAAACTCATAACACCAAAACTAATGATTTTTAATCAATTTGGCATATAAACAGGATCAGTTACATATAACATTACCAGATTATTTATAACAGGGTTCATGTATTTCACTTAACTATTATAGTTCAATCAGCCACTCCTTTGAACATTAATTACTGATCCCATTTGTATAACATTAATTTCAACAAATAAAAGTGAATGTTTGAAAAAAATTGTTCCTAGTATTTCTCACTAATACACACAGATAACATAATAAAAAATCAAATAGAATTTTTTTGCATTGCATGACGGGCTAGTTTGTTTAAATTTAAAATAATTTTTTTCTGAAACGAGTATTTTCTTTAAATAATTACTTATTTAAAAATATATAAGAATTGCTTATTAAAAAACTAGAAAACTGTTTACTAATAAGACAACTAGATAAATAAACGCAAGTTTATTTATTTTATTTACAAAATAAACACAAGCAAACTCACTCAAAGATTGTACATAATTAATTTTAAAAGCAATTAGTTATCGAATCAAAGATTGTACATAATTAATTTTAAAAGCAATTAGTTATCGAAGTAGACAATTTGACACTACAAGAAAAATTTGTTTCCAACCCATGTTTTTTTGTTCTCCTTAAATTAGTTATGGAAATTAATGTTTATAAAAATTAAAAAGTAGCTTTAAAAACAAGGCTAAGACAACTTTTAAAAAAGGTTTAATATGTTAAACTAATTTAATTTAATCCCTTCCAAGTCCAACGTACGATGTTGAATAGTCGATCAAATTATCACAGTAATTTAATCAACTTGGTAATATCATCAACTTGGTAATATCATCACAAATTATGAGACACTTTAAATATCAAAGTCGAACTTTTTAAAATTACGGACCAAACTTAAACTAAAAATTCAGATTAGTGGCAACTTTAGCCACAAAAATATAATGAACTTATTATTACTATGTCCCCAAACCCTTCAAGTGTGGGACTAATCCCCACTAAGGCTACAATATGCTACCATGACATAACTGTTTGCTTATTGCATTGTCATAATTTATAATGTCAAAATGACTTTGTACATCTGATCAGAGACAAATAACGGTGGCAGATATGTCTGTCCCCATTATTTTCACCATGATGCAAAGCAAAAACTAGAAGAACACATGTTGTAGAACATCATAGACAGGTTCATCCATGACAGAAATGTTGTCACCTTAAGCAATTTCAGTTGGCTCAAAACTGCAAGTTCTACCACAATTGCACATCATTAGAAAAATGGATGTCAAACAAATTAAAGTTCAGATAGATGGCACTGGCAAAGATAGATACCTAGTTAGATGTACCCCTATCCTGGACTAAGGTTTCCTTTATGTAGTTCACAACAACAGAGGCCAATTCATCTTGATGATTAGTGTATGAATGATCAGCTCCCTCTATGACATGTAGCTTATGGTTTGGTACAATCTTGGCAAACTCAGATGCATCTTCAACGGGGATAACTGAGTCTGAAGAACCATGAACTGTGAGGACCCTGTCATCCATTATGTGATTTGAGATTAGCAATTATATGGATGCATGTCATGATTTTCTAGCTTTATACAGATTATTGTTCACAAGACCACCCAACTACCTTCATCATCATCTCTCACCAGTATAAACTCCCTTTGCTCAAAATAACTACTCTATGCACTTTTAAATAAGATTCCTAAATTAAATACTAAAGTATTCATAAATTTGTATACTGCAATGGTTTCCCCTAATTGACCAGGGAGTAAATCAAAACTGAAATTAAGCAATTCTATTCAAGATATCAAGAGTAGATATTAAATCTTGTAAATTTCCTCCCCTGATTTCATAATTTTCAGCAGTTGTGAAATAATTAGGGACACTTCTCGCAAAATCAAAGTTTAGAGAAGGGAAAACAAGGGACATTTCATGAAATTAATGTGTTAAAACAGCATAATGGAGTCAAGTTATACAGACAAAAACAATAAACACAAAGAATCAAAGATCACATGATTCGGTTAATCTTAAAATGAGTCTAGATCTTTTTACATTCTTCCCAACAATTGTGAAGTAGAAAAACTACTTAGTAAAAGACATGAACGTACGACTAAGATTTGACAATTTCGTATAAAAATAACTTTGTCCACTAGATACGCCCCTTATATAACCCTTACACAAGATAAGAACTCTTGGTTACTGTGATAAATAAAAACATATAATTACAACAATAGGCTAAAAAAAACGGTTCAAATAGTGTATTCTACAAATTCTACATGATTTTCAAGTAAAAAGGGGAAATAATCACATTCTTTAAAAATTTAACATTCATTTTAACCTTTTTCTTTTACAACTCTGTGAACTCCATACACAGTCTTCATAAACAAAAAGATGAAAAGGGTGAAGCCAAAGAGATCAGACAAAAATTGTCCTCACCTGCATTCTTTATCAATCTGAAGGCATGCTTCATGCATGTTTGTATCTAAGCGATCCATCAAACTTTCCAAAGTCACACGGTAATAAAAACTTCCTGCAATGGGAGATGTCCTCAAATGGTGGTATAACAATGTAAAAAAGTGTGTGCCTATGTTAGACAAATAGAAACAGAGAATGTCATTGGATGTGCCCAATTTCCTATGATGGCAGCCAACAAATTTTCAAGTATAATTATTGCCTAAATTTTTCATTTAGGGTCTTTTATCAGACATTTAAGAGAATGAACTGTGGCAAAATAAAAGTATATTGCAGCAAGAACTATGTGCTAAAAAGACAGAATACTCCCCAATTCCAATTTTGGTATAAAATGTACAGCAAAAGCAAAAAGCCGTGGATTTGGACTTACTGGTTTTAGCAAATACGCTTAATAAATTCAAAGTAGGGAAACAAGTAATTAATGGACACTGAATTTGTTCAAACTATCTATTACAACGTGTAAGAGAGATGTAAATTTTGTGTGATTAAATGAAAGGTTACCTGACCGCATCACATCAATGAAACCATCCTTCCTAAGTCTTTCCAAATAATCTTTTCCAAGGCGTTCTTCAATTCCGGCCTTCAGATCATAGCGTCCAGAGAGGTTGACAACTGTTTTGATGTCGTGATACTTAGAAGCATAAAGAAGCACCACGCTACCTCCTGCATCAGGATACAAGTAATACAATTTCACATAAACCCTCTTTATAATTATTGAGTTTTATCATTAAAACTGTTGATGAGATAAAACTTACTACAGTTTCATTTTAGTACTTCCACTGGCTAACTCAGTAGATTAAGAATAAAAGTTTTGTATTCAGAGTATGGACTAAACACATGATTGAAATTTTAGAGTTTGATGCATGTAAATAACAAACCTTTACTGTGTCCAATAACTGCAGTAACTATACGGTTTGCTCTATGAAAGTGTTGAATGACATCATGTAGATCATCAACTTCCCTCCGATAGTGACCAAACTCAAATGAACCTTCACTTTCCCTGGAAGGAAAACTCAACAGCTAAATAAAAAATGAAACGGCTAAACAATACCAGTGATCAGGATTATGTAGAAGAAGTTTCATAGAACATGGTGGAGAAGCTAGTGGTGATTCATTACGAAATGGTTTTAACTTTTCTATTGTCAAAGGAAATAATTACTTTGTTAAAGCTAGAAAAAAAGTAAAAAGCATGTGGCCGCATTCCCTTGTAACGAGGAACTGATGTTTTAATCATGATTTTGCATAGAATACTAAATATATATTATCAATGACCTCTAATGTGTTATTTTTTGGTAAAACATATCAAGATTTAGGGTTTAGGGTTTAGGATATAGGATATGCAGTATTTTCCCTAAAGAGAAAATCATATGATTCACAATTGTTACTAATATATGCCACAACTGCATAAAATAAGTAAAACCTTTGAACATCTTGCATTGCAGAATCTCAGAAGATTTTTAGCTTCGCACTTCTAGAATAGTTCTGAATCTAGTAGCATTGATATTCACAACAAAAAGTGAAATTGGTTGCATATTTTGAATACAAAAACAACTAGGTTCATAATTTTTCCGGCAATACAAGATATCTACCCATTTCCAGTGAAGTCAAAGCGAAAAGAACTGACTCCTGCATTCTCTAGAGCAGCAGCAAGATTTATCATAATATCATCTTCCTGGAGATAGAAAAATTTAATTAAACAATGAAAAGAGTTGAATCAAGATATTTAATGTGTATGGATAATGGAATGAGATGTCATATTAATTTTTAATAGCATTTACATAATAATAAAAAAAAAGTGAGCTCATGATTTATAAAAGGGAAAATTAACCTTAGTGGATCGAAGACCATGGCATAGGATGACAATCTCTTCAGTTCCAGATTCATGAAGAATGCCTACTAGTTTATTGTCATTCTTTTTAGTTATTATGACTTTCTGCTGCCGAGCTGAAAAAAGTAACTCAAAAGTGGGAAGTCAATTTCCTTGTAATTGATTGAATACTCAACACGCAACTTAGATTAACCATTGTCAATCTTTATTTCAAATACTAAGTATCACCATACCATACACCTGAAATATGAGAAAAAGATTGATGTTTTTCACAATTCTGTAATAGAGGCTGATTCCAAATATTCTAAGTGACTAATTAATCTCGATCTAGTATTTACATTTCTAACTTAATTACAGGAAATAAATAGAAACTAATTACAAGAAAACTAATCTGTACAAATAAAAACACAAACAGAGAAATTAAAAGGCTAAAGTTAAGAGACATTTTGAAGAGGAAGACAACCCAAAAAACTTTGAACATAAAACTATGCAATGCAAACAAACGCATGATCTCAGTGCCACACAAATATACAGAACCTTTAAACAACTTAAAAGCACTCTGCCAACATTTATTTCAAGATGGTGCTAATAAGTCAAATTTCTGCTAACCCAAAAACCATTTCTGGATTGTTTTAACAATGGATTAAATCAGTAGCTTCAAAATAAGCCACATGGACGCTGTTTCGAGTACTTAAAGGTGAAGCCTTTGCTACCTAATGATTGTGGGCAGAGTCACTCAAGTCATCGATTCTCATATGAAGTGTCAAACACCAGAAAATTAACTCACAAGGTTTTTGGGAAGATTGGGCCATCTTCAAGCTCAGGGCTTTTCTTGAAATGCGAATCGGCTTGCGAGAAATACCAGAAAAGATTAGTTGTGAAAGCTTCCTGAACTCAAAACACTGAGGAGACAAATTTACGACCGGACCCGTGAACAAATCCATTTAAAATAATGAGTGAAAAAAATATTATATTATGATGGAATTTACGAATAAACGTTGTACGAATTCGACGAAAACTGTGTTGCAAAGCCAACACGTGATTTCCCTGAAATGATTTTATTTTATAATTTTAATTTAATATTTATCCAATAAAATAAATGCATACTTTCGTCCAACGGAGTTTTCGTTTGTTTTTATGCATAAAAAATAATAATAATAACAGTTAACCACCATGTCAAATGTTTTTGGTAAAAATCTCATTAACTAGTAAAATAATTAATACTATATGCAAGTGGGAAGTAAGTTTCTATCTTGGGTCATCTTTTGAATTGAATTAAACCAAAACTCAAATTTTAAGATATTATTTGAATCAGTATTGTTATTGAATCAATTATGCCAGTATAAAACATTCAGAAATATTTAATCTTACATACCTCATGCAAAATGTGCAATTTTTAATGAGAATATATTAAAAATTACACATTTACTAATAACCAAAATAATGTATATAAAAAAAGAGCAACTCTCACATCATGTTAAATTAAGTTCAAAACTCAAATTCTAATGTATCAAAAACCCATTCTACCAGCTGTTATTAAATCAATTAAGGCGTATTTCAACCATACGCAGATATTCAATCCTCGATAGGGGAAAGATATTGAAAAACACACTTTGCCTAATGTTATAAAACAATTTATACGAAGGATTTCATATCATGAGCTGATTTTGGGATTAAATTAAGTCCAAATCCAAATTATAGGAAGTTAGATAGGAGGAAAAAGGATGCAGATCACAACCTCACACCAAATAATTTAGCAAGTAACTTCAGAAAAACTTTCATTACTTTTTTTTGAAAAAAAAAAATAGCATAACAAGGAAGTTCCAAGCATGAGTTTTTCCTTTTTTTTCCCATCCGGTAATAACATGAGATGTCCCACACCCTTTAAATGTGAGCCCAACCCCTCTTCGGCTTTTTACCTGGCCACTGGGAGACACCATCAGAACTTTTTGCATCGTCATAATTGATAATGTCAAAATAACCCAATACATCTGATCATGTAGATGACAAGGCAGATATTGCTCTTGCCATTATTTTCACCCTGATGCAAGTTCACTAATTTCATAACCAAAAGCTAGAAGGGCTAAAATATATGGTAGAACATCATAGGCAGGTTCATCCATGTGAAAAAAATATGTCATCAGTTGTGACTTCAACTGGCTTGAAACTGCAAGATCTACCACAATATCATTAGATGTCCCGCAAAAAAAAAAAAAAAATGGTAAGTTCAAATGCTGCTAGCAAAGACAAATACCTAGTTAGCGGTACCCCTATCCTGGTGCAAGGTTTCCTTTATGAAGTTCACAACAACAGAGGCTAATTCATCTTGATGAGCAGTGAATGAATGATCAGCTCCTTCTATTATATGTAGCTTGTGGTTTGGTATAATCTTGGCAAATTTAGATGCATCTTCAACTGGGACAACTTTGTCTGAAGAACCATGAACAGTTAGGACCCTGTAATACATTATATGAGTTGAGATTGGCACTTCTGCGCATGATGGAAAATTCATAACTTAGTATAAACCCCCTCTACTCCAAATAACTACTCTGCACTTTCGAGTTTTAAATCATATGTTCCTAAATTTAGTATCATCAGAATTTTCTTATGTTTTATTGCTTCCCAATTATATTTTCTTTGTATAAACTCCGTAATTTCTACATACATATTTTACCATCAAAAAGATGCAAAAGGGTCAATCAAAGGGGACCAGACAAAATATTTCCTCACCTGCATTCTTCATCAATCTGAAGACAAGCTTCGAGCATATTTGTATCTAAGCGATCCATCAAACTTTCCAAAGTCACACGGTACTCAACTTTCCCTGCAACAGTAGATGTACCCAATCCCAAATAGTCATTAATTAAAATAACTCAATATTGTGTCTGTGTTAAACAAACTAAAACAGAAAATTCCATGTCATTGGTCAGATTACCTATGATGGCTGTCAGGCTGCCAATCAATCTTCAATAGTCCAAGTATTAAAAACAGTTGTTGATAATTATTGCCCATATTTTTCATTTTTTTTTTCATTCTGTCTTTCCTTTTCCCTGATTCTTTTTTGGTTTGTTTCATTATCAATTTAAGAGAATGAAATGCAACAAAAAATAAGTATTGCAGCAAGACCTTTGTGCTTATAGGATAGAATAATACAATAAGACCCAGTTTATTTAAGTTAAGAGATATGATTTTAAAAGCTAATGGAGAATGAAGGTGTCTTTCAAACAATGTTTGTAAATATATTCAAAACAATTCATTCTTCGCTTATTCTAAATTTCATATTTCTAAATTCTTAAATAGTTTACCTTCTGACTAAGATTTTGGTTATCATCCATCTTCTCCACAATTAGATTGCATCAATAAGGAAGCACCAATGAGCAAATCGAGATAAATCAATCAAAATCTTTTGATCAAGATAAGTTCTCATTTTCCCTACCAGGTTCTATCCCTTCCTCATTTTCTTGAGTCGATGGAAGTTCATACTCCATCTATTAGAATCAACTAAGGAATAAGATTGTAGTAATAATTTGAACAAGTGAAGATGTTGATTGTATAGGTAGAAACTTTGGAGGTTCTGCCAGATTTATTTGAAAACTTTTCGATTTTTGAAGTTGTTTTTCTTGCAAGGCTAGCTACCTCCATGAAAAGGGAGCTAATAACCTACATCTATTCATTTAATTTGATTTAGATGTGTTTTGATTGGAGTTGGATTTTCTTTAAATTGTAAATATATGGAGTTGTGATTTGATTGGTGTACTATTATGTTGAATTGAATTGGGATTTGGATTAGTCAATTTTAGTTTGAGTTAGCTCATTGGAAGTTTTGGATGCAATATAGGTGTATTTTGATGATTGAATTGTGGGAGGATGGTTAGGATTGCTTAAGTTGGGTTGTTGCATCTATCATGAAATTGCTTATGTGCTGGGTTTTCAGCCTAGCGACAATCAAGCATGGTAATCATTGCATACAGCAAGTATTGTTTTTTTTCTTTTTGGCAACATACACCAAGTATTGTTGCTCAAACACCACATTGGTGAGAAGGTGATGTAGGTTCTTGCACCAGACTTTGTATAGTAGGTGTAAGGAACCCAACGTAGGAAACTAAGGTCGAATTAACATTATTACTTCTGATGGGTCAAATGTTGCTCTCAGGTAAGACATATTTAATACAAGTTTTTAGGAAGACAGACTAACCTAATATCATAAGGAATACAGTTAAGGATTTATACATTCTTAAATTATGAATCAGACAATGATATTATATCATGAGTGGTGTGAATGTTCGAAAAATTAGCTCACCTTGGTGTTGTGTATTGTGCTACTAGTATGATCTTACTTTGTACGGAAACAAATGTTGTTATAGTTAGGGAAAGCATTCCAAGCAGAGCTAGGAGTATGATTTTTTATATTCCTAGAATGCTACGACTTTATATATGTATTTTGAGAGCTTAAAGTTCCAAGATAATGTATAAAGACTTCATGTGTATAGTATTTTGAGTATAAATATCTACACGAATAGTATAGATGTATATATTTTGGAGTGTTACAGATACTAAATCCAAATTATAAGAGTACGGCAAAAGCAAGACAAAACCTAGTTCCAGGCTTGCTCATTTCAGCAAGTACACTTGTACCATAACTTCAAAATGGGAAAACAAGTAATTGATAGTCACTCAAATCGTTCAAACTATCTTTTACTACATGCTCTAAAGTCTAACACTGATATCATTGAAACTAGTGTCCTTAAATGACAAGTTACCTGATCTCTCCACATCAATGAAACCATCCTTCTTAAGTCTTTCTAAGTGATCTTTTCCAAGGCGTTCTTCAATTCCTGCCTTCAGATCATATCGTCCAGATAGGTTGACAACTGTTTTAATGTCATGATACTTAGAAGCATAAAGAAGCACAACGCCACCTCCTGCATCAAGAAACATCAATGACTATTTATAGTCCAATTAGCATGCAATTTCAGAGAAGCAATTTGAGAAGATGTACGAGGCGAAGCTGCACTAATAAGTTAAGTTTCACTAAGTACGAAGGAAAAAAAAAATGACCGTCAATAAAGAGTAGAAGACAAGGAATTTTCATCAATTTTACCTTTTCCTGTAATATATCTAGTTTAAGAACTATATCACCCACAATACCTATAGTTGTATAATCCTATTTCACAAACACTATATTTAAATAAAAGATGCTTCTCAATTTTCTCTGTAGCAGGCTTTTGCCAAGCAGCTCAGAAATTACATTTTAATATATTGCCTTAGCTCATAATAGAAGACTAGCCAGTTATTAAGTACCAAGTAACGGTGAGCTGATACTGGTTCTATGCCAGAAATAACATAATTCTCGTCATGCTCCATCATTCATGGTTTCTATCTTTACAGCCAAGCCAGTAGGAAATTAAATGACAAGAACAATCTCATAACATTATCAATTATTGGGAAATGATTATTAAATCAGCCCTTACATCCTAAAATAATTTAAAATACCTTTACTGTGCCCGACAATGGCACTAACTCCACGGTTTGATTCATGAAAATGTTGAATTACAGCACGTAAATCTTCAGCCTCCCTCCAATAGTAACCATACTGAAAGGAGCCATCACTTTCCCTATAAGGAAAATCCAACACTAAATGAAAGGAAACATAGAATGAAGCAAGACTATGATCAAGACCAGATGACAGAAATTACAGTTCACGTAACACGGTAACTGGAGAGAAACTACCGTCGAGTTTTCAACCTATCATTCCATGTGATGTGGCCAAAGTATCAGGGATATAGTAATTACCCTTACCTATTATTCATCTAAACTAATACATTCCGTTTTTTTACAATTGGAACCCAAGCTTAAAGCGTTCAAATATTGATAAGTTTAACACACATATCCTTCAAACAATCCAAAACTTAACAAGGTCACTTCTTTTTTTAGCACATCAATGCTAATAATGCTAATACAGTAACAAGAACTTGAATCTTTAGGATTATGATTTTGTTTTGTACTACTTTTAAACTTACCCATTTCCAGAGAAGTCAAAGCGGAAAGAACTCAATCTGGCATTTTCCAAAGCAGCAGCAAGATTCACTAAGACATTGGTTTCCTGAACATTAGGAAACTAAAGCGATGAAACTTATCGGGTAAAATGGGTTAACAAGTAAAAGCTTAAAATATGAAAGAAGCTAACTTTCGAAGAGCGAAAACCGTGGCACAAGATTACAATCTCCCTGCTTCCAGATTCATGTAATATGCCCACTAGTTTCTCACCGTGCTTGTTGGGTATTGTCACTCTGTGTTGCTCAACAGCTAAAAGGGTAGTTATCACATTAATTGTATCAGTTTTCTTTCATTGCACTTCATTGAAGATTCAATTTTGCGATGAAAAGTAGAGGAAATATCACCTGGGGTGTGTGCCATGCTCAAGGTGAAGGCCCTTCGCGTTCTGGATTTGTGATTACAAGGGATGGAAAAGCGAACCTGGTAATGGGAAATTTTAGGCGTTGTAGAAAGTGATGAATTGAAGAAAAGTGAAGAAGCATTTTGCAAAAAGGTTTCCATTGGGAGTGACGAATGACATGCAGGGGCATTTTGGATGAACACGATCCATTTACCTATTTCCGGACTCGCTCCTTGTCTGTTCCTCGTCCTCACTCACTCAACCTCGGATTAAGTTCTTGATATAAGCAACCTTTTTAATTTTAAGATATAAATAACTCGGTTAGCTGTCATTAAACATAGTTAAATCTTTATTATTAAATCGTTTTTATGACATACATTAAATCATTTGTATGTTTTTTAATATTTGTATTTTATTTTGTTATTATTTTTTGTCATATAAAAACGTTTAACTTTGAATACGTTTAACTTTGAATTTTAAGTATTTAATCACATGGACCTTAGTTTATTAAGAAACTTTAAAAAGTTATCTAACATTCTATTTTTTATTTTTATATTCGTTTTACTTGAATAATTTTTTTTAATATTTAAATTTTTATTTTTTTTCAATGATTTAATATTTTATATCCACTAAATTCACTCGTATTTCTAATATTTTTTTATTTTCATAAAAATTGTAGCTTTATATGTTAACTAATTAATGATAATATATATAACTTACACTAGTGTTTTAATGTGCAAAGGTTAAACTGTCGTGACAAAATTTATGTTTTTTTTCCTAAATTTAGATACAATAAGCAATTTGACTACATCTTTAAATATAAAAATTATAGATAATTGCATTATATTTGGAACAAGATACAATAACAATCTTATTAAGATTAATATTACTTTTAAATATATTTTTTACACCCAACAGAAATTATAAATGGATAATAGGAAATAATAAAAATAGCTTTTAAAACTTAAGAGATGAAATGGTGATTTTGTGAGTGAGACTTATGTGTATAAAAACTTCAAAATACATGTTGTAATATAAGAATTCATGTTATATTTTGAGAAGTCTAAGAAATTAGTTAATAACTTAAAAAGTTCAAGTTATAGGTTCACTTAAGAAGTTTAAAGAATGTTAAGTAATGCAAAATTCAAATTGTGATTGATCACTTGAAAAGTCTAAATCTTGTAAAATTTACCATGTGGTTGAATAGAAAATTTCATAATTTTCAAATAATTCAGAAGACGGGTCATCAATATAAATCTAAATAATATCTGAATTTTTAAATTAGATAAGAAGATGAAAATAAATACATATACACTTATTTATCTCGATTTTCATATTCTTTTCTACTTCAAATTACTTTATACAACTTAGAATTATATTTGTTTTTAGTTTTTATGGTTTGAAACATCTTTCATTTTCTATTATCTTACCTTAATTATTTAACTCATTCAACATTTAAATAGATTCAAATTCTAACGTACTTTCTTTCCTATTGCAGTTATAATTATATAATTACACGTTCTTTTTGTTTGGTATGTATTATTGCTTTCTCTTTAACTTTAAATTTCTTTTAAAAAATTCTTACTTCATAAAATAATTTTTCATTTTTTAATGTTTAACTCTATTTTCAAAAAAATAATAAATATTGTAGTTTTTATGAAATTTTAATTATATATCATTATTATTTAATGTTATATTCTTTCCGTATATATTTTAATACAAAATTATTTAATCAATATTCTATATAACAAAAAAAAAAACAGATATAGTATAGAAAGAAGAATGTGACACAAATTCTAATTATGTACTATATAAGCCGTCTCGCCGGTGTCCATCGTAATCTAAATATTGGAAAACATTGTACCAGCTAACACGACATCGTTTTCTATGTTCCCATTCATGGCTAGTTTCTTTCATGCTCCGTTGAAATTATTGATCAGTTGAGTTCATACGATATGATAATTAAGTATAAAAAATGAAATACTAGACTTTAAATTACATCATACACAAAATTGCATCTTCCAAACACCTTCTTTCGATTGTTGAACCTTAATTCTACCATAAGAATCTTGTGTGATTATAAAGAGGAAATGTCCAAATACTATACTTTCCATTTTTCTAATATGATCGGTTAATTCTGTCACGTGATAATATTAGTCCACACTAACAGGAGATATTAAAACACCATGCCATGGTTAAACCTATTCCAGTGAAAGGCAAAACATGTTAACAATATAAAACATGAAAAACAATGACTTTTTATAGCTAAGTTATACACATCTTAAATCCACTGACACTATATTTAAGGTTTAAATTTACAATTTATTTTTCTAAAATGATATAAAAGAATATTAAAGACTGTATCTTAATATAGTGTAAGATTTCCACCTTCTTTATATTATAATTTGATTAAATATCTGCATCGTATAAAATATTCAACAAACTAGAATAGTATTAATTTTTAACTTATCATCTTATATATTATATATACACGTGTGACGTTATATAAGTGACGTTAGATGTTCTTAGTAAGATGGTCAAGTACTGAAATACATAATTAAACAGAAAACAAAAATAAACTTCTCTTCTTACAACTAAAGTTTGCATACATGAATTATCAAATTTAGCACTTATTAAGGACTTTTATAAATCTATATAATTAATAAAAATAATATCTTAATTTAAAAAATCATATTAATTGTGTCATATTAAAAAAGTGTAATTGCTAAATTGGGGTTTAGGAAATAGTAATAAAAAATTACTAAGATGAATATATTTATTTAAAAAACCAAACAATATAGGTTTTGAATATGGTTTGCCCCAAAATCAAAATCGCATCAAATCTTACAGGACAACAATAACAACAAAACAAATTAAAAACTAGAAAAATCAAATAGAATACGGAAATAATAGTAATAGAACAAATTTTAGTTAATGGAATAATTGCGATTCGTTTGACGGAGATATAATTATATACTTAGCTTTTAAAATAACAATAACAAATTACAAAAAAGAAAACAATGATTCTCAAATATTTCATCTAACAGAAAATATTTTTTATCTGCGATAAAAATTATTAAAAAAATTATGTACTTTTTTTAAGAAAAACAAAGAACTTTTAAATGCCTAGAAAAAAAGAATGAGGGAGAATCCCCAGATGCGTAAATGGTTCCGTCTCTAAAATATTGAAGAATATTTTAAAAGAGAAAAGTGAAAGGCTCTGCAAATATTGAAAAATGGTCAATGATTTTCTTTACGTGAGTGAGAGCTAGTGACAATATCGGAAAAAGTTATCAATGATTTTGGATTCATGAGAGAAGAGATAGGCTAGTGAAAATATGTAATTTTAAAAAATAAAAATAACAATTAAACTATGCATAATTTAAAACAAATAAGAATATCACCGTTCTGTGTATTTTTTTTACTTCTAGTTATATTTTAATTTTTTAATATTTCCAACTCAAAAAATATAATATAATATAATATAATAATAATAATAAGAAGAAGAGAATAGAAAAGAGAAAAATTATTCATCCACTTAAAGTAACTTTGATCTTTGTATGCACTGTCCTTTTTAGGGATCAAATTAATTATATACCACTCTCAATGTTTTAATTGAATATGAATGAAGATATATTACTTTCATTTCAATGTAATTTCAGCTTAACGGTGGTTCTACTTTCTCTGTATCTTAAAACATAACTACAGCTCAACAAGGCATTTAACTAGAGTTAAAATAGAGAAAAATTACAAAACATAAACATGTACATATATATATATATATATATAATGTTTATAAAAATAAATTTTTTAGGTTATATATGTATTTACGTTTATCATTTCTTCACATTTTGGGATAACAATGGGTTGGATGGTTAGTTCCTACCTTTTATATGTCTTATCTAAAAATACTCACCCCATTGTACTTTAGATATTCACATAAAAAATAGCTATGAGCTTTACGATTTTTAAATTTTTAAATAAGATTATTTACAAATAATTTTTTTAAATATAAATTAAATAAAAATGTGATCTTAAATGATAATTCAAAATAAAATTGTATAAAATAAACATTAATGCAAATGAAATTAAATTTTCTACAAATAAAATTTAAATAAATTGACACAAAATATAAGTTTAAATAAAAATATTATCTTTAAACATAAATTTAATTTTATAAGTTTAAATAAAAATTTAAATTTGTTAAATTAAATTTAACCCATTATTCTATTATCAATAGTTTTGTTCACTTGTTTCTTATAAAAAAACTAAATAAAAGTTACTAACAACTGATTGAATATTTGTTATCCCAATTCACATGTTAATATTATATTATTATAGTTAAAGAATAAAATACACAAAGAAAGCTAGCAAAAATTATTCACAATAAAAAAAAAAAACTTATCAACTTAAACTTTATATAATATTATCCATACATATGTACATCTGATGCCTCACATAGTTACAAAGAAATTAAAACAAATTATCCAATAATCAACAACTTATAAAAGATGGTTTTTAAAAGTTATTGAGTACTTTTTTCTAAAACTAACATCATACATATGGTAAAGATATTTCTAAACACCAAATTATACTATAATTTTAATACCATTTATCAACTTACATACAAATAGCTTCTGTTACACTATTTATACATGAATCTTCTTTCACTTTTTATAACTTAATATATTCATATTTATATTATTTAGGTCATTTCTAAAGTTTCAGTGGGTCGTTTAGAATGACAGTGTATGTACCTCAATATCCACATTATGCTCAAACTAAATTAAATTGCTATTTAAATAGGTATACAATCAAAAAAATTTATCTCAACATTATTATAATTAGCATGAATCACAATAATACAACAATTGAAACCTTTAAAAATATTTTTTTTAACTAGTTAATTATATATTACAAAACATGGGAATATGATGGGATATGATCACACCTTAACCTAATAACTTTATAGAAGCTTATCCTTCATAAAATTACTTAGTTGATGAATCCTTAATTAAATCAGTAAGTTGCTAAATGAACTGAATGAATGAATCCATTCACTTCTAATAGGAATAAATTTATTTAATTAGTTATATATA
>Ga0209489_104158_pt1 | contig 27017 bp, 18 predicted proteins | sample SiratrowhiteBW_FD_187527 | JGI IMG/M metagenome (GOLD analysis project Ga0209489, IMG submission 187527) | Root nodule microbial communities of legume samples collected from California, USA - Siratro white BW (SPAdes) (version 2) | ecosystem: Host-associated > Plants > Roots > Nodule | place... | reverse complement strand
AAATAAAGAGTTATTAAAAAAAAAAAAAAAACCATGAATGAAATGCTTAAAGATAGAGAATTAGAGATTATAGACATTTGCATATGCATATATGGCAATGCTTTACCATTTAATTTGGTAAGAAGCTCCTTATTTGTTCAAATGTTAAAATTTGTTCCTGAATATAGAAAGGGTTTAAAGTCTCCTACTCGTCATGAAGTTAGAGTGTCTTATTTGAAAAAGGCAGTTGACAATTTCCAAGCTAGTTTGGAAAAATATAAGGTTGAATGGGACAAACAAGGTTGTACTGTGATGTGTGATGGTTGAACAAATGGAAAGGAGAGGTCTCTTACCAACTTTTTGGTTAATAGTTCAAGTGGAACAATTATCTTAAAATCTAATAATACTAGTAATATGATCAAAGATGTCAAACAAATGTTTGAACTATTAGATTCTATGGTAGAAGAAATTGGAGAGGATAATGTTATGGAAGTTGCGACTAATGGTGCTCCTAATTTTGTTACAGCGAGAAAAAACGTTAAAGGAGAAGACATTGGTCTCCTTGTGCAACTCATTGCCTTGATTTAATTCTTGAAGACATTGGTCAACTACCAGCATTTTATAATACCATTGTAAATATCAAAAAGGTCACAATTTTCATTCATAGGCACACATGGCTCCTAAATATGTATAGAAAGTATTCCAAAGGAAAAAGAATTAGCTTAGCCAGCAGTAACAAGAGTTGCAACTACTTTTCTTACCCTACATAAACAACAGAAAAATGCTCTTAGAGCTGTTTGTTTTGAGAAGAATGCACAACTAGTAATTATGCTAGTAAAATGAAGGTAAAGAAGTGTTGAACATTGTTTTATGTGATGATAGATTCTGGAAATCCATCCAATATTGTTTGAAGTATCTAATTCCACTTATAAAAGTATTAAGGCTTGTAGAAGGAGATTCAATACCTGTTATGTCACATATCTATGAAGCTATACATAGAGCTAAAGAACAAATAGCCATAAATTTCAAGAATCAAAACTCTCCATACAAAAAGGTGTGGAAAATAATTAATACTCATTGGAATTTGCAATTGTAGAGGCCTCTTCATGCTACTGCTTACTACCTTAATCCTGAGTAAGTAACTATTATTATTATAAATATTATACCTTAATCATTATTGCAAATTAATAATGATTTTTATTTCAATAATTTTATTTTTTTATGAGATTACATTAGGACAAAAACTTCAATACAGGTAGTGAAGTTTTATATAGTTTATATGAGATCATTGAAAATATAATCCAAGATAGAAGGAATAGATTTCAACTTGATTAACAGCTTGATAAATTCAAAAAAAATACAATGATTGTTTAGAAGAAGCATGACATTATATATCATGGATAAGAAGCATTTAATGTTAGCTTTTTTATTCAAAATTGCAACTCTTTGGTGAAAAAGTTATAGAGAAGAAGGTAAGGGGTTACAAAATCTAGCAATGAGGATTTTGAGTCTCACTTGAAGTGCTACTGGGTGTTAAAGAAATTGAAGAATATTTTATCAAGTGCATAATAAAAAAGAAATCTCTTAGAACAACAAAGATTAAATGATCTTGTATTTGTTAAGTATAACATTCAACTTGAGATGAGACAAAAGGTTAGAGAAGAAAATAAGAATACTTATGATCCTGTATGTTTATCTGATATTGAATCAAATAATAAGTGGATTACTGAAAATGATGATAAGCACCGAAGGATGTATTATAGATGGATATATATGAATATTTTACTCTTGAAAAGAGAGCTCCACGTAAGAAAAAAAAAGTATTTGTTTAAATACAAAACTTGTGCAATTAAATAATCACAAATTTTATAATACTTATAATATGTTTTTTGTTTCTTTAATAGGTCCAAAAAATTTAACTATTAAGGTTGACAAAGAGGGAAATCAACCATAAATAATGAAATTGAAGATATGGTTGAAGAGGTGGAGGAAGAGGATGAAAATAAAATCCAAAAAAATATTATATTAGAATAAGAAGATGATCTAAGTGGAGATGATGAATGAAAACATAAAATTAAGATATAGAATTTAAATATATAAAATAGTATTTCATATTTATTATTATGATTTGATTTTGTAAATTGAACATTTTAACTTTATTTTCATATATAATATTTTTAATATTTTTTTTGTCACTTATTTTTATTTAAAAATATTATATTTTATTTATCATGTATCTTATCATTTATAATTTATAATATGAACTAATAAGATTCAATTTATAGATAAAAAAAGTTAAAAAAATATATGATTCGAATCTCCGATAATAATAAAATACAAAGTGTGACTTGATGGAAAATAATTTAGACATTATTACCGGGATACCCGGTAAATCCTTCTCGAATGACTTCCGCTCTTCCTGATTCTTTGAGCCAATTATATGAAACCTATTCAGGAAATAAATTGACATCAAGCCTAAATAACTAGTATTAAAACTTAAAAAAATAAAGGAATGCATTAAAAGGTTACCTGTTTCGGGGAACAGTTAGCATTAACAAAGTAATGGTCTGAAGTGTTTTCAATGGTGTCAAATTGTTTAAAATTTTGAAATTTCCTCAAAATTTCGTCTCTGGCTTCATCAAATATTGTAGCAACAGTATTATCGGTAGCTGCTCCATTATTTCCATCTCCGACAGAATAATGAACCCAAGAGTTATCAAACAATTGCTCGGGAGGAGCATGAAAAGGAACAAAGGGACCAACAAAACTTGATTTAACTGTATAACTAGGGACTGGCCGAAAATGAAAATCTTTCTTCGACCACATATCGTTACTGAATCCAGCCCCAGGAAAATGAAAAGAAGACCCAACAAAATTTGAATTTGTCTACAAAGATTTGGCTAGCAGGAGTATAAAAAATGTTAGCCTTCTTTTTACTCTCAGAAGGTCCTGTAAACAAATTAGATTTAGATGACTTCATTCCGAATTGTTTTGGGGCATTTGATTTCTTCTTACTCAGACAAGTTACTGTGTGGGGAGATAACTCTACTCCAGAAGGGTGCTTAATAATAGTATTCATTTTAACTTGCAAATTAGAATTACCAGCAGAAGGTCCGAAGGCTGAGATGAATCAGTCACTTCAGAATTGTAAACCAGGAGACAACGAATCATTGCTAGTCTTCTTCGAACCTATATCATACTCTGCCAACCAAGGAATAGGTACCTCAATTCCGGGAGGTATATCCACATTATCAAAATGTGTCTGTATTAAAGCATATTGATGTACGTCCATGTAATCATCCGAAAACAAATCAGAGTAGTCATCATCATCACGTGATCTTTCAGCATTGTGCCCATCACCTGATTCAGATTTATCCATAACATCATCAAACAATTCCCGAAAAAAGATTTCAAGCAAAATTTGAGTCTTTTATAATGTTGGAAAAGATAACAACCACCATTTGTTAGGAACAATAAATCGTATACCATATTTTGATGATCAGCATAATCATCATGAATGGTTGCTATCGCCTACCCCTTGACAATTTTCCCAAATTTATCACCAATTAATACTAATTCAGCATAATCATTGCCATCGTCATCTATGTCAATCCAATCATGCCTTATGACCTACAAAAGAAAAAAACAATTAATATATAAGTCTAAGAGAAATATATTTAATCTTGGAAAGAAAAGAAAAATAAAATTGTACAAAAGGGAAAAAGTTGTTATTGAAGTGTATGTAAAAGTTAACCAGTTAATTTGAATATCTCAGACAAAATTAGGAAAGAAAGCGACACCTTATGATGAAGACAAAAGAATTAATGTTAAGACATTCCCAGCAATGATACAACTGGAGAAGAAAGAACTACACAATTAGGAATTGCAATTACAATATGTTAACAGAAAACAACCCAAATTTAAATATGAACACAGCTTTACATGTACCACTACCAGAAAATTTTCAGGGAACAAAAGAAAACAATGAAAATGCTAGGCAGAAAAACCTTTTTATATAAAATTATTTGGCACGCTTGTCAATTCTGTGATTGTAGAGCACCCAAACCAATTTAGTCCTTCCAACAATAGCATAATTCTTTCAAAATTCTTGTCGTTTTGTTTTTCTGAAGCGTCACCAAAAACAAAAAGAAGAGAAAGCAGATACGATCACGACAACAGTGAAATCCAATCTTTGTTAAATCACCAACCATGGTGCCAAAAAGTCGTAAAACGTCAGCTAATCTTGGTAACAAGAGTACAAACATTAGGAAAAAAAAAACTGAAATCTCAAAAGAATATGAAATAACTTTATTTAATCAAGTTTCACCAATTTACCACACTAAGTTTGTTAACTTGGTAACACGTGAACATACCACATCAAATAAAGGTTTACTAAATCATCCAAAATCGACATTGTTAGTCTAAAAATCTGCAGAAAGGACCAACTTGGGTTGATAAAAACAATTTCACAAAATAAGGGCCGAAAATGTTTTCGCACAAACCAAAAAACATATCAAATTTACAATGTTGCAATCAAGACATTATCCCTCTCCTGAAACACAACACCAACAAATGAAGCTCGAAGCACGCAATCCGAGAAACCTCGAACTCCATCAAATGCATGCCACCGCAACATAAAAGCCTTTGGAAATCAAAAGTGTCAACTGAAACCCAAATTGATCAACCAAAACACGATCATCCTCCAAAACCTCATATTAGAACAAAAACTTCAAGAATTTAGTCAGTGCTCAGGCTAAATAAAACAATTTCGAAAAAAGAAAACTAAATTAAATTGAAGAAAATAATATTAGTAATGATATATATACATACACAATTATACAATTATATAGTTATATAGTTGCATACCTCTTTTGGCTTCATAGATTGGTTGTGCTGGTAGCCAGTGGAGGTGGAATCTCGAAGAGGTCAGGGTCCATCTCCCGATGAAAACAGCTTCGGCAACGGGAACGCAGTCCAAGAAAACGACGGCGTTTCAATGCGAAGAACAGGGAGAGTTACGAATTTGGTGAGACTGACTGAGGAAAGGGTTGTTACTGGGAAGTGGAGTGAAAGGAATGGTGGTGGATAGTTTGATGGAAATGCATAACGGTGCGTTGAGGAAAGAGAGGAGAGAGAAAAAGGGAGGAAACGCAACGTGAAGAGGAGAGAGAGAAAGAGAGCATGCAATGTGAAGAGGCGAGAGGCAGGCGAAAGGTTCTTATTGAAGGGGGTTCCCGCCTTGTCATGAACGTTGACATGGCCTGCAACGAACAACGAGTCTGTGGGTTGTTTTTTATTTTACGAAATGGGGGAGTTTTAAAGAAGAATTAACGGGTAATTTAAAAAAAATAAAATTATAAGGATGAGTAAGTGATAGTGGGAACCGCGACCTTAGAACGAAGAAGTAGTAATTTTACTTGGAGAACAATCTTTTTCCTTTGTCCTACTTCAAGTTGTTTGTGAGAGCATGAGTTATATAATTTTGTTTGTTTATTTTAAAATCATGTTTAGAAGCATGACTGTAATTTTTTCTTTTTAACACTTTGAAGTTGTGCTTACAAGCACCTTTTTGGTTGATTCAAAAAAAGAAAAAGAAAAAGTTTATGCTAAAGTTGTGTTTGCTAGGATGACTTTCCATCTTTTATACACGTATAACAAATTTGTGTTACATTACCAGTTTTGTAATATTATTTTCCTTTAGATGTCGATATTTGAAACATGACTTTTTTTTTCTTGTAAATAGTAATATATATTTTATTACATTGTTTAAATAAGTTATTTCTTGTTTTTTAATAAAATAAGCTAATTCCTTTTAACACATGTTATGGTCAATAAACATTGTGTTCAATTTTGAAAGATAAACATTCATGATCCTCAACTACAAATTTTATCATACAAAACTTCATTAACATTTTGCATAATAGTCTTTTTTTTTTAACAAGGTCAGGTTCATAATATTTTTTTTTAATAACGTCAAATTTTAATTATTGACTTAAATATAATATAACATTCATTGACACGTGACATCTATTTCACCCAGTTAAATAGAAGTACACTTAACCCACTTATATCAAACTCCGATACGTATACATAAGTCGTACTATAAAATGCAAATTCAAGAAAAAATGAAAAAATAGTAACAATAGAAAAAAAAAAATAGCAAAAACGTGTTAAGTAGCACGATTTTGTGAGGTAAAAAGAAACTATATAAATGTGTTTATAAACACGATTATTGAAAATGGTCAATAAAAAGAATACGACTCTGTGGAACATGAAAAGAAAAGGAAAAACTAAGTCATAATCTCTAGTTAGATCTTAGTGGGTTTCTTAAAAAAAAAAAAATTGAAAGTCTTAAAAAAAATTTAGAATCGTCCTACAATGCACTACTTCGTATAAGACGAAAAAAAAAAAAAAATCTAAAGTCAAAGTTGTGTTGTTTTAAGCACGACTTCTTTGTTTCAAAACCATACTTCAATACAAGAATTAACTTAAATTTCTAAATTTTTTTTCAAAATTATCCATTTTCATAATTACTTTATAAATTTGCACCACTTTTGTAACAAATCTCCAAGCCTATATAAATTTAAGGCTAGCTCAAGAACTAAATAGATAAAGTAATAATTTTAAGTTTTAAATGCTTAAAAAAATTAATACTAATATATTATTATAAATTAAAAATATTTAATTTTAAAATTATACTTAAAAATAATTTTTAATTAAAAATTTAAGATATCTTAACTGATTTTAAGTCGATACTACAAATATTCTTTAATGACTTTAAATTTATATTAGTATTATAAACATTATTTAATGAATAATATTTTTGTAACTTTCTCTTAATAAATTAATAAAATTTGTTTCAAGAGACATTGAATAGTCAAGAAAATGTTAAATATTAAAATTTTCTAATTTTTTATTTTTTTCTAGTCTTCCATCCTATTCACATTGTCTTATATCTCCTTTCTTTATCTAACTCCTTCTAGTTATCTTTTTTTCTTTGACTTTATCATTTATTTATTTCCTTTATCTCACGTTTTGATTATGACTCTTTGATTGATTTTTAAATGTTATTGTTTTAATTTGAGTATTTGGTTGTAATTATACTCATTATCCAATTTCAAAACTGTAAAATAAGGTTTAGACCGAGTTCAAGAGGGGGTGAATTGAACTTTCAAAAATTTTCGCAAATCCGATTTGTTCTTGAAGTAGAGAATGAAAATTCTTTATTCAATCGATTGACTATGTAATTCTAAACTGTCAGGTAAACAATCGATTATATACAGTGGAAGATATCAGAGATAAACCCAGAAATCAGTTAAACCCAGAAAACAGTTTACAGTGTAAAAATGTTTTAACCCAGATTTAAGATGTTTAAACACAATCCAGTAGATTAAATACAATCCAGAATCACAATTGATTATGTAAACAGATGTTCAGAGTATGATTAATAGTATGAACAGATTTTAATCTAGTCAATTTTAAAAGATGGCAGCAGTGAATAAAAGCAATCAAGAAGAGTAGGGAGAAAAGCAAGAACACATAATTTTTATACTGGTTCACCCTTCCTCAAGGGCTACGTCCAGTCCTTTGCAAACTAGCAAAGATTTCCACTAAAACAGATCACAAGATCAGTTTACAACCCTTGCTCCCAGCAAGTTACAAACTGCTCCCAGCAGTAAACCCACACCTCACTAAATCCCTCAGCTAGTGTGTAACTAGTGCAGAAACCCATTGCACCACAACACTTGCAGTCCGCAAGCAACACTGCTCCCAGCAGCACTCACCCTCTATTGAACCCCTCAGCAGATGCGAGACCAGTGCAGAACCCACTGCACCAACTCAATTACAAACCCAGTAATTGAAAACAGCAAACAGATTACAGATCAATAGGATCAGGAAAGATTACAGAGTACTTCTACACAAAACAGATTACACAGAATAAAGATCAGGTGTAGAAGACTTAGCTTTGGTCCAGAACCAAAGTAGCAAGAACCTCACTTCAAGGATGCTTCAAAGATTCACGTTCTTGGAGGTTTCTTGATTTGAAAAGCTTTGTCAAAATGATGATCGCACAAAAGGGGCAATATTTCTCTTAGAAAATCTCAAGGAATGCTTTTCAAAAGTCTTTGTGTTTGATAATCTGAAAGTGATGATTCTCATTCCTTTAAATACCCAAATCAGTTTTAAAAACAGCTTAGCTGTCACAATTCAATTAATTGACAGACCATTCAATCGATTGAATTTGACCGTTAGTTTGACCCAGTCAAAGTTTTCAGTTGTAACAACCATAACTGTATTTCAGTTGTAACAGAAATAACTATCACATTCAATCGATTGTTTTAGAAATTCAATCGATTAAAAAACCTTTTTCCGGCAAAAACATTTTGGGTTATTTTTATTTAAAATAGTTTTAATAAAAATCTTTGTGAATCTTTTTAGCACCTCAGAAGTGATGAATCATGCCACTCATGATTAAGGACTAAGCCAATCACCAACACACAAATCCAACTAAGGACCAAGACCTAATCACCCAACCATCTTCATGTTGGCACAAAGTCTTCACTTGAATAATTCTGGTCCAGGTTCCAACAGATCCTTCATGAGGCAGTCTTCATCAGCTTCACATGCTAAGCCTTGGTGCTCACAATATTGACTTCATCAAATCACATGCTTAGCCTTGGTGCTCACAATATTGACTTCATCAAATCACATGCTTAGCCTTGGTGCTAACAAAAACTCTTTTATTGGTTCATGGTGTGCATTAATGTGTGTGTCTCTTTTTGAAAGCTTTGTTGTAGTAGATTGAAGGAATTGGATTTTTTGTGTTGGTTTTTGCTCCTTTACCAGGTTGATTTCAAAATCATTGTGCAGATCTAAGGAAGAGCAATAAAAATTTAGAATTTATAAATTAAAAATTAAATTTAAACACTTACAAAAGGACATCACAATGATAGATAGAATGAGACTTGATACATCAAGAGACATATACTAAAATCAAGTTTATTGGTTTGACAATCATGTTTTATATTTTTAAACTTAGGCTTGTTTTATATACTTATAAGTTATATTCAATGTTATATATTATAACTTTTAATTTTGTATAAAAATATACAAAATATGTCAACTATATATGAATGAAGTTATTCAAAACTTCAAAAAAATTTAAGAGTTGTGCATTTTGTTAAATCATAAAAAGAGACTATGGATGAATTTATAAAAATATAAAAAAATTAGAAAATATAGATGAGTGTTCTTTTAATAAAGAAGATAACAATACAAAGATAGGTGAATACAACAATAAAGAAGTAGTTAATGGAAAATAATAATTCTTAACTTATGAACTTGAAAATTTTGACTTTTTGTTAAGTATGATTATTTGGTGTGACATATTATTTGCATTAACTGGGTTACTAAAAATTTACAATCAAAAGATAAGATATATATATTAATATGGTTATTGAACAATTAAAATGTCTTATTTTCATTTTTTGAATGGTAAAGAGAAAAAGAATTTGAAAATGTATCTATTTCTACTAAAATTCTGAAATGAATAATGTAGAGCCTAAGTTTCATGAAAAACTTATTAACTTGATGAAAATATTGAAAATAAAGTTATGAAATCACTTCAAGAGTCATTTAGAATTATTTATTTATTATATATTATTGTTGAAACAATTACTACACTCCAAAATAAATTTTTAAAATTTAAAATATATGAAGATATTTTTGATTTTTTATTTGGTATTAAAAAATTAAAGTCATTTGGTGTACATCTTATATATAAATGGAAAAATGTGTAATATAATAATATTTAAATAATTAATTTACACTCAAACCTTCTCATACATAAATAAAATAATACGAAATATAATAATAATTAAATAATTAATTTACATTCAATTCAACTCATATTTGAATGAAATAATATGTAATATAATAATAGTTAAATAATTAATTTACACTCAATCCGGTTTGAATCGAAATGTGAAACTATGAATGTAATCAAACGGAACCGTGAAATTCTAGAAAAAAAAAAAGTATAAAAATTAATCAAATGTTATTTATTTTAATCGATTATTAGTTTTTTCAGTTTTCAATTACTTTTAAATTGATTTAGTTTTGAACAACCTTAATAACAAGACTAGTAAATAAATAAATTAATCATTAACCACAATTAATAATGTATATGTTCTTATATATATATATATTATTTTTGCAAGAGACCGGATAACTCTAACAACAACGATGTCCCTCTCGTTTGTTGCAAATCCTAGCTCTCGCTTTCTTCTCGGTCATCTAGATTAAGCAGACTGTCAATCAATTGGTCCGAATTGCTTTGCGTACTAACAATCCTGAGAGGGGGTCGTACATGTACTCCGATGCTCAGGTCAGATAAGATCTGTGTAATGCAGGATTTAGTAGGATAGAATGATCGTACCTTACGTGTTGGGAATACCTTCCCTTTTATAGGATTTGATTGGGCCAGAGATCAATGGGACATGTAATGATTGGGCCTTCTAATTACTAAACTAGAGGCCCAACTTACCATTAAGACATCCCTATCAACAGTACCCACCTAGATGCCACGTGGCTACCTTACTGAAGCTAGTGCTTGATAATCACAATGGAATAATTTATCCAATACTGTAAACTCTTACCGGGTACTATTCGGCCAGATCGCTAGACCGACAACCTCTCGATCGGTCAATTCATGTAAATCATGCAATTATGCATTGACTAAAGTGATCGACATAGAACACGCCCCCCAAGTTTGACCGAGAAGGACTTTTACCCTCGCAAGGATAGAAAAAGTTGATCATCTTATACGTAAAAAATCAGTGGATTACAGCATGGCCTTCGCGTACCTCGTTGCGCGCAAGGTGATGTGACAAGTGAAACGCCATGAGCCGTTGATCTGACAAAGATCAGACGATGCTGGCATGCGATGCTTCAACTTCCCATACCTATAAATAGAGCTCGCGGTGGGCCATTCACGTCGCTTTCTCTTAGTGGGATTCTCGGTTTACTCGGTCGTTCAACCCAAGCTTCTTCTCGGCCCCCTTTACAAGGTAACTTTCCAACGATGCCTTCTTTTACTGTTGGCTCTTATTTATCCTCTGAACTGTCGGGGTCTTCGAGTGGATCTAAGGCTCCTTCTCGGTGAGGTGGTTCGTTGAGCACGAGGTCATCTCGTGCCTCTAGTGCTCAGTCTGAAAGAGTTAGGAACAAGTATAGCGAGAAACCTACACAGGTTGTTCATGACATTACTGAACGAAAATTGATCAGTCGTGAAGATGTTGAGGGGGGTGCGAACCTTCCTCCCTTTGAGAACGACTGGCTTGACTCCGAGGTAATTAAGGCAGTTTCGATCCTTACCTCCTCTTCCTCTATCCAAGCCTTTGTAGATAGTGTTGTATACAAGGTCAACTGGGCGACATATGCATCAATATGTTCTTCCGGATCCATCGACCCATTGTACCGCTCCAGTACGAGATTCTTCCAATTGGGGGCAACTCGGTTGCCATTATATCATATGTGAAAGGATACTTCCTTGATGAATTGACAATCGTGTTATGTGATGCCTCTTCCCAACCTTCTCTTCGGCCCTCGTGCCATGTACTTTCTCTCTGGCCTTCGTGCTGAGTTCCATTTCTCTGACCTTCATGTCGGGAACCTTCCTCCTTGGTCGGGTTTTACCCATGTACTCGTTCTCATTACGCCTTATCAACTCTTTGCCTGAGCCTCTCATTCTCTTATTGAAGCTAGTTCAATACGCCAGCATGGCGTTCCCGATCCTCCTCATCCATCTTTCTCATTGTCTCCAGTTCTCTCCTCAACTCGGCCAATACAGCCGCTGAGTCTCCTTCTTGATGGTTTTGCTTGCTATCCTGATTCCTAGTTGTCACCATTGCTTTGTCAGGCTAATCTCGACCCCATGGTGGACGCCAAAATGTTCTTGCAAGAGACCAGTTTATTTCTAACAATAACCATGTCCCTCTTGTTTGCTGCGAATCCTAGCTCCCGCTTTCTTCTAGGTCGTCTAGATTAAGCAGACTGTCAATCAATTGGTCGGAACTGCTTTGCGTACTAACGATCCCGAGAGGGGATTCTGCATGCACTCCGACACTTAAATCAGATAAGGTCTTAGTAATGTAAGGTTTAGTAGGATAGACTGATTGTACCTTACGTGTTGGGAATACCTTTCCTTTTATAGGATTTGACTGGGCCAGAGACCAATGGACCCTATAATGATTGAGTCTTCTAATTACTAAACTAGAGGCCCAACTTACCAATAAGACATCCTTGCCAACAATATCCATGTGGATGCCACGTGGTTACCTTACCGAAGCCACTTCCCTAATAATCACAATGAAATAATCTATCCAATATTATAAACTCTTATTATTCGGCTAGCTCACTAGACCGACAACCTCTTGATCAGTCAATTCATGTAAATCATGTAATTATGCTTTGACTATATATATAAATAAATATATATATATATATATATATATATATATATATATATATAAAAGAACAAATTGCCCACATAACAGTCTTAAAAGATTTATTTTTATAACTATTTTTATTAACATACTTTTTAACACTTTAATATAAATTTTAGTAATATATTTTTATTTTAGTAATTATTTTCTTAATTTTTTTAATTATATTTTTATTATTATATAAAAATGGAAACACCATGTAATAAGTCTTCATGAGTGATGTATAATGAAATTTGATCATTTACGGATACAAGGAATTGCAAAACATATATAATTCATAATTTTCTTCAGTAAAATACTATTTAAAATACAATTTCTTCAGTTCTCGTTATTAGAGTTGTAATTACACGGTGTGTAGTTTTTTTTTTTTTTTTTTTTGTTCGGACTGCAGAGAATCTTGATTCTATAAATTTATATTGATAGCATGTTATTTTATTGATATAATTTTAAAAAGAAAATATTGAAATTTAATCTAAAATTAAAAATAAAAAATAATAAACTAAAAAACATATAAGGTATTATATTATGTGTGTGGGAGGGTGATAAACACACATATTGGTTTGATTTCAAAGTTGGGAAGCAACATGAGCGAAAATGAGTAATATATATCAAGTCTTATTGATTATCACTGAGAGCATATACAGAGATTAGGATTTGAGGAGGGATAATGCTGCACTATGAAGAGAATTGCCTCTTAATAATGTTGCAATGAAACTGTATGCTATATTGAAATACAATCTGCAAGTTGTGTGTGCAAGTGTTATAGTAAAAGGCAAGCATTAGTATAGTAATTTTATTTATTTGTGGATTCACTTTTACAATTTTCTTGCATGCCTTTGACAGAAAGACTTTATCCTTCTCATACCCTCTCCAAGAGCAGATGGATCAGCAGCAAAGGTAATACGAAGCCAATCTTTTAGCCCTACTGCAGTTCCTGCAAAGAATTGATGCTTTTCTTTGTTACAGAATTCATTTTACCAAGTTTGTTTGCTAATCATGCCAAAGTGAAAGCTAGTGGTAGATAGCACTTTTCAATAGTGGTTTATCATTTGTCAAGTGATTTCATCTTGGTATGCTTTGATTGAGAACATTCAGCTTATTACACTTTCAATGGCACCATTTATGATACTCTCTTTAAATATCATATTAAATAATTAGACTGACCCTATAATGTCAGTTTAAATTGTGCTTCTGTAATAAAAAAAAAGTTAAAAAAACTAACTTTTTTTATTTTTATTTGTATTTCATTTTGGTTCAATTTAAAAGAAATATATTTCAAGCATATAGCATATTATGTTAAATTATGAAGCTTAATTTTAAGATAACAGAACCATCAGGTAGACATGTTTAAACTGATGCAAATTTTAATACATCATATAGGCTTTCAAAACCCATTATTCCAATTATCATGAAGAAAACAAATTATAGTGCCAAATGGAAATTCTTTACTGCTTAAGATAACTGGTATTTTAGTTCGTACATTACAAAAAGTAAAAAAATATGTAAAAAATTATAATAAGTAAATATTATTAAAATTTATAATAAATAATTATATTTTTTAAACTTCAAATTTTATTTTAGATTTGTAATACGTAATTTTTATTTGGTACAAGATTATTTTAATAATTGATAAAAGAAATTATTTGGATGTGGTGATTATGGATTTGGGGAGAAATGAAATGAGTTTCTGACACAAGGATTCTTCTGTTGAACTCAAGGGTCAATTAGATATTGCTATTATGCCACACACAGCACTCAACACAGAAGTTTGAAGTCAGTTTCATGGATATAGTGCCTGAAGCTAAGACTGATAAATTTATTTTTCTGTATAAATGAAATGACTCTCCAAATAGGAGATGCAAGAATGCCAAATAAAGCAGTACCTGGAAGAATGATTACAGATTCCTCCTTTGCAAGTTTGAAACAGAAGTCTATATCATCACTAATATCTTCTAGAAGTGAAAGGTTTAGTTTTACCTGCATTTCATTCAAGAACAAATAATAAATGAGTTCCCCTATTAAGACATTTATTCTCCTCCCAAAGAACCATAAATTGATAAATCCTCAGTTTCTCACCATCATAGCCATGGACCCTTCTGGTCTGTAAGGGCAAAAAATGCATGGAATATCCTTTATCTCTGTACAACATATATCTGCAGTATGCCTTAAATTGTCAATGGTTTTATTGAAGAAAATCTCTTCAGTGTTTGCAATTATCTGAGGTACAGCTGCCTGTAAAACCAGAAAATTCACCAATTAGGTAGAAGAAATAAGTAACAGATGAATGCATGTCATGCAAGAAATTTCTGCTTAACCAAGAATTTCGGATGAAATGCTGACATATATCAGCAGCACCAAACCAAATAACTTGGATTTGATAAGATAACAGAGATAGCAGCAACCCTTCAATACTAGTCTAGTTTTTCATCAGTTAAAACATGTCTCTGCAAGAATGCTTCAGTCTAGAAATAAATCTAGAGCAGAATATGAAATTTATTGTTCAAACTTTCAATTTAAGCTATGAAAATTGAGTTTAAACGTTATTTTCCTTTCACTGTTTTATATTTTTTACTTTTGCATTTCAGATGGTAGTATCAAAGCTATAAATGAGATCGAGTTCCCTAATTTGAACATTGATGTTAGCCAAACCATAGAAGCCATGCATCCATTTATTTATAGAAAATAAGTGTGCAAGAGAAAATTATAAAACCTGGATGAAAGTTGCCGGACCTCCCAAAAGATCAAAATACTTTTTAATGCGCTCAACTACCTGCATAGGAAACATATGGTTCATGAAATCGCATAAGGATGATTGAATAATGTTGGGTTCAAATCAACAAAATAACAAGAAAACACAAAAATAAGGTTGGAAGGAAGAGACTTTGATTTCCTGGAAGATTCTATACACAAAGTCTATGATGAGCAAATAGAGTGTATCTACCATACATAAAAAACTCTCTATGTATGAAAGATAGAAAATAGAATAAGAGAGAACCATTAAAACAATTAAGCCTAATAAACATCAATTAATAGTATATGTCACTCCCTAAACCTTTGGAAAAATTTTAGTCTTACTTTTAAAGATATAAACTCACTCTACTCGAGTAATTATCTACGGTAGTGAAAAGTAAGACCCTCCATCATGAGTTTGAGCTCATGCTCGGCCTCAACGTCTACATAAGTATACTTAAACAATTTGTTGGACACATGCTTACCCGTCTCAAATCTCAATGAAACTTTTCAAGTAAGCAATGATCACAAAACTACATCTCCTCCAAGCAGGTTATGCTTGCCTAACTCCACCAAACCCCTTTTATTGATGCCCCAACCTCACGTGCCACAACTTTGCCTTATCCATCGTCTCACTAATTACAACTTTGCCATCTGTGAGTCTGACACAGACACCACCAACACCCTACCAGACTATTAGCTATTATACCCTACCGCAACATCAATAGATTCCCTCATGAAATGAGAACTTTTATCCTTCTCATACGTCTCCTTATCTAGACATTATGCCTCAAAGTGACCCTTCTTATGGTTATTCTAGCACTCAAGCCTTTTATTTGCCCTATTATCAGATGAATACTTTGTTGGCTTCTTCCCTTTCCACTCTTTCTTCTTACCGGTTGATTTTGAGACATTCAAACTCAATCCACTATCATATGCTTTAAACTCTTGAAGTTTTTGTAGATCTTTAGTCCTATGAGGTCTGTAACTCCTCAAATTTAATGGTATGTTCCTTCCCAAACAAAAAATCATCTTTAAAATTATCAAACATCTTTGGTAAGAAATTGAGAAGCATTAAAGCCTTGTCTTCATCTTTCAACTTCACTTTTATGTTCACCAGGATCTCATTGAAATCCGCTAGTTGCTCCACTATTATTCTTGACTTAGTTATCCTAAATGAATAATATTGTTTAGAGTTCTTGACTTAGTTACTCCTTGTGGTCGTGTAGTAGAGGTTCAAATCAACAATAACAAGAAAACGCACGAACAAGACTGGAATAAAAAAATTTATTCATTGGAATGTTCTATACATAGAATTTGTCCGCAAACGTAGTGTATCTACTATAGAAAAATCTCAAACATAGTGTATCTACTATAGAAAAACCTCTATATAAAACCTAGAAAACATATTAACAGTAAATCGTTGCGACAATAAATCTAAACATTAATTTAATACATAAATTAGACGGTCTATAAAAAGATTAAAAGGTGAACTAAATAGAGTAGGAAGACAAGAACCTTTGGTTCTCTAAAAGTGCCAGATGGGTCATTTGTCACGAACCAACCAAGTCTCCATCCAGGAACTATCCATCTCTTAGACAGTGAGCCAAGAGTGAGAACAGGAACAATTGAGCCAAAAACTCCCATTGGCACAAATGGCTTGGCCCCAAATGCAAGGTGACCATATACTTCATCAGAAATCACAGTTGTTCCAACCCGTTTTGCAGTTTCAGCAATCTAAGTCCAATATACAACAATTCAATAACTCCACATAATGCTGTAAACTTTCAGAAACAGTCTCAAATGGAACCTACTATGTTAGACAACCAAGAACAAACCTTTTCCAAATGATGGTAACTGTACACATTCCCACAAGGATTGCCAGGATTTATGATCACCAATGCAACCGTGTTCTGATCAGCACTAGCTTCAACAGCATCTAGATCAACCTCCCAACCTTTCTCTGGAAGCAGATCGTAATGCCTCACTTCAACCCCTCTAAATGCAGCACTAAGTTCATAGATCGGGAAACCTGGTCTTGGAAGCAAGATGTTTGCATCGGGGCGAGCAAGCATCGCCACTGAAACATCAATGGCTTGTGTGCATCCACAAGTGATGAAAACATCATCACTTGATAATTGGTAAGGAAGGTCACGAGATAGATATTCAGCAATTGCTCTGTCACCAAAATGAAAGTAACTTCAGATGGTATTCAATTTTAGAATAAGGTAGTAAAAATATAGATAGTCGAAACAAAACAAACAACCACATGACTTTGCTCATTAGTTACCAACAGAATTTCATAGGAACTGGAGAAAACATAGCAAAATTGTTACGCATGTTTAAAGTACAGTAACTACCAAAAGAACATGTTTATTCGAATAGTACAATGAAACCATGTTTGTTGAATGAAACTGATCGTGGTCCCAATTAGACTCGCTATTTACCAGCAGAGTCAGCTTGAAATATTTTCCAATAATAAGAAAAAATGTTGAAAAAGTAGTTTCAGATACTGAATGTACTGATAAACATGAAAAGAAATAGGTGACAGAACAAAGAACAAAATCTGAAATAAGCTAATGGCATCTAGTGTAATAGTACCCAAAGACAATTGCATAAAGTTACCCAACTAAATGACCAAATGCAAAATCCAAAAAGAAAACACAAAGTTAGGAACAAATGCCATACAATTTCACACTGGACAGAATTTGATGCAAACCTGAAAACAGTGAGCCAAAGTCAGAACTTACGAAAATCATCAATATCGACAAAGCATAAAAAAGTACTTCTCTAAAAGTAGACTAATTAAGACTATGTTATCCCTAAACACTTTTAGAAAAAGAAAATAAAATAAAATTTGACATGAACTAAAATTAGTTTGTGTACAAATTTTTATTTTTAACTTGTGTGTGTGTATATATATATAAAACTCATTTATAAAGAAATTTGTGTGTAGATTTGGTTGCATAGAAATTTAGGAGAGGCAAATTTAAGATTCTCAAAAAAGTAAGCAACAGTAAAACGAAGGCTAAACAAAAACAAAATTGAGATTCCAAAGAGACATTAATAGGGTGACCGAAGTAGAAAATACAGTTGCATACAAGTTTTGAACAACCAAATTCAACATTCTCTGAAAGATAAACAGGGCTAGAATGAAAACTCTGAAATTCCGAAGAGAGAGGCAAAGAAGCATAGCATTACATTCTAGCCTGGAGAAGACCAGCAGTGGGAGCATAGCCATGAAACTTGTGAGAGTGAAGGGAGTCAGCAACAGCTTCTTCAACAACCTTAGGTGTGTGGAATAATGTGGTGAGAGTTGGGTCACCCATACCCAGAGAAATAACTCTCTTGCTTCCACCATCCAAGTTCCCATCAATGTTTTCCATTAGAAGGCTGAGCATGCCCTTAATGGTGATGGTGGAAGTTGCTCTGGTTTCATTGTGGTGGGTGATGATGTTGTTGTTGTTGTTCATAGCCACAGCCCCACTTTCCATACTTTGCTTGGATTCTCACTGTAGCCTCTGTGTATTCTGAGTTTGGTTTCCCCAACACCACACGTTATGTGGTTTTCTACGCATGGGAACCAAGGTTTTGGCGGTTTATATTGTTGCGTGACTGTCGTACAGACCTTGTTACGTGTCAAAACAAACCTTAATGGTTTTTGTCTAGCAAACTATGTGGAGAGAACCTAATCATCTTGGCTAACATGTGAACCTGACATTTTACATTTACTTAACGGCTCAGTTTTAGTACCCTGATATTGAGGAATTAAAATAATCCAAATACTAAAAGTAGTTGAATTTTCAAATTTTATTTGACCTTCCAACTGTATAATTTCACAATCTTATCACATATTTTTTTATTGTATTTAACTTTTATGTATTTCATCATGTTAATAGTAAAACGATATTGCTTTGCAAATAGTGATAATTAGTTTATAGAGACACGTTATTACTGTGTTACAAATGTAATATATTTATATAATAGGCTAAAATTAAAAAAATATAACGGTAAATTATGTTGGAAAAAAAACTTGTAAAATAGTGATATTTAGCAGTAAAATGTTTAATTTTTTTATGAAAACTAAAAAAAATCTAAAATGTTACAGACAAAAAATGTTTATTTATTTATATATATATATATATATATATATATATATATATATATACTATAAAAAAAATTAAAATTACTGACAGGATAAATCCTTTCAAAATATTCAAAATCAGTCGATAAATCGGTTGTATGTAAATTTATCGACATATTTTTTGAGTCCGTTAGTAATTACCGACAAATTTATCTATCGGTAGTTATTGACGAATTGTTACTGATAAATTTATCTATCGATAAATCTGTCCCTGTAGATAAATCAGAAAATATTAATTATATTATAAAAATCAATAAATATTAATTACAGACGAAGTTAAATCTATCAAAAAAATTCGTCAATAAATCTATCAATAATTAACGAGAGATGATATCTGTCAGTAAAAATTTGTCGATAATAGTATTTTAACAATAAATAAAATTTTGTCAATAATATTCTATCGATATTTTAATTTTTCTTGTAATAATATATATATATATATATATATATATATAAAAGTGTGTGAGAGAGTAAGTAATAAAATTACCTAATATGACACCTTCAATTGAAAGGAACGTTTCATAGTTAAAAAATTAATTAATTAGTATTATTGAAATGTGTAAAATAGTGACAAGTTAACTTGTTTTACATTTACTAATTTATTCCTTTTCATTTTTTTATATTTGATTAAATTATATATTCAAAAGACAAATAGGTAATAGTTATACTAAAAGTATGTATAGTGATATTATTTATTTATAGATAGTGGTACTTGAGGAATTAGGGTACACAATCAATATAGATATCGTTAGAGGTAGGTAAAGAAAATATATTTGTAGTTTTTTTCTTATACCAGAATTTGAAATGTGTTATACATTATTATTTTTGCTCTAGAGATTTTGGGGAAATTTTTTTCTAAAGCTTGGTTGGAATAGTTTTTGAAAACTTTTTATTGTGTCTTGACCTCTAAAATCTTGTTTAAATAAAATGAGAGAGAACAATTTATTCTATTTTAGAAGTTAAAGTGTCTCACATCTTTGGCGAAGACAATGGTATAATTGATCTCCTTCTCAATATTTAGGTTTTAGTAAATTAGATTGCTTTTGGTTTGTTACCTTAAGTCCTCTAGTAAGGTTGGATGTTGTAGAAATTGTTATAACTTTATTATTAGTCTAGTGTTGTTCTCTTCGGGTTTGATATGGGTCTCCTATACCTGCATTTTTTTTTTCCTTCTGTATTGATATATGATGGTTGAACTTTTAAGGTACCAAAGGATTGGGAAGTCCATACACATGGTTTTCAAAATTGAATTTTAATTATTTTGTTTGAGTTGACTTATTGCATAGAAAGTTACTTTTTTGGTCAGGTCTAATTATTCTCAACCTTGTTTTTGCTAATCTCATCCATTTTTAACTTTTTCAAAAAAAAATTAACAAAAATAATCTTATGGAAATTATATTTCTCTTAGGTATTTTTTTATTAAAAATATAACGAAATATTTATATTGTTTAAGTTTTGTGACTATATTTTATTTTCTTTTACTTTGATTTTGTTCCTTAAGAAAGTAGGATAAATACTCCCTTTTGTGTTTAATAGGTGTCAATTAAGCCTCTAAAAGAACAAAAAATTTGATTCAATATCTGAAAGAGTAAATGTATGTGACAATTACATTCTTTTATTAAGTTTAATAAGATCATTCTTTATATAAAACTTAAAGATCAGATTAATACTATATTTTATTTTTAAAATTAATTTGATATTAAAATTTTAAAGCTCAGAGACCAATTTGAAATTAAGCAATATAACGTAATAATCGTATTTTATCATATTCAACAACTAAGTCAAAATTTTAATTCATTCCTAAACTAAATTCTCATTTATTTTTACACATTCAATACAAAAAGAGACACTTACTTAGAAGATATAATTTGAATATTCCCAAAGTTTAAAACAATTCTTATTTTAACATTAAGTTTCTTGAGATACATTATTAGGATTAATTATTGTAGGTGACATCAATTGTCCTATGATGAGATCAAATGGATCAAGTCAATTGTATTGTGGTATTTGGGTTATTACGCTCTTAAGTAGAACCTTACTAAGAGTTGTACCTTTTGGTCTAATGTGAGGGCTCAATCCAACAATTGGCATCAAAGCCAAGGTCACAATTTTGATCCTTTGTGAGGCAATTGTTGAGGGAGAGATTATTGTGGATAACATCAATTGTCCCGTGGTAAATGTCAAGTAAGCCAAGTCACTAACAATTATAGCTTTTGTCCTAGTGATAAGTGTCTGATCCAACATCAATCACAACATTTGAAGTATAATTTGCTTTGAAACATGGAGTTTTGTCACATTTTTGTCTTTAAAAGGCGCCTCCAAATTATTAATTATGAGATGGTGTGATAACATCATAACACTCGTGGTAACTTATCTAATCAACTTCGCTTTGTTGCTTCCAGTCGCCTTTTTAAGCTTCGTAAAATCGCACGATTTGCCACCTTCACTTGTTCGATTTATCTGAGAGTGTTTTACTAATGTAAAGATATACTTTATGTCGAGGATGTGACACATTTGTCTGACCTAGTTGCTTACAAATTGAGTGCTATTATCAAATATAAGAAACCTCAGTACTCTGAATCTACACATGATGTTCCTCCACATGAAGTTTTGAATTTTCAAAGAGAATATAATGACCAATGAGTTTGCTCAATCAAATTTGTGAAATACTCGATTGTTACGACTAGGAACTTAAGTTTTCGAGCCGCATGGGTAAAAGGTTGCAATATGTCAATTCCCCAAGTACGAAAAGGCCATAAGTTGGTAACTAAATGAACATTTTTAGGTAGAGCAAGGTTCAATCGACGTGCCTTTGACATTTGTGACACTTTTTTACATAAATTGTGTTCTCTTCCCTTAGTGTTAGCCAATAGTGGCTAGCTCAAATGATCTTGTTGGTTAAGAATCATCTTCTAATGTGGCTTCTACAAATATCATTGCGCAATTCAACTAACACCCATTATGGCTTACTCTTTATTAAGCACCTTAGCAGAGGTGAGTTTAAAAATGAAATATGTCAACACTTATCCTTTAACGACTCCTTGTTGTTCATAGTTTAGATCATACTCAAATAGTTCAATAGACCATTTAGTCATTCGTCTGATTATGTATAGCTTTCGAAGTACTTGCCTTATGTGAAAGTTGGTCATCACTGTTGTGGTATAACTCTCGAAGTAATGATGTAGCTGTCGAGCTATATCAATTACTACTAGTGTTGTCTTCTTTAGCTTCTAAGTTTGTAATGCCCATTTCGTTAGCTAGGAGCATTCCCGCTATGAACGTCTTATACTTGCCTTGATTGTTGTTGGCTTCAAAAGAAAAATGAAGGGACTCCTGAAAAAGAGTCCATCATGTCCTTACAAAACAACACTTGCTCCATTGAGTTGAAAATTGGATGCTCCATCTACTAAAAGGAACCATCCTGAGCTTTCTTCCATTTTCATATTGGGAGGAGAGGTGAGTTCAACAATGAAACCTGCCAACACTTATCCTTTAATGGCTCCTCATTGTTCATAGTTTAGGTCATACTCAAATAGTTCATTAGACCATTTAGTCATTCGTCTGATTATGTCTAGCTTTCGAAGTACTTGCCTTATGTGAAAGTTGGTCATCACTATTGTGGTATAACTCTCGAAGTAATGATGTAGTTGTCGAGTTATAACAATTACTACTAGTGTTGCCTTCTTTAGCTTCTAATTTTGGGACTCAAATCCTTGCAAGACCTTGCTGACATAGTATATTAGTCTCTAATCTCTTTTAATTTATTGTACTAGAGTCGAGCTAATTACTTAGTTAGCCAGGTAATATGTAGATGTAATGGTTTGTTTTCTCTGTTTTTCTCAAGACTGGAGGATTGGACAATACTCCTTCAATTTTAAGAAAGTTTCTTCACATTTTGTCGTCCAAGCGAAACATTCATTTTCGAAGGCACTAGAAGTAAGAAAAACCTTTAGCACCCCTTCTTAAGATGAAGTGTGACAAAGTAGTCATATGTCCTATTAGTTTTTGCATATCTTTGATAATTATTGGGCTCCACATGTTGATGATAGTCACACTCTTTTTTAGGTTGGCCTTAATTCCCTGTTCTGTAAGTAGGAAACTCATAAACTTACTAGCCTTCACACCAAGTTAAGTTTAAACAAATATCGACTAATGGTGAACAATTCTTATAGGTCAATTTTATGTTTTGTTTCTATACTATAGGTGATGACCATGTCATCTACGTAAGTTCCCATGTTTCTCCATACCATCGGTTATAGAATGTTATCCATGAGTTGTTGATATGTTGCTCTTTCATTTTTTACGCCGAACGACATTACTCGATGATAGTAGTTGGTCATTTCAGCCATAAATGTTGTTTTGTTTTCATCCATCGAATGCATCATGATCTGGTTATATCCAAAATAGGTGTCCATGAAGCTTTATAATTCACAACCAAAAGCATTGTCCACCAAAGTGTATATTTTTGGTAATGGATAAAAGTCCTTTAGGCATGTGTTGTTTAAATTGATGAAATCTATGCATATTTGCCATTTTCTGCATGCCTTTTTTAGCATCACGACATTGGCTAACCATTCGAGATATTGGATCTCTCTTTATGTGCTTGGACATTATCAATTTTCATGTTTTCTCTATCACAACCCTTCTTTTTTCTTCTCTCAGCTTTCTCCTTCTCTACATTACTAGTTTCGCCCTTGGATCAATGGCTAATTGGTGGCATAAGAAATTAGGATCGATGCCCGACATTTCGAATGTCATCCAAGCAAAAAGGTGCAAATTTGCCTTTATTAGCTTTGTCAACTCGCTTTCTACTTGGTCGGTCAAAGCTGCCCCTATCTTTATTTTTCTCCCCTACTAACATCCACTTCTTTGTTATCTCTTACCAGTTGTAGTCTTTTGTCATCATATATGACGAGTGGATCACATCCAATGCATTGCTGTCAAGTTTACAAGAGATGCAATGGATGTTAAATGAGTGCATCGATTATTCTCATAACATTTCTTGAGAGAATTTTCAGGGTTGGGAACTTTGCTTTAAAGGGAACTATGGATACAATAACTCCCAACTTGTTCAAAGTGGTCTTTCGAAGAGCAAATTATATGATGAAGGAGCATTAACTACATTGTATTTATTGATGATGGTACTTACACCTTGTCCGTCAATAAAGGTAGTCCTTAGGTCGATAAGACCTTATACTTCAAATTACTTGCCCGAGAAATTAACTAAACATATCAAATGGTTTGAGTTGGTCTCTTAAAACTTGTAGTCCTATAAAGTTATCTTAGAATATGACATTGATAGGGTTTCCCTAGTCAATTAAGACTCTATGTACATTTCATCCCATCATGACCACTGATAGCTCTATTGGGTCGCCTTCATGGGGTGTGACATCATTTAAATCTGTGTCGGAAAAATTGATGGCAGGAGTTGGTTGTCGCTTGATTTCTTTCAAAGACAACATGGTTCGAGAGTATCTCTTTTGAGATACCCAACTGCCCTTAAAAATAATGTTAAAATACACAAGGATGGGCCTTTCATGTTCATTGGTTGCTTGGGGTTGGACAACTTCTTCTTTGATGGCTCCTGAATCCTTCCATCAGTTAACCTCATAATGTCGTAAGTATCCTTCCTTTAATAATTTGGCCAATTGTGAAATAACACCTTTTGGTATTGTGTCTGAAAATTTGGTGAAATGCATACCATGCATAGTGATTGGGACCAAGAAATTGGTTGACCCTTCTTGGAACTAAAGCCTCGCAAATAGTTTGGCATCTAAGAGGATCTCTTTCTGAGTGACAGTTAAGGGGAGACAGTAACGATTGTCCTCACTCATTCTCTAAGAGATATAGTACGTATCGCCTTTCTAGATGTTGGCTTGCCTGGACATCATCCTCTCTTCTTAGCTTCTAGTCTTTATGAACTTCTTTTCCTTTTTTCTAGGCATGTCATCATTTTTCCTTGAGCTTTTTTCATCTCAAATCTTCCTCGACCTCTATGTGGCTTTTTCAATTTTCTGTCATCGACTTAACTTTATTTTGTATTAAAGATTCATTGAAAGGGTTGGCTCGAAGACCTTTAATAAAAACATCAACAAACATCTCTTCATTCGGTTGGTGAATGTGTACTAAAATGTCACAAAATGGACTGCGGTAACTCTTCAATGGCTCACTCTCTTCTTATTTAATATTGAAGAAGGCAATGATCTTTAGGGACTTTACTTTGTTGGTCATAAACTATTCTACAAACATGAGGGAGAATATGAAGAAGGACGGGAAAGTTCCGTTAGGGATTCCATTGAACCATTGCAAAGCAATTCTCAAGAATGTTCCAACAAACATCTTGCATCACATCACTACGAGCCTCCTAATATTAACATCTGTGTTTAGAAAGCCTTAAGATGGTTTTTGAGATCTCTTGATCCCAAAAAAGGGGTGATCTTTGGGATGTAATCGGGAGGGATCGCCTCATCTATGATTCTTGAGATAAAGGTTGAGTGTTTGGTTGCAAGGTGATCGAATTAAGATTCACCGTCCCCAATATATATCTTTGCATGATTTGTTGTAGTTCCCTCTATTTGCCTTTTAGAGTTGCTCATGGGCTTTTAGGGCCTCTTTCATCCATCTTTGAGATCCTTTGGCTTCTTCCTATTAGTTCACTTAGTCATTGACTTATGGGACTTGTTCCGGATCACCTAATAGTTTCATATTGCTTATGAGATAAGGTCAAGTGCAATTTAAATACACCTTCCTCCCCTAACCTTTTACGACGCCTTTTAAGGACAAAATTGTGATAGAGCTCTGAGCTTCCAAGAGGACAATACCTTGGATGCGGTGATTGATCTTAGTGATATTATCTTAATGAACTTGAGGTTGGACATTGACACCATTTGTGAGAATATGAAAGTGGTTTCAAAGACAAACCCCTGTTCCCTTTAGACCTCAACTAAGGTGGATGGAAAAGTGATTTCAAAGACGAATCGTCGTCTACCTTAGACCTAGACTAAGGGGAATGGGAAAGTGATTTCAAAGACAAACCCTCGTTCTCCATAAGCCTCAACAAGGGCGTGTTCTGGTATGCCCAAAAGTTTTATATCGCTTAGTAGTCGAGGCCGATTGCAATTTAAATACACCCTCCTCCCTTAATCATATAAAGCGTCTTTTAAGGACAAAATCATGATAGAACTTTGAACTCCAAAATAGATAATACCTTAGATGTGATGATTGACCTTAATGATGTTATCTTAATATACTTAAGGTCAAAACATTAATACATCTATAGAATAGAAAATATAACAAAGACCAACCCTTAATCAATGAAAATTTAAATATATTTTTTTCTCTTAATCCTCCAAAAATATCTTTAAGAAGAAAATTGTAACAAAGCTCCAAACTTCAAAATAAATAATGAATTAAATAAAATAATTAACTCTAACAAACAATAAATCAAATAAAGTAATTAACTTTCACGGCATTATCTAAATCATCTTGAAACCATTATTAACTCAGACAATAATGATGCAAACTACCCCTTTTAGATCAAATATTGGTTTATTTTTCATGAATCAGGCATAGCCTATATGTCACCACCAAAAAATTAGATATATTTGTAAGAATTAATTTTATATATATATATATATATATATATATATATATATTAT
>Ga0209489_104157_pt1 | contig 27019 bp, 8 predicted proteins | sample SiratrowhiteBW_FD_187527 | JGI IMG/M metagenome (GOLD analysis project Ga0209489, IMG submission 187527) | Root nodule microbial communities of legume samples collected from California, USA - Siratro white BW (SPAdes) (version 2) | ecosystem: Host-associated > Plants > Roots > Nodule | place: USA... | reverse complement strand
AAAGAAAAAAAAAAAAACACACAGCTGAATAGAAGGAAACGGAATTGAATGTGTCTAAACAAGAAGACGCAGCAGTGGTTCAAGCAGGTGTAGGATTCTCAGGAGGGGAAGTCCTCCAAACGATGTCTTTAAGCGCAGGACGAAGTTGGTTGCTGCAGAAGTGGTTGTACTCTAAGGTATCACCGTTGTCCTTCTTAACCTCCACCACCAAAAACGACGGTGTCACGGCGTATAAATCCGCCGCAATTGCAAGCTTCCCTTTCCTACCCCGCTCTTGACCCTGCAACCTCACTTTCGTTTCGCTTTTCTTAACGTCAAACTTCACCGCCTTCGCCACCTCCTCCAGCCGCGAAATCACGCTGCTCGCGGGGCGTGTGGTCGCAAACCGGATCTCCTTCTCCTCCTTCTTCTTCTCCTCGAACAAGGGCGACAAATTGAAACCCTGAGAAAGGGAAATTATATGAAAGGCATTCATCGTCGTGGACTTGCATTCTTCCTGCTGCTTAATCCTCTCCTCCAAATCCAACTCCTCTCTCTTTACTCCATTCACGTTCTTCAGAACCGCCTTCTTAAACCAGGACGACTCCATGATCTTGGAAATCGTTATTCGGTTATTCGGGTTCGGGTCGAGGAGCTTCGTAATGAGTCGCCGTGCTTCCGATGAAAACCACGGCGGGCACTTGAAGTCGCCGCGGTAAATTTTCTTATACAAGGCCACCAAGTTGTCGTCCTGGAAGGGTAAAAACCCTGCGAGGAGAACATAGAGGATTACACCGCAAGACCAGATATCAGCCTTGGCGCCGTCGTAGCCCTTTTTCCCGATGACCTCCGGCGCCACGTAGGCCGGGGTGCCGCACGTGGTGTGAAGCAGCCCGTCCTGGCGGAGGTGCTCGGAGAAGGTGCTGAGACCAAAGTCGGTGACTTTAAGGTTGCCGTCCTCGTCGAGCAGGAGGTTCTCCGGCTTGAGGTCGCGGTGGTAGACGCCACGGCTGTGGCAGAAATCGACGGCGGAGACGAGCTGCTGGAAGTAGAGGCGCGCCGTCTCCTCTCTGAGGCGGCCGCGGGCGACCTTGTTAAAGAGCTCGCCGCCGCGCACGAGCTCCATGGCGATGTAGATCTTGGACTTGCTGGCCATGACCTCGTGGAGCTGCACGATGTTGGGGTGCTTCACCATGTTCATGGCCGAGATCTCCCTCTTGATCTGCTCCATCATCCCCACCTTCATCAATTTCTCCTTCCCCACAACCTTCATGGCCACGCTCTTTCCGGTCTTCAGGTTCCGCGCGTGGTACACCTTCGCGAACGTTCCGTGCCCCAGTAGCCGCCCTAGCTCGTACTTGCCGTGTAGCAGCATGGAGTTATTAGCCTCGCCGGCGCCGTTTTTCTCAGCCATCATCAAAATATATAAAAACAGTTCTACTCCTTTTACTTCTACTACTACTACTATGAAACTGGTATTTTACAGATTTGGGTTGGGAGAGGGAAATTGAAGAGAAATTGTGGTTGAGTTCACCCGTCTTCGACGTGCTTCCGGTGGCAATTTCTGCCGCCAATTCTGCGTTTGGATTGGCCACTTAGCTCAGTTCTTTTCATCCGAAAACCTCTCATCTCTATTCATTCCCTGGTCCTGCCGGGACCAAAAACAACCACTCTGTTGATTTTTTTTCCCAATTATTCAATCACTCTCCCCCTGCTTCTCTCTTATTTCCTTCTTTCGCTGCGCTTCCACCTCTTACTTATAGCGCCTTTTGTATCAGTGCAATTACGCATTTGGCCCGGGCCGAGACGATCTTGGACACGTGGCATGATCGTGGAGGGGGGTTGGGGCTTTGAACGGGTTTGCGTCTGGCGCGGGGATTGTGGCACGTGGCGTGTTTGTTTCCTGCTTGAGAGGAGCAGGCACTGTGGAAATGGTAAAAAGGGTTGTTGTTGTTGTGGGCGCGGGGCTGCGTGAAGGGAAAACCGGTGTGGTTTGTTTGGTGGTTAGTTCCTGAATGAGTGACACATGAGGGCTCAGAGGGTGAGCGAATAAGGGTAAGAAATTAAGAATCTTATGATTTGTATCAACAAAAGCAAAGATGTGACATTAGTCCCCGCATGACAGCGATAACACCTAGGTAGGTACCCATACTATTTATTATTATTATTATTATAATAATAGTAATTATTATTATTATTAGTATTATTACTAATCAATCAACTTACTAATACTACTCATCTGGCTAGCTAATGAAATACTTCTCAAAACAGTATTGGATTGAACTGCCAATTCATTTCACCTATTCATTATGAACCAACATATTATTTTTGTTAAGAAATTTAGTTGGCTGGTTGATTAAAATTGAGTCAAGACTATGTGACAAATTTTCGTTCATAAAAGTAATTATTAATTACCATGTTTTTCACTTTAAATATAATGATGTGAGTATAAACTCGTACAAATTTAATTTGTTTTGTAGATAAAATATTTATATTTTAAGGAAAAGAAGTCTCCGGAAATGAAGGATTTCTGGATGAGCTCTTAGAATAGTGAAGTCTTTCTGTAGAGTTGTAAATTATGAGGAGATCAATTATGTACTAGCGAAAACAAGATTATTAGGAAATTTTTTACCAACTATTTTAAATATCATTAATATAGATGTGATTTAAGAAATAAAACGACGATTTTAGTTATAATCCTCATATGTGTGAGATACAATGATTATTCTCGTTACAATCATTGTTGTGTTTATTTTTAATTTTTTTTTATTAAAGCTTTGATCAACAATAGTTTCTATTAAAATTATGATATGATATACAACAATAATTTAATAAAAATCATGATTAGAAGAAGCCACATAAGATGATGATATAGTAAGAATTATTGTTGTGTGTGACTTTTCTAATGTTTGTACCACTAACCGACATTCAACTGAATATTAAGTAGATCATTCACAAACATAATTAATTAAGAATTACTATATTTAATATCACATCATAAACAAAATTATAAATAAACGATTCAACAATATTTTGAATCAATTTACAATTTACTTAAATGCATAAGTTAAATCCAAAACCATCCTAAATTAATATATAAATTACTAACAACGTAATTAAAAGTGCGTAAAGAGTAAGCATATATAAAATATAAAAAAAAAATACTTCGTACATGCGTTTCTGATATAATTTAGTATTAGTCTAAGGATTTTATTTTGTTAAAAAACTATAACATATTTTAGTAACTTAATACACATCCATAAATTTCTGATGTAGTTTAGTGTTAGTCTAACGATTTTATTTTGTTCAAAAAATTATAACATATTTACATATCTTAACACAAGTTTATAAACAAAAAGTAGTTAATAAATTTCACATAATAGTTATTATCTATTGTATTATATAATAGTCACACAGTTTGTTTATTACAGTACAACTCAAATTAAATATAATTAAATAAATTAATTGATACAAAAAGACGAACAAAAAAAATATGATTAAAATATCCTTAGTTACATCCGTATCATCTTGTTGTGATCGTGTTTTAATGTCATAAGAACATTGGTTATAATATGTCACATTGTATAAGGTTAATGTAATAGATAAAAAAAAATGAATTTTTCTTACTAATTTACTATTTGTTTAAAGAATATTATATAAAGAGCAAAATCACACAATAATGTGATTTTATAACAATATGATTAGTAGTTATTAAGATGTCTGAATTGGAAAGTTATTATGCAAGATATTTAAATAATTAATTACATCCAATTTGATAAAAATTGACTTAGCCATGAATAAATGAATCAAAATAAATATATTTCTATGTTTTGGTCAAATTGTTAGTGATGTACATTTGTTTTTTCTTTTTTTTTTCTATAGTCGACTTAATGAAATAAAAGTATAAAAATATATACAGGTCATGTTTATGTTATTCACACATTATTAAAACAAATATCTAAATTTGAGAGTCATACATTATTACATAATAAAAATAAACAACAAATAAAAATATTAAAAAGAAATAAAAATAATCAAATTTTTATCCTGAGAAATGATTTGATTCGATGAAACATTGAACAATTTTATAACAAAATAAAGGTTCTCTGAATAAAATAAAACTAAAATTAAATAATATATAATTTTTGTATGTTACCTAATAAATTAAAAATTTATGTGATTCAACACTTAAAATGAAAAAGAATATATTTTTATATAAAGATAGATAATAAATTAAAATATTTTAAAAAAATAGAAATAATCACACGTATAAAGATATTTTCATAAAATAAACTTAATGAAATATTTTTAAATATTAAAAAAATAATAATGTGGTAAACTAAACAATTCCATTTTGTTTCCACTCTAAATAAATAAATAAATCAATCAATCGAAAATCTTATATTGTGCATCCCCACTTATAGATTTGAAGTCAAAATTTATATCTAAACAACTTTTTGAGAATTTGTACCAGTAGCCGCATACCGCATACTCGCATCAGTTAAGGGCTAATACTAATCCATTTCACTTTTCCTTTTGTCTTATCATGATTATTAAACCCAACTTGTCCACTTGGCTGTTACTCATTTCCTTTTGCTTTTTCAAATCTCTTTCCTTCCCTTTCACTACAAACCTACCTAGTATCATGCTCAAATCAATAATAAAATAATTGAAGGATAAATTTCAAACATAATCATAATTCATACTTAATAACGTTTTATATTAATATAATATATCATAATCAGAATTAAATTTATTGTACACTATAAAACCATGAAGCTAAAATGCTAGACATCATTATAAGATCTAAGGTGTCATTCACAAGGATAATTAGCAATGTCATGTACTAGGTAAGTAATTTTGGAGATTAAGCTTGGTAATCTTATATCTTAACTTACAAGATTCCATTATTAAAAATAAAAGAAAGTTAACATCTTACTAACTCATAAATTATTCTTGAATATTTTGAGATATTATTACAATATTATAACTAATCACAATTATCTTTCACACAAGGTTCTGCTTTAACCTCCATTTCTTAGAAACCAGCTGAAATGCAGCAGTGGACAAAACTCAAACAGATGAGATCTGATTGATTACTGAACATGTCACATGTGCAAGTGGATAATAAAGTTTGGCCTTCAGCTCCAAGTGGCTTACCTCATTATACACAAGTATAAATTATTTTGGCTTAAATATTTTCTTATATCTATTATATAGTTGTTTTATTATTTTAGTTTATTTTCCAATTTTAGATAATATTACTTTTTGTTCTTTTTAAAAGTATTAAATTTTGATACAAGTTTTATATTAATCTTTTTTCTATTATTTAAGAAATACTAAATATGTTTTCAGTAAATAATTATGTCATCATCCATGAAGAATAACAATAACTAAAACCAAAGAAAAATTATAAAAATGTTAAAACCAATAAACTGTTTTATAGAGACCAAACCATTCAATATATAAGATTCGATTAATTTTATATTCTATTATTTATTTATTTTGTTCACTTTAATTTTTTTATTGACAAAATATTCAATCAAATATCTTTCTATCTTAAAATACAATATTTGTTAGTTATAATTTAATATATATATATATATATATATATATATATATATATATATATAAAGTTATATTATACCTAAATTAAAATACTTAACATTTGTTGTTAAAAATGTTGTTAATTAGATTTTGTTTTTAAAATCTAAAATTTGAATTGATTAATAATAAAATAATACTAGATAAACATGTAATCATAACATATTTTTTATTCTAATTTTTATATTTTTTTATGATATTTATTATAATATTATTTTTCCCTCTGCTTTTATCTTATAATACACATGGTGATCTTGTCAGAAGAGCATCAAGAGAAATCCATTGAAAAATCTGCGAGGTTGGTTGGCTCTTGTCTGGATATGATGCTCGCGTGAAATAGCCACTTACCTCATAAATAAATCAATCCGTAACAGTTGTGGGAATCCCTTTTAGTTAAAATTATACCATTATGTGAAAAATATATTTAACTTTTTGTAACAATTTATTTTTTTTAATTAGATCATTTTATTTTTTTGTTAAAGAAAAATAATCATTTGATAATTTATATTATCATTATGATTTTTATAATTTTTTTAGTGTATTTTTCAATTAAACAAATATATTACTTTCAAAATTAAAATAATTTCGTTGTTTAACAAAATATGTAATGTTGAACTCAAAGATAAAAAGTCTTTCTAATTATATAAAAAAAATTGAAATTTTTAATAACAATAAATATAAATTTGGGACCTATAATCTTTTGAGATGACAATATTGATTTTAAAAAAGTTAAACTATGACTGAGTTGAAATTTTAAAGATATCTATTCCAGTTTCTTTGATTGATTGTGCACTAAGTAAATATTTACCTCCATAATATTCTCCAACATTCAATGTAAAGATAATAAGCATTTAGATGGTAAATATGAAATTAAGTAACTATTATTAAAGGTTGTATTTATAAAAGTTTGGGTTTGATAGGTGGTTATAACATCTGTTCATTATACATGGATGATGAGATTCATTAATATAGAGCTATTAATTCTTTTTTCTCTCACAAATGGTTAGAATTTCATCTAAGTTATTAAGCCTAATAACAGAATCTGGTTATGGATTAATCAGTGTTATTTCGATTTGAAGGTGAAAAGGATTGAGCTTCGTATAAGAAAACTAAACAAACATACTTAAAAGGACTTTTATATTATTTCATGCAAAATTTTTACAAAAGATCTTTTAAAAAGAAATTATGAACAAGTTTGATCAATATAATATATTTGTAGTAATTGAGCATAATGTATTTCAAAATATAAAACATGAAAAATAGGTCAACCCACACAAAGAATTAATGTCACATTCAACTCAAAATCTTAAGATATTGAGTTTGTGAGTCTTCTATCTTGTATATTGCTCAACTTTCTTTCTTATTTCTCAAACATTGAGACACGAGTTAGACTCACATAAGGGATTGATATCACCTTCAACCCAAACCATTTAAAGCATACTGGATTTGTGGGTCTCATTTAGAATATGTTACTCAACTTTCTTATTTTTATTCAATATGATATTTAGACTCACACTTATATACTTAAAAAAAAAAAAAAAACACTTGAGATCAATATTTTGCATATACCTATATTATAAAAAAAACTTCTACTAAATTTCTTTTCTTTTGTTGTATGTCACTACAATTGTTTTGTGATAAAGGTTAGATAAAATATTGTAACGATTGAATTGCTATATTCTTAATTAGAAATTATTGCACTGTAATTATTAATTATAATTTTTAGCATAATGATAAATATATTAGATATGATAAATATGTTAGATGTAACATTTTTGTTATTTGTTTAGTAGCGTGAAAAGCTTATATATTTCATGTTGGGAAATAACCACCCTAACAAGAAAGTCATATTCTTTCTTTTTCTTAAGAAAAAATATTATCTTTAAAATATCTTTTTATGCTTATGATAATAGTCGAAAGTAACATTAGAAAATACTTGAGTTAGTTCTTAATCTCATGAGATTAAAAATAGATAAGCAAAAAATAGTTTATTCATTCATGATAACTAATTAATTTATCTACTTATTTTTAAAATCATTATTCAATTAATGAAACTATTGATAGAAAGTTTTCATCAAAAAGAAAAATAATGTTAATATATTGAATGAGACTATTAGTAGATAAATCGATAAATTATAAATTGATGAAGTTTTAATAATATTAGAATTATGAATTGAAAAAATTTTATTAAGAGGAATTTCTCACTTGAAGATAAATGTAACAAAAACAATATCGATATAATATTTCGATCAGAAATATATAACATAAGAAGTCTTGATAAGCTTATTATATGCTTATAATAATTTAAAATCAAACAAAGAAACTTTGACTGAGAAGTTGGCTATCAAATATATCAGAGACGAGAAATTACTCAGTTGCAGGTTGATGGAAATGTTTATACAAAGACGTGGAATAATCAGAGATATGTTATATTTTGAATAATATATATATATATATATATATATATATATATATATAATATATGACTTTTTATCCATGTACCCTTAAATATCCGTACCCCTTAAATATCCATTATAAATTTTATCTAACAAATTTCAAGATGAATAATTTTGCAGTCTCTGCTATTCACATGGCATATGTGGGGCTTCTCTGAGTTATGAAGCTACGTACAATTTACCTCAACGGTCGTAATCATTAGTAAACTTGCAACCTATATTAGTCAATGCTTCTTTTTCATTTTTCTTATCCCAAATTTCTCTCAAACAATTTTTCCCCAAGAGTTTCCCCCTCAGGTTATTTCGTCTTAATATTTTTATATTATTAAAATTATAAATTATGAAAACAAATTTATAATTTTAATAAAAAAGTTAAAGTTACATTTTTTTTTAAATTGTACTTGAGTTTTTAGACACATGTTTTTTCTTTTTTTCATAAGAGATAGTTTATCAAGTAACATCATTAGCTTTTAAATGTTCAAAATTGACCATATAAAGTTGTTAGAAAATTCTTCCACCTGGTGTTGCCACTTTTTTTTTTTTCTCCTCCTTTTCCTCTTCTCCCTTTCTCTCAACTAACCTAAAATCATCTAAACCACATGCATAGTCAATATTTATTTTCAAACTAGTTAAATAACTTGATAGAATCATTTTAAATTAAAAGCATACCTTACATAATTATTTTATGATTGTTTTAGTAATTCATTGTGTAACTTATGAAATCGGAGCACCTTGGTCATTTTTCATAGGAGTTTTCAATGAGCTAGAATATTTCTGTTGTTTTTGAATATTTTTCATAGCTTAAAATACAATTTATTTTAAAAAAATTCAACCTGTTACTCTTTTTAAAGATTGCTAACTATTTCTAATAACTAGACACTCTCAAAGATAAATAATCACGTGTTTTATTCGTATAAATAAAGTATGTTATAAGTAATAGAGCATGACGAAGGCAATAATAATTTAAATAACACTTGTAATTAATATTTTTGCTTCCCTTGGTAGACTGACTTTGTCCCTCGAGGATTCTTCTTTTTTTTTGTTATTTAAATTTGATTAACTAAGCAACAACATATACTTCTTCCCTTCATGTCAAGTAGTTGAGTATTACAAAACCCATTACTTAAATCCATAAAACCTATAATTTTAAGGGTTTTGTATTTCTTATTTATTTGGGTTGCAACACTATATTATGAGACATACTCTAGATGTTAAACATTTTTCCATGAGTATTTACTTGAATATTAGTGTCTTTAAATACATCACTCTTCACTATCATAGAAGCAAAATAAATTAATTAAATCACGTCTCAATATAATTCACCAGATATTTACCCAATTGAATTATTTAAACTTTTGTGGACTCTAACATCATGATATATTTTAAACTTACTTGTGATGACTTCGTAATTCCTTATTTTAATCTTAAGGTGAAGCTGAAACATGAATTTAAAAATTCAACAATGTTGGAAAATATAAAAATAGAAGTATGTTTTGTCTTGATTTCTTGAAAATATTTTGGCTAACAAGCATGCACGCATCCTTAATGATTGCTTTAATTTAATGAATTTTAACTGATTAAGACAAAGGTACTTTTGACAAGAAAAAAATATATTAATGTAGGGTGACTAAGACATGTGAAAACCGGTTCCTTCTAGTGCAGGTCTCTTCTCACCTCACCCCACCCCATACCATATATATAAAGACAAAATCTTTTTATATCAAGCGTAAAAGTTGATTAAATTATACTTACAATAATTTTTAACAATCGGAAATTAAACATATTTAGTTAAGTCATCAATGAGATAAAATCTTTTGTCTTTTTGGAATATGAGTCAAGCTATGAACAACTATAAAAAAAAATAATTCAATATTAATAAGGAATAAACATAGAATCAAACTAAGGTTTACTTATAAATTACATTTTGATGTTTATATCAATAAGTTAATAATAGAATAAGGAGCAAATAAGTAATTATAAATACCAATAGTGGATTCGAGTGAGTTTCCTCCTCTAGAAACTTATGTAGTATTTATCTATTGTATAACACTGTATCAGTTATATAATATTAAACATTATAAGGTTGTTGTAATTAAACAATATATTAAAAATATAATTAAAATATAACTAAGTTATTAGGTTTTATCTTAAAGTATTTATTAACAATAATTTATTTATAAGATTGAGTTGTGGAAATAAAAATATAACAGTTATAGAAAGAGGATTGAATAAAGCTTTAATTTTGTTATACGTCTTTATAGTCTTTATGATTATATGTTTGAAGATGGTAAGAATTATTTATATTGACAATTTGGTTCAACGAAACTTTTCGACCCAACACTAAAGACCTAATAACATTCTTCTGGATCAAGATAACATTTTTTTAAATTTTTTAACTACTCTTTAGGAAAATGGTTTTGAACTTAGTGAAGTATTCCCTAATATTGTATTGTTTGAGCAATTGACTAATATCAAGACCTCTTTCATCTAACTCTTGAATACATATATATGGTACTCAACTTGAATTGTGACATATTCAAAAGTCGTGTCCTTTTTTTGGTATAGGTGGTGATGGTTTTAGATTTGATTTTTCTAATGAAGTTTTTCTTAGGAGAAAGAGAGATGTTGTAACACAATAATGATACCTTATGACAATTGTAAAAAAATAGTATACAATTTAATGTCACTTCTCTTTAAAACATTTTGATGTAGATATAAGATGGGATAAAGTGTTTAATACATATGATAAACCAGGGATGCATGCATTTAGTGTTTATAACATAATTATAATTTGATCAATCACTCTTGAGCAAACATCATATTTAACAAAGTTTTTAAATGATTTAACCTTTGTCAATAAGGGATTATGTAGAGATGTCACCTAGTTAATCATTTGTGGGTACAAACTATAAGTACACAATCCCTTTTTGGACATGATTCCTGATGAAGTTGTTGATCTCAACATATTTAACCCTAGAATGCATGCAATATGAGATTCTTATAAATACTAATTGTTGGACTTCTATCACAAAATATAAGAATGTAATTTTCATAGTTGTAATATTCTAGTTGGTTCTTAATATGTAGTAATTGTGAGCAACAACTGGTAGTTGATATAAAGTCTGTCTCAACCGTGAAAAGAGTTATGATTCTTTTGTCTTTCAATTCTTTCAGGACACAAGGTTGTCTCTAATGAAACGACATCCTCTACTAGTATTTTTATTTTAACTTTATCTTGAATGTAATTGACATCACAATATCCCTATAATTTAAAACTTTCTTGTCCTTTAAAGCAAACACTAAGATTTGTACAAGATTTTAAATAATAAAAGACGTTGTAGTGAGATGTACTTCTATTAGGCGTAATTAAAAAATGAGAACGTAAACACACATCGAATATAATATCATTATCTAGATGTTGTAAGGAGTAAGAGAAAACCAATCATCTAGTGATAGACAATATTTTCTACTGCACTTAATTCTTTTTCAAGATCAATAGACGTCGTTAAATGTATAACTATATTAATCTTTTTAGAGTCATCTAACTTGAATTTATTTAGGAGTTTGACATATTTAGTATGATATATGTATACAAGATCATCTACTAATTTAATTTGGACACCTAGAAAGAATTTAAGTTATTCTATCATGCTCATTTCGAACTCATTCTGCATCAAGGTAGAAAGCTATTCATAAAGTGATTCATTGGTAATATCAAAGATTATATCATCAACTTATATTTGACAATTATAAAATTAGAAGAGTGATCTCTACAAAATAAGACAATATTTACTTTCTCATATATAAAACCATTTTCAATAAAAAATGAGCTTAAATGCTCGTATCAAGATGTGAGAGCTTCTTTTAGACCATAAAGAGCTTTGTTAAGTTTGAAAACATGATTGTAAAAGTAACACTCTCAAAATTGGGAAGTTGTTAGACTTTCTCTTTTATTGGGCCGTTAAGAAACACACTTTGTACATCCATTTGGTGTAACTTTAGTTTACTAAAATGTTTCAAATTAAAATAAAATTCCTATAACCTCTAGTATGGCAAATGGACCATAAGTTTTAGTGTAATTTATACCTTCTTGTGGTGAGAAGCTTTAGCTACTATTTTAGCTTTATTTCTTACAACCTAACCTTGATTGTCTAACTTGTTGTGAAACACCCACTTTACATCTATGATGATTTTGTTTTTGGAGACATTTACTAGATGTCATACATTGTTTGTGTGGAGCAAGTCAATCTTTTTTTTTTTATTTTTTTTTATTTTTTTTTATTTTTCATTTTTTTTGTTTTTTTTTTTTTTTCTCAATCTCATATTATAATTGAGTTTCTTTTTCATAGGATTGAATTGTGTCTCTCTAATTTTCATTTTGCAGGTTGATCATCTTAGAGTCTTTAGAAGCATATATACATAAACACATTTTTCTACACTATTGAAAATTACTACACTAACATTAACACATACTACTTTATTACATTATTGAAAATTACTACACTAATATTAACCATATATATATATGTAACCACATTTTTCTACATTATTACTACACTAACATTAACACAGACTACTTTATTGCAATTTAATTCTATCAACATGAACATTTTATTGTATTAATATATATTTTCTTACTGAGTTTAGATTTTTAGAAGTAAAAAAGTTAAAATTGCGGGAAGAATATAACGTGATTGAAAATTGGAAAGCAATAATCCGAAGACAGTTAGAAAATCTTAAAAGAAAAATAGAAGAGACAAAGAAAGTAAGGTGAAGAGATAGAAATGGCATTCAATTTCTTAGATAACATTTACTTATACAATTATTCTCACACGAATCAAATGTTATTCTTATAATACATGTTCAAAATTCTTTTAAAAAAAAGTTAAACATGTGGAAAACCTTCATGCCCTTGACTTACGCCTAGGAAGTTATAACATTGCCCTGATTACGTGCAACGTGGCGTGATTATGTGGAACGCGGCTTAAAATATTTTTCAAGTCTTTAGATTCTGATGTGAAAGTTGAGTTTAGTCCTCAAATCTTATAAATGACGAATTTGATCCTTCTTTTAATTTTGTGCGAAAAACTGGTACCAAATAAATTCAAGTATGAAAAACAACTTCACCACCTACTTTCTAAAATTAAAGGACTTCTTATTAATTTAAAAATAAAAATATTAAAATGAACTATTAATTTCCCTTAGAAATATTTCTAAAGGTTTTTCTATTGAGTGGCAACGAAGGATGAGAGAAACTTGAATGATGACAGAGTGAACCTTGGTGGAGGATGCATCTGTATAAAGATTTGGGAACCTCACAGTTCACATCACAGAGTCCCACTCACTCTCTTTATCTTCACTCATTCAAACTATGCGTTGTCTTCACCATAACGGCTCCTAAGGGCATAGGTGGTCACATGTGCCAGGTGTCTCTATTCTCTTCTACCCGTTACACTTCTTACAAACATTCTCATCATAGCGTTTCATCAGAGCCAAGCTGCAATCAATATAACGAAAGTTACGTAGAGAAACATTTTCGAGTATCAGTGCACTTTCTTTTGTAATCTATAAATAAAAAAAAATATTCGATTTTATATTATATCCCCACCACAAGCTACACCTTATCTTAGTCTTTCAGATAAGCTATCGAATTTGGGCCACTCAATTTCAACTGTTTCTGTTGACAATTTATGCATGCTAATATCACTTGTAATAACCTCTACAACATATAAACCCGCATGTACTTATTTTATTATAATAAAACCCCGTTTACTTTCAAATCTAACAGTCAAGGACACACCACTTTAAAATATTTTTTTTTAAAATAAATAATAATAAATATTTTAACTACAATAAAATATTATAATATCGATACAAAAGTTTTAATTAAGTTATTTTTTTTAAATTTTGTTAATGATTAAAGTAATTGAATATGTATTTAGTGTTTAATAAATTTTATATATTTATTAAAGTGAATTTAATATTAATATGTAATTCTTTTGTTTTTGCTTTGTAACATAAGAATATTCTTTTTAAATTATGATCGTTATAAAAAAAATCTTACTTTATATATTTTCTTTATAACTAGTGCATATTTATTTATCTAAATTAAAAATTTTAAGACGATTAATCTAATTAAAAAATAACTTATTATCATTATTTATTTTAAAGTTGGAATAAAATTATATTTTTTTCACTAAAAACACTCGTTATATTTATTAAATAATTAAAAAATACTGAATTTTATTTCAGATGCCGCGGGTCCTCGCCAAATTCTCATAAGGTGTGGAGAAAAATCTGAAACCCCAAGACTTTTTTTTCTCTGTATTTAAGGCACTAAGTGTTTCTGTTTTTAAGGAATCAAAACATCACACTATTACATCATTTTCTTGCCACGTGACCAACGACGAGATGGAAACTGATGGATGCTTACTTCAGATTGATTGTCACTCCGACCAAACAACCACTATTTTGTCACGCAAGTAGAATAGATAGGTATTTTGATCAATCACAGGTTTTTAATTAATTAACCATTTAGCATGAACAAAACTATTGTGAAAAAATATACCATGAGAAAGGCTTAGGTTAGTGATGTGTATATGACAACTTATATAGCATAATCACAAGTGCAAGGTCTTTGTCAAATGGCAATGAGTGCATTTCTTAAAACTGCGAAAATATAAATAGATATTCCCTCTATCCAAATTATACATCTTATTAACTTAATATAATTACATTTACAATGACAAAACCTTTGAACTTATTGAGTTGAGGGAAAACGAAAACGCATTCCAAAGAAAAAAAAATGAAAGAGAGGAAGAAAACGTAAAATTATAATGTTTTTACTTATTTTTTGCGTCGTGCATGTACAAACATATATACATGCAACAGGATTAACATAATAAAACTTATGACCCTCTCTCTCTCTGGCTGTAGGATGTATGCATAATGCTCAATCTTGAAACGAAATCCTATTATAAAGAGCTTTTGTAAAGACATTTTGCTTGTTATTATGCAAATTGAATGAATAAGAGGTGTAACAGCTTATGTGAGAGTGTGTTTCGTTGGTTTTGGGAAGTTAGAATTAAAAGGTATATGTCTTGCAGTTTGATTGAAACAAAACAGCTCGTTATGGATTAAGGAATGATGTGCAAATCATGAAGTGGTATGTAAGTCATTCTACTACTATTAGGTATCCAAGTATGAGTAGAGGAGTGACTCTAACTTGAGGAATTTGTTAGGTATCCAAGTGTGAGTCTTGATGGATTTGTTAGGTATCCAAGTGTGAGTCTAAGTCTCACATTGAGTAAGAATGAGAAAGTTGAGCAACATATAAGAAAGAAGACCCACAAACCCAATGCCTTAAGGTTTTGGGTTGAAGGTGGTGTCATTCCCTTATATGGATTGACTCATTTTTCATTTTTGTTTGTCTTCCCAAGGTTTCCCCCTTAGATTACTCCCAACCAATGATCCTATGATAAGGTTATACACCATTGGTACTTTGTTCAAGTTTTGATTGGATAAAGTTGATAATGTATAAAAAAGTGGTGAGTTTTTTTATATCATTATAGCTAGCTTGCTTCAAGCTATATAAGGATTTAGTTAAACAACATACTTGGTTGTATTTGTTGAAAATAATACGTTATGTCGACTTTTTCACTTAACTCAACTTGTAAGAAATCTTTGTCAACATCTAATTGTTTAAGGTACCAAGTTTTTTTATTGTTGCAATGACAAAGAGGAGACGAACAAAAGTTAGTTTTGCCACATAGGAGTATACGTTAATGTAATATACTCTTTCAAGTTGGATGTAACCTTTTACAACAAGGTGTTCCTTATATCGTATGAAAATCTATAACTCTAAAGTTAGAACTTAAGGTTAACAAATAAAGATTTTTGAGATAACAGACAATACAAGTAATGGAGAGAATCACTAAGATAAAGCAAAAGGGAGAAGAAAGACGAGCAACTCAACCAAACAGGGAATGAGATTATGGATGAAGGATTAGTACCTATGCAAAATGCACGAAAGTAAGAGATTGCTCTGAAACAGGAAAGTAGGTTTTTGAAGTGGTAACTAGTGTTTAAACATGTGAAAGTAGCACCAAACGACACGATATACCATTGTGTCAAATAAATTAAATAGAGTAAAAGTTGAAATAAAATGATGTCCAAATTATTGAGCCAAACATATCGTGATACATAGTAATGATGGTTTGAAACAAAACGATATGACACATGACACATGAAAAGGGGTGACTATTTGAGATCCAAACACTACTGGAAAACCCTCTTGGAAGCCTTTTGTCATATCCATGTCATGGGACAAACATTTCTTTCTTGGCCTTTTTACTTAGGACTCAAGGTTGGAGTTGTGAGCTGTCTTAAAATGTCTTAGAATTAGGACAATTATATATCAATTCTCAAAGTCATGATAATTACGTATCAATCCAAGTAATAAAAATATCAAAACTTGGACATTTTCCGATCTGGTTATGTCGTCTCAATGTCGACCTCCTCTTCGAGTGATGAGATCATCAAGTGATTTGGTGGTTGTTAAGGCCAAAACGCAAATCAACTATGACAATATTAAATGTTATGTTAATATTAGATGTGCATGTATAGTTAATGAAGGACATAGATGACTAACTAAGCAAAATACTTTACCAAAACTTTTAACACATTTAAGACCATTAACAGGAAGCGTGATTAATAAGATATAAAATTACTAAACTACTGGTCATAATTGAAAGAAAATGTTCAAACTATCAATTATTAGCATAATGAAGACCAAAAATAAGGCCCAATGTAGGCCTAAGCAAAGTAACGAAGATGGACTGTCAATTTAGAAAGAGAACTCACTAGGAAAAAAAGAACAAATTGATGCTATAACTTGAGAACATAGAATCATCATTCTTGATCAAAACACCAACTAATTTAAAAGAGAAATGTAAAATTACAATTTAACCCACTTTTTCTTTCTTTTGTTATTTCATTATTCTCACTTGAAGTTGCTCTCAATCTTAAGTGTTTAACTTTGAGATGCTAATGCACTTAGTTGGATTCGTGATGGCGAATTACAGGGGTTTACCTCTAGGGTTCAAGAGAAAACAAAACGTGGTTATCAACTAAAGGGTCTCACCGAGAAGAACAAATAAAAAATGTAAGATTTTACATAAAAATAGAAAGGTGTGGCACTATTTTCAGAAAACATAAGAGTTAATGCAATTTTTTAATGTCCTAAGCATCAAAGTTCTTAACTAGTGCGAATAAATTCCCAATTAAATATATCAATTTCAATTTCAATTAGTGTTTCTAAAAACTTATTTTATCTCAAAATTTTTACAATTGTTTTCTATTTTTTAATTTCATTTTTTTCTTAACATAAAGACAATCCGCACCTATCTAAATTCATGAAAATACTAAAAAGTTACACATTCAAATGGCTCAATCCTAACACGGAAAATTGCGTCCTTAAATCTCAATTCACTTGCGTTTATATTTTAGTTTATAAAATACTAACACATACCAAATTTGAGAATTTGCACCATAACGAAGATAAATTATTATAACTGAATGCTAATTACAAACATCCTAGCTATTATTCCCTTTCCCTAATCATGGATTTGTTTACTAAATTAGGCTTTATATTGACATAACAAAGATTTACAGCATATTTTGATATATAAGGAAACTTCTACGTGAAACATTTTAAATGAAAATATAAAAGGAATTTTAAAGGGAAAATGGGACTCTGCTAACAAGTGAACAAGCCTGTTTAACATGGTACCACTAGTTGCCACCATCAACACGCCCTTTCAAAACACTTTCTTCACTTTATTGGTATCACTAAAGCTGTTTGCAGGTCCTTGTTTGTGTCTAACTCCAACACCTTCTTCCCATGTTTCATCACACCCTCCTTCATCTTCACCCCATTCATCTCTCACCAAATAATGCTGTTGATAATATCTAAAGGCCACAAATAGCACGAACACTACAAATAGCACAACTCCATTGTTATGTGTATGTAACCACATTGCAAATCAAACTTAAAAATTTATGTTTCAAAAACTAATATCTCAAAATGAAACATGTGATGTGACCAAACATAAGTACCTGCCCAAATGCGAGCAACAACTGACGATAAATTCCACACAAGCCCAAAGATGCCAAGAGCCACAGCTTTCTTGTGTGTGCATGAATCCCAAGCATCACGAAATCGGCGAATCCAAAAATTTCCTTCATCACATTACAAAAATTGTAATGATACATTGATTCTCACTATTTTGTACCTTACTTCTTTTTCCTTATAAAATTTATTTTTTTTCAATTACCACATGACCCTTTAAAACAGGTTCTCAAGTGTTATTCCTTGGAGGTGAAAAGACTGTTTTCCTTAAAAGAACAAAAGGACCAATTTAAAATAACAAAGGAATGAGGTTGTTCCAGAGAAGGCTTGGTTTTTAGTCTTATTGGACATAATAACACGTGAAGAGAGACTATATCTTTTGGTTTGATCCTTGGGATTGGGGACCACTAACACTATTATGTTAATACCCTACATAGTGGCTGCGTTCCCTTCATTTCAAAGTTGGATCTAATTGTCAGAGACAAAGGACCCAATGAGCCCAAAATGTCAGGAGTACAAAATAAAAAAATAAAATAAAATCAGAGATGCTTCATCCATGTGATGCACAAAAATTATGCTTCCATGATCACATCAAGTACCAAATCTTCAAAGTAATTAAATTAGTTATCTTGAAGCAGATTCAGAGTTTTTAACTTTATTTACATTGTAGAGATGATATAATTGCACTCTATTAAACTATTACTAGTGTTTGTTTGTTTATGCCCTACCGGATCCACAATATGATGCTTAAGACACCACCACCAATTAAATAATGAAACAAAATAAAGTCATAGTTAGCAAAGAACCCTTTGTAACTCTAACTTTTTTTATCATTTACTTTATATATGTCCATTTGTTATTTCGTAATTTATTTTAAGATTTATTAAATTATAATTTTTTTAATATAAAATAAAAAAGTTAGGTATATATAAAATGTTGAATACCCGAAATAAATATAAATTTATACATAAAAGATAGATATACTCGGGTTAGATTACAGTGAAGACACTAAAGAGTAGAGAGACAATTCAAACATTGTTATCTCACTTTAGCATCTAGCAGTTCCTACTTACTCTAGGTGTGCTATGTTGTTTACAGCAGCTAAAAGGTATAGGGTCATAATTCAGGCATTAAATAATGTTATAAAAAGCAACATCAATTTCAGGAAATTACCATATGCAGTTAACTGTGCAGAGTAGGAAGTGCATATCTTTGGCACAGTAAAAACTCCGAAGAAGCCTGAGGCAGCAAAACATATGTGAGTAATCAATCTAGTGAAAGAGCACGTTCAATAACTAACAATAATAATAATAATAATAATAATAATAATAATAATAATAATAATAATAATAATAATAATGAGGATGAATGGGTAGAGGAGAAAGATGCAATTTTCACTCCCATAGCTACGCAGAGAGTAAGAAATGTAACAAATTTAGCCTTTTCACAGTGTTGAGAGTGTGAATAGTTAAATTTTTGTATGAAGGCTTAAAAACGTACCCAATTTGATCATCTTCCATATGGTTATGTAGCTGCCACATCTGGCTAAAACAAAGAGCAAAACAGCCAACTGCAATTGATTCCCAAATGCCAAATTAAAATTTGGGGTTCAATCTTGTAGGGTACTATAATTTGTAATTTTGATAAGAAGATAATCATAAAAGGAGTGAGAAAAGGAAACTATTAAATTACCTTTATGGTGGTACCCGGATCTCCAGAAAACAGGCCTTTGAGTTTTGACAGAAACTCGTTCAAGTAAGGAAGGATCAGTTTTAGCATCCAAATTGCATCTTCTTCTCCGACTACATAATTTGAGTCCTCAACTTCTATCAAACCCCTGATTAGTTTGAAACCAAAGAGAATCAGAAAAGATAATTTCCTTGTAAATTGTAATTGTAATATATATATATATATATATATAGTGCTTTGGTTATTACCTGAAGATTAGGGATCTATATAGGAAGATAACAGCCAGATAAACAAGACTTATATAGGATGTCACTGAAATAAGACTGTAGAAACAATGAAAGGAAAGCTTCATTTTAGGGCTCTGTTCTGAAACACCAAATTATATACTGATGTATACAAAAACAAACTCGCATAGCTGATTTCTAACCTCAGATTGATATCCTTTGCATAAGAAGATGAGACTATGATGAATGTCCCAAAGCCAAAGACAAATGCTGATCTTGAAACATCTCTCCACATGATTAAATCCACTGAGGAGGAGAGTTATATAGATAAAGAATCAATGCCATTATGCGAATAAAATTTTGACAATAAATTTCAAATGTTGCACAATTAAGTGTCGATGAATCACCTATACTCTGCAATTTGCTTTGGGTTTGTGGAAAGCTACCGTGTTCTTCCGCCTTTGGAACTAGACCATAACGATCAATTATAATAAACAGAAAGCCAATTGGAACAAATTGAAAGAACAAACTAAGAAGTCCTTACTTGAATTAGCTTGGGCGAAATTTCGGTGAATTGTGGAATTCCTTCTAATTGTAGGAGATTGCTTTAGAGTAACAGGAACAGAAACTGGCTTTCTTTCATTTTTGTGATGAAATCGCATGTGGGCACTCACAATCCTCTTAGGTTCTGGTTCATTTAGAATCTTCTTAGGTTCTGGTTCCTTCATAATCTTCTTTGGTTCTGGTTCGTTCAGAACCACCTTCTTTTCTGGTTCATTCACAATAACCTTCTTGTCCTGTTCTTTCCCAACAGCCTCATCTTTTTCTGGTTCCCTGACAACCGTAGTTTCTGCCATACTAATTTCCTTCACATCAATTCTCTCCTCCATCTCAATCTCAATTTCTTCCCCCACCTCATCTCCTTCTTCTGCTTCATCAACTGCAACTTCATCTGAATCACCAACCGACAATTCTGTTAACGATTGGACCACATTGGCTGAGCTGCTAGATATGACCTTCTCTTGGCACACGTCATCCAAATCCATGCAATTATTATCGTCAGCGTCATTCTTCTCATTCTCAACCTCAATCTTTTCATCGGTGGGTTCATCAGGAACTGAATCCAAGTCGGATTTCGTGTTCCTTAATTGAATTGAGCTAACACCGGGAGAAGCAATCCTTTTTATTGGATCTGACTTGGTCTTCTTCAATTGTGCTGAACTCCTCTCATGCCCCTCATCTGATTCACCACTCTTCGGTGTCTCAGATCTCATCTTTCTGGTGTAAATTGGGCTTCTCTCAAGTTTATTTGCTAAAGCAGCAATCTTTCTGGTTTGTATCGGGCTCTTCTTCATTCCATCAGAGGAAGAAATGCTCTGCTCCTCGGAACTCTTCAGGGTCTCTGTCTTCCCTCTTGCCACCTGAATTGAGATCTTATTATCTGACCCCTCAGAGTTCTCAGATTTCCAAGTTTTCCTCTTTCCGCATCCAATTGGGCTTTTTTTCAATCTGGCACCGCTACCATTTTCTTCAGAATTTCCTTCGGCGTTAAACACCTTGATCCCCCCTCTCACTTCATCACTTTTCATCCTGCTCTCCCACACTGACCCTGCAACCACACTCCCTCTAGCACCTACCCTCCTTTTGCCCACTTCCATCCCCAATTTATCTCCTTTTTCTACCCCTCTTTCTACCTGCTATCAGTACTCCAATGGGTCATAGGTGGTTAGTGGATACGAGGCTTCTAGTTCAAGCAATGGCGGTTGGTGGGGTGCAACATTGGGATCCTTTTGCAAAACAATTGAGAGTGAGAGAGAGATCAAAAGTGCGGAGAAAGTAGAGAGTAGTTGGTCACTTTTCTTTTTCCTTTTTATTTTATCTCTTCCTGGATGTTAACTGTGTCATCCCAGGGTAAGAAAAAGCAAAGGTAAATTAGGTGGGGTTGAATTATTAGGGTGTTAAGGAAGAGAAGAACCTGTTCTTTTTTTAGCATTGATTTGATTCCCTATGATCTCCACTCACTCTTACCGAGGTACTCTAAAAGTCATTAATAGTCTCACTCTCACATCACATGAAACTGTATGCCTAAGCTTGCTGCATGTAATATATATCTTGTCCTTCTTCTTAGAGTCCAAAGTGCGTGTGAATTCTGCAGTGTACTTATGGAATTGAGTGCATAGCCTTCTTACGTGTAATAGTGGAGGCATAAGGAAATGCTATTTGTCATGGTAGCTACAAGTACCGTGGCAGAAGACCAGACAAACGCACCCCAAATTTTGGTCAGTGATCGTCTTTAATGTTGTCGTGCTTCAAAAATATGAATACCGAATAGCAAATGCTGCTCGTGTAGGATTGTTTGTAATTTAAGAAGAGTGTATGAACCTATATGATATTTAAGAATATATTATACTTTTCTTTACCAATTAAGAGACTGATTGGAAGAATTTTTATTTTTTTTCAATTAGTTGAACTTGAACATTTGATTGGATGAATGGGATACCAATAATCTGATATTGGGTCCACTGGTTTGATGATCTTCAAGGTCTTGTTTCTGCTTAGTGAAAGTTATTACACTTAGACCAATACTATTTACTTATATCAATTGATCATTGCCTTTGTGTGCAGATGGATTTGTATGACAGTTATAGCAGAAATTGTAGACAATGAGAATCCCAGTAGACCATTTGCAAAACCAATGTGACAGAAAAGAATTTTTTTTCATTTACTTGAGTTCTCTGCTAGTGCTTTTTCCCACTTCTTTCGGATCCTAAAACAAAATGGAATAGTCACTATTTCAACTCATAATAAAAGGTTGTATAAACATAAATATCATGTTTCAAATTGGTCTGAAGAAAAATTACATTTTGTTACTTGAAAATGTCAAACAGATCTAATATTGCTAACAAGTTTACAGTAGATAGAGTCAGTTACTTTTAAATGACCATTTATTTTGATGCACTGGTCATGGTCCCCTCACAAATTAAGTCCAAATACTACAAAAGTTTTGGCGTTATTCAATTGTTGCATTAAGAATCACTTAATATAATACAAAGGAAGGAGGTGAATATGTTATGTTCATGTGTGAGAAAATTAGTTACTGCATGTGGGAGTGTTTGGTGTAAGGTTAAGAGGTAGAGTCCAACGAGCCAAGCACAGAACAAAACCTTTTAGAGGTACCCCACAGAGCAATTTTTTCCCTTTCTTCTTTTTCTGTTGAAATGGGGTCTGGTCATGTGAGGCAAAATCATGCAAAGGAATCCGTTTTACATGGAACGTGACGACAAATTAAAGTTTGCATACGACCAACACTCACCGACACTGTAGTTACTGTATCTTGGTTGTATTATTTATTGCTTTTTATCCCCCTTCCCCCCTCTTCAGGATCATGTTGCTAACATATAACACTTTGTCCCATTATTCCTCAGTCAACATTGATTAATCTTTATGCTTTTCTTTGTTATTAATTAATATAAATGGCAGTGTCTATACATATCAAATTAATCATATGTACATAATTGAACATAATTTGTAACTAATGTTTTCAATGTGATAGGAGTGTCTAGTTGAACTAGATCACCTAATTGATAACTATCCTTCTATCATTGAGAAGTTTATTTATACTTTAATTTTTTAATAGAATAAGTAAACTTTAATTTTTATAAGTTTGTTCATTCTGTTTACTTGTAAATAATTTTTTTAATAAATAAATAATATTTTTTTAAATAAATGATTATTAATTTTTTTTCATAAATATGTATAATTTTAATCAAATTCATTCATATGAAACTGTTCATACGAGATAAGATGTTAACTATGTTAATAAATAAACAGTTTTATAAAATTATAAAAGAGTTGACGTATAAAATAGATTCTACTCATCATATTAATATATTTGTAATAAAAAATAAGTAAATAAGTTAAATTTAAATGAATCTCCTTAATTTATATTTCTAATTTTATAGGTTTGGTTAATAGCTAATAATAAATGTTTACAAATTAGAGATATGATGTTATAAGTTGTTGAGTTTTATCTATAAGAAAGTAATTAATTTTTAATTATATAAGAGTTATCATTGAATATGAGATACTTATTGAATATGAGATACTTATATTATTTTTCTGAACTATAGATCAACTAGAAAAAACAAGTAGATAATTCTCTAATGGAAGTTTGAGGAGTACAAAAGATAATGAAGACTTAAAAAAAAAAATCAATGTTAAAGAAGTCTATTTTAAGCTTCAAGATGCAACAAAAGATGATCAAACAAGTTAAACTTTTAAGATTGATTTTGTTAACTTATTTTGATTAGGCTATGAGAATTAGAGGTATGTGTATAAACCAAGGATGATTCATAAAAGGATTTGAGTGATTTTCGTAAAAAATTGTGGATGTTCTTTAAAGAAAGACCGGTAGAAGCATTGTTTTATAAGAACATGGTTCTTGGTTGGTATTTCTTAGTGTTTAGGTGTTTTAAGGGTAGGATTTTGGTTTTGGTCACCTAGTGGAAGGCCTTGGAAGACTTTGGAAGGCTTGGTGTGGTTATGAATGAGAAAGTTCCCTTGAAGTTTTATTATGTGATTATTTCTAGAATCTTTTAAAAATTACAATTTTTTTTTACTTTTTAATTTTTTCTTCAATAATATTGAATTTTTCTATTGTAAAATTCTTTGAATCTCTTTCTCTTTTATTCTTCTTGTTAGGAATCCTTAATCATCTTCCATCGTCATTTTATAGGAGCACAATCCGAAAAAGCTTACTTGATATCAGATCTTAATAATCTTAAGATTGCATGAGGTGCATCTCCAAGATCATGACGAAAAGGAGAACTCAACATCTTTTAACAAAGTTCTACTTTAAATAAACCATGCTCATGTGCAAGGAAACTAAAGCTTTGAAAGCTTTATAGGAGAAACATGATACTTCTGAGGTTGAGTCGAAAAACTCAACTAATGAGGAAATATCTCCAATGTTAGGAAGTTTAAGTAGATGATTAAATAAAAAGGACAAGAGAACAAGAGATTTCTAAAAAGGAAAAAGGATGAACACAATCCTCCATAGAGGATTAAGTCACATAAAGACAAACTATCCCAATATATAAAAAAAAGCTAAGATTCAAGAAAAAGAGTTTAATGACTACATGAGAAGATTTAAACTCTAAGTTAGATATAAAACATGCAAATCTATATCTGGTGACAAACATAGAAGATGAACTAATCTCTAACCTTAACTCTTATTTTGAAACTGTATCACATTCATGGTATTCATTATTTAATGAATTATCATAATTATCATAATCATCTTTTTATGAGAATCTTCTTACTACTTACAAAAAAAATTAATAAACAATTTTTAGAATAAAAAAATTAAAATTTTGGTTTTAGAAGATAAAAAACTCAAGTAATATCAAATATTAACTACTAAAAGATGTCATGCTTAAAATACATCCATGCATCTAATGCTAGAAAAAAAATTTAGAAGTTGTAAGTATAATTTTAAAAAAATTATCAAAGTTCAAAAGGTGTAGACCTAAAACAAAGCAATTATTTCATTGTTTATATTAATTTGACATGTATAGCTAGATGACCAAAACAAGAAAATACTTTTAATGAAAACATATTCTATAAAGGCAAGTTTGTAAATAAATAAATAAAACAAAATACAAAGAAAAACAAATATAAATGAATTAAGCAGAGAAGTTAAAAAAGAAAAAAAAAAACATGTATAAGTATGACAGAAAAATGAAAACTTGGTCTCTTTCATAATCCTTCTCAAATGGCTCAGATGCATCTCCTCTTTGTTCTTATCCGAAGTTTTCTATGGAAGCAGGTCTTTAGCCTCCTGGATAACTAGTTATTGATCCTGAAAACCCAACTATCTGAATTGTATAATTAATAATGCACTTTTTTTTATTTATTATTTATTGTCACTATTACTTTTTGAGTTCTACTAACAACTTTAATAAAAGGGTTGAATGCAATAAGGAAAGAATGAAAAATTAAAATAAAAGTAAAAGAAAAAAAAAATAACTTACCACTAGGCTTCCTTCCAATAATCAATTTTTTTATGTCACTAACTTAACACATTGAAAACAATTACACTTTCATTAGTCATATCTAGAGATGTTAATGACTTTACAATGTAATACATGTTTTTCACCTCTGAAATTTGTTTTTTATATTCGTTTACTGTTACTTATTTCCAAGGTAGAGAACACGTGTCACACTATTCTAGGTCATATTGACCTTTATTATATAAACAAGGTGTTTTTAAGGAGATTTATAACTGTCTTCATCACTGTCTTCATCACTGTGTTTTGTAATTTTTTTCTCAATTTTCTTCTCTCACTAATTAGGGTCTTCTACTTTGATTTTTTTTATTTTATTTTTTCTATCAAGCTCCCAAATAGAATCTTACAATACCTTCATAAAATATTATTCATCATTTTTTCCAAAACATAATTGACCAACCTTATCTTATAACATCTTAATTAATTTTCCTCTTTCAACTAACCAAACATCATTAATTACTCCTTCCTTGTCAATTATTCTTGGGCTTTTTCCTTTTATTCAATCTGTTCTCATTTGATAGAAATATATATTGATTCGCTAACTTTAATATTGTTCAAATCAGAATACCAAACTTATAAGTATATGAGATTATATCGTAATTTGGATAATAATCTACTAACAAAATTGTAGTAAGATAAAATGGTTAAAAATACATTAAAAATATGCAATTATGATATAACTAGGAAACAATTAAAGTAAGAGAGACCCAATTATGTAAGTAAAAGTTAAATTGATGAGATGTGACATCTTTTCAAAAATCTTCTAAAATTTTAAGTACACAGTGAAAACATATCCAGTTTTTTTTTTTTTTTTTTTTTTTTTTTTTTTTAACTATTTCTAACAGTTTAATAATATTTTATTTTTTGATA
>Ga0209489_104156_pt1 | contig 27036 bp, 16 predicted proteins | sample SiratrowhiteBW_FD_187527 | JGI IMG/M metagenome (GOLD analysis project Ga0209489, IMG submission 187527) | Root nodule microbial communities of legume samples collected from California, USA - Siratro white BW (SPAdes) (version 2) | ecosystem: Host-associated > Plants > Roots > Nodule | place... | reverse complement strand
CCTGATATTAATTTGAAATCTACTCATATTTTATGAATAAATCAATACTTAAAATCAGCATTAATCATTTCACTTAATACTCTTATGCAGCTAAGATAACAGTAAAATGAAAAGGAAAAAAAAAAACAAAGAAATAATAAAAAAATATGTCACTTACAAACTGATTGAAATTTTATTCAATAAAGGTAGGTGTTATATATATAGTATCCAAAACATATAAAAACAAATATCTTTTCATCTCCTTTTGAATTATAATAACTTAATAACAAATTATTTTCTACATTGCAATATATTAAGAACCTATTTATCTTCTAATTTATAATAATAACAAAATCTATTCTTTATATGGTGACCACAAATACCTTTTTATTTCCTTTCTTAAAGTAGGGATAATAGGTAGTTAGTTTACTTTGTTGAAATCAAACATCATTATTTTCGAGAGATTGAATTTGTTGAAAGCTTATTAAAAAATTAAAATGATAAGGATCAATAAATCATTACTATAAAAATTTCGCCAAAATTAATTAAAAAATTAATTTGGAATTATCATGACAAATAAACCATTTTTTAAAATAATTAAAAATGATTTATTTTTGTTTTTAATGAATTTTCATCAACAAATATATTATGTGTTTGAGGAAGGAGATTGATATTTTTTTGGAGACATTTCATCATCACAATATGTTAAATTTTTATAAATTAAATATTTACAGATATATTTAAAAATATAGATATTACTTAAAATAAAATCTATTGAAGATAGTGTAAATATGTGTCCAAAGTAAAAGATATGAAATATTAAAGATAGAAATGTAGGAAAGTAATAAACAAATAACGAAAAATGAAAACTAAAATGCTTAAAATAAATTATTAAATCAAATATATGCAAAAAAGTAAAATAAATAAATAAAATACTCATGTAAATTATTCTAATACAATGATGGAGAAGAGTGTAATAATTTGTTCATTCTGTCACTTAGAATTTATGAGTTTTTACAAATTTCTACCTTTTATATATTATTTGACCCCATAATTTTCATATTATATCTCCACCGTGGCATTTTCATCTTTATTTAAAAAAAATACATTTAAAAGTATTGAAATAATGTCAATGTCAACTTATTGATAATACTATTCTTATTTACAAATTATATTAAGTAATTTTTAATGTACGTATCTAAAACAATCTATTTTTATTTGGATCTAAAATATTGTATTTATATATTTATCAATATTCATAATTTGGCTTAATTATCTTTTTAGTTATATTTATTTTATTTGATTTGATTTTTCTATTTCAATCAAATTTCTTAATTTTAATAATGGAATAATGTTATCATACACTCATATCAAATCTCCCAGTTTTAAAAAATACAACATGACTTTTCCGTATGACAAGATTAACGCTAACAATTTTATTACTAATTCGGTAGAAAGTGATCAAATTAAAAGAACTTAACTAAACATTTTATTAATAATGAGACAAAAAAATAAAAAAGATATATTTTATATGACTAAATATTCAGCAAACGGTAAAACTTTTATATAATTTTATTTATATATCGTATACGTATCTTAGCATGTTATTTTGTTATTTTTAGAATAATAATATATCACAATATCATGAATATGATACACTCTCATATTCTCTTATATATGTGTTTTCTATCTATGCCACGAATATTTTATTCGGACATAGAAGATCACAACAAAAAAAGTAAAAGGAATAAATTAAACAAAAGTAGAAAGATTATTTTGGCTCTTTGTATATATATATATGAAAAATTCAATCTTAATAAATTAAATAAAGACTGAAATTAATTTTCATTATTCACTTGCATATTTTATTTCATGCAATTTAATTTTATAGATTGTATTACAAGACTTCACAAAATGTACAGACAAAACAACAAAAGTGAACACCGCGATATCCGGAAAATGCTGCGGCGTCATCGTGCTGTTACTGTACCATTGCGTGTATATATATATATATATGTGTGTGTGTGTGTGTGTTATGTATGTGTATATATAGGTTGTGTGTGAGAATCCAGAAAGGGTGAGAAGAGAAGAAAAAAAGAAGAGTGTGAGAGTGAGAAGCAGAAAAATGGGAGCAGAAGCATTGTCGAAGAACGAGGTTGATCTTGCAGAGGCACCTCTTGTTCTGGGATTCCAACCCTCAGCTCTCGTTGACCACGTGGCAAGAGTGGATTGGTCCTTGCTTCATCAAATTTCCGGTGAACATGGAGGCTCCATACCTGTACACCCCTCATCACCACTTTTCTTCCTTTTTCATTTTCTCACTCTCACTCTCACTTTTTTTACTTTTGTTATCAGTTTCACTAGGTGGGTTCTTACAAGCTTCTCTTTTTATTTTTTATGGTTACATTTTCTAAGCATGGCTTTCATGTTAAAATATTTTGTATAAGGATGATGCAATGTTGTGATATTACATGACATGACATGACATGGGGTGTTGAATTGTTTGGTGGAATCTGTTTCATGATGGTAGGTTGAGCTTGTGGAGCTTGAAAATATACTGAGGAAGGTGAAAAGCCATGTTCTTTCAAGCCATGATGATGATGGTGATGATGAATCTTCTTCAAATGTTAAGACCTTGGCTGGAGGCAGTGTTGCAAACACCGTTCGAGGGCTGAGAAGTGGGTTTGGAATTTCCAGTGGAATTATTGGGGCATGTGGGGATGATGACCAAGGAGAGTTGTTTGTGCATAACATGAATTTTAATGGAGTTGACCTCTCTAGACTCAGGAAGAAGAAAGGACATACAGCACAGGTTTTGCATAAGACATAATTTCTTAAATGTTTTTGGTGTTGTTCAATTGTTTCTGAATGCGAATAAGAGTTTAACCTCGGTGATCAGTAATAAAAGTGCTACTTACAAGGATCTATATACAAGTTTTGACATAAAATTTGTTCTATCAGTAAATGTTTTGTATAAAAGTAGCAATGTAACAGCTTAGCTGTATGTGTCACAGTGTGTTTGTTTGGTCGATGACTTGGGAAACCGTACCATGCGACCCTGTCTCTCTAATGCTGTGAAAGTTCAGGTACATGACTCCATTGTGTGTCTCGAACATATAAGCATTTATTTCGGATTGAAACATAAATAGCCATCAACTAAATTGTGTTGAATTTGACAATTACTCTGCGTTTTTGCAGAAGGAAGAGTTGACCAAAGAGGATTTTAAGGGCTCCAAGGTTGTTGTCTTTGTCGATTGATTGAATTATTATGGATATTTAATTTAACATTTTGGTGTTTATTATGTTGTCCATTTGTCCCTGTAATGTTGATCTGATTCTGGCTGCCATGATAGGGATTGCATTCATCAGTTTTTCTAGGACTGAATTAATTGTTCATGCAATGTAAATTCCACAAAAATGGATCATAGGATGAGAATGAATTTGCCTTATATTTGATACTCTGCATGCACTTTAACTTGGTTTTTGATATGTGAACATTTCAGTGGTTGGTGTTAAGATATGCTATACTTAATTTTGAAGTGATTCAAGCAGCTATTCTTTTAGCAAAGCAGGAAGGTCTTCTTGTTTCTTTGGATTTGGCCAGTTTTGAGGTATTCTAAGCAACTCGAAATTCCCCTAACATCTGAATCAACAATTATGAACTATGATATCAGATAAAAATATGGAAACTTGTTGCTTTCTAGGCATCAGCTATGTAAATTTAATCACTAGTGTTACATGGTCTCTTTATTTTGGCAAGATGGTTAGGAATTTCAAACAACCACTTCTGAAGCTACTAGAGTCTGGGAACATTGACCTTTGTTTTGCCAATGAGGATGAGGCAACGGAGCTTCTGAGGTAACTATCAATTAAGATATGCATTTTCCATTGTCTTAGTTTCACTTAACCAGTAATCTGCTTAGTTTCTTACATATTCTGTCACTTTACACAATGCATTCAGGGGTGAACAAAATGCTGATCCAGAAAGTGCAGTAGAATTTCTTGCCAAGTACTGCCAATGGGCAGTGGTAACACTTGGTTCTAATGGATGCATTGCTAAACATGGAAACGAGGTTTGTAAATTATATTTCACATCTTACATAGAAAAACCATAATTAACTAGATAGATTAATCAATATGAAGCTAATATTTATCTGATAAGTTGATACGCATATGACACTTATAAGACATATTTATCCAATTCAAAAGATAATTTTTTAAATATTTGTCCATTCTAATATAATTTTAAAACAGACTAATACAATAGTTTTTATTAAACTTATTATAAAAATTAAAAACAATTCTTATATATAATTATGAATGTTTAGATTATACAGGTTTCTATCAACCGACAAATGAATTAGATTATTTTTTGTTATATTTAGTTAATCTTATTTACAGTTGATTTTTTAATACATAAATCTTAGTTATCAATTTATATATTTATAACGATATAATATATAGATTCGTGTCTTTGTACATGTATCTGTGTCGTATCCGTGTCTGGATATGTTAACTAATGAATGATTGTATGAATGAATTATGGATGTGTTTGGATGTGTCAGACAGCACGTGTTGCAGCCATAGGAGAAGCAAGGGCAAAGGATGCAACAGGAGCAGGGGATCTGTTTGCAAGTGGGTTTTTGTATGGAGTGATAAAAGGGATGTCACTTGAAGAATGCTGCAGAGTGGGAGCATGCAGTGGTGGGTCTGTGGTACGTTCTCTTGGGGGTGAACTCACATTGGAGAATCTCCATTGGATGTACAAACAAATGCAAATCATGAAGCTTCTCACGCCTCATACTGCCAAATGAACACTAACTTCTTCATTTTCTTTTTTTCCTTTACATTTCACTTCTTGTCACTAAAAATGGCAGCTATTGTATTGTTCCAATTCTGAACTGCTTTCTGCATGCAAGCAAGCCTAAACAAATTCCACACAAACACAACTACACTTCTTCTGCTTCATGCTCAATCTAAGAAATGACACACTCATGGTTGCTTTGGTTTTCTTGACCAAGTTTGAATACATATCAAAGTCTGAATTTTTATGAACCGGATTTGAGAAACCAAAAAATGTCCTCAAATGGATTCAATTTCTTTCATAAATGCATGGAAAGTATTTAGTGTACCATTATGGTTAATAGGCTGGATCAAATCAGAAGTTGTCAGGTCTCAATCTAGACTTCTTTAGCACAAATTTAATGTTATAAGAAGAAATATATGATTTTAATATGTTATGACAAATTTAATGTAATAATAATACTAATAAAATTTGTAATCTTTTTTAACTTAAATAGGCTTGCTAGGTTTAACATACTTTTTGATTTGTTTGAATGGAGAATTTTAAAACTATTTGAAATGTTGGAAATTTAAATATTCTGTATTTTTAAATATTGTTTTTTTGGATAAATCAATTCAAACTTCTTACAATTTCTTTACCAAAAAAAAACTTCTTACAATTTAAATTCTTAATTTAGGTAAAGTAATATAGTTTCTACTGCATGAAAAACTAAATATGTATTTAAAAATTTAAATTTAATATCAACTATTAACTAATTTGAATATTTAATAAGAGAAGAGACACAGATAGAGTATCAATTTTCTTTAACTTATAAATGTATGACAATTTTTTAAATTAGTTATTCAAATAATATATTTTTTTATAAAATATTTTAAATTCTTCATGAAAATAAACAACCTTTAATTTTTTTGTTATGTAAACAAAATTTAAGATTTTTGAATGACCTACCCACTTAGATTAACTAAAAAATCGTTGTTCTTCTTCTCGTTCTCCAACGCTAATAAGTCAACAACAAAGTTAAATGCTCTCAAATGTATTTTAAAGAAGTTAGACAATACGCACAAAATAAATCAATTAAGAGTAATGTTATGTACATTCCTCCATTATTATAAAATCACTTTATAAAATAAAAAATGAACAAAAAACATATTTAATATGTTAAAAATACTAAATACTAAACAAATTAATGAGGTGGAATCAATTTAAAAATAAAAAAATTAATAAAACTAGTCCAAATCGATTTGGATTGTTTAATTAAAAAATATTTAACAGTATATCATTTTAATTTCTTCTAAAAATAATAAAAAACGACTCAATATTTATTGTTTTCTATTATTATACATATAAACTAATTATTAAATATTGACAAATAGAATTGAAAATTTAATTAATTATAATAACATAACGTTTTAACTTTTATATGCATTTTAAAATCATATACTTATGCTTCTATTTTAGATTGTAAAGTTATAGAATTTTGATATTATATTTTCTTAACATTATAATATATCTATTAATTGGGACTATAATTGAACAGTTTCAATATCTTGAACAAATCTAATGACTGGAAATTATTTTCTTTGCTCTCTTCTCTACCTATAGTCAATCTCTGTCCGCTTAGGATTTCTATCAATAACGACCTTCCTCACAACCCTCCCTCGAACTTATCCGCTAAATAATAATAAACAAAACTTTACTCAGACATTCTTTGTTAATGAAAAAAAAAATGTTCTGAGTTAAGCTTTCTTCCACTTAAATGTTGCGCAAACATTAACATAACACCAACTGAAGCCAGGAAACTTTCATTCCACAATTTGAAAGATAATGGCAGCCATGAAAATAATTAAAAGTGGGGTAACATTACATTTTCTAATTCTTTTTCTAACTCTACAATCAATTAAAATTTATTAAAAAAATACAAAATCCCGGAAAGTGTCCTTAAATAAATAAATAAAATCTACCAAAAATTATAATTTTTAATAAATCTTAACCATTAAAATGCGTTTGAAAAGAGTTATAAAACATTTCTTAAATAATTAAGTTTAAACAACTTTATCCAACATTTTCAGCCAGAAATTCAGAAAATTGTTGCAAATTGTGAGTTCTAGTTCATGAAACGGCAATCAAATTGTTTACAATGATCAGGAACGGATGAATTGCAGAAGCAAACAGATTAAGGAAAGAAAATCCATCAAGGTCTTCTCCCATGACACAAGAAATATAAAATCTACTCGTCTTTTTAAATATCGGTATTCAACAGCTCTAGAAGTCGATTTTAAATGATCAAATTTCCATTGGAGAACCACCTTGGTCTCCAGCAGCAGCACCTTGATCTGCACCAGAAGCCTGGTCTGTGTCGGTTGCTGGCAGAGCTTCTTCAGCTGGAGTTTCTTCCTCCTTCACAATCTCAAAACTATCAACCAACTGTTGAACAGTTGCCTGATCTAAGATGTGGAATGGCTCACCAACTCCAACCACAGCAATAGTGCATACAGAACTCCTCAGTTTTTCACCTTGCAAGGACTCCCTAGTTGCGATAAGTGCATCTTTGATCAGATCTTCTCGGGAAGAGCCCATGAAGTTATCAAACCTGCGTTCCAAATAGGTCTTTGCAGCTTGAGAGCGAGACCCAATAGCAAAAGCCTGATATTCAAAATAGTTTCCACTGGGACAGTTGTAATATAGGTGAGCTCCTGATTCATCTAATCCAGCTACCAGGAGACCAACCCCATAAGGACGTTTCCATGACCGCTGCGTGCAAACCTGCAACTCAAAATTGCATCACATTTTCAGTTCGAATAAATTTTGCAAATAATCCCCAGTCTTCGTTTGCTGTGTAATTCTGCAGATATAAGCGCAAACTTTTGTCCCCCATACCCTATTTATTCAACTTTCTATGACTAAAATATAAGTTACACAAGTATAACTGCATATAATAGAAATAACATGTTTGGAGAAACTTCTCTCAAACACTTCTAAGAGAGAGAAAATAAGGAAAAATGAATTTTGCTTGAGTATAAGTTAAAATTAGTTTATACATGGAACTAAAGTTGTTTCCAATTAACTTTTCAAAAATTTGTTTCTAAGCAATGGATAAGCTAATTTAATCTTATGGAGAAACTATTTTTTTCCTTCTTAATTTCTCTCTCCTATAAGTGCGTATGGAAAAGTTTTCTCCAAACAAAGTGTAGATTAGCTAATCCAATTCCAATATTTTTGTTCATTGTGAACTAAACAAGTCAGATTCCAATAATGCAGATACATTCAAGAGCCTGAAAAAAGATGGGGAGGGTTACTTCTCGTAGAAAAGCTGCTCCGCATACTTTCTATCTCTATGTACACAAAGATCCTTCAACCACAGTAAGTAAAATCCAAGTTCTTGTTTTACATTTGACATATTGAACCTAATTCAATTAGGTCTTTTACGTACAAGTTATAACAACTTCAACCACACAATAATTCTTCTACTTCACTTCATAAAAAAGCCATCCCAACATAGATTTTGCATGACAGAATAACTATGACACGGATGCATAACTTGCCATGATGTAAACATAAATATTATCATCCTTCACACAGTAAACAGAAACCTTGGTGGTACTGTGTGCTATTAAAATTTCCAACAGAAATAGAACCCAAGGCCTCTACCACACATGAATTCCAAATACAATAACATCTCAAATAGCAGCACATACAACAAGCTTCGAAAATGCTATAGCAAGATAGCAGGACGCCGACAATTTTTAAATACTATAATTGCAACACAAACTAATAGTTTATACTACACACCATAAGCATAAGAAAAAGAAACTCACTAAAAACAGGAAGTCACAGTTTACAAACGAATCACCGTCAATCCAGGAACAATACATAACAATGAAGTTAAAAAAATGAAAGATAAAGATGAATCTAACAGAGAAGAACATCATTTCTAGTTTAATCGCATTCACAGTTCAGAATTTAAACAAACACGCTACACGCAATTCACAGTTTTATCGCATGACCTAACATCGAAATTAAACAGCGAAACCCTAGACGAGTCGTTCCAATTCCAACAATTAAAAATGCGGAGAGACAGTAACTATTGAAGAAAAGCAAAACCCTAGGTGGAATGGAAGGGAATGAGGACCTGTGCCTTGTCGGCGAGTTGAACGACGAGTCTGCCGACGGGGAGAGGGGACTCGTAGGTGTAGTTATAGTTGATGCACTCGGATCGCATGTAGCGAGAGAGGACGCGGCCGTCGGCAGTGAGGCCGGCGATGGCGACGCCGATGTGGTTGTCAACTTTGAAGATCTTCTTCTGGTGCGAGGAGAGTTCGGAGTTGGCCTTGTTGACGCATGCGAGAACCACGTGCGTCTTGGATCGGAGACCGATCGCCGCCGAGCCCTGCTTCACCGCCTCCATCGCGTACTCCACCTGGAACAGCCGCCCCGCCGGGCTCCATGTCGTCACGTCCGTGTCGTACTGATTTCGGAACATTTTCGATTCAAAACCAAAACCAAAACCAAAACCAAAACAATTTCCCTTCTCGTCACTTCTATTACAACACCTTTCTTCTTCTTCAAGAACTCTTTCTCTCTCCTCTTCCCCCGTGCCTTCAGTGTTGGACAAGTAAACCCACGTTTGACTGTTTAGTCCACAAGCCCAATGGGCTCAAACACATTGGACCGGCCCAAAGTCAAACTTGAGACCCATTATAAATCATTTATACGATAGCCAATTCTGATTTTGTATTTTTCTCTTCGAATACTACGGGACATATTACTAGAGTAACGAATTATTAAGACGAGATTTAGATAGAAAATTTGTGGAAAGAGACAAAAAAGCGATTATATGTTTCAAATTTCATATATTAAAAAAATTATTTTGAAACTGAAGGATAAAAATATATGTTATAAAATTTTAAAAGTTTGTTTTAATTAAATATAATTTTTTCCTTTACTGAAATCAGTGTTTGTAAGATGTTTCAAAATGCAGGAACAAAAAATATTATGGGCTAAGATGCCCAAAACCTCTCGAAGAACGTGGGCTGTGGGGCCTTTCGATTTTGGGTTAAGGATATATTTGAATGAACTTCTTTATAGGAGAAGCAAATATAAAAATGTAAACTTTGATTAGTTTCTTTTTTAACATTTCATAAAGTGTTTTTTGAAATACATTTTTTTTTCTAAGATTACGTAAAGTAATTTTCTAAACATGAAAAAACATACTAGAAAATAAGGATAAATATATTATTTTAAATTAAAGAATTAAAAGAAGAGTGTATCTAGACAAAAAAAAAAAAAACAACAACAACAAATTGATGATTGTTGATTAAAGCATTTGGCACACACATAGATGTAGATCATTATTTGTGTTATTTTGTTTAAAAGAAAAGTGAAAGTGGCATTGAGCTTTGGTGCTTTAGACATTGGAAACTACCAATGTTATCATTAATTCCAGATTCTCCAACACTCCTTTCTCGGTATCTTCTTCCATTCATTAGCTTTATGATGGGGATTGATCATTATTGGGTATCTACTTTCTCAATTGTTAAACAAAAATCACTTTACAAATACAACTAACTAGTTGGTTGTTGCTTTCATAGCACATGCATGGAATTTCTTTTCATTTTCTTTTTGCCTTCTTCCTTTTTATTATTTAGGTAGCTATGTGTTATGTTCTTTGGAGTTGCATTATTAATGTGGAATGGTAGTTGTGCCTTCCTTTATTGATTTATGTGTGTTAGGGTTTCAAAACTATCTTTAAATATAGTGCATGAGGCACATTGGCACAATTCAAAAATCCCATGGATGATTCAAAAGGTGCAACTCTTTTGAGGGTTTAGTTGTTATTTTTGTTGTAGCAAAACAAATTTCTATAATGTTGAAATAAGTGATTTTGCATATATAAAACTTAAGGAAGAAAAATGGAGAGATGAAAGGTAGCTTTAATTTTAGCCAAAATTGCAACATCAAGCTTGTCTAACCAACTAACCAATAGGTAACATATCACATTGTTTTCATTACATGCCAAGAAAATTAAAACATAAACACTTTAACAATAAATGTGATAGTGTAGTTAACCCAAGTTTTCAAGCCATATAGATTTTTCCTTATATATTGCATGAAATGTTTTGATGAAATAATTACTAGTTATATTTAAAAAAAAAATCTACTATAAAGAAAGTAATGGATTTTAAAAAAATAAGAGATGAAATAATTATTTTATTTAATATTTTCGTATAAGAATATATAATATTACTCTTACTGATAAAAGAAAATGTAACATTACTCATGAGAAAGTAATAGATTGGTGAAGTATTTCCAAACATATGATTAAGAATGTTTGGTCAAAACGGGAATTTGCCTTGTTATTTGTTATTTGATTTTTTTATTTTGTTATTTGTCTTGTTATTCGTTTAAAAATATTATTCGTGAATTATCAAAACTTTAGAAATATATTAGTATAAAAATTAAAATTATCAACTATAAATATATTAGTATAAAAAATTAAATTCAATAAAAATGAAACTTTAGAAGATGATATAAAAAGGTAAATTATATATATTTTTATGTTTAGATATTTTAATATTAATAGATAATAGTGAAATAAGAATATCATACTACTTATACTTGTTCTTAACAAATTAAAACTTGAAATTAATATATATTATGTATCCGTGAGTAGTTTTTTATTTCTTCCCTGGATGATATTTTATCATGGTATAGTTTCACTTTCTAATCGGGTGTGAATAATTACACTTTTTATAAGGTATTGCAGCATTTGTGATTATATATGTCTTTTTAAAGAAAAAATAATAATTCGTACCTATATTAATTATAGAAATTAGAATAAAACTAAAATTATATTCTATATCTCACTTATAAATAGATTAGTTATAAAACTAATTAATTTATATATTTTGTAAGGTCGGTGTTATATATCTATGATATATAAAAACACATTAAATAATTATTAGCTATATGTAAGAATTTGCAAAATAAATAACAAATTAAATATAATGGTTTGAACAATATTTATTATATATAGTAATTTATTTCATATTATTTGTTTCATTTCATACAGGTGGTATTATTTTAGTGTTTATTTCCGTGTTTTTGGTGATATATATTTATATATTATTATTTTTTTCACTCAAAATTTGATTAAATAAGAATATTATTTGTATCCTAATTATTTGTATCAAATATTTAATAAAATTAAGTCTAAAAATCCAACCTAATAAATTAATAAACTGTCATGACATTATCCGATATTTATCAAAGATTTGGAATATTTATTAATTAATTAATTTATAAATTAAATGTTTATATTTTCCAAAGTGTATTAAAATATCATACATTTACATTGATCAGTTATATATAATATTTTGAAAAGTGAAAAAGCACGGCAATTTTTCTATTGTTACAATTGAATTGATAAATCAATGAAATATAATTGTTGATGGTATTAAATATATTTCAAATGTTTAAATAATTAACTAAATATCACAATTTAATAAGTTGTTACATAATATAACATTTAAAGTACATTTGGTTTGAACATGTTCTATATATAAACATGAATAATTCAAAAATAGTATAGTTTAAAAGTGACAGTTTCAAAATTAACAAATAATGAGAATTTGAAACACATAAAAATGTGGTATTCTAACAAACATCAACTCTGTTAAAGATTACTCAAATATATTTAAATAAGATAAAAATAAGTGAAAAATAAATATGTGATAGAAAAAGATACATAAATTTATTCTAAGATTCAATTAAGATGTTATATTCAATAAATGATGTTTAAAGTTGTGTAATTCAAAACAGTGTTTAAAGATGTTTAAGATAAGATATTTAAAAGCAATGAATTGAGATGAATATAATGAATTTTAAAAAATAAGATTTGAAACTCATATTTCCAAGTGAAACTCAAATAAATCTATACGTTAAAAGAAGTTACCATAAAAGGAGAAACAAATTTCAAACTAAAAAATGAAACATCATAAGTACAGTATCAAGAAAATAACAGTTATTTTAAAGAGAAACATTCATTATAAAGAAGAATAATTATTTTAAGTAGACATTTGATACTAGTACTAGAAAAAGCTACCTGAACATGCAACATGCATTATCCCTCTGAATACTATTAAATAATTAAATAATACATGTATGGATAACTCGATGTTTTGTAGGTTTTTCTTAATTATTATTCAGTTTATACCAGTCGTCCTGGTATTTTTTTTAGTTTACCACATATTTAAACGTTCTCAAGTTTGATAATGTTTATATCTTTTACGTTTTTTTTTTTCTTAAACTATTTAAACTCCTTTCCAAATTGAAAATATTATTTTGCTTTTGTTGTTTAATTAGCTTTTTGGGAATCTTTTAATATTTGTTTTGTTGTTTACTTATTATTGTTGTTTTCATAATAATAAAAAAATCAATATAGATCATTTAACACAAAAGATATATAATATAAATAAGGTGAGTTGACCTCAAGTTATATTCTAACGAGTTTAATTATAAATTCAATTAGCAAATACTATATCAGACTAAAAATGATAAAGATAAAAATAATAAGTACCACAAATTCATAATTGATTATCTTAATATTATTATTCTTTAATTATAACAAGAGTTAAACTTAATCAAAACAAATTTCAATTAAATTTAATAATAAAAATATTATCAATAAAATAAGCTTGTTTCAAAGCTTATACTTGTTATATGTTTATCTTCCACCTCTTAAATTAAGCTATCAAGATATTGATTAAAACTAAAATTAAGCTATCAAAATATTGATTAAAACTAGGTGAACTAACCAATATGTCTAATAAAAAAATAATTGAATTATCAACAAATATTAAAAAAACAACTCATTTGATAGAAACCATATTTAAATAAGATCTACAATAAAACATAATTTAAAAAAAAAATATTATAGAGTAAAAATTTATTGAACAAAACCTCAAAAATCAATAAAAAATCACAAGGAAATCACCCAAAATACTTAACCTTCAATGTGGAGAAAAAAAAAATAGAAAGAGAAACAAAACTAAATATAGAGTGCATTACAAGGCTCTCCCTTATTTTTCTTTTGAAGTTTTTTATTTATAAGCTTTTTTTCTACAAATTTGAATTTATATTTATATTAGGTATTATCTTTCAATCCTCCTAATACAATTTGTTTCTTTCCTATTTATCTCATATATGTGATTTGAGTTTTTATTAACTAAATGTAATACAATCGAATTTGTGGAGAGATTGTAGAATATTTAAATGAAATCTATTTCCAAATAAAGTAAAAATTGAAAAAAATATATTTACAGAATATCTTCAAATCTGATGAAATTTAAAATTCATAAAATCTCTAAAGATAATTAGAAAAAAAATAAGACCATATATTTCAAATTTAAATTTAATTAATTATGTTAATTAAAGTTTAATCAATTAATTATGAGTAAACCTTATTTGAAATAGTATATTTACAATAAAATCAAAAACACTCAAAAAAATATGAATAAAAATGTCATTACTCATCATATTTTTTTATTGATATACACGCGTTCTTAGAAAATCTTAATAATAAACCAATGTTTTTTTTTTTTTTTCATATAAACCATATACATTGATATCTTTACTTAATTATATTAGTTGAACAAACATTTAGGGTCTAACTGTGTATCAATAAAACCTTAATCTTTTATTCATTTAAGTGTTTATTGATTTATATATAATATATACTAAGAAGTCAAGTGCTTATCCTTGTAGCCTTTTCAAAATAATATGTTACAGTGATATTTATTCTAAATAGTAATTTTTGTAATATTATTTAAAATAATAATGGATTATATTTAAAAGTTTGTTATTTTACATTTAGTTTATTAAATAACATGTGCATGCAAAACAAGTGGAGTAATAAGACAACCATGCGTGCACTGTTTCCTATGAGTTTCAAATACTCATCTAAATAATTAAAGACTGTTGATAGAATAATTTGTCCCCATAATAAATACTTTTTGTAAATCATTAAATCATACCATAAGAAAAAAGTATGCATTAAATAAATATTTAATTATCATCTCAAGATATTCATTACTCATTAATGTTTTTATAATTCCTCTCTGTCAAGTCAAAGGAGGATTACAGGGTGATGTATTAAAAAGATAGGATCATGACAGTTTCTATATATCTTAATTTCAAACAGTGTAATCTTGGTGTTTAACCTTTAATTTAAGAAAAGTAAAGCTTTTAAGTATTACAAAACTACAATTTTTATTTTGGTCAAATTTTATTTTTATAATACACATTAAAGTAATTAATTTTTTTTATAGAAATCAAATATCATGCTGATGTGAAAGTTAAATAAATAATTAAATAAAATTAACATCAATTAATTTTGTCTAAAAAAGAAGAAGCAAATGTCCGTATTTGTGTCCATTGGCTATGAATAATGAAACGACTAAATAGCACAGCTGTATTCAGCAAGAAACCACACCAACTCATCTATAAAATCCTCTTCAACCACCACCCCACCTCTTTTATATACCCAAACTACCCTTTATTTTTTTACTAAAGTGTTAAGGGGTAACTGATTTTTATTTTTCAAACTAAAAATTTAATAATCTTGTTTTTATGATTTTAAATATTAATTAAATTCTATTTAAAAAATAAAATTTATAATATAAAATATAATATTATTAAAAAATTAATATTAAAATAATACATATTTTATTTTTTCTAACATTAAATGTCAAAAGTTAAATTATAACTATATAAATATTAAGTTAAACTATTAAATAATAATTAGATAAAAATTTAATAATTACAAAAAAATAAAATGCCAACTATATACACTAGTTACAAAATCAAGAATTAAAAAATATTAAATTAAATTTTTAGATCATTTAATAAATTAAAAATATTTTAATAATTTAAAACATAAATAACAATCAGGACGAAAATAAGGACAACTAAAAGCAAAGTAAATATATACATATTTATATTTATCTTTATACATAATTTAAATATTAAATATTATTTATAGTTATGTTCCATCAATACAGAAATTTCCATTGAAACAAATAATAGGTATGAGAACAGTTTTATATATCATTCTTCATTACACTCAGTTATGAAATTAACATTTAGTTTCTCACAAGAATTTTTCATTAAACGAGATATTATGAAATAAAATTTAATACACTTAGCTAAATAATTTTTTTTCTTATAAATATCTATTTTATTAATAATCAAATAAAAAATTATTAACAAGGTAACGTAGAAATATTATATTAAAATAAAATTATTAAAAAAATCTTAAATATAATGCGATAAAATACAACCTCACAAAAAAAATAAAAATAAAAATTAAGACACTATGATATGAATATTGCAATAGAAATAATCTGAGATATTGGTTTCTTAATAAGTCCATAGAGGAATTCATATATTAAATAAATTTATCATTAGAAGGATCTTACATAACATATTGAGTTTTATCAACTTAAAAAGAAAAATTGTTGTATAAGAAACAAAATTTTTCAGAGTAAAAATAGGAATCAGGTAGAGCTAAAAATTTTCCTAAAGAGAATTTACAGTGGTAGATTATTAAAGAGTTTTTTGACTTAAAAAAAAAAATAAATCTGAAAAAAAAAAAATATCATTGTGACCCACTCAGTTTTTTCAAACAAAATCTTATATAACCGATTATTTTGAAAGTAAGAATACGAGTTTTCAAATAAAAATAAATAATTTTTAATTAAAACATGTTTAATATAATTAAGTGATATGAAAGCGTTATTATTTTTTCTTTACTATTAAAATAAGGTTAAGTATGTCTATCTATGACACTTAGAAAGTCAAAAGAATAATGCGAGGACCACACAAAATAATTTAAGAGTAAAATTTATTTAAACTTAATTAAGTAGAAAATGAAAGTTTTTTTTTTATATATATTTTTTTATAAATGTACACTTTTTAAAGGTTGTGATATATTATGACAAAAAAACTTGAGTAGCGAAAGAAATAAAATATTTTTTTATTGAAGGACTCATTTTATTTATATTTTAATTTATGTAAACTGAATCTTGCCACATTTTTTTTTATAATTTTTATTCTAAATTTTGTTATAATAAGTACAAATATATATTTTTAAAATAAAAGAAAATACAGTTTTTTTATTTTTATAGTGAGTCTTCCTTTTTTATATATAATGTTAACATATTAATAAAAAAATCATGAGTAAATAGTTAATTCAATATAATAAACATTTAACATATTATTTTAAATATATAGTCAATTTATCATAATAAATACTTAACATATTTTATTTTTAATATAATAAAATTCTTTTTACAATCCTAGTACAATATTTTAACTTTATTAATTTTATTTTAACCATGTTAACATTTCAGGTGATTGAACCCATGCTAGGTAGTCTTTAGTAATTATTTGATGTGTTTATATTTATCAAAGAGAGAATTAAAGCATTCTTTAAAAAATCACTAAAAATCTTAAATTTAAAAAAAATAAAATAAAAAGAGACTATAATTAAGATTATCTACACTTCTAATAAATATACATAACAATTAATAATCAATAAATATACATAACAATTAATAATAAAGAGGGATCAAATAAAATTAATAAAATTTAAAGCTTTTGTATAAAAATTAAATGTTTTTTTACTAAAGACAAAATACATAAATATTTATTTATTAAAATGATTATTTAATCAAAGAAGTTTTATATACCAACTCCTGAGTTAAGATGCTTTACCCCACCTTTTTTTGCTGTGAAAGTTCCGAAACTACCCCTTAATGACGTTATATAGTACTGATTGGACTCTGAGCTATTCCCCAGCAAAACGACAACACAGGGGACATACCCTTGTTTCCTATAAATATTTATGACATTTACCTGCTCCTCCAGTCACCCGTGGACCTCCCGTTCACACCGCCCAGAGTCAGAGGAGAACAGCTACGAGTTAGACACCGAAACAGCCGGTTGCCAGTGCCTGCCCCACACGTTGATCGTGTTTTTTCGACGGTTACACTGCGATTTTTTTTCCCTCTCATTCCGTTGCAATAAAAGCTCTCTTCACTCTTCTTTTTCTCTCACAAATTTTTTCTTCTTCTCTTCTCTGTGTCTCTGACTTTTGCTGAACCAGTTTTGCAAAGTCAGAGAAGAATCGCAAGCGAGAAGAATAAGGAGAAGAACCTTGCCGTCGTTGTCTCCGTCATGGAGTTCGGAGGTGCCGCCGCGACTCTCACGAAGAAGCTCTCTAACGGCTACGGCGTCTCCGGAAGATCCGCGTACGACGGCGTTTTCGCTGCTCCAATCAAGCTCCGCGCTCCGACTGCCTCCTCTCAATTCGACGATTACCGCGAGATTTTCGGCGCCGCCGGAGGTTCGCTCGGTTCGTCTATTCCCATTCTGGAGCTTCCGGAGCTCAACGAGAGGAAGAAGAAGATCGACGACGCTGGGCGCTCGAGATTCGATTACTCCACGGTGTTCGGCGGGTTTGGGAGCCTAGACGGTGCCGTGCCGTTCGAGGAGTTAGTGGCTGAGCCTGTGGAGAAAGATAGCTTCACTATACGGTGAGTTTGCTTGCTGAGTTTTTTTTTTTTTCCTTAGGGTTTTAGCTTAATGTGACTTGGAATAGTGAATGTGCTTGCGTGTTGGTATTTTGCTTGGAATCCAGATTCGATTCGAGAATATTTGTTCTTTGGACTTGGCTTTTTTTGTGCTTCCCTTCCATTTTGACCGCTCTGTCGGTCATGTGAGTTATTTCTGTGAGAAGAGAAACTGCATTTTCATTTGCTATTTTTATTTATTTATTTATTTAATTATTTGTGTTGTGCTCTGAGCAAGTGAGTGGACAACAAAGTTAATAATAGCTTACTTTTTTAGTCACTTCAAAAAAACGAATCCATGAGAATCTACTGTTTCGCTGAACTGGTTGAGCCCTTTTGGCATTCCTTTTATTCTACTTCACCAGTGGAGGAGATCTTATAGGTTAAGGTTTATGATAGATTTATAATTTTAAAATTTGGATTGGACCCGGGAATCGGGATCTAGGCAACTTTTCAAATATAACTACTTGAAATATACGAATGAGTTTTTAGTTGCAAAGGGAATCTAGTGTATGACATTATGATCTTACTAATAGGGTTTTGTACTCGTTAAATGTGAATTTATGCTTGCGTTGTACCAAATTTGGTCACATTTATACGACATTTAGCGAAATTCCCAAGAAGGGGCCTAGGATGTGAATGTTAATCAAATTCATAAATTGGTCTTTGTGGAAGGGTGGAGTTCTTTGGAAAAATTAATGGTTAGGAGGCCGATGTTAACATAATGGTTTTCCTGACATTTATTATTCTGTAGGAGTAAGATCAAAGGAGAAAACCAATCTTTCCAGCAAGAGCTTACTACTTGTTCGAAGGAAATTCCAGTAAAATCATGGTCATCCCATGATGCCCAAAAGGTCAATATGTCATATCATAAAGTTAACCAAGGAAGTGAAAATGGAACAAGTGGGACAACACATATAGCTCAACTCCATGCCGTCCCTGCTTACACTCAATTGGTCGAAGAAGTCAAGCCAATGAAGATACACAGAGCTAATAAGTCTATACCAGTAGCACAAGATGCTTATTCTGGTAGTCATGCCGATGAGGGGATAAAAGAAGCTGCACATTCTACTAAGTCATATACTTGTGCTTCACCTGATAATTCTATCAAACAGTCTTCCAACAATGGAGTAAAAGTTAAAAATAGATCTGAGTCTGCTGATCTATTTTTTGATGCAAGTGAGATCAGTAATGGAACACATCATGTCAAAGTTCCTCGGTCAGAGACTACAGAATCTAACTTGAATAGACAAAAACGAGATGCTCTGAAATCAACAGCAGTCAAATTCCAGGCATCTAAAAGTAGCTCATCCGAAGGTGTTGCTGGTGCTGATTCACCACCATACTCAGATGACATGGTAGACTGTAATTCAGAGGTAGCTGCTTCTGTAGCTGCTTTAAGAAAGGCAATGGAAGAGGCTCAAGCAAGAATGAAGGTTGCAAAAGAACTGATGAGGAGAAAGAAAGAAGGTCTTCCTGATCGTGTCAAACGTAAGTCTAATATTGAACTGAAAGCTGAGGGGAAAAGAGAGGCTAAAGTCACTCATAGAACAATGAAACTTGATACAAAGCTAACATTAAGAGAAAATGATACTTCTCTAAATGCTTCTTCTGAGGTAGGGAAGTCAACGATGAGAATGGAGAAAGTGAGGCCAGATCTGGGGGCAAAAGAAACTTCTGGTGCCAAAGAAGTTGTAGGCGAAACACAGAGGAATACGGAATCAGATCAAGCAAAACATGAGAAAGATGAATCAAAAGAATCAAATCATAAGGGAAAAATACTTGAGCTGAAAGAGGCAGAAAATAGCAAGAAAGAATGGTACTTTGATAAAACAGATAGGAATATACCTGCAAAACCTGAAGAATCTGATGAAAGAGTAGAAATGGTTAGGGAACATTGGGGGCTGGAGAATAATGAAGAGAAGGTCCATGCAGACAGTGAAGCAAGTGCATATGAAGAACTTGTCCAGGAAACTAATCATAGGTGTCAAGAAGTAGTAGATGAGACAAAAAAGATTCAGGAGGTATTTGAAAATGGATTAATGGACAAGGGTCTGAAGGTTAATGAAAATGGGGAAGTTGAAAATAGGGTTAAATCTTTTAATGAACCCAAAGTCTATGAAAGCAATCTTGGTGGGCAAGGGTTAATAACAGGTAATGGGAAAAAAGTTGCTTGTGAGCCAGAAGATGGCAGCAAATTTGAAGGGTCCTTTGAGCAGGAAGAATGCAAAATAAATTTGAGAGCTGTTCAGGAACCGCGAGAGGCTGAGAAGAATATTACTGAAGAGCTAAACGGAAGTGAGAATAAAGTTGATGTGTTCAGTGAGCTGGAAGAATGTGAATTGGCAGAGGTTCTGGAGCCACTTGACAAAGAGAGTGTGTGCAGTCAACATGCCATAAATGTGACTAGTATGGAGGAAGCCACAGAGAACTTAGGGTGTTTAGAGGATAGTAAGAAAATAAATGATTCTGGTTTTCTGGATATCAGTAAAGAGACTGAACATTCCTGTCAGAGGGAAGCCAGAGAAGCCACTGATAATACCTTTAGCAATACCTATGTGCGGATACTGGAGGATATCGTGGACCATATTCATGCTAAGGAAGAAATTTTTGAAAGAAATACTATGAAAAGTAAATTAGATGGAAATGACATGGTTCTAGATGCCCAAGCACGTGAGAATGGATTTGAAGGAGTCACTCAACCGATGGATGGAAATACAAGGGAAAGGATAGATAACAAGCCAGTAAGAATGACTCTATCTGATCCTTGTTGCGAGGAGGTAAAGGCAGAGAAAACTGGCAAGACCACAGAAACCAGTTCAAGCTATGAGCCAGATGAAAGTGAGAAGTTGAACAAAACTCAGGCAGGTGATATAATCACTGAAAATGAGGAAACTTTGGAAGTAAATCAAGAGGTTCATTCATCTGATGTGCTAGATGGTATATCGGGAGCAAGTAGTTCGTCATTTCAACAAGAGAGATATGAAGAAGCAGACCCCGTTCAGGAGACAAATGATTTCCTTGATAAACATGCAAATGAGACTTCTTCCAATGAAGCAGACAGTCAAATACCAAATATATTTGAAACAGAGACTTCGGAAGGTGCTGCTACAAATACTGGTGACACTGACATAAAGGCTAGGCAAAACATAGATCAGTGCAGGGAAAAGTCAGAAAATTACTGCAATCTGGAAATGCCTGTTGAAGACACAACTCCTGAGTCTGTTGAAATCTGCAAGGATGCAAAGGAGACTAGGGATCCATTATATGAAGATGTGGATGAGAATAGTTCTAACTCCTCTAATGGGGAAATTTTGTATGACAATGAAGACATTATAGACGAATCCCAGATACCTAGTACCTCTGATTGGAAATCAAGTTCCTTCAAAGAAGAAGAGAAGGTTGATTCAAGTCACAGCAATATAAGTGAGAGTAATCAAGCATCGGCAATGAAAGAGAAGGGAGCAAATGACAACTTGCATAAGGAAAAGCAGGAAAAGGAACACCTCAAAAAACTCGATGCAGCAAAAGAGAGGGAAAGAGAAAGAGAAAAGGAGAAATTAGCTGTAGAAAGAGCAATTCGTGAAGCACGTGAAAGGGCATTTGCTGGTGCCAGAGAAAGGGCGGCTCTAGAGAGAGCTGCTGCAGAAGCACGTCAGAAAAACATTTCTGATGGACGAGAAAGGCTAGGAAAAACCAGTAGTCAGGCAAATGAGAAGACCCCAGCTGAGAAGGCTGCCATGGAGGCAAAACTTAAAGCTGAACGTGCTGCTGTGGAGAGAGCAACTTCAGAGGCACGGGCAAGGGCCCTAGAAAGGGCACTTTCTGAGAGAGCTGCCTCTGATGCAAGAAATAAATCTGACAAACCTGTTGCAGGCTTTGCGGCTTCCCGTGATCATGCAATGAAGCAAAATTTCCATTCAAAATCTTTCAGCCACGGTGGTATGTGATGTTAACGTGTTATGATTACCTATCTTTTATCTTGTATCATATATTCTTTATTACTGTGCTTTCGGTTCAAATTTTTATTGATTCTGTGCAAATTGTATTTTCCTGAAGTTCGTGATTCTACTGATGTATTTGATGGAGCTAATGGCGATTCTGCTCAGAGATGTAAAGCTAGGTTTGAGAGGCATCAGAGAATAGGGGAACGTGTGGTATGCTTCCTGGTTTTGCCAAATATCTCTTGTACAAATTAAGTTGTCAAATTGTTTGTTCATTCTTTGTTTCGGATGCAGGCACATGCTCTTGCAGAAAAGAATATGCGTGACCGGCTTGTGCAGAAGGAGCAAGAGGAGAGAAATGTAATTTTCTATCAAATTTTGCGATTCATATGTTTCACATTTTGTCTTACAAAATCTTATTTTGTTGCAGAGGGTAGCAGAAGTTCTTGATGCTGATGTTAAAAGGTGGTCAAGTGGAAAAACAGGAAACTTGAGGGCATTGCTTTCTACATTACAATATGTATGTGTCAACATCTTAACTTTGTTAAGCTCAGTGCATATTTTGAGACTTTTATGCCATGCTAGATAGATAAGAACTTCCGATTGATAGTTTTTTCCCTAAAAACTAATCACTTTAAACTAGGGAAAATAAAGACATAACATAAATATATCATTTTTTAAAGCACTCTGTTGTTTTAAGACCTGGAGGAAATTTTCGTTTACTTGTTACCAAATTTGTGTTTCTCAGATTCTTGGCCCCGACAGTGGTTGGCAACCGATTCCTTTGACAGATGTAGTAACCACCCCCGCAGTAAAGAAAGCTTATCGTAAAGCTACTCTTTTTGTGCATCCTGACAAGCTGCAGCAGCGGGGAGCAAGCATTCAACAGAAGTACATCTGCGAGAAGGTTTTTGATCTTCTAAAGGTTTGGCCCTCATTTGTTCTTTTTAGTTCTTAACAACTCTGCTAATACCATGGTTTCAACCTACAATCTTAGTATACACTTCTAGGTTCTAAATGTGTTTGGAAGTAAGATTTAATATGATATTTCCATGTAGTATAAAATAAATTTTGTTGAAGCAAAACTATTATTTTCATCTATGTTTTATAAAAAGCATAAAATCATATTCATGTGCAAAATCTAATTTTATATTGTAACATAACTTGGCTACCGTAATCAGTCTATCATAATAATAAAACCATGACAACATTAATTACATCAAACATTCCTTTTTATTATATCAATTTTAATAAAATCCTGGCAAAATAAATGCTCAGGCTAAACGAAAGTATTTTTTTCTTGTGTTTCCTGGGCTGAACTAAGATGACGGAGTCACTGTTAGGAATCAGACGACCTGTTTTTAAACGACATCTTTCTTACAGTTTTGATGATTATACATGTTTCTGAATTTTTGTTTAATTGTCCCCAGGATGCTTGGAACAGATTTAACATGGAAGAACGATAAACAGTGGTTGGTGTTGGGCTGTCTGATGATTGAAGTGCATTATAAAATTGTATGAAAAGTAATCTCAAAGAAATCAGCAAATATGCATGATCTGGAAGTGGAACTTTATTGTATAGCTCAACATGTACTGTACTACATTTTTATTAATTAGTTCCACCTATTACAGGCCTTTAATTAATTATAGAATAATTTATCCAGATGATAGCTGGCTGACTAGCAAGGTAACTGTAGTCTTGGCTGAATCAGTCCAACTCCATTTGATGTATCACATTTGAAAAATGTTTTGGCAGTATAAACATGCTATAAACTATTATGAATTTTATATTAGAACATAATTCTTGTCATAAGCTCGCCAACTATCTATATCTCCCAGTTTCAAAGTCACAGAACAAGTCTACTCAAATCGATCCATCAATTTCATTTCATAAGACAAAAAATTTTCATACTTTTTCATACTTTGCATTCTCTGTTTGCTTAATCAGCAAAGCATAGTTGGAACTCTTAATATTCAGTTTTCATTAAATACTTGTTATTACTAGAAAATTTCCATGAAAGGAATCAAATTAATGTATTTATGAGCATGAATAATGCTAAACAGTAAATTGATATATTTTAGATATATATTCATTTGTGTTAAAAATGGAAGTGTTGGATGGACTAAATTATGTTTGGGGGAAATAAATGGTTATCAGAAAGTTAACGTTAGAAATCGATATAAAGGTAATTTACCGAAGTAATTATAATGTATTGAAAAATAGGTAATCTATTAAAAATTGAAGAGGTTAGTTATATTGTTAATTCACTTATACAAGTAAATAAAATGACATCTTAAAAAAGAAGCTATACCAAATGAATCATAGAAAAGCTTGTTTGTTTATTGGTAGTTCACAAAGACATTCTAAGAGAATTTGGAATAGTTGCAAATACATGTGTTTAATAATATGCTTTTAAAAGAGTTATAATTAACAACATTGATACTAATATTTATTATAAATCAATACAAATTTTTGAATAAGATGTGACATTGATTATCCCATTTCCAATCTTAAGTCTTTGTATGTTGTTGTATTTTGGTTTTTCTTATTAAGAATGACTTTTATATATGAAAAATGTAATTAATTTAGTTATGTATTCAGGGTTAATTAGCATATTAGGAGTTTATTGACTTATAAGAGACTCGTTGTGACCAATTAAATTTCAATTTGTAGCAAATTTTTCTATAGTAATATACATTAAAAATCTTTCGTTAATGTGCACATTTTTTTATCTTTAATAATATTTGAAAAGAAACTACTACGTCCACAAAATAGTTTTATTTAAATAATTAAAACTGAAAAAATATATAATGCTATAAGTATAATAAATAAATTCATATAAAATAAAAAAATAACAATACATATATTTTATCAAACATATTAAAATTAAAATTAATATAAAAAATAAATTTTAACTTGTTAAAAATAAAATAACATGATAAAAAATGTGGCAAACGTCTGTAATTTTACTATTAACTATAAATCCGATGCTTAATGAACTTTAATTTATCCTAAATGCCAATTCAAGATAATATATTTTGATCAATTGACAATTGAGAAACAGAAAAAGTTCGGTTTATGCTGAAAGTATAATGGTTAAACGAAAGAACTTTATTAAAATTATGATGAAAGATGGAATCTTGAACATGCATATTTAGTCCAAACAACACAGAGATGAAAGCATAATAATTATTCGTGCATGGTGCCATTAACTGGAGTTTGAGCAGGTTCTGGAAGAAGCCCTTTTTCTCTGCAGGTCTCAACAGCTCCTGCGAACATATCCTCTAAACTGTACTCAAATTTGAAGCCCATATCTGTGATCTTCTTCGAAGAAAATCTAACAAGTTCCAATTCATCAGGAATATCCTTGAACCTGCATCAAAATGTGCATACATATGATAATGGATTATCACCTTAATAAGCAAATGATAATATTACTATTATTACTGTAACATTACTGTAATATTAAATGATTCTCTACATGCAATCAATTGACAAAATGAAAAAAACTTGAAAAGTCTTACTTTGTGGGGATATTATACTGAGGGTATTTTTGTTTCAGCAGTTTTGCAATGTCATGAATGGTTGCCTCATGTGAACAGCATATGTACCTCCCTTCTGCTTTTGGATTCTCGAACAAAAATATATGAGCAAGACAAAGGTCATCTAAGTGCACGAACTGCCCTTGCTTTATGATATGGTAATGCCCCTCATTTCCTGCTAATTAAAAACTAAGCATCATTCCAACATATAAATGTAAGTTTAAATCATTTAGTTGGTTTAGCAGAATGTGATTAATTATGTGTCATTAATTCTGAATGTTTAGAAGTTTTGTTTGGTTAATGCACCTGTGATGAGTGAAAGAGCAGTGATTAGGCTTGGTGGCATTGTTGGCATGAGAAAGGGACCAACAACAAGAGGTGGAATGACTGAGACAAAGTCTATGTTATTCTCTTTGGCAAATTTCCAAGCTTCTTTCTCCGCTAGGGTCTTTGAAACAAAATACATCTACAAAGAAACATGGTATATATATAGAATGGAACCATAGTTTTGCATGGTGCATGAACAAAGAAAACAGCAAAGTTTTTTAAGGTGGTAAAAAGAACTAACCCAACCAGTCATTTTGACCCTTCTGCAGAACTCAACATCACTCCAACAGTTCTCATCATAAAAAGCCTTTGGCTGCTCTGCAACATCCACAGTTCCAGCTGAGGATGTGAACACAATCCTTCGCACACTTTTGGCCTTCACGCATGCTTTCATGATATCCAGCAACCCCTTTATTGTAGGCTCTATCACTTCATTCTGCATTTCCACTCATTTTTTCTAACCATCTTCAACCTTTTCACAACTACTTCATAAAACAACAACGATAAGAATATATGCATAGATATATACCTCAGGGTCCTTGGACTCAAAATCCATGGGGGTTGCCACGTGGAAAACTCCTGTGCACCCTTTAATGGCTTCGTCAAAGCTTCCCTCTTCACCAAGCTCAGCTTTCCACAGAGACAGTTTCGTCTTTGCTCCTGGAAGTTCCAGCAAATGCTTCACCTTCTTCATGTTTGCTGCAGGTACGTACACATGCATGTATTAATTAATTAACATAAAACACTATGTAATATATATCCACTTTCACGTGTTTTTTTTTTTTTTTTTTTTTCAATAAAAACATTTAAA
>Ga0209489_104153_pt1 | contig 27049 bp, 12 predicted proteins | sample SiratrowhiteBW_FD_187527 | JGI IMG/M metagenome (GOLD analysis project Ga0209489, IMG submission 187527) | Root nodule microbial communities of legume samples collected from California, USA - Siratro white BW (SPAdes) (version 2) | ecosystem: Host-associated > Plants > Roots > Nodule | place... | reverse complement strand
AAATCGATTTATTTCACCACTGCACCTTAAATCTTTTATCATTGAGATTCAGAAAAGGTTTTCTATTAACTAAACTGTTTTCAGTGTTTTAAATTGACAAAAATCTTTTAAAGTTCAATTCACCCCCTCTTGAACTCAGCTAAATATATTTTCAGCCTGAAATTCCCAATTTTAATTATGATGGCCTACCACATTGGTTAGAAGCCCAAAATCGACGTGGTGCAAATCCTAATTTTACTCAGCTTTTTCCTCAATTTACTCAGCGTGACCATGACGTCGGTTGGAGTCCCATAACGGATGTCATGGTTGGACACACAACGTCAGTTTGTAGCTCCTAACCGACATGGTGCTCACCCGCCATTTGAAAATTTTTAAATTTTGAATTTTTATTTTTTACTGATATATCCATGATGGTTGTTTTGTTTAACCGACGTTGTGTACACATTACAACGTCGGTTTTGGTCTAATCGATGTTATGAATGTTGATTTATTTACAAAAATGTCACTGCGTTTTTGATAACGTCGATTTTTGGTTTAATCAACATTATATTGACGACGTAGAAGTTCTTTTTTCTTCTAGTGTGTTTTGATTTTTTGTGTGAAGATTAATTTTAAAATTCTAAAAATTATTGAGGTGCAGAAAGATATCATAGAGGTGCAGGAAGAATGTCTCTTTTTATTACACTATTGATGTAAAGACCGAGTCTACTTGGACAAAAATTCCACAAGTAAGCCCAATAAGAGTGACTCTTGATGTAAAGACTAGTCTCCTTCGTCGTAAATTCCACAAATCCGTCCAAAAAGACTATCTTAGCGTAACATCATTTATAACTGCCATTCTTGATTAACTTTTACCGATCTCATTTTATTTATTGTTTTGATTAAATGTAATGATCTTAGTTCTCACAAAATAATAGGATTAGACTCAAACAGATTATATTTTAAATTATTAGACAAATGTTTCAAAACATGAGTGAATAAATTTTTTAATTTTAAAATTACATTTTTTTCCCCTAAAATTCCATGAATGATAATTTTGCTTAGTGCACAAATTTAATATCGAGTTTAACCTTTAATTTTAACATTAAAAAATTTGAGTCTAATATTCATATATTTTTAATTATTGAAAAATTAATAATATTTTTCAATAATAATTGTGAAATATATTATTATTATTATTATTAATATGTTGTGTGAATGGTATTGTTATAACATATTAATAGTGTCCTTAAATTACTAGTTTTTTAAAAAAAAAATTAGATGACTACACATATAATTAAATTTTAAAATTACTTATTTATCAAAAGTAAACTTTAAGTCCAATCTTACAAAACTGGTACGTGCATGGAGACTATGTTTAAACACAATAGCAATATCTTTCGACCAATTTCTTTCTAGAGGAAAGCTCGTCGGTGTCTCTTGTATGGAAGTTGAATCTTACAAAGGTTGTTGTCATTTCAAATTTATTTGTAGTCACTATTTTACTATGGAAGTAGATGTCTCAATTATTATTACTTAAAAAAATGAAAAAAGGTGTTGGAGATCTCATATTAACTAGAGGAGGCCTTTTAATTGAAAAAGGAAAATCACTAGGAAAGAAGAGCCCCCGACCAAAATTAACTTTAAGATAACGAAGAATCCTAAGTGCTGCTTGGTAATGTGCCATTGTAGGAGCCGATAAGAACTGTGTGAGAGATGATTGACAATAAAGCAAATGTCGGGCCTAGTGTTGGTCAAGTAGATGAACTGTCAAATGAGCCGTCGATAAATGAAAATGTCTTCAAGAAGAGGACTCTCTTTGAAATGTATCTTTATTTGAGGTTCTATGGAAGTGGTAGAAGGTTTGCATCCTAACAAGCCTGCAACATCTATAAGCTTTAAAATGTATTTTCTTTGGTTAATGAAAATGCCCTTGCTTGATCTAACAACTTTTAATCCAAGGAAAAAATTCAATTGACCGAGATCCTTATAACTTTGAATAAGTAATCAAGTTGAGACTTGACTAGAGCAATCTCTTGAGCATCATTCCCTATAAAAATCATATAATCAACATAGACAAGGATGACTGTGAATGCAGCCGTAGTAGATTATTTAGTGAATAAATAAAAATTAGACTGTGATTGGATAACAGTTTATTATCATCACAAGGTCGAATAGGTTCAGAGAAAAAATATGAAATCAACTGGTTGAGTTAAAACACATTTAATTAAATTTCTTCCTGTATCCAGACTCAGTTTATTCAGATCAAGATGTTTTACTCCCCCATACTTTGATGTCCCTTAAAATCATATAAGGAGATTAATAACATAAGGCAATCATTTCATTAATATATATTAACCCGTGAAGGTCAATCATCATAGCAAGTTGCCAATTACATCAAAGACATAGATCATGATTAAGAGAAACATCAACAAACTGGAAATATAACTGAGCTGTAGGTGCTGGCACATACCCAACAAATATTCAATCAACCCAAGCTTAGTACAAGGCTAAGCAGAACTGAACTAAAGCAAACCAAATAGAAAAATAGACTGGAACAGATGTCAAACAACAGATTGTAAAACACACAGGGCAGACTCACGAAACACACACAATTCTTCCCTATTGAGTTCATCAAATGGAGGGGAACAACATTAAACATGTAGTGTGCACACTAATCATCTGGCCCGTAGAACATTTGCCCCGGCTTGCCTTGAATGTCATCAACACGCTCTTCTAGGTTTTGGAAATGCGTTTCGCAATACTCATGATGAGACCTTTGATTGGTTTCAATGTTGTTCAGTTGATTGATCATCAGTTGCTCAAAACTAGAGTAAGACTGTTCTCCAGTCCCCAGATCTTCTCCAAGTAAACTGCTCCGCAGCTACACTTGTTCTAGCACCATCCATCTCATCCTCTTCAGCACTGGCCTTGCAAATCCACTGATTCTCGTTTACCTTCTTCATCCCGATTTTGTTCAATGTGGCCACTGTGATCTCACTAGGAGCTTTGACTTCTTCACTCAGCTCATTCTCCACATCAATATCATAGTACTCAATGAAGCTAGAGATCAAAATTGCATAGGAGATTTGAAACTCAGGCTTCTTCCTAATGCGGACTAGCTACTCCTTAATAACACTTACCTAGTTTACTTTATCTTGTTGACCAGGCAGTACATCAGGATCAGGTCTTCTTCGGTAAGCACAACATGATTAAATCCTCTAGGTGTAAGTATCCAGATGACAATATAGGACAACAGTCTTGGAATAATAGAAAGCCCTCCCACTGAATAGCTCCTCATGGAACTGTTTGGGTTCCTTAGACAAGCCTTGAAGAACTGGACCTTGTCAAATCCACCCAGATCTGCCACGTTTGCCCTGCTCACAATTGTTCCAGTATCCCTTAAGCCAGCCACCGAGAGCCAAACTTCGTCCATGATAGCCATGTCCACCTCTTTCACTTGTGAATAAATGACACCATCATGTATCCACATATTGGTAAGGAATACCTTCACCAAGTCCGGATAGATATTCCCAGACAGCTTGACAAAGCATTCAATCCTTTGAAACTTGAGGATATACACCACTTGATTCAGATTTTCATTTCTAAGGAACTCCATCCTTAGGAATTTTGGGTTGACAAAAGCTTTCTGGCTAAACTCCCTGTGATACTCGTTGATGCTCTCCATGTTGCCAGTGAACCATCTAGCAAGGAAGCCAGATTCAATGTTGTCATCAGAATCATGTTGTTCAACTTGTTTCACCACGGCTCTCTTTGTTCTTTTTCTAGATGCTGAGGAGGAGGCCATGGTTTGGTTGAAGGCAAGGGCAGAATGCTCAATGGGTTCGAGAGATTTAGTGTTCACATAATGAGTAGTGTAAGGTGTGTGAAAGTGAATGCAAGACCTATTCCAATTTAAAGAAACTCTAATGAACAAGCAAACAAAACACTGAACAATGCAGGACATAACAAATGCATGCACAAATTCTGTTGCAGAGTAACAAACTGATTGTACTTATCTTCAGAGAATATTCTGAACTGCTTTTTGACCAGTTGACCACGAATTAATCTGTGCCACGTGGCACTGTGAATATTATTCTCTTTAAGCATGTTTTTTCCACATGCAGGTGTGTCACATGTTGCTGAACATTGACCAGTCGTGTCTCTTGACCAAGGGCAGGTTACAATCTTGTCCTTATTCTCCAGCTACAAAGATTCCCATACAGTGCTGATTCTGTTGACTGTAGTTAATCAGTTCTGAATTGATTCTTGATCCTTTTCATGTACTTATTCTTTACTGCGAAGCATCTCCACTATTCAGATATCATTGCCTTCCCAAGAAGTATCTTTTCTGGTGCAGTAATACACACAGATTTTGTCTGCACATCAATCAAACAACTACAGTAGTTTCTGCTCAATATATTGATTCTCAATTAACTGAAACACATTCGAGTCAGTAAACTACTTTCAGAATTAATTCACATTTTTGAAATCAATAATGCCCAACTCATTTTTTTGAAAATTAAATCTTTCTTTATTCAAGGGCTTTGTGAATAAATCTGCAAGCTGATTTTCAGAGTCAACAAATTGAATTTAGCAATCACCATTCATTGTGTGATCCCTTATAAAGTGGTGGCGAATTTCAATATGTTTGGTTCTAGAATGCTGAACTGGATTTTTAGTCAAGTTAATTGCACTTGTGTTATCACAGAATAGAGGAATTTTAGAAAGATTAAGTCCAAAATCACTTAGCTGATGTTTTAACCAGATGGTTTGAGCACAACAGCTTCCAACAGCAATGTATTCTAGTTCAGCTGTAGACAATGCAACACAGGCTTACTTCTTGCTGTGCCAAGATATCAAACTAGATCCTAGCAAGTGACATGATCCACCAGTGCTCTTCCTATCCACTTTGCAACCTGTAAAGTCAGAATCAGAATATCCAACAAGATTTAAAGTTACCTCACTTGGATACCATAGACCAAATTTAGTTGTTCCCTTGAGATACTTCAAAATTCTTTTGGCAGCCACATATTTTGATTCCTTTGGTTTAGCTTGAAATCTGGCGCATAAACACACAATGAACATGATGTCTGGTCTACTTGCTGTCAAATACAGAAGTGATCAAATCAATTGTCAGAACTTAGTCTGATCCACATCAACTCCAGTTTCATCAGCATCTAAATAGCATCCAGTGGCTATTGGAGTGGAAGCTTCTTTGCAGTTTTCCATATTGAATTTCTTCAATAATTCCCTACAATACTCTGGTTGACAAAGAAATATGCCATGTTCAACTTGTTTAACCTGCAAGCCTAGAAAGAAATTGAGCCCCCCATCATGGACATCTCAAATTTTGCTTGCATAGTAGCAACAAACTGCTCACATAAACTTTCATTAGTTGAACCAAAAATAATGTCATCAACATAAACTTGAACAAGTATTATATCATTGCATGAATTCTTAATAAACAAGGTCTTATATGTTTTCCTTCTCTCATAGCCTTGAGAAAGCAAGAAGTTACTCAACCTCTCATGCCACTGTCGAGGTGCTTGCTTTAACCCATACAAGGCCTTCTTAAGCTTGAAAGTGTAATCTAGATTGTTGTGATCTTCAAATCCAGGGTGTTGGCTCACATAGACCTCTTCATCAATGAACCCGTTCAAGAAAGCGTTTTTGACATCGATTTGATGTAATCTGAACCCTTTCAAGCAAGCATATGCTAGTAGCAATCTGACTGCTTCCAATCTAGCTACTGGTGCATCGGTTTCACCAAAATCGATGCCTTTTCCTGGTTATATCCTTTTGCCACAAGTCGCGCCTTGTTCCTCACAATGACACCTTGTTCATCTATCTTGTTCTTGAAAACCCACTTGGTTCCAATCACATTCATCTCCTCTGATCTAGGAACAAGTGTCCATACCTCATTTCTCACAAACTGATTCAGTTCCTCGTGCATGGCATTTATCCAGTTACTGCCTTCTAGAGCTTCACTCACTGACTTGGGTTTAACTTGTGACACAAAGGTCATATGTTCACAGAAATGGTTTATGGATCTTCTAGTTACTCTCTTCTGTACCTGACCAATGATATTGTCCAGTGATAGATTCCTAGGAACCCTCCATTTTCTAGGTAGTTCAGTACTAGTTGTTGTTGCTCCAGTTCCAAATTCAATCGGTTGATCTTGTGGTTTAATTGATTGAGCTTCATCCGATTGATTGTCTTTTTCAGATTTACCCTCTGATTCACTGGTTCATCATCATTTGTAGTAATCTTAATGCTTTCCCACACTTTGTGGTCAAATGCAACATGCATGGATTCTTCTACAACCATGGTTCTCCTATTATACACTCTATATGCAGGACTATGCAGTGAGTAACCAAGAAAGATACCCTCATCCGCTTTTGGATCAAATTTGCCCAAGTTATTTTTCCCATTGTTAAAAATAAAACATTTACATCCAAAAAATTTTAAATGGGAAATGTTAGACTTTCTACCTTTAAATAGCTCATAGGGGGTCTTTTTCAAGATTGGCCGAATGAGTACTCTATTTAGTACATAACATGTTGTACTAACTGCATCAACCCAGAGGTTTTTAGGCAAATCCGTTGCATTCAGCAGCATCCTGGTCAGCTCCTCCAATGATCTATTATTCCTCTCCACCACTCCATTCTGCTGTGGAGTTCTTGGTGCAGAAAAGTTGTGCTTAATTCCTTGATTCTCACAAAATTTATCAAATCTTTCATTTTGAAATTCGCCCCCATGATCTGATTTAATAGTAGAAATCCTACATATTTTCTCATTTTGAATCACTTTGGCAAATTTCTTAAAAGCAAGATAAGCATTACCTTTTGTGGCAATGAATAATGTCTATGTAAACCGTGAGTAATCATCTACAATTACTAGACCATAGTAATTACCACCTAGGCTTTTGGTTCTTGAGGGACCAAATAAATCCATGTGAACCAGGTCAAGTGGTCTAGTTGTAGAAGCAACATTAATCGATTTAAAAGAGCTTTTAGATTACTTACCCTTTTGGCATGCTTCACACAGTTTGTTCCTCTCAAACTTAAGCTTAGGAAGACCAATTACAAGATCCTTAGATGCAATCCTATTTAGATGATGCATGTCAATGTGTTCAAGTCTCCTATGCCACAACCAAGATTCATCATCTCGGGATAGCAAACTATTCATACTAGGGATAATGCTTGAGACATTAAGCGTGTAAACATTACTTATCCTTTTACCTATAAGAATCGTTTTAGTAGATTTTGAATCTACTATAATGCATTGCTCTAGTGCAAATATAATCTTGTAACCACGATCACACAGTTGACTGATACTCAGCAGACTATGCTTTAGACCTTCTACTAGCAACACATCCTTTATGATCACTTTATTCTCACTTCCTATATCACCAACACCAAGAATCCTTCCTTGATTGTTGTCTCCATAGGTGACGAATCCTGCTGGTTTCCATTTCAAATTAATCAATTGTGAAGCCTCTCCTATCATGTGCTTTGAGAATCCACTATCCAGATACCACATCAGTTTACCGGATGATGACTGTTCCTGCAAAATAGATTGAGTTTAAGGATTTGGTACCCTGATAAGCTTGGGTCCAGCGATGTTAGATGTGCTTTTTGGCACCCACCTAACTAATCCTTTTGGCACACTAAATTTCCTAATCCTACAGTTTCTAACAGAGTGGCCCTTTTTCATACAGTAGAAGCAGGCAATAGATTGTGAAGACTGTGATCCAGAACCTTTAAATAGATTGTTAAACAGTTTTTGCTTTCCATTGGGACCAGCTTGATAACCAATGCCAGCCTTTTCAAAAACACAATTTTGGGATCCCAAAAGAGCATTCAAGTTTGTTGTCTCCATAGAAAGTTTCGAAGCAGTAGAAATCAGATAACTCACTTTACTTTGCAAAACACCACAGTTTTCACAATTAACTCGCTTGCTAGAGTTAAGTTTACTGGAGTGTGCATAATTTAACTTCTTTTCTAAATTTTCAAAATCATCTTTTGCTTTAAGTAACTCATCCTACAATTGCTTAACTCTATTTTCCAGCCAGTTGTTTATACCTTTCAATCTACTATTGGAATGAGCTAACTTGTTAGCTTCTTCATGTGTTTCTTGAAATGCATGAAGAAGTGTGCTGTAGTTAATACTATTAAATGAAGCACTGGATTCAGTACTACTTACTTCAGAATCTCTTCCAGCCATCATACACAGATTGGCTTCAATCTCATCTTCTGAAGAACAACTAGACGATATAGCATTGTCCTCCCAAGCTATATACGCGCGTCTAGTTTTTCCAGATTTATTATTCTTCTTTTCTGGTGCTTTGTCTTTGGTAGCAATGCTTGGACACTCATCCTTCATATGTCCCTGTTTTCCACAGCCAAAGCACACAAATTTAGTTGAACCAGAATCAGATTTACTTTTACCTCTTTTACCTTGTTGATTCTTCAATATGTTCTTCATCTTTATGAATTTCTGAAACTTTCTTGTCAACAGATTGAGGTTCTCAGATTCACTGCAATCTCCTGAACTTTCATCAGTTGATTCCTGAACAATAGTTTTAGTTTTGAGTGTCGGGCTCTTGGTCTTTTTCTCCACTGTTTCCATTTCTTTCAACCTGATCATCTCCAGTTCATGTTCCCTCAGTTTGCCAAACAGCGCGGCAGTTGTAAGTGTTGTCAAGTCTCTAGTTTCTGAAATTGCTGTGACTTTAGGCTGCCAACTCCTGTCCAAGCACTTCAGAATCTTGATATTAAGCTCTTCTTTATCAAACTGCTTACCCAGTCCAATTAGATGATTGACAATGTGTGTAAATCTCTTCTAGACATCAGCAATGGTCTCTCCCTACTGCATTCTGAACAGCTTGTATTCCTGGATCAATGAATGTTTGCGTGCTCTCTTCACATCAGTGGTTCCTTCATGTGTGACTTCTAGAATGTCCCACATTTCTTTGGCTGAACTACATTGAGATACTCTAAAGAACTCATCCAGATTTAATGAAAAAGTTATAATATTTTTAGCTACACAATCATACTGCATTTTCTTGCTCTCAAGATCAGTTAACTCATCAAAGCACTTAACAGTAGACACACCATCAACAACATGCATAGGAATAAATGAACCATTTACTATGGCATTCCAGATGCCACGGTCAATAGATTCAATGAAGATTTTCATTCTCACTTTCCAAAATTAATAGTTTACCCCAGAAAACATAGGTGGTGTATTAATAGATGTACCTTTAGCAAAAGGTAACTTGTTCTCAGCCATGGATCGAAATCTTGACTAGGATTCAAGATCCTAGCTCTGATGCCAATTGTAAAATAAGGTTTATACCGAGTTCAAGAGGAGGGGTGAATTGAACTTTCAAAATCTTTTCGCAAATATGAATAATTCTTGAAATAGAGAATGAAAATTCTTAATTCAATCAATCAACTAGTGTAATTATGGACTTTCCAGTAAATAATCAATTGTGCACAACGAAAATTATTAGAGATAAACCTAGAAAATAGTTTACAGCATAGAAATGTGTTAATCCAGATTCAAGATGATTAAACACAATCCAGTAGATTAAAAATAACCCAGAAACATAGTTGATTCAGATATATGTAAACAGATTTAGTGATCAGTTTATTAAGCGAATGCAAACAGATAATAAAAAGATCAAGAAGAGAGAAGAGGAAATCAAGAACACAAAGATTTATCTTGGTTCACCCTTCCTCAAGGGCTACGTCCAGTCCTTTGCAAACTAGCAAAGATTTCTACTAAAAAGATCACAAGATCAGTTTACAACCCTTGCTCCCAGCAAGTTACAAACTGCTCCCCACAGAACTTTCTACTCCCAGCAGTAAACCCACACCTCATTGAACCCCTAAGTTAGTGTGAAACTAGTGCAGAAACCCACTGCACCAAAACACTTGCAGTCCGCAAGCAACACTACTCCCCACAGCACTCACACTCTATTGAACCCCTCAACAGATGTGAGACCAGTGCAGAAACCCACTGCACCAACTCAATTACAAACCCAGTAATTGAAAAATAGCAAACAGATTACAAAACAGCAAGATCAACAATTGATCACACAGTACTTCTACACATAACAGATTACAAAGAATGAAGATCAGGGGTAGAAGACTTAGCTTTGGTCCAGAACCAAAGTTGCAAGAACCTCAACCAAGGATGCTTAAAGACTCACGTTCTTGTAGATTTCTTGTTTTGAAAAGCTTTGTTAAAGGATGATCGCACAAAAGGGGCGCTATATCTCACTTAGAAAATCTCAAGGAATGGTTTTCGAAAGTCTTACATCTTAAAATGAAAGTGCCCATTCCTTTAAATAGCCAAATCAGTTTTAAAACAGCTTAGCTGTCACAGTTCAATTAATTGAACAAACCATTTAATCAATTGAATTGACCGTTAGTTGACCCAATCAAAGATTCCAGTAGTAACAGAAATAACTGTCACATTCAATCAATTGTTTTAGAAATTCAATTGATTGAAAAACTTTTTCCAGCAAAAAACAGTTTAGGCTATTTTTCTTAAAACCAGTTTTAATAAAAATATTTGTGAATCTCTTAGCACCTTAGGAATGATGAACCATGCCACTAATGATTAAGGACTAAGCCAATCACCAACACACAAACCCAACTAAGGACCAAGACCGACTCACCCAACCATCTTCATGTTGGCACAAAGTCTTCACTTGAATAATTCTGGTTCAGGTTGGTTCCAACAGATTCTTCATGAGGTAGTCTTCATCAACTCACATGCTAGGCATTGATCTAACATAGTCCAGATCCAATCCATCAGAAAATTCAGCAAGCTATGGTCTTTATTGACTTCATCAAATGACATGCTTAGCCTTGGTGCTAACATGCTTATTCATGCATGACTCGCGAGAGGAGCACATGCATGCTCTTAAATGCATTTTGCGTTACATACAAGGTACTATGGATTTTGGTCTTCACCTTTCTCCATCTTCCACATTCAATCTTATTACATATATTGATGTTGATTGGGGTGACTTCCCCGATACTTGACGTTCAATGTCGGGTGATTGTGTTTTTCTGGGTGATAACTTGATCTCTTGGTCCGTTAAACGTCAAACTACTTTATCCCATTCAAGTGCAGAGGCACAATACCTAGGGGTTGCCAATGTGGTTTTGGAGTCATGTTGGTTGCACAACTTGTTATTGGAGCCTCATTATCCTATTCAAAAGGCTACATTGGTGTATTGGGATAATGTTAGTGTTATATATCTTGCTGGTAATCCTGTTCAGCATCAACGCACTAAGCATATTGAGATGGATATACATTTTGTTCGGGAAAAGGTGGCTCGTGGACAGGTTTGATTATTACATGTCCCATCACGTTATCGGATTGCAGATATAGTTACCAAAGGTCTTCCGTTGGTATTATTTCATAATTTTCGAGACAGTCTAAGCATTCAAGGACCTCCCGCTTCGATGTCGGGGGTGTGTTAGCATATATATGATACATATATGTGCAAGATTATGCAGATCAATATCATTAAATGTATATTTCTGTTAGCCTAATTAGTTTCCCTAATTATAGCCTAATTAGGTTCTCAAATTATAGTCTGATTAGTTTACTTGATTATAGCCTAATTATACTCTTGTATTTTTTGTATATAAACTAATTATTATAATGAAATGAGACAAGGGATTATTTTTTTTCAATTACACTATCATGATGCACATAATTGGAAAAAAATTGTGAAGGGAGGATTAAATTCTTGAAAATTAAATAAGTAGAAGTTATGATTTGAATGTTTAGGGTAGGGTATGAGATGCTAATTTATTATGAATATTCATTACAATTTCTCTTTTTATCTTCAAATATTTACTCCTAATTTGTCTAAAAAATCTGATTTATTAATTAATTCTTTATTGCTTAAATTTAGTTTTAACTTAACACACACTCACTCACACATGCACGCATACATACATACCCACACATGCACATACACCTCACACGCACACACACACATACTTGATGGAAGCACCAAACCTTATAAACTACTTTACAACAGAGATTGTAGCATATATTTTAAGAAATAGTTGGACCACAAATGTAGCTAAAAATTATCACTTTGAAGAGCACGTGCCATTTAAACTTCCCCTAGTGCACATGAATCCTTAAATTAATCTATTTCCCTAACCCATGTAGTAAGCAATTTTTATGTAAGGATCATGTAGAAATAGAACAAAGAACTGAATGTGCAAAAATAAAGTTTTTGTAAAATATATATAAACCTATCTTAGGTAATATAAATGACAAATAGTATGAAGATATATATGCACTAGAATATATTTATAAATCTTGATTTTGAATCATCTAGTCATATAGTTTGTTTTTCGATCAAAAAATTGTCACTACAAGAGAAATACAAATTACCGACCCAACTTTTTTTGTCGGTAAAAATATTGTTATCGACGAATTTAGCAACATAAAATTCTATGATTAATTTATCGACGAATTTAGTTGATCGTTAATTTATTGACGAATTAAATTTGTCGGTAAATTAATTGTTATAATAATAATAAAAATAATTTTAATGTTTATAATACTAATAATCAAAATAGTATTAATGCTACTAATAATAATATTTATAACAATAATATTAATAATATTTATAATAATAACAGTGTCATAATAACAATATTAATAATATTATTAAAAATAATATTAATAACTATTGTAATTGTAATAATAAGTATGATAATAATCGCGACATGGCAAAGAAGCTGCTCTGGTGATGGTTATGGTTCTATCAAGCTGGTGAGAGATTTTAGGTTAAAGTCTCCCTTGATGTACTTTATCCACAATTTCAATAAAATTGTTAATAAAAAGTTATAAAAATAAATAATAATTTTTATAATAAAAATAATATTTGTTAATTTATCGTTGGACTAAATATATTCGTCAATAAATTTACTAACAATTAAATTACCGACAGATTTTTGGTCATCAGTAATTTGCTTTTACTGACGGATTTTGGTTATTACCAATGGATTTGCTAGTCGGTAATTAGTATCTTTTTTGTAGTATGTCTAAATAGATTCCTAATACTGAAAATTCTCATGTAAAGTTGATTAGACACTGTGGTATCGAAACACTAGAGGCTCGGTGCTAAGATAAATTTCATATTTGAAGAACCTTATTCCATTTTACTCTTTTGATTAACTACTAAAGTTAAAATCTATAAATCTTTACAATAGACGCTCAAGCTCTCTTCTTTCAAACATGATCCTAACACAATATACGATATTAAAATGTAGATGTTTAGTAAAAACTAAAAATATTCACAACATGAGAATATAAATCTCCTTAGAATAAAATAGACATCAAATTGTTTTTGGCAAATTAAAATGCTTCTTGAAGTCATTCTACACAACCAAATTTAGCATATTAAAATTATCTTTTAATAAATTAAAAATTATTATGACTAAGAAAAGCTCTAATGCATTTGGAAAAGTTTTCTAAAAATCTTGAAAGAGAAAACTTTCAATATGTTTCTAATCAACAAAACACAATCAAAAACACTTCTAGATCTTCATGATCATTGTTGTTCTTCAACTTCTTCAAGAGAAAGGTTGGATTTATTAAGTATATCAACCATAGTTCCAACAAACTTCCCCCTGCACAACTATCTAATATAGTCTAAGAACAAGTGTGATGATCTCTTGATATGAGATAAATCCTTGCACAAAATAAATAATCTTGTGTTGGACTTGAAAAGTAAAGTCAAGTTTTAGAGAAGTTATTTTGATGGTGTTGATATGAATAAGATAAGGATGAAGATGTATTAGTTGGTATAACTTTCATTGCATCTGTTTGTAAGTCTTGCACTTACAATAATCACAAGATATTCAGTTTAGTAAGCAACTTAGTCTTAACCTCAAACATAAAAATTATTTTTGAAAAGCTAAAATATGTTGAAAAATATTTTAAATTTATTTTAATTGATTAAGATTTTATATAATCGATCAAATAATTTTTGATATATTTCCATAATAGGATAATTGATTATTAACGTTGATAGTGAATTAAAATAGATAACAGAAAAATAATAAGCAACAAACACATTTAATATTCAATTAATATTGGTTTAAGTTATTTTCAAAAATGATGATGAGTAAAATAATTAATTAATTAGTTAAGTAATTAATTAAAATAGAGGCATCTTTCACTTATATTTAGTTCTTTTTATGAAAATAATCCATTAATTGTAACAGCCATGGAAAAAAAGTAAAGGAATTATTTTTGAGTGAATGTGAATTGTTTTGATTGAGAACTGATTTTGAAAGTTTAGAGATAATTAGTTTTGATGAATTAAGTAGATATATGTTGTTATAATGTTAAAGAAGTTCTTGGGTGTTGTTTGATGAAATAATTAATTTTATGTTGTGTGAACTTGTAGGAATACTAAATTTTGATGATTTAATAATTAAGTGTTGCTTTGATGATGGAAATGATTATTATATAATATGATTTGTGGATTGAATGGTATCTATTGATATGAATGATGGAATGATGAAGTTCATGTCATATACTTTGGATAATGTATGAGTTGTGCTTGTTTATGTACATTAAGTATAGCACGCCTATGTTTTAACAAAGATCCTCTAACTTCACTGATGATCTAAGTCACGTAGACTAAGATATTAGGTGGTGAGAAGCTAATGAGGGAGTTCATACACATCGGGACCGCTGGTAGACACTCAGTATTGGATGTTTGAACTTACCTGGATCCTTTTCCTTAGAATCATTGGTAATCTAAGGCTGGGTATTGGATTGGATATTAGTCTCTAGTAGGGGCATACTTAATGGGTCTTCCAGAAGACAATAGGTCTATGTGTGGCCTATATGTATGATGTGTGTGGCCTATATGTGTGATGGTTCATGTGTGGCCTATATGTGGGATGTGGTCCATGTGTGGCCTGTATGTGTAATGTGATCCACGAGAGGCCTTTATGTATGATGTTTAATATGAATATTTGAAATGAAAATGTATTGGGTATTAAAACTTTATATGTTAATCTTTAAAGGAATTCTATTAAATGACTAATATAACTTTTTTTCTTTTCGTAAGTATTAAGTACGTTATAAAATTTTATTTTCACTAGCTTACCCTTGCATTTCTTATTATTTTATGAACTACTATGATTGTGTTATGTACATAAGTAGACACTGATACAGGTATTGGAATGTCTTAAACAATCTAGACTTTTATTTCAAATTTTGTTTTCGTGAATGAATGTATTTTTTATAAGTTATATGTCTGCATAATAAGTATTTTAAAATACTATGTACTTTGTGTAAAGGTTAACATTTTGCATTTAATATATATATATATATATATACTTTGGGGTGTTACAATTGTGGTATCAGAGCAGTTCATCCTCAGGATGACCTGAGGGTAGTGAGCTTACTATGTTTCTTCTGCATAAATTTTCTTTAATTTTAGTCTAGAAACATAGGAAAATGTTTCTAGTTGGATGTTTGATAAAAGATCTTTGAAATGTTGATTTTATTTGAGTTAAAATTATTGTTAAAATGAGCATGAAAGTATTAAGAAAGAAAATAATCTTGATAAAGTGGTGAGGGTGCACACTCATGAGTAAATTGAGATGATTTTCTATCTTAATTCTAAATGTTTGAAGTATGTTTTGAGTGATTAATTTTCTTATGTGTTAAACTTCATTTTAGACATATAATGGGTTTCAGTGTAAAATCTTGTATTAAATATTGTTTATGGACTTTGAAGTTTTCTTCTAGGTTAAAAGGTTTACACCAATGTTTGTTTTGGTATAACATTTTGGTATTATGATAGGTGTTTTGATGTTATGGATAAACACAAATTCTAAGTAAATTTGAGATGCTTACATTTGGAAGATATAGATATAATAATTGAAATGAATTGACTTCATAGGGATTTCATTCTTTTTAGTTTATGACGAATGGAAATTGTATCATCAAATTAGAAGAATAGGGAATAAATATTTGTATAATGAATGTGGAGTGAGTTACAAGTTAGAGTTTATTATTTCATGATACATTTTCAGATAGAAGTCGATTGTGAGAGCTAGATAAGCACTGCACTGAAAGTGTAGAGATTTACATATGTTTTTCTTGGGAAAACTTTAGGGCTATGTTCCAATATAGAAATAGAATTCTCATTTGATCTAGTGTTTGGAGTGAGGCTAGTGTCAATTACACCTGATAAGTCGACTCTAACTGAGTAATCAAGCTGAAAAAAAAATAAGGGATTTAGTACACATGATAATTCAATTACCCTTATATTTATTGTTATTTTGTGAACTACAATGATTGTAATATATATAAGTAGATTCTAATGTAGGTACTGGAATATCTTAAACAATATAGACTTCTATTTTAAATTTTGTTTCCGTGAATAAATGTATTTTATATAAGTTATATGTATGCATAATAAATATTTTAAAATACTATGTAAAGGCTAACACTTTGCGTTTAATATATATATTTTGGAGTGTTACATTAATAACTAAAATAATCAATTAAATATATTATAACTATTTTTTAAATAACATTTTAAAATCTCTAAACGGAATATTTTGATTCACTCCTCAACATGTTATCTTACTTTACAAATTTGAAACTTTTAGAACGATAAGTTTAAGTTGTTTTTATTTTGGTTTAAGAATTCCAAATTTTTTTAAGAATTCTTGAATATTAATTTGAATTGAACTTTTACAAAATAACTTTCGATTTCGTGTTTATTGTTGCGTTGTGGAGCGATCTAACAGTTTATATGAATTTAATTTAACAATTACTCAACGTAAAACTGTTTGTGTGGTACCAACTAATATTGTTGTCGTACTCGACGCATAATTTAGTTTATAAACTCTTGATGTAAAGACCGAGTCAACTTGGACAGAAATTCCACAAGTTGGTCCAAAAAGAGTATCTTAGCATAACATAATTTATAGCTGCCATTCTTGATTAAATTTTACCCATTGCATTTTTATTTATTTTTTTATTGTTAATTAACAATTTGATAAACCTCTACTATCTGTATGGTGATATCTGGGAGCTGCATAATCAGAATCAATTGAGCGTGAAGGTACAACTTACATCCCTTATATGTAGAAATAATTTTATTTTACACTTTGCCGTTCAAAAAAAAATTATTTTACAATTTTTCATTCAAATGTTATTTATTTTGAATATGGCTTATTATAATAATTAGCGATAAATTATTTAAAAATGTTTCAAAATATTTGCATGTGTTTAATTTGATCTGAGTTAAAACTCTCGTAAATAGCATCAATTGTTTATAACAAAAATGAGCTAAAACAAGTTACGACCGAATTATAAGATTTAAACTACTACGCTTTTAACTAAAACAAATTATATCCTAATTATTATAACTTTGATATAATAGGAAGTGGTCAATATTTATATAACTATTAGAATATAAAAAAAGGTTAATTTAAAATTGTAATATTTGTATTTTATATGAATATATTTAAAATATTGAAAGATATAGTCTACACTTATAACATAATATAAAATGATTTTTTTTTCAAATGAGTTTTATTTTCATAAATACATATTTACCTTCCAGGAAATACCCTATGCTTTTATCCCACTTTCCATATATCAATATTTTTTTTTTCCAATACTTATTAATTCAATCCCAATATATGACATTGTCTTAGTTCCTCATAAAAACAATTGTTTTAAACTTCCTCAATTTTTTATAAAAAGAGGACTGCAATAAATTAATATCATGTACGACCAAGTCAAGTATTCTAAAGTAGAAAAATTTAATACTTTTCGTAGTTTATAATAGGTGCTATTTTCTGATGGTTGAAAGAAATTAGACTATGCTGGCTTTTTCTGCAGCACTGTATGAAGTCTTCTTGCAAGTCTTCTTGCAGCACTGTATAGAGGTCCCTACTTCATTGAATTGAGACTATAAATACATGCATGATAATACACATCACATCAATGCAAAGATAAAATTGAATAATATATTCTAAGCAGTATCAAACATTTATAAACATTTAATCGATTATATCGTAACTATTAATAAAATATTACGGATTATGATAAAATTATAATTAATTAATTAATTAATTATATATAAAAAGACAATCGATTATAATATAAAGTACAATAAAAATATAATTTTAGTACAAAAATTTTATTTTTTTTACTTTTGTTTGAATTCTATTAACACATAAGATAATTGAGCATGTGTTTAGTGTTTACTAATTGTCACTTGTGTTTAAAACGAAATATCAAAAGCATGATGTAAACAAGAATAAGACCGACTCAAGATAAAAGAAAAAAAAAAAGTTGAAACAATTAGACACAATAATCTGACAACGACACGATTTTGATTTTCAATGTCATTCTTGAAAAATCAAACATTATAAGTTTTCTTTAAAATTTATAATATATAGCACAACCTAAATCGATTTTCCATAGATATGTATTGATTGTATTCAATCATTATTGTTCTTCCCGTACAAGATAAAAATTAGGGCTTTAGGCATTTAGAAATGTAGAATTGAACTTGAAAACACAAAGAGATTGTAAAAATACAGTGAAAAAGATAAAACGGTCAATTCACATATTCAAAAACCAAAAAATTCCTCTTATCAAAATTCTCTAAAGATTCAACTCCTTGTTTAAATAATTAATCGATTTAATTAATCAATTTAACCAATTATACCAATCAAATAAAAATATGAATGTAATTTTTCTCTAATTATCAAATAAATTTCAATGGATTCTTAATTTAGTTTCTAAATTAAAAAACACAATTGTAGTTACAGTGCAAAACTGAAATTAGAAGAATAGAAGAAACTCGAAGTATTATATGATTGATGCAAACTCAATTCAGTTTATTTGATCTTGATTTCATAAATTAATCTTCAAGAATCAGTTTTTTAGAGATGAAGAATACCAAGTGAAATTTAAAGAAATTGATAGAAGAAGAGGAAGAGTCAAAATGAAATTTGAGAAAAAAGAGAGAGAAAGAGATGAAGAGACAATTGCAAATGATTTATGTATACATGTTAAGAGCACATTTAGTTTATATAATGTTATAATAGATAGCTTGTTTAAACCAAGAAGGAGAGGGAATAGGTTTGTCAACACCCAATTTTATTCGGATAAAATAATAATAATAATAATAATAATAATAATAATAAATAAATAATAATAATAATAATAATAAATAATAAAAATACATTTTTAATCAATTTAAGCTTGAACCTTTTGTTTTATTTTAGAGGCGAAAAGAAAAAAATATAAATTTTTATCATTCTAGTAAAATATCTTGTTTGATTCTTTAATATATATATATATATATATATATATATATATATATATATATATATATATATATATATATATATATGTAATAAAAAATTTAGTTTAAGTTTAATGTTATTGTTTTCTTTTATTTCTATTTTTTTTAAGAAAAGAAAAGAAAAAAAATATTTTTATTTTTTAATAATAAAAAAATAATAATATGAAATATTGTAATAAAATTATTTTTATATTTGAAAGAGAATAAGTAGAACTTGGTTTTATTTAATTCTAAGAAAATTTAGTCCATTCTTAATAGCCTGCAGAAGAAAATAATATTTGGTTGAAGGCCCAGTCCCTTAAAGTTAAATAAGAAGGCTTTAGTGGTTGTCTAAGCCTTTTTTTTTTATTTGGGTCAGATTTGTTACGCACTTCTAGTCTTGCTAATTATAATTGGTTTTGGATCAAACCCATAAACTCTCTTCTTATAACCACTCATCTCTCACTAGACGTTTGGGCTTGAGTCTTAGACTGCCTACTCTAATTTTAGAAGTCAGGTACAAATTATTTGATTTAATGACCTTGGTACACAAATTAATTAAAATTGGTAGAAATTCATTTGATTGAAAACTAATTGAATCTGATTATGGAATTAATTTGAAATTTGAATAAAATAAAATTCTAAAAAGGAAGCTAATGATATTGAGGAGTATACTTCGGGGTTTTTAGTGGTAATCAATTATTCTGCTTAATTGCAAATAATTATGATTAATAAAATTAGTTTCCCAATTTTTCTTAATAAAGGAATATTAATTGAAATTTGCTGATAGAAGAAAATCAATAATCTGAAAAAGGAAATAATTTATATCTTTAGGAGGGGGTTGCAGATTAACCATTAAACTATAGATTTTATTTTTCAAACATATATACATACTCACAGCAAGAGGCTACACACATTTTGTTCACTCTGAAACTTTATAGACACATTTTGTAACATCCCATATTTTTCATATAATAGAAACTTTATTGCATAAAAATTTATATAATAAACTTGAATATAAAAATTCATACATCCATCATGTATTTCAAATTATACTTCTCCGCATAAGATTTAATAAAATATCTTTGTAAAATTACAAATAAAATAAAATGATGCTTCTCCATCACAATTCACTAGGACTCACACTACATGTCAAATTCTCTACTCCCGTGTAATATACACGATCATCGCAATTTTATAAACAAAACAAACAACACACAAAAAAAAGGGTAAGCTAGAGAGTTTTAAAAAAATATATATTTTTCATAAATTGAATTTCTATCTCAACAAAACAACAACAATTCAATCTTTCATAATTCATCTCACATCATACATACACTGACTCACAAACAAAGACATTAGACTCTCTACTTTCGGAAGACACTCGTGCATTGAGTTAGACCCAGAGGTGCGCACCTGTCATATACCACCCAACTGTTCCGATCGGGCTCATATTTCAAACCTTAGAACAGTCTATTCCGATCGAGCTCATATTTCAAACCTCGAATCCCGTATGCACAGGGTTAATCCATATGTCCTATTCCGATCAGGCTCATATTTCAAACCTCGGACAAGACCATATGAACCTCCTTCGACTCTTCACAAACTGGTAATTTTCATCCATGTGAATCCAATGTACCAGTAGAGTCAGGATATCTCCTTGAATCCCCAAACAATGCACATCCTAATAATCTCAACACGGGATCTCCTTTCCTGAAGATACTATGTCACGATCACACACCACATCATTCACAAATATTGATACTACATCATACCATACATAAACATTCATTCCATTCCATTCATATTCATCCAATTCATATTTAATAAAATAAATAATTACAATATATATATAAAAAACAGTCAAACTAGCTTCCCTTACCTCTATAGAGTAGAGATACTCAAAAGCCCTAAAATCACAGGCAATCTAACTCCGTTCAAGAATCTGATCGGATACTCTTGATATACTCAATGTTAGGAATCTAAGAATGTCCTCTGATTGTCAATCTGATAACATATGAGATCACAAATCTAGAGAGAAGGTAGAAAACTTTAAAGAGAAATTGTTTGAGAGATGATGGTTTTCATAAGAATGGAATTGTATATCTTCTTAAAGAAAGAGAGAGATTTAGTAGTTTTTATAAAATAAAATCTAAATAACTAATTTTTATTTACCTAAACAACTCTTCCGTTAAAAAATATATTTAACTGTTATTAAATTTATCTCTCAAATTAAATTTTATTCTATAACTATTTTCTAGGGTATTACACATTTGGTTCACACTTAAAATTCTACATGCAAATACTCTATACTCACAAAAAATAGAAAAAAATATAGACAAAGAACAATCAGGAGGTCAGAGAAAGATTAAGAAAAATGGGGGTCTTGAGGAGGGAGAATTCACAAGAGTATAGAAGAAAGGTAAAAAAAAAATACAAACAGAATAAAGTTTTGATCTTCAACAGGTGCGTTGTTTTCTCTCTTGTAGGAATATGTAGATTATGTTAATTCTGCTTGGTCAATGTTTATGTTGGTGACTCTTTGCATGTTGATCTATAATTATATCAATGTCAAGTATTAGTCTCTTCGCACTATGTATCATACCTGATAATAGCGGATTACTGCTTTGAGCACGTCCTCATTCGAGTTGTCTCTAATTCTGAAAAGTTGTTGCCTCAGGCACAATTCTTCATCCCTCTCACGATGAGTACCGCGCGTGTCCTCACATATTTAAATTTTATTACAAAAAAATAAATAATAGTTAAATATTTTATTCCATTTTTACTTTTATTTTTCATACCAAATTTTATTCCATTTATCTAATCTTGTTCTCACTTTATATTAAAATTTTAAATTAAAAATAAGCAAATAATTAAATACAAATATAGTTTTCTTATACTTTATTTATAATAATTTCCAAATGACGGTTCGCGTCAGGAATTTAATTCAAAAAAAAGTTTTACTATTTTGTTTAGATATTTAAATACAAAGTTTAATTTTCAAAAATATATAAAAAATATTTAAATGTCGAAAAATATAAAAATATAAATCTTAAAAAATATAAAAAATATAAAATTTTCAAAAATTAAAAAATATCAAACATCCCAACAAATAAATTTAAAGAGAATTACTTGAACTTGATTTTTCATTATAAATGAAAATACGTAGGAGCAAGGTCAGTCCTTGTCAGACCCAAAAATAAAAAAAATATTTTCTTTGTTTTATTTGCATCTTTTATTCATCTTTAATTACATCTCTATTTTTATTTGCATCTTTAATTACATCTTTATTGTTTCTTATTTACATCTTTTATTTGTCGTTGATGACATCTTTATTGTTTGTTTGTTTATTTTTTCTATTTAAATTTTTACTTTTTTATTTGTCTTTATTGCATCTTTATTGTTTCTTTGTTTATGTTTTCTATTTTTCATTTTTTTATTTACCTTTAATTGCATCTCTATTGATTTTTTGTTTATTTTTCTATTTATATTTATATTTTTGCCTTTAATTGCATCTACATTTTTTCTTTGTTTATTTTTTGATTAAATTTTTATTTTTTTTATTTATTTGTTTTTGATTACATCTTTAGTGTTATCTTTTTTGCAAAAATAACATTTTGTAAAACCACACTCATTTTACTTTTTTGATTAAAGGTATTGTCTTAGGACGAGTATTGTGGGGTGTTAATACCTTTTCTACATGTAACCGACTCCCGAATCCATATCTTGTTCGCAAACATTTATTTTTATAGTTTTTCTGTAGTTTTCCATAATAAACTATGGTGACAACTCTATTCTCAATTTAAATAAATTTTTTAAAATAAAATAATTTTTTATCGTCGTGTCTCACCGCGATCCCTGTCACAACAAGGTTAAATTGATTTTCAAATATTTTAAGAAAAAATTTCTTGTTCTTGATGTTCTTTTTAAAAATCTTTTAAGAGTGAAAAACTGAATGCAATTATATTGGAAGCAAGATTCATAAAATATTGGATTGCAACACAATTAAAAGAATATAAGCAATAAATATTGCTCAAAACATTTTGTACTAGTTCAAATCAACAAGATTCTGCATCCAGTCTCAACAATTCAACCTTAGAATTGTTGGTTCCACTAACTTCAAAAGTTATTACAATACAATTAACTCTTGAACACTTTCAAGAGGATATCAAGCAACAAATCTTGACACTAAGAGAATATTACGCCTATCAACTGTTTTCAATACAAGCGGATGTATGCCTTATCAACTTTTGATCACCAAGAACCAAACACTAAAACAATTTGTTACGGGTGGCATCAATTGTCCTGTGACGGAAGAGAGTTAAGTCACAATCGAATCATGATGCTTGAGTTGCTACACTCTTAAGTGGAAAGAGTTGTTTTTGGACTATTGAGTATAGCTTTTGTCTTAGTAGGTAACTGCTCAATCAAGCACAATCCAATTACAACAACAAAGAAAAAAGAGAAAAATGATGCCAATGTTCACAGTAGAAACACACAAGATTTAACAATGGATATCCTTGATTTGAAAACCATGAGAGCACAAATGAATGTGAGAAAATGCTTAGAAAACTCAATTAAGATTACTTTTGATTGAATATATTATCTAAAAGGGATGAATTGAACTTTGAAAGATTTTAACCAATTTCAACCTTTGAAAATAGTTTTCGCAATCTGAAAAACTTTAATGAATCTTGGTATTAAAGATATAGAGTACTGTAGAGAAATAAATTGATTCAAGGCACGAATGAATCAATTTGTTATACTGACAGATATAAGCACACAGCAAATTCTCAATCACACTGAATTGTAAATTCACAGCAGCACATTAATCAGATCAAGTTCACAATGTTTTAATTTCAATATACACTTAACACAGAAACACACAAAATCAAACTTGAATGAGAACAGAGAAGAACAGTATTACAAAATACTAATTTAACACTTCTAACACATCACTACACTGATCTGATAAAGTTTCCTACAACCAGTAATTGATGCAAATCAATGTCAACACACGATCAAACACACAAAAGTATCAAGAATCACACTACAACAATAAACTCTTAAGTATGCAGCAACTCAGATTCTTAACGTTGCAAAACAATTCTCAAATCAGATTTGTTCAGAATTAAAACTGATGTGACATTACAGATTATTCAGTTTTCCAGCAATGCAGTCAATTTCCAGTTAATGCTGTGTGTAATTCAATGTTTCAAAAGAAACAATTTGTTAATCAAAATTTCAGAATCAACACACAATTCAAGTTACAATGCACACATCAATATTCAGCAGAGGACTTAAACCAGTTTTATCAAGATTACCGAAAGATTAATTCAATCTTTTAATTCAGTGTGCAGTACAAGAACAGATCAAGATTATAAGAAAAGGGTTCAAGAAGAAGAGACACAATCAATTTTATACTGGTTCACCACACAGGGCTACATCTAGTCTTCTCTACACAACTTGCAGAGAAAGTTCCACTAATTCAATTAATTGTTCACATACAATTAATCAACCAATTTCTACTCCCCGTAGAAATCAGTACCCTGCTAAACTGATCCACTACTCCCCACAGCCTCCAATCAATTTCAGCAGAAACACCAGGCTAACACCTATAGCCCAAACCAATCAATTTCTACTCTCCGTAGAAATCAAAACCCTGCAAATTGATCTACTGCTCCCTGTAGATTCCAATCAATTTCAGCAGAAACCCAGGCTAACACCTAATCAAGACCAAAATCCAATTGCTTGCTTGCTGCCATTGCTTAACTGAACTTGTCTTGTATGGCTTCATCAAATCCATTTAGTATTGTGAGAATACTAACAATCTCCCCCTATTTGATGAAGACATTCCAGTGTGTGAGTGGTTTACAATCTGCAGTTGCATAAAAGAAACTTGTGAAAGCAATAGTCTGTCATAGAACATAAAACCAGCTTCTTTCATTTATAATTGTTGTCAAAGCATGATCATACATGTATTCTCAATTTCAGAACAGACCAACAATACAAAATTACATCATTTTGAAATGGTTAAAACAGAACCTAACTAAGACAGAACTAGTTTAACAACAGAAGCAGCAGGAATAAATCCTGATCAAAATGGTAAACCTACACCTAGGTAAACCTATTCAAAACATCATACCAACAACAGCAGAATATGAACAAAACAAACACAGAACAAATCAGGTCAGGCCACACACACAAACACAATAATTTCTCCCCCTATGGATTCATCAAATGGGAGAAAATGCCTATGATATGCATGATTTACTCAAGTGGCTCATTCCAAGCAGCTATTGTGGCCAACTTATCCAACACAGTTTTGACCTGTTGCTCTAAATTCTCAAACCGAGTTATATTGGTCTCTTGATTGGTCTTTTGCTCAGCAGAAATTTCTTCCAGTTTGTTCAAAATCTCTTGTGCAACCTTTGTAAACTCTGAGTTCTTGTCAGTTTCCTCTGTAGTGTCATCTTCAATATCCATAGGTGTATTGCCAGTAGCTCCATCATTAGCTCCCCCTTCAGCATTGTCTTCTCCAGCTTCTGCATCAGGTGCTTCACTGTCAGCATTATCTGGAGCATCAGCATTATCATCAGAAGATTCTTCTGATTCCTCATCTTCCTCTGTTGGAAACCTCCACTGTCTATTTACTTTTATCAGCCCCATTTTGTTGAAGTTGGTGGTATTCATTTCAAACGCCTGCTTCACCGGTTCAATCAACTCTCCTTCATCAGACACTTTGAAGTACTGAATGAACTTCGATATGAGAACCACATACGGGATCCTGTAGTCCATCAGCCTCTTAGCCTTCTCCAACTGCATTCCTATCACAGATGGCCAGTTCACTTTTATTTGATTCATAATGCAGTTCATCAAAATGAGATCTTCTTCATGTAACACAGCATGATTGTGTCCCCTTGGAGTGAGAATCCAAACGATGATGAATGCCAAAATCCTTGGATAAACAGCAAGGCCGCCAACCTGGAATCCTTTTCCAGCAACCTGTGGATTTCTTAGGCAGCTCCTGTAGAAAGTGATTTTGTTGTATTCTTCAAGGCCTTCAATGGTTCCCTTTCCCAGCTTCAATCCTTCGCACTTGAGACCAGTTACTGTCTCCCAGACTTCAGGAGTGATATCCATGATGACTCCTTTCACCCTTGACTCGAATCTGTCTCCCTTCACCTTTAGGTTGGTGAAGAAGACCTTAGTCAGGTCTGGATAGATGTTCCCTGTAAGCCCGAGAAATTTCTCAAGCCCCTGAAACTCCAGTGACTCAGCAACATCCAACAACTCCTCTGATTTCAGCCAGTCCAGACTCACATACTTGGGAGTGTTGATCACTTTTCGGCTGACTGTGGTAAGGTAAGTGTTGATACTCGCCTCAGTTCCTTTACCTCGAACATTAGCAAACCACCCTTCAAGATGGCCCCGAGTGTCAATGTGCCTACCAACACTAGCGGCTTCTTTGGTTCGCTTCCTCGGATTGCTTGGAGAGGCCATGGAAGAACTTTTGCAGAGAAGTGGGTTTGGAGCTTTGTATTTTTCTGGAGTATGTGAATGCAGAATGCTTATGCAAAAATGCCTAAGTGCAACACAACATTTATAGGCAAATGCAACCACACACAATAGGCACAACCAAACAATACAAGCAAAACTCTTGACCTTCCTACCCAT
>Ga0209489_104152_pt1 | contig 27050 bp, 10 predicted proteins | sample SiratrowhiteBW_FD_187527 | JGI IMG/M metagenome (GOLD analysis project Ga0209489, IMG submission 187527) | Root nodule microbial communities of legume samples collected from California, USA - Siratro white BW (SPAdes) (version 2) | ecosystem: Host-associated > Plants > Roots > Nodule | place... | reverse complement strand
CACCCACGAAAAAAAAAAAAAAAAATACAAACTTCAAGAACCCTTCATGGCTTCCATACAAACCTCCTCTCTACTTTCTTATTCTTCCTTGTCTTCAAGGAAAATAGTAAATGCTGCTATTCACGTTCCGAAACTCCCAAGAGTTGATGTTTCAGTACCAAAGATACGTACTATAAAGAAGGCTGAGGAAGTAAAACCCAGAGACAAAACCCCATTGTCAGAGAAGAATATACAGCTACACGATCATATTGATGAACAACTGAATTCTTCAAACTATGATGCCCTTATCCAACTCTATGCAATCCTGGAAGCTGTGGCTGATAGGGTTGAAATGCACAATAACATTGGCGAGCAACGTGATAACTGGAACACGCTGCTTTTGAACTCCATCAACATGATTACACTCACTGCCACAACCATGGCTGGTGTTGCAGCCACGTGTGGTGCAGGTGTACCACTTTTGGCTTTGAAACTTTCTTCTGGGCTGTTGTTTTCGGCAGCCACTGGGATGCTACTCGTCATGAACAAGATCCAGCCATCTCAACTCACGGAGGAACAACGGAATGCTTCTAGATTGTTCAGGAATCTTCAGAGCGAAATCGAAACCACAATTGCACTTGGGAACCCTACCGAGGAAGATGTAAAGGGTGCAATGAAGAGGGTTTTGGCGCTTGACAAGGCTTTTCCACTTCCCTTGTTGGGAGCTATGCTTGAGAAATTCCCTCGGAAGTTTGAGCCTGCTGTGTGGTGGCCTTCCAAACTTGGCGAGGGAAAAGGAAAAATGTCGCAGAGAATGGGAAAACCTAATGGATGGAGTAGGGAACTGGAAATGGAAATGAGGGAGGTTGTTGAGGTGGTGAAGAGAAAAGACAGTGAGGACTATGAGAGGCTTGGGAACATGGCGTTGAAGATTAACAAGAGCTTGGCCATTGCAGGTCCTTTACTCACAGGAATTGCAGCAGCAGGATCTGCATTTGTAGGCAATGATTCTTGGTTCTCATTGGTGCCTCTCATGGCTGGGTCATTGGCAGCAGTAGTTAACAGTTTTGAGCATGGAGGGCAAGTAGGCATGGTTTTTGAAATGTACAGAGCCTCCGGTGGGTTCTTCAAGATGCTGGAAACGTCTGTCGAATCAACTTTGGAGGAGGAAGATTTGGAGAGAAGAGAAAACGGGGAGCTGTTTGAAATGAAGATGGCTTTGAAGTTGGGAAGAAGTGTTTCACAACTGAGGGAACTTGCTTCTAAATCAGGTTCCTATCGCATGGAAGGAGTGTTTGAAATAGACGAATTTGCCAGCAAACTCTTCTGAGAGCAAACTTTTGTTGAATACTTGTTCTTTCATTCTTTTTGTGCAGTTTACCTGACATAGAAAAGGAGCTTAATTAATTACACTAGTTTATGAGAACCGCAGTGTTTTTGGTCTTCTACGTAGCAAGATTTGTTCTTGAAACATTTGCATTTTAAGTATAAATGTTTGATACAGATATACAATTTTTTATAATATTTTTTTTAGTATAATTGTGACTACAAGTATAAACATTTTTACGTCATTCAATAAAGAAACAAAATCTTGAAATAATTTTTAAAATAATTAGTACAAAATTCCATAAGTGTATCATATATAGTATTGATATAAAAAATAACACGTCACATTTAAATGTAGAATTGAAGAAAAACATTAATATTAAAAACACGTAAAACATTAGAGAAATATTTTACTAACTAGCTTTTTTATAAAATCTATAAATGTAAAGATAAAATAATTACGTACTCTCTAATAAAATAGGAGAATATACATTTTTTTTCTATAAAATAGGAGACACGACATTTATATGCTTTCTGGCTCTCAATACGTTTTAATAATGTGTGTCTATATATATATATATATATATATATATATTCTCTAATAATATTTTTTTAATTTAAATATATTCATGACTATCTGATTTTAAGTTATAGTATCTTAATGGTTTTTTTTTTTTCTGGAAAAGTTTCAATGATATAGAATTTTTTGAAAAAAGTCTTATAAAATATAAGAATAAAAAAATATTTAATTTTTAATTATAATTGAGGAATTAATATTTTAATTTAAAACAAAATTAATTACTAAAATAGAAGTTATTTAACTTTTGATTACCAGAGTGAATTTTATTGAGTTACTGTATTACATTACGAGAATACTTGAATTCTTTAAAGTTAAGATAAAGTATCCATATCTTAAGGAGATAAAACTGAAGATGCTTTGCTATTAATAATTGTTGCCAAATAACAGTTTTGAACTCAAATTGTACTTGCACAAATATTTACATTTACTTCACTTAGAAAAACTATGTATTATTATACCAATTTAGACAGGTTTTGTAGGGCCAATAAAGGACGCTAAGGAAGAGTATATCAAGTAAGTTCTTTTAGTTCAACATCAAATAGAGTAAAATATAGTTCGTTAGTCCTAGCAATAAAGATGATGTTTATGATTCAACATTTTTTTTTCTTAATTTTAAAGCTCTTAGATTTTCAATTTATTCTTATTTAATAATCAATTATTTAATATTAATAACACAACTCGTTTCAAATTATATTTTTTAAGAAATTAAAATACGTGTACCGTATTTAAAAAATTCTAATCAAAGGAGAAAACTATTCTATAAAAGTTTCTTTGTATTTCCATTCAATACTGCTCTCAAACCTTTTTCCCACACAAAGGTATACTGTATCCTTGTCAAAGTCGCACAAACATTGGCATAACTTTTGGGAAATGGGATATTTTTTAGACAGCTTTTATTCTGCCCATCACTATCCCCATTGGTCTAATCTATCCCCAATAACCCCTCAAAAGGTGAAAAAGGGTTAAAGCTTTTTGGAATGCCAAAAGAAATCATATAAAACTAAAAGCAGCAAAACACATTCATGCAATTCACATATTATCGTGTTGAAATCTTAAGATTTAAACAACAAAAGTGACAAAATAATAATACACGAGAAAACAAGTTGATAAATGCAGTATGACAATAACTTATAGTGCTTCTGCTATTTATGCCAGTATTTTTATCAGCATGAGTGCTAAGATTATTATAAAAAAACCCTCGTACCCACTAACAATAAGACTTATGAACCTTAATTAATTATGATATCATCTACCCATGTGACACTTTATATATAATTTAGTATATTTTAAACAAATATATATTGTTAACTTTTATTGTTAACATAATAGAAGAGTCGCAATACATTTTTCCCGGGCTTTCTCCCATTCCGACTAGGTGGAGATATTTCTTTTTATCAACATCAACAAATATATAGATAAAGCGTGTACATGAGAAATTTATACAAATATAAATTGACCACTAACCAAAAAAAAACTAATTTTCACCCATTTTACACATATCATCAGCCCCTCGATCATATCCCATACAAAAATATTTATTGGATCACAATATACCATCTTTTGTGATATGAAAATTAATGTTAAATAAAATTCCAGTAAACACTTATTTTCATTTTTGAAAAACATAGGAGGTGAAAAATAAGTCCTCAATTATTATCTTTTTAACATTTAGGCTTTGAAAGTTTTCTGCGGTTAAGCATATTAGTCCTTATGTTAGGATTAGTTAAAAAATTTGCTAGTCAAATTTAAAGTTGACCGGTAAGTGCAAATGTGTAATTGTTTTAACTTTTTTTTTTTTAGTTTTGCTGAGATTGTTGGATACCATATACTTGTGCACGTATTCTAAAAATCTAAATTTTTTGTTGGTGTTGTCCAATTAAAATCAGTGTATTTTAAAGGTATAAATGAAGAATAACATCAAAAATCTAATAAAAAAATCTAAAGTCGTATTTTCATATTTTTTATTATATTTCTTATTTGAAAATTTCTCTAAAAAAAACTCAACATTCATTGAATTCAACATATTACTATGTGCTGGACAACTACTTTGAAGTCTGTGTTGATTACAGCATCATTCAAAATTTTCTTCCATAAACAATTTTCTCCAAGCTTTCCTTTTTTATTTGGCTGGTTAGAATTCTTTTTGTTAGGACGATAATTCTACATTTATTTTTGGTTTTTATGCGTCATTTTAACTTTTATTTTGACATTTTTGTAATTTTTTCTTTTGATTTCAATTTGGCATTTTTTCGTCAACTGGGAGGGTTTGCGAGCATAAAATATTTAATGTTTTATGTCTATTAATTACAACTGTTTTTTTGGTCAATCATAATAACTTTTAACCTTTCTTAAAATAGACAACTTAACAGAAAGACTAAATTAAAACAGAAAATTAGATGGAATGTATAAAAATAAATATAGCAAAGAGGTTAGAAGACTAAATAAAAAAAATTTGAGAGTAAAAAAATGTTTTTTCTGGTATATATGTAGCCTTTGAATGAATGAGTAGACATCATGAACAATTGCTTGTGATACTAGCTCAGTACATGTTGGCACAGAAAACCAAAACTGAGTAAAAGAGTTGAGATCTGTTTGCATAATCTTTAGATTCAACATATCCAATTTTAAATAATATTTTTACGTTTGAATTTGACCTGAAATGCATTTTGAATTCAGAAGTCACATTCAAGACCAAGATTAATTAATTATTAATCAATTCTATACATCCAATTGATGATATTTTAAATATTTTTTTCTTTCTGACCTAGATTAATTTGATTATTAATCAATTTGATTAGAGCCAATAAAAAGACACTACGGAAACAGTCCAAGGACTTACAATTTCAAAGGATGAAGAAAGAAGTAAGCATTATTTTCTTGTTTTAAGAGCACGAAGTAATAAATAAACTAACGTGTCTACTTATTTTTTTAATAAATGAGATATTTGGATGTTAAAATATACCACACTAGTCGGTTGTTAAAAAATGATACTTACTTAACATAATGATAAAATTAAGTATATTTGTAAAAGATTACAATGTAACCCTTAATTTTTTAATCACCAATTATAAACACGTTTTATATTCTTTTAATCCTAATTAGAAATTTTACCAGAAAAATAAATGAATGTCATGCTCCTGTTTCTTTTCATTAAAGAATGCTATAAATAGTACATCCGGCACTATCTTTCTAAAATTTTTATTTTGATTGGATGAAAATTTATTAAAGATACGTAATTTCAATAGAGCTATTTTTTTTAATTTAATAACACATTTTATTTTATTAGATATAATTAATGAAAATGGTTAATTTTATGCTGACTTGTTAATACGGAAAAAAATCCACGAAAATTGGGTGTCAAAACCATACAGCTGGAAGAATTTGTCCAATTTACTTTTCAAGACGAAATTAAGAATAAATTTGCAGCGATTTGACCTTTGTGATTTTTTTTTTCTTTTTTTCTGGGGAAGGGGATGCCAAAATCACGTAATCTTTATTCTTTATTCAAGCTCGACAATTGGTAAGTTATTTAATAGACCAGGTAAAAAGGAACGAGTATTTGTTAAAATTCTTAGGATGACGACAGATTGCACTCTTGAAATGTGAGATACAAGAAAAATTCAGACACACCCATTATAGTCAAAATATGAAGAAAATATATTTTTTGTTTTTGAATGCACAGTAAAATTTATCCTCACTTTTTTTTTCTCTTAATTTGGGACTTCGTATTTTTCAAACAGCTTTTATAATCACTTATTAGCAATGTTAAATGTATTTTTAGACTAGGTACATGCTCCCCTATAATATCCACATTCGCCAATAATAAAAACTGTTTTGGTTTTTAAAAAAATTATGATGATAAAACTGATAATGTTTTTGAAAGACTGAAAATTAAATTTACGTATGAAAAATATTTGCGGAACACGATATTTTGAATTACTAAAGATGATAAAATGTTTTTTAAATAAAGGAATGCCACATTCCCATCCTCGCTGTATCTTTTAAACTGGAAGTTGTCCTTTTAAGCCAAATATAACTCATATCTGTGTTATAATTTATACATGTGAGCAAATTACATTGATTTCCTTACTCAAAATTTTAACTCAATTGCATCCTATAAAACTCTATAAATTATATTTAAATAATTTTATATCATAAATTCCTAAATAGTTCACTGTTAAATTAAAAAATAATAATTTAACTAACACAAACGTTTATAGACTAAAATTATGTATAAAAAAATAATTAAATTTAGTATAAGATCTTATACTATTTTAGGTATGTTTGTTTATGTTGTTTATGGTAGGTAATGTTAGGTATTCAAGTGTGAGTCTAAGTTCCACATTGAGTAAAAATGAGAAATTTGAGCAACGTATAAGAAAGAAGACTCACAAACCTAATGCATGCCTTAAGGTTTTAGGTTGAAGGTAGTGTCATTCCCGTATGATGGCTCATTTCTCATTCTTGTTTGTCTCCATAATGTTTCCCCTTTGTAATACCTACCAAGTAAGATATAAGATTTTTCAATATCTCATTTAATCTTTTTCTTTAGTAATAGATTTCATTCTAAAATCTTAAATAGTTTTTTAATAAAGTATTAAATTTGATACAAATAGAAGAGGTCCATCATTTGTACCATCTATTCATAAAAAAAAAATCCTGTGACTTTTACAAGAAGGTATGAGTTTAATTTATATACGGAGCATAAATCATTTTAGACTTTTAAGATATGAAAGCTATGATTGAAAATATGACATAGTTAAAGATTAAAAAAATAGTGAATATAAATACTAGATTTAGTTCTGCTTTGATAATGAAATTAAAATAAAAGGATTTCACTAGTTATTACTCAACATAATAATGTAGTTGAATGTATGAATCAAACATTAATATCAACTAGGCCTACCATAATAATTTTGAGCAAAAGCTATCAATAGAGCAATTTAATTGATCAATCATGTAAGAATTATTAAGAGAGAAAAAAATATATAAAACTTGCGTTGCACCTATTAAAGTTTTTGGCTTATATGCATATAGAAAAAACTTGATTCGAAATCAAAGAAATATACATTCATTTTTTATGGTGAGGATTAATTTAATTATCTTCTTTGATAATAAAAACAAAATGACGATTCAATCTAGAAATTTCATTTGCTAAACTTATATGTTTAGAAAGGTGTTGCTTAAGAAAAAATTTCTTTTGCTATCCAACCATTAGATCAACTAATCTCCTTAATCTAGTTTGAAGAAGAGTATCAAAATATTAAAGAAAAATAAAATAAAATATTATATCAAATAATACTATTGAACAAATATTAAAAAATTAAAGAAAAATAAAAAAATGTTTATTATTATATTATTAATATAAGACGATAAATATATTTACAAATTAAAATATAAATATTAATATCTAATAATATTTATTTCCTTTTCTCCATTGTAAAAGCTATAATCCTCTATCTATATAATAAGCCTGTAAGCTATATATTTACACAACACAAAAGCAGTGTAAAGGAAATTTTATTCTGCAGTTTTGCGATTATTAATTTCAATGTAATTGTTATCAATGAAGATATACCGAACAAGGTTAGCATGATGTTAAGACCTGGTAATTGGCTACAATATTTGAATAGGAAGTGGTCAACCTGACATAAGCAAATATGTGTTGTGGACCCAATCAGCTCCCTATCTAGCACCTTCTCTTCTCTTCCACCTTATTATATATACCTCAATACCACCTACCTAACCTTCACAATTTCTTCCTTCAACATTTCACAAACTAAACACAAAATCTTGCAATCTCAAATATACAACATGTCTTCCTTACGGCTTTCCATACCTAACCCTTTACATTCTTCTTCATGCTCTTCTTCTTTGAAGAGAATCAACTGTTCTATCAATGTCCCTAAACTACCTGGAGTCTCTTTTCCGAAAGTTCTAGCATCATCTAGGAGAAACATGGTTGAGGAATTTGGAAAATTCACGGTCACAGACAATTACAAATCCTCTTTTGCGGAAAAGAATGACACCAACAAAGTACTGCACGGTGATCTGTATAACACTACAAATTCTGAGGCCATTATTCAACTCTACGCAATCTTGGAGGCTGTGGCTGACAGAATTGAAATGCATACCAACGTTGGAGAACAACGCAACAATTGGAACACCCTCTTGTTAAACTCCATCAACATGCTAACGCTCACGGCCTCAACCATGGCTGGTGTTGCAGGCACGAGTAGTTGTGATGGTGCACCACTTTGGGCTCTTAAACTATCATCTGCTCTTTTGTTTTCTGCAGCCACCGGGATGCTACTTGCTACCAACAAAATTCAACCCTCACAACTTGCCGAGGAACAAAGAAATGCTGCAAGACTTTTTAAGCAGCTTCAGGCACAGATCCAAACCACAATTGCTGTTGGAAACCCCAGGGAAAGTGACGTGAGGGGTGCTGTGGAGAGGGTTTTGGCGTTGGACAAAGCTTATCCAATGCCCTTGTTAGGAGGAGCAATGCTTGAAAAGTTTCCTGAAAAGTTTAAACCTGCTAGATGGTGGCCACAAAGCGGATTGAACAACGAGAAAGCACAGATGAAGGTTAAGAACAATAATGGATGGAATGTGGAGTTGGAAGAGGAAATGAGGGAGGTTATTGAAGTGGTGAGGAGAAAAGACATGGAAGACTATGAGAGGTTGGGGAACATTGCACTGAAGATAAACAAGGGTTTAGCTATTTCAGCACCTTTGCTCACTGGAATTGCTGCATTAGGGTCTGTGTTATCAGGAGATGGATTCGTTCCTGTGCTGGCAGGGGCCTTGGCTACAGTGGTGAATTCTTTTGAGCATGGAGGGCAAGTTGGAATGGTGTTTGAAATGTACAGAAACTGTGGTGGATTTTTCCAGCTGTTGGAAGAGACAATTGAAGCCACACTTGAAGAGAAAGACTTGGAGAAAAGAGAAAATGGGGAGCTGTTTGAATTGAAGATGGCCTTGCAATTGGGAAGAAGCGTATCACAGCTGAGAGAACTTGCTTCAAAATCTGCTGCATGTCGTATGGAAGAGAGGGAGATAGATGAATTCGCCAGCAAACTCTTCTAAGATGAAACATTTTTTAATTTTTTTGTTTAATTATTTACATATCTTCATTTTTGAAATGTATATAGTGGATGTATATTGTGTAGTCATCTAATTAACATGCAAAAGTGAGAGGTTATAGTTGGATGAAAGTGTAATTTTTTGGGATAAGATTTGAGGTGTGGATACATATCTACATGGAATGATGCTTAGTTCACATTACTTTTAATTTTGCGTTCTCCTTTACATTCCTCGTAGGATATTAGATCACAAACCAGAAAAAATAAGGGAATTTATTATTTGAACGATTAATTAAGACTCGTTTACTAGGCCAGGCGTGCCAATGACAGCATAGATGGCCAACAATATTTTATTTCAATATATAGTAAATCATTGACTATTCAAGTTTTGAATAAATATCAACAGAAACCTACCCTTGCCAACAGAACCAACTTATTGAATTTGGAAAATGTCTTGTTGACAATTTCTTATATCAATTTATTATAAACGTTTTGTTGTCTCGTTTTATTGTCTCATCCTTCGATATTGGAATATATATGTATATATATTTGATTTGAGTAATTTTGATGACTTCCATATACAATACCTTGCTCGTCTGGTTTAAAAACAGATAAGTACGTAGTTTTTTAGTCTCCACACCATCCTTCAATATGATATAGTGTATCTGATCTAATAAATATGTGTTACCTGCATATCCTTTTCTTCATTCCCAATAAAACAAGTAATTAGATTCTCAAAAAGCTTGCGATTTTTCCAAAATAATTAATTAAAACCTTCGTTAAGAAATTCTGATCGGACGTTGAACATTGCTTTTATTCAGATACACTGGTGGTAGGTGAACTTGTGAGTCTCGTGTTTGCATCTTATATATATGTTGTTTATTTATTTTTGCAGTATCCTTCATTTGCATAGATTTCGTTTTAATTTTAATCAACTATTAAGTTGACTATAAAGAGAATAAATAAATAAAACGTTTAAAAGTAAAATACGACGTCACTATACCGTCATTGATTTTAATATGTGAAAGCATACGTACAAGATAACTTATTTGCCATGGGCCGTTTAACTTTTAAAATAGTATTATTCCTATGATACTTTTTCATAAAAAATAAAATAAAATTACAGACTCACTTTTTCCTCCATGTGTCTCCACATTGTTATCTAAGTTTTCCCTTCTCTCGTGTGTAAAAATTTGTCAAACTTTGTTGTCGAATTTAGAGAGGCTACCGAACTCAAACTTTGATGTAGTTGACACTTTTATCGTCAGGTGTGACATAAAATAAACTAACCTTGGATAACAAACAAGTTGTTTTATAATATATGATCTTGCGAACCACGAAGTTCAACTCTCGATTTTGCAAAACAACTACGTCGTAAAGGAGACCGAGGCAATCCGAGTAGGAGACGCTTTAGTTTGAACAAAATGGAACCAAAATCATAGATCAAAAAAGTCAAAGCCCATATCATCCAGTCAACAGTTTCCACGTCTGACCCCTTCTTTTCATCCTCCTGTTCACACATAAACTCCTATATATATTACAACCCTTCGCCACCAACAACATCAAATCAAATCCACAACATTAGATCTAAAAGCACTATCATGGCTTCATTAAAACTTTCATCTTTGCTTTCTAACTCCTTTTGCTCAACATCACCATCAAGAATAAAATCCTCTATCCACCTCCCAGAAAAACTTTCTATACCTCTTTCTGTGCCACCAAACCCAAAACCAAGTAGAAAACTCTTTGAAGAGCTAAACGGTTTCTCCCACACAATCCCAATACTCAAAGACAATTCCGGCAACAACTCCACCACCACCTCCACAACCTCAAAAGCCACCATGATTCAGCTCTACGCAATTCTCGAAGCCGTCGCCGACAGAGTGGAGATGCATCGCAACATAGGTGACCAACGTGACAACTGGAACACCCTTCTCTTGAACTCCGTCAACATGCTCACACTCACCGCCTCCGCCATGGTCGGCCTTGCCGCCTCCATCGGCGGCGGCGGGGCGCCGCTGTTGGCTCTCAAAATGTCCTCCACGCTCTTGTTCTCCGCCTCCACGGGGATGTTGATGGTCATGAACAAAATACAGCCCTCACAGCTTGCCGAGGAGCAAAGAAATGCTACGAGGTTGTTCAAGCAGCTCCAGTCCCACATCGAAACAACGATAGCCATTGGAAACCCTACCGAGGAAGACGTGAAGGAGGCGATGGCGAGAGTTTTGGCCCTAGACAAAGCGTACCCACTTCCTTTGTTAGGAGCCATGCTTGAAAAATTCCCTAAGAAGTTTGAGCCAGCAGTGTGGTGGCCTTCAACAACGAAAAGAATGAACAGCTCAAAATACCACGAAGCAAAACAACAAGGGAAGAACAACGGGTGGAATAAGGGGTTGGAAATGGAGCTTAGGAATGTTTTGGAAGTGGTGAAAGAGAAGGACATGAAGGACTATGAGAGGTTAGGAAACTTGGTGTTGAAGATCAACAAGAGTTTGGCCATTGCAGGGCCTTTACTCACTGGCATTGCCGCTGTGGGATCAGCATGTGTGACGGAAGGTTCATCATGGGCAGCTATGGTGGCAGTTATAGGAGGGGCATTAGCAACAACTGTTAATGCTTTCGAGCATGGAGGTCAAGTGGGGATGGTGTCTGAAATGTATAGAAACTGCGGTGGATTTTTCAAACAGTTAGAGAACTCGATCGACGACACGATGGAGGAAGATGAGGATCAAAGGGAGAACGGGGAGCTGTTTGAAATGAAGTTGGCTTTGAAACTGGGAAGGAGTTTGTCACAGCTCAGAGATCTTGCAAGAAAATCTGCTTATTCTCGGGTAGAGGGAACAACAACCGATGAATTCGCTAGCAAACTCTTCTAACTTTTTTTCTTGTAATATAGTTAGCTAACAATTACTCCATTCTTTTATTCAAATATTATAATATAGTGATTAGGAAAATACATTTTGAATTTGTAAAGAAAAAGAGAAAATAAAGGTTAACATAATAATTATCAGATATTAAAATTTATTGAGTATGAACATGATTCTCAATTTTTTTATTGTAGTTTAATTCTTTTTATCATGTAATATAATTCTGGCTGCTTTTGCGGACACGCGTACAGAGGAATTATTAGTATGCTCTGACTCACCATAATAAAGAGAGAGAAAATGTGTTGCAATTTTCTCGTCAAGTTATTACACCTCCCTTGTCATCTTGTACCTAATCAGCTACCACCGTGTGTAGACTTTTCAGTTTACTAGGGGAGACCATCATAAATGCAGAATTAGAACTTAAAATTTCTTAGTATTTTAAAGAAAGAATGTGACACTTGAAAATACACTAGTAATAGTCAAAGTGGTGTATGAAAAATGTGTAGTTTTAAGCATATTTGAGTCATAATATAATACATTCATCAGTACTTTTTTAGTTTGTTAATCTAAATTTCTAGATCGGGAAAAGTATTAAATCTTGTTTGGGTAAATTGTTCTCAACAATATTAATAAGAAAAAAGTATAAATTTTCATTAATTAAGATTAATTTATATATTTTATTAATCATAATATTATTATGGATTATTTATCGAATTTGAGTATATAAATTAATTTGTGTAAAATATTATATTTTTTTTCAAAAAAATTGTTGCAGTTTATACAAGGTTTTAAGTAAAGTTCTATAATGACGTAATTTTAAAATTTCATAATCAATTTAATTTTAATATAGTTTATCTAAAAAAAATATTAATAAGTAAGGTTTTCTGTAAATTTTAATATTGATTACCGTAAAAAAACACCATAATTAAAGCAAGTAAAAATATGTTCATCAAGAATGGTAATTGCATATTTTTTACAAAAAAATACAACCATTAAAAATTTTAATAAAGAAACCTTTTTGATTTTTTTTTTCTCTCATACAGAGAAACAATATAAAAGAAAAGAACTGATTTTGATGTTTTTTATTATGTGATTATAAAAAGAAAAAGAAAAAACAAGTATGTTTCTTTCATGGGAGAATTCTCCTCTCGCTTGTAGAGGAAGGAAATTGGAATGGAAAGTCAGATTTCTCAAATAACGGGAATGACTCCAATTTCCCGTGAAATAGTTTAATTGACATGCCTAGGATCATTTTTGTACATAGGAACCTTGGCTCCATGCATCTGAGGATGAACATCCAACATTTTGACCTGAATGAATTTGAACTACCAAATTAGAAGATTAGTGGGAAGGACACAGATAACTTCCATAAACGGAGAATTCTACAGAAGAGCAAGAGTAGTTTCTTTAATGTTCTTTAAAAAACAAGAGTGCTGCTAAATCGATTTCTTTTAGGAATACGAGATTGAACTTATCACATTAGATAGCAACCCTGTTAAATTTTGCATTTAACTAAATTTTACCCCCTACATACTGAGAAACAGAACAACTAGGCTATTAAAAAGTAGTAAAAACTTCAGAGAGAAGAAAACTTGTTCCCTAGTATCTATCTCTCAATCATTATCTTCTAAATACGGCAAAGCTAGACGATCGATCTTTTCAAGGAAATTACCAAAAAATAAAAACACAGCACATTACACGCATTAAAAACAGCAGTGCAGACAGAAGATTTTAAGATTAGGTTTTTTTAAGGAAAACTATAAAACCTAATCTTAAAAAGCCATTAGAAAAATAAAATAAAAACAGCATAATTTCAAAACACTGCAGCATATAGAAAAATGATACATTAAATACAAAAGCATAAGAAATTTGGAAAAGTAATACAGAAAGAAAAAAATGAAAGGATAGCACATATATACTCACAAACTCCAGTTCATTGGACCAGGCGTAAATCACACATAATGATCTATTTGATGATCAGAGGTGCAATTTCCCACTCTGGAACCTGCTTCACCTCCTTGGAATGAAAACCGAGGAATCCAAAATATAGTAATGTAGTTAGTACAGCATAATCATTGATAGCCTAAGTAAAGACAGACTTGTAACTAAGGCTTGTGATTTGTATTCTGAAATACTTGCCAACAGAATTTCTCAAAATGTTGTCACCTACAGTACTATAATCCATGACATTTTCATCGTGAGTCAAGAGAAAGAAGTAATAGGTTCCCTATATGAAATGCTATTACAAAATATACATCAAACAATATATTCATCCAAAATATGCATATACCCTTTGGACACCCCCTTTTCAATATATATCTTGTATTGTTCATGTTTACCAAAGCAATTTCATCCACCGAAACAATTGTTATGGTCATGGATTAAAGTATTGTCCATGACACAGGAGAAATTTTATTGACAAAAATCTCAGAATACAAATCACATGTGTTAACTACGAATTTATCTTTACATAAGCTACCAATGGCTTTACATAACCACAAGTGTTGTTATGGCTACTGTGTGGCTGATACCTGACTTCGAGAAAACAAGCATTCGCCATTTGGGTTTGTCTATGTGTTGTTGTTAAAGATTGGTGATGAGGAGAAGTGGTGTTCTATTGGTGGTATTGGAGAAGGGTTTTATAGACGAGAAATAAGTCTTCAAATTCTATAAAAATATTCTATTTGTTACTAATATAGAAAGTTACATAAATACTATTAAATAGTTTTAATACCCATTCAATCGCATTAAATCTCCGTTAAACTTTCACGTATTCAACAGATTTGTAATTCATTCATTGTTTTCCCCAAAGTTAGCACGTGGTTACTGACTTACTGTTACTGACTTACTGTTACAATTGACTGCTCCACGTGCTGATAACTTTCACCCCCTTTGGTGATTTTTCTTTTACATTTTTTTTTCAAAAAATAGATTACTTCTCTCCGTTGATTTTCTGTTTCTTCTTTTACTCAAGCCAGATATATAATCTGATGTGTGATTTTTCCATGAAGTTTTAACATTTTTTTATCAGTATGACACCTTAACATAAACCAACATATTATATTATCTTAGAAAAACCCGTGACTATATCAGTTTATGATCTAGGAAACCAAGAGAAATTCCTAACAAGAAAAAGAAACAATATTATCTTAGAAAAAGGAAATATGTGTAGTTTAATTTTTTAATTCGTGAGATGAGATATCATCTGTGTGGATTTTTCCATGAAAATTTAACATAAATAATATATTATTATGTTAGTATGTTATGGTCAAAACTTTTAGCAGAATTAATATGGATAATAACAACTGCAATTTCACTATGATACTCAAAGGAGCAGTAAAATAGTGAAAAGTAGGTACAAAATGAATTTGTAAGGATCACAATCCATTTCATAGAATACTAAAGGCAGTGTAAAAAATAACAAGCAATTTAGCCTTAGAGAAAGTGGTTACAGTCATCCTCAATAATTGGATCATGTTCCCTTTTATGGCACATACTCCAAATATTTCTTGTGAGACCTTCTTTCTGTATTTCCCTGGTTCACCTCCTCATTGTTAGGATCAAATGCTACCGGTCCAAGATTGTTTGCCATATATTCTCTCCTTTTAGCAAATTCTGTTGCCTTAGAACATTTCTCCCATGTGTCATTATTACTTATAAAACGGTAAAAGGAAAAATATGTTATTTAATTTTCCAACTCATGAAATATATTATTAAATATATGTGGATCTTACAGTAGAATGATTCACTTTCTCCCAAGTAATTTTTGTATTCTCGTGGCTTTCTAAATTTGATTTAACATAACACCTATTTTTGGGAGCTTAGTGATGCATAGTGACAACTAAAGTATATATAACTAGCCGACCAGTTTTAAATAGTAAGGTTCATCTGTTAGAACAGGAGCATCAAGTTTGTACAGTAGTCTGCATAGGTTGTAATATAACCTAGTTTGTTGCAAGCTTGAAATATTTTCCTATAGTGATCAATCCAAATTCTTAGTCTGGATATTGTGAATGCTGACATTAGTACCTGATTGGCCAGTACTTACTATAGAAAGCGTTATGGTTTTGTGGATGATATACAGCTGATATCACCTCAAAATAATAAAATGACATAAAAGAAATGAAATAGCTAACACAAGTCATGCAGTGAATACATGTGCACTTCGAATTCCGTAGATGTCATATTGACTTCAGTGTGGAAGTTCGTTGGAACAATGTCAGAAAATTTCAAGAAAACACTCAATTATCATACACATTGGAACGAGATTGAGTTATTAACGCAAGGCATTCTCCTTGTATTTGATGTTGTAGGACAATGGCATAGAAATTCACTACAACTTCCAGATTATAAGATAACCAGTTGAGTATTGGGAAGGTTCAAGGTGAAACCTCATAAGTAAATCAGGACGACTTATAGTATTTTGTTGGTACAAATGGCATCTTTGTAACAACTCCTTCATTAGACTTTCCTCGAATAATAATCTGTGCTTTGGTGCCTGCCTTGTGAAATCCTGATTTAACATATCCCATGGCAATGTTCTTCTTGAGGCAAGGGCTGAATCCGCCACTGGTGATCTCCCCAATGGTGTTCCCCCCTTCATCTTGAATCTCACTGTGGCTTCTAGGAGGAGGACCAGAAGAAAAGAAACCAACACGCCTGATCTTAGGACCTTCTTCAAGCTGTTTTAGTATAACATCAGCTCCTAGAAAACCCCCTTCTGCTCTCCTTCTCTTCCCTATGGCCCATGTCAGTCCTGCCTCAATAGGTGTAATGTGCTGTTCCAAGTCATTGCCATATAAACACAATCCAGCTTCAAGACGAAGACTATCTCGAGCACCTAATCCTGTCAGCCTTATCTTCCCTTCAGATTTTTCCAGAATTGCCTTGGCAAGATCCACTGCACTCTCAGAGGGAAGTGATATTTCAAATCCATCTTCCCCAGTATACCTGAAATTCTCAATAAAGAGTGTGTTATTATGCACAGTACTACCATTGGGATCAAGCCTTGTGCCATTAGATAACAACAGAAAAAGACTAACTGAAATTATCAAATTACACCCATTATATCATCAGTCACTAAATAACTGTATAAGGAAAGTTTTTTAACATTGATGAAGCGAAAGTGATACATACAAGAGAGAATTTCAGGTAGCATTACTACATCTCAGATGGGCTTTACAAGAAGAATTGCAAATGTTACTGAAAGAAAACCACATGAAAGCATACCCTGTCCTTGTGAGATAGCATTGCACACCATTGATGTCCAACACACGGAATTGCCCAAAGTACATCTTGCTTAAATCCTCTTTCGTCAGGTGTTCAAGAACTGAAGCAGCAAGGGGACCCTGCTACAAAGGAAATATTGGTTATTTGTTAATTTTAAAGTGAAGAACAGTTCATTAATTTAAAACTCCCTCGATTTAGTAGTCAATTTAAAAGAGAGCACACATTACCGTTTCAAGTTGAAATTTCACACGATCTTGTAATAGGAAAATTTTATGTGCCTTTCTCTTCATAAGTATTAAATAGGTGGGGCTTATAGCATATAAATATTAAGAGAGAGATGGACACCATTTTTTACACGACAAGGTAAGGGAAAGAGATAACGGAGCAGTATGGTGCAATGAGAAAACATCCAACTATGTACAGGGCAGGTGAGATGATAGTAGACTGAAGTAGTACTCTAAAAACTAACACCAAAATGGAGGTTGTTAACTCAATAGCAGCAAGCTCAAAGTGTGTGTCATGATGTAAATGTACAAGAGTGTGATAAGTGACCTGCAGCGCAAGAAGCGATCTTTCATCATGGATGTGCCATGACACATCACCACCTTTTGCTTTGAATGCCTTCATATGCTCCTCAATATGAGCCAGATCTTTATCCCTACACCCAGCATTCACAACCAAGTATATGTGGTCATCTTTCACCTTGGTAATCACTGAATCATCAATTGCCCCTCCTTTTTCATTTGTGAAGACAGTCAATGAACCAGCTCCAGGGGCAAGCCCAGCAACATCAGCAATAACAAGCTTTTCAAGGAATTGGACAGAGTCCTTTCCCTTGAGGCTTAGCCCGCACATATGAGAAACATCAAAAAGGCTACCATTCTCCCTACAGTTCAGGGTGGAGTCCATGATTGAGTCCTTATATTGAATTGGCATGCTCCATCCAGCAAATGGCACCATCTTCCCTCCATTAGCCACATGGAAATCATAGAGAACTGTCTTTTTCAGCTCCGCTTCATTGGCAAAATACCGACAAGCAACAGTCTTATCACCGTGGGCAAGACGGCGAGTGATTGATTGCCCAAGTTGCCACAAGCCCCCCCTCATTTTTCGTTATCTGAGGAATAAAAAAATTTCAATATCAAAATTATTTATCTACACACAGCATAACTTCTAGTAAATGCTACTTAATTAATTGGGGGGTCAAAGAAATTCATGTCATCTATTCATGTTACTCGCTAATCCCTCTTTCCAAAAGGGGCAAAATTTCCAGGTTAAAAATTAAACAAAACAAGTTGCTTGATGCCATTAAATCGAGATGTTGTCACAGTTATAGAAATTATCAAAACTTAGCAGAAACCAACAAAAGAGGCTAATGGCCACTGGCCAGATTCATAAGTGGTCTTACGAGAACAATAATTCCATTTCTTCACTTACACCAGAAATGGGCAAAGTTCATTTTCTCAGTCAATGAAATAAATTCCGTAAGATAATCGTAAGTAAAATTCCAAACATAAAGCGTCGTAGAAGACCTCTAGCAAACGCATTGTAGAAAGATATCAATGTGACGCCGCAAATAGACACAAAACATTTGATGATTACAAGAACAAACGAATTAAAAGATATTCTTATCACCAACAGCATTACATAACATAATACCCAACGCGGCCAGAAACTCGATGAGTTCAAATCTCTATTTAATGTCTAGATCCAAATTTCAATTCCAGATTCATCAGAATCATCACAAACTCAAGCAATCCAAAAAAAAATACAGATCACGGTATGCTACGTGAAGCAAAGACAAGTACATATGGGAACATGCAAGGATGGAAGAGAAAAAAGAAAGGTAAAGGCACTTACATGGTTTTCTTTGGTGTGTGAATCTCTTCAGAATGGTGGAAATCTGGGTGCACGAAAAGGCATCAGGAGTGTAAAACAGGAGGATCTGAAAAACAACATTTTTCTATATATATGTGATGGAATATACAAGGCTTGCTGATCTGCTGCAATTGGACGCGTTCGAATAAAGCAAAACAAAAAAATTAAAAATAAAAAATAAAATAGAATGGGGTTGGTGGGTGAGTGAGAGTGAGTGAATATGTTGAGCCCTAAGAATTGAGATACCCCATTATTAGTCAGTGGTAAGTACATAACCAGACACGAGTTTACCTTGTCTTGTTCTTTTCTTTTTTATACAGGTAATGTTCAAGTGTTGCGCAATCATAGTATACTTCTATGCACCTCAAGCATCCTATGGCCCCAGGATGCGAATTACCACGTGGTACTGTTTGTGCCTATGATCTTGTCCTAGGTTTACTGTACAGTGGGACCTACTTAACGTGGAAAATCTAAATACCCTGAAAGTTTGGATTATAGAATATAGATTCGTTCCAAAAAAGAAAAAGATTATGCATTCATACGTGAAATCTTAAAAGTAGGATCTAAGAATGAGTGTTAGCATCAATTTATAAGCAAATATCTTTTTATGAAAAATTGTTACTAAAATACCTTAAGAATTATGATGAAAATATATAAATATTTTCTATTTTTTATTTTTAATAAGTAAAATATAACCTTCTTTTATTTCTAATGATATCTACTTTAACTAATATAAAAGTAATTTTAGGAATTTGTAAAACAATTTTAGAGCATTATCTAATAAAAAATTATCATGCATGTGATTTTTAAAATAATTATTGCAAAAGATTATGTTTGAACTATTTTTCTATTAAAAAAATAAAAAAAATTAACATGTATAAGTTAATTTGTAAAAATTCTTTGACATAATTTATCTAAATATTTTTTTTCTAAATTATGCATAACTAGATTATGAAGAAGTTTATTTAATTTTTTTTCTTCTATAAAAATATTTATCAAAAAGTTCTTCTGATAACAAGTTACACAAACTCATCTCACATAACTTTTGCAATTGAATATAGCAATGTAAAAAAATGACTATTTTTTCTCTTATTTTCTATGTATAATTATTTATGTTACTTTTATAATATTATAAATTTGACATAGAATTATTTGAAATATAATCATCGATCATTATTGTCAATTTGATTCTTATAACAATGATCAATATAGTAACTCTAATATTAATATATATATATATATATATATATAAATATTTTTGGTTTTCTTTATTTATTTTTTATTTTTTATTTTTTTATCTATGTGCCTATTTTTTGGGTTTAGTAGGTGTAACACCCAAAAAAAATAAATTAATTATCAACATCTAATCTATCCAAAACAGTAGTTAAAACATAATGTATAATAAAGATATTTATATCGACCATTCACTAATATTGTATTTCAAAAGATTTCCTTCTTCATAGGAAATTAAAACATAACTAATTACATTTACACATATATACATATAAACAAAATAAGATTTTTGTTTTTCAAAAAGCTTTTAAGGCTGCAACTGGCTCATTCAAGACTATCTTCCACAGTACCATCTGCAATATTACCTGCTCCCGTGTATAACACGATCATCGCAGTAGAAACAAACACACACCACAAACAAGAAAAGGTAAGCTAGTAATTCAAAATATCTCAATTAATCTCAAATAATCACAAGTATACATCATTTAACACATAACAATCAATTAATAACATCTATCATTCAACTCAAGACATCATATAATATAGACAGACTCGATCTACTTCCGGAAGACTCGTGCATTGAATAGACCCCGAGATCTGCACCTGTCATACTACCCCAATTTGTGTGTCTCATCTCATCACCATTAATCTTATATGACAGGGTTAATCCATATGACTGTCCTAACCAACCCTTTTTCATGTTGCAGTTTCAGTCATATGAACCTCCTTCGACTCTTACCACCTAGTAATATTCATCTATTTGATTCCTATTACTAGTAGAGTCAGGATATCAATCGTTAAACTAGATCCTTAGACAATGCACATCCTATTTCTCAGCACAGATGTTTTCTTTCCTGAAAACACTATGCCTACGCATCACATACAATTCATATCATACATCATCAATTTTCATTCATCTATTCATTCACTTTCCATTTCAATCTCAACAATCTCAATAAAACTTCACCACTTTATATAATTATACAATATCAGATACGATTCCTCAGTTAATCATGCACAAAAAAACATATATCAAAGTCTTATCACAAGTCATATTCAATCTAGTAAACAACAATCAAAAGTTCTCACATATTACTTTCGAACATCATTACTCAAATCAGGTCAAATCACATCAAATCAAGATAAATAATCAAATATATTCAGTGCTCAAGGACCAGTCAGACCTGCAAGAAAGACTTGAGCACTGACAATCACATATTCAAGTACTTTATCCTAAAGTTATATTTGAAAGTAACTAATTAGTATAAAACAAGTTACTAACTTCCCTTACCTAATGAAGATCTCTACGACAATTCCTCCACCCGATAAAGATGTTAATCTCAAAATCTAGGGATCTAGAAAAAGTTATCAGAATAAAACCAAATTTTAGTATAATCTTAATTAAGTTGAGAGAAGTACTTTTCTCAATTGTCCCTACTAAGATTGATGACAATAATCTAAGGAAAAATAGAGAATAAAGGATTTTTAGAGCAAATATGAACTTACTCTGTTTCAGATTATGATCGGTTAGAAATGATCCCTAACTCCCCAGCTACCGCAAGGTATGATCAGAATCTAAAATAGATGAGATATGAGGAGGAAAATTAAAAAAAATGGAGAGCTTGAGAGAACGAGAAAGAAAAGAAAAGGATCTGGAGATACGTACACACAACTTTTACTTTTATAAGATTTCTGTGTCTTAAGTAGACATACATAATATATATATATTTACATTATTAGTCAATCTAAAATCCTCTTCAATATATAACCTTTTTAAGTATTTGGTATAAGCAAAAATGATACCGACCACCATTTTAAAAAATAATTACAATTTTAGTTTTTTAAGAAAAAAATTAATTGATGTTGACAACTTTTAATAAAAAATAAGTTTATTCTTATTTTATCCCAAATAAATTACATCCGGGTTTGTATTAACAATAAATAAAAGTGAAACATCTATACACATTTAGTGTCAATCTTAATCTACATTGATGAAAAATTTTAAACAGTATAACACAATATTTTTTCAATTAAGAGATTATAATTATTAAGTAGTTTTAAGTATTAATATATCAGTACTATAAAAGAAATGCAAAAGAACAAAATATAACAATTTATAGAAATTGAGATAACGGAACTCAAGAACTACAACCACACCTTCATGGAAGATGACTAACTTACTTTTAGATAAAAATAAATAAAATGGATATGATAAGTTGAAACTCTTCAAAATTTATCCTACCATCCCATAACTATTTTTATTATTTTTTATTCAATAATTTAATTTATATTTTAATTAGATGATATAGTCATCAATAGACTTTTGAATCATCCTCATTGACATACAATAAATAGTTTTGAATATGGTTGGTTTGAATGGTGAAAATATGAGTATGGAAGGAATTGATCTTCTAAGGATGGTTGACATGAAGTTGATTGGTGATCTTTGTTCCGGTGGTTCCCATACCAAAACCAAAACCCATGCCCATGCCAAATCCAATTCCAACGCCATTGTTAACACCATGATCGTTGCCACCTTCTCTGCCTCCACCTCCCATCCCCATGCCACCTCCAAACCCACTACCATGACCATACCCTTCACCACCTCCACCACCACTTCCCCCTCCCCCTCCTCCCCCTCCTCCTCCTCCTCCTCCTCCTATGCCGCCATTGCCTGCACCTCCACCGTAACCACTACCATAACCATGACCTTGTCCTTCACTGCCATCTCCACCTCCACTCCCACCACCACCACCACCACCTCCTCCCATACCACTCGCACCACTACCAACACCTGCACCAAAGCCACTTCCATATCCTTCACCTCCATTCCCACCACCACCACCTCCTCCTCCTCCTCCTCCACCACCACCACCTTCTCCCATGCCAACTGCTGCTACACCTGCACCTCCACCAAAACCACTACCATGACCTTGCCCTCCATTTCCAACACCGCCACCTTCACCACCGCCGCCGCCGCCCCCACCTCCTCCTCCATTACTGCCTACCCCTCCACCTTCACCAAAACCACTACCATGACCTTGTCCTCCGTTACCAACACCATCACCTCCACCACCTCCTCCCCCACCTCCTCCACCACTTCCTCCTATGCCTCCTATTCCTTCACCTGCACCAAAACCACTACCATGACCTTGTCCTCCATTACCAACCCCTCCACCTTCACCTCCGCCTCCACCTCCACCACCACCCCTACCTCCTCCCGTGGCTCCCATTCCTCCACCTGCACCATAACCACTGCCGTGACCTTGTCCTTCATTGCCAACTCCTCCACCTTCACCTCCACCTCCACCACCACCACCTCCTCCTGCGGCTCCCACTCCTCCACCTGCACCGTAACCACTGCCGTGACCTTGTCCTTCATTGCCAACTCCTCCACCTTCACCTCCACCTCCACCACCACCGCCACCTCCTCCTGTGGCTCCCACTCCTCCACCTGCACCATAACCACTGCCGTGACCCTGTCCTTCATTGCCAACTCCTCCACCTTCGCCTCCACCTCCCCCATCTCCACCTCCCATGTTTCCCATTCCTCCCCCTTCACCAAAACCACTACCATGACCTTGTCCTTGGCTGCCAACTCCTTCACCTTCACCTCCACCGCCACCGCCACCTCCTCCTCCTCCCGTGTCACTTACTCCTTCACCTGCACCAAAACCACTACCGTGACCTTGCCCTCCTCTAGAACCACTTCCAACTCCTCCTCCTCCCCCACCTCCTTGTCCTCCATTAGCCCCACCTACTCCAAAGCCAGCACCAAACCCTTTACCTTGACCTATTCCTCCATAACCTATACCACTACTTGAGCCACCGCCGCCGCCACCACCGCCTCCACCTCCTCCTCCTCCATTATGCCCAACCCCAGCACCAAATCCACTACCATGACCATACCCCACACCATTTTCACCAAAACCTCCACCCTCTCCTCCACCACCACCTCCTCCTCCACCGTTCCCTACACTTTCACCATACCCCTCACCTTGTCCATAACCCCTGCCAACTCCTCCACTGGGAATATGATCTTCTGCATTGCCTTCATTACCACCTTTTCCAAAGAAACTGCCACAACCCCTCCAACTTGTATACGAGCAATAATTATCACCACCTGCATGATTTCTACCATCAACATACATCCCATGACTAACACCACTCATCCAAGCACAAAATGTGCCCCACACAACTAGAACCAAGTACAAAAACTTAGCAGTAGCCCCACTCATCATTTCTGTTTACGTACATGCAAACACAGCTCACTAAAAAACTTACTTGCTTGACGTTATTGATTATGATGGCCCGTTTATATAGGAAAACAATATATTAAAATAACCATCAATTATACAGTCATGGGCAAGAAAATTGAACATCCAAGTCAAGAAAGGTCCAATAGTTTTCTTGCTTGGTCAACCATAGCCGCCTGAAAATGTGACACAAGTTTAGACCAATCATAAATTAATGTCTATCTAACAATAATCCAAGACCTTACGTTCCCATGATTATTGGTGATGTTGCTTTTTAATTATAAAGTATACAAAGCTCCAGTTAGACAGCATTACACTATAACCAATAATTATATGTAGTGGAGTTGGTGACAATATTATCTCCTAATATATCAGAAGAAACAAAGATATTCAAGTTTGATTATACGCCATCCATGGCTTATCATTTCGATTCGAAAACTGCTTCTGAATGAAATATTTAATCAGTGCTCACTTGTCTTTAATTAATTGACAAAATAATGGAGGCACATTAATCATCACCTATCACATGAGAAAAATGAATGCAAGAACTGCAATGTGGGTACCATGTGACTAATTAAAAATATGGAGTTTTGGTTACTGACATTTGTTCATTTCCTTATAGAGTAAGTTTGCTTTCGTAGTGGCTTACTAAACAATGAAGTGTACGCCCAGCAAAACACAAGCAAATCCCCACTTGCAGCAATCCTAAAATTTCTTCATGGAAGACAGCTTGATGTTTTAGTGGATACGTGGACCAATTTAACTACTATCACTAAATATATAATGTTAACAGTTGCTCTACATATTGAGATTTTTAATGTTATTAGTGTAAGCTTAATTACACATTTTATGCATGGTTTAAATATTGTGAATTTTTCAAATTTGATCATTCAATATTTTTTGTGCATTTTACCATTACATTTTTTAATTTTCCCACATTTTATTTATCCGTTTTACAAAAAATTTAAAAAATAGAAGAGAATACTTTTGTCATTGATATTTGTAAAACGTGATTGATCTGTTTCCTTGAAATAAATAAATAAAAAAAAAACTAATGATACATTATCACCTCTCCGAAATTTAGCAGTGTGTAATATGCGAAATTAAATCTCTTGATGAAAAAATAGTTGTAAAATATATTTACCTGGTGAAATATGTAATTAAATAATTTATTTATTTATATTGTGAGTTTTATGTACATGTATAGTTTTTCTGGTTGACTACTTGAAATACAAGGGAGTATGGACGAAAAAGTCAATTATTTTTTTCTATTAAAAAGAGTCAATCATTGTCAAGTTACAGAATGAAGCAGACCTGGTTTGCTTCCTTTTTGGGTATAAAATAGGTGGGTTTGTAACATGGAGTTAGATCTTTTGTGTGTGAAGATAATTGGTTGTTGGAGCATAATCTTATTTTCTAAGATCTTCTGCTTCTAGTATCTGCCACGTTACGAGTAAGAAGAAAAACTAGGAAAGCACTATATGCAATGAAGCACGTTTCAATTTATCAAATTATGAACAGTGCACCACTTTTCAGCTAACACTAATTTTTTAAAAATCATCGAGAGGCCAAAAATCTTCCGAAGATCTTACTTGTTTGCTAGAGATTTTTATTCCTTGTAATTCTTGTCATTTTCGGACAAGTAAATCTTAACCAGTTTATTAAGATCTTTGGTATTTGGTAAAAGCTCAACCACTTCTATAATTGCATGAATATAATTTCTCAAGGTGGAATACAATCTCTGTTAGAGCATAATTGCTTGAAGTTGTTGATCCAATCATAACATGTATTTTCAGACCTAGTTCGATTAATCATTTGTGTGGACCTATAACAAATTTAGAAAAAATCCATTGTACCTGTCTGCTTTATTTTACCCTCGTTTCCTCCATCAATTTGTGATTCAACTTTATTTATTTTTAATTATGTCACTTTGTTCTGTAAAATAATGAATATCTTCAATTTCATATGGCTTTTCCATAACGTATCTTTCCTTCAAGTAAAACGAAATTATGTCTCGCAATGCTCTCAAGTATAATCCCCTTATAACCATTGTTCAATGGGGGTCAAAATGGTTAGTTTGTTTGACATCTCTATAAACATCATAATTAAGTTTGTAGTTTATTAGTGTCTCTACAACAACTTCATTTCACCACTTAACGTTGATAAAGTCAGTGAAGTGAAATTATTTTCTTATTAAAGTATGATTTTGAATGGATCCTAATTTTAAGAAAATGACAATTTAAAATTTATTTTGTAATGTAAAATTGGGAAATAGGTGATATTTAAGAATATCTCTCAAAGGAAAAGTTAAATTCATAGCAATGTTAAAGCAGTGATATAGTATACTGAAAAAACTAGTAAAAGATATAGTTAGAATTTATCCAAAGAGAATATTCAACCCATTTTCTTAGGCAACATAAATATGATTGTTTGTTTTCTTGAAAGAAGTGTCTTCAATATTCTATATCCGCAAATGTTTTATTGTAAAAAATAGATTATTGAGTACGCGTACTAATCAATGCAGTATACTTATTTAAATCATCTGTTAAATATAGCAGACTAAAAATTTACTTAAGGCCAACCCATTAAAGATATATATATATATATATATATA
>Ga0209489_104149_pt1 | contig 27064 bp, 14 predicted proteins | sample SiratrowhiteBW_FD_187527 | JGI IMG/M metagenome (GOLD analysis project Ga0209489, IMG submission 187527) | Root nodule microbial communities of legume samples collected from California, USA - Siratro white BW (SPAdes) (version 2) | ecosystem: Host-associated > Plants > Roots > Nodule | place... | reverse complement strand
GTCTGGATGAAAAAAAAAACAAAAAAAAATTGGTATTTGTACCACTTTCTTGTATAAATGTTGGACTTTCTGACCCATATTTCTTTTGTTTTGTTCTTTACTGAATCGCTTTTTTACTAACTATTTTTCTTTTAGACATTGTTCTTGGGCCAAGCCCAATATTATTTTTTTGCCCTGTTCACTTTTTTACTATCTGCATTTTTTTATGCCAAGCCCAAGCCCAAGCCAGTTTTTTATTTTTTTTTATTGTTTCTTTACCATTACACCTTTTTTGACTGCCGAATTGTGAAGAAGTATCTAGTGATTCAAAACCATCTAGTGATAAGACTGTCGATCACATTAATTTAATTTAGCATTTTTAGTTCCTAACAAAATAAATAAACACGTGACTTGGCAACTGTTGTTAAGATAAATATGACTTCTTAATGAACAATTTTCTTTTAACTTAAGATTTCACTATTTACTAGCAAGATATTCTTAGTGTTGTAATATTAGATTCATTCTTAGTGAATTTACTGATCCACTCAAAAAATCATAAATTATGTAACTTAGTGAATTTACTGATCCACTAAAACAAATCATAAATTAGGTATGAAAATTACATATAAATAAAATCTATATTATATATAAAATTTTATATACGGATAAAAATTCATATGTAAGATCAACATTATATATGAATTGTATTTAGGATATTACATAATCCGTATATAAAATTAGCATTACATACGAATTTGTATATGTATGGAAAATCAACATTACATACGAATTTTTACATATGGATTTACATCGATAGTATAAAGGATTTAATCTGTATGTAATACAAATATTTATATTATTATTATTTTTAATTATTATTATTATTATAATATTACTATTAATATTAATCATATTGTTATTGTTATTGTTATTATTATTATTAACATTATTATTATTATTATCATTATTACTAATAATATTTTTATTATTAATAATATTATTATTAATATTATTGATATCATTAATATTATTATTATATTAATAGTAATATTATTATTGTTATTAATATAATAATAATAATGTTATTATTATTAATATAATAATGTTATTATTATGAATGAGGTTTTATCCTTTTTATAATAATAATAATAATTATTATTAGAAAACAAAGAGCAAAATGAGGTTTTATCCTTTTTCATATTCATAACATCCAAACTGCAATGTTTTTTTTTTTACCACACGATATTAGACAGAAGCATGTTTCTCTTGAGTAAAACACAAAGTAAGCTATCCATAAAATGTTATATTGAATCATGTTTCGCTCTCCACATTCATGCTATTTTCTTATAATGAATTCCTCTCGAGGAAGGGGATGTGGAAGTCAACTTTACCAAATGTCAAATTTCAAAGGAGCGAAAGACTTGAGGGAATGACAGACTTGAGGACAAGAAGAAAATTTAGATATTTTAAACATTTTGGAAAGACCAATAATAACACACCAAGAAATCGAGAAACTTATTTGACGGTTGATAAGCAACTTTAATAACTATCGAATTACAAGTTTATATATAAAACTGTTAAAAGATAAGTCTATTTTACTATCGAGCAGCGAGTTCAAACATTTAACTATCGAATGAAAAATTTATATATACGGTTAAGAAACAAGTCTATTTGATTATGGATGAGTGAGTCCAAACATTTGATTACCGAATGACAAGTTTATATATATATGATTGTTAAGGAGCGAGTCTATTTGACTGTCGAGGAACAAGTCCAAACATTTGACTGCTAAAATGGCGAGTTTAAATATACAACTGCTGAGGGGCAAGTCTATTTGACTATTGAGAAATGAGTCCAAACATTTGATCGCCGAATGACGAGTATATTATAAATATGATTGTCGAAACTTAGCCTCCGAAAGGATATAACCCTCACTCGGCCTTCGAATGACAAATCAATGAAACTCAACTCCCAAAAGGATATAATCCTCACTCAGCCTCCAAATGGAAAATCAATGAAACTCAGTCTTCGAAAGGATATAATCCTCACTTGGCTTTCGAATGACATATTCAGAAAAATTCTAAAAAGCTACTGAGAGCAAACCACATGTAAAAAATGCCACGAAAAAAGTTATAAGTCTCTTTGCCTATTCGACTTGAGGATGAAGGCTTGTGTCTCATTTAGGCATGTATGGGGTGTAAATTGGGCCTAAAAGGAAGTGTATATAGCAAAGCAAAATACCTTTATAAAATAGGTAAAAATTAAATTATTAATGAATAACTCCTCTCTTCTTTTACAAGAGCAATCGATAACCTCATTTTAAATAATTATAAATTTAATTTATCTATTATATATATTTTTTTAAATTCTACTATTTCTGTAATCTACAACAAAAACTAAGCACTGTAAAACAAGGAAAAGGTGTGTACCCCTTTTATATATTTTTTTCTTTGTAGATATAGTTTTCATTTCCGCCTGGAGTTGCCAAGTGCCCCTCTAACTTTTCTGATTTTGTTTTAATTTTATGGTGCTTTTTTTATTTGCAAATTTTGTTTGTTTTGGTGGCGCTACTTTTCTTCCACGTTCTCACGTTTCGTTTTATTTTTTATAATACCTAATGGCCTGGGCCCAAAACATACTCTTTTATATTCTTCACTCTTTGAAAAAGAAATGAAATTTAATGATAAAAAAACTTAATACATAATTTTTGAAGATTTAAAATCTTTTAATTAAAAAACAAACTTTTTTGTTTTGTAACATTTAGAAACAATTTTGAAGGTTTATATTTATATATCTTTACTCTTTCTTTAATTTTATTTCTTATTATTTTCTAATTTTTGTAATTTTATTTTTAGTTTTAATTTCAGTCTTTTTGGAACATACATAAATGAAGAGTCTCAAATTTTTTTAATAATTGGCTATTTCTATGTTTGGTTCATTTTATTTTTTAAATTATATTTATATCATGTAAATTTGGTGATATTTCTATTTCTACTAATTTAGGTGAACAAAATTATATTTAAGAATTTAAAATTGAAGTTCTAAGAGTTGAAAAATCAAATAATGACAAAAGAACAGAAATATAAAATCAGTGGTTACCTACTCGTTCTACTCCTCACAAAATTATCAATGTGAATACCTCCAAAACTTATCGATGTTATAGTAAGTTTTTCTTATAAAATCTTATTATTAATTATAAAACTTTAATATATATTTATAAAAAGTAATAAATTATTCTTCTACTTTTACTGTTAAAGTAACAACCAAGCTTAAGTGATTTCCATCCATCATCAAATGGTCTGATTACTCTATCTTAGAAAGAATTTGAAGTTTTTATGATACTCACTATTTGAATTTTTTATGTTTTAACTAAAACTATAGTTTAGACCTCATGATGTTATTTTTCAGAAATTTAGCTTTTGAAATTGTTGACTTTTTTACTAAAGGCATCTATTTCAGTTCTTCCTCGTAAAAAAATCCAAAATAAAGTACACTTATGACAGGAGAGACGACTACTTATGCTAAAATTATTAGTTGATATCCTTAAGCACACTCCTTCTTGCTTATAAAGAAATTTATTTTCTTGATCTAAGGCAAACTGCTTTGATGCTCAGGGATAAGAAAATTGAGGGTGGAGTGGCCCTTGGCAGCTATGGAAACCACTGTAGCATAGTGTTTCAGTATGGCAGACATGGCTGTTGTAGCAACCAAGATAACCTTTGAAATAAGCCTACTAGGTTGGTTTTAGCATAAAATAACCACTAATGCATGGTTATGTGCAGAGTTCTTGTTATATATGTATAGAGTTTACATTATAAACTACATAAAAATACTTTGAAAAGAGTTTCTCCCGCTATGGCGTTTTGCAGCAGCCCCTAACCGGATCCAAAACCCTCTTGGTGCTACAATTTTGTATAGCTGAAAAGAAATAAGATCAAAGAGATAAGTTGTTCTGTTTTACAAATTCATATTGGCTTTAGATATGAAATTATTATTCATACAGATATTATTATATTATTGGACATATCTTAAGTACGAAATTTTTTAATAATTTATAAATAAATACAAATTTTATTTTATAAGTAATTTTTTAAAATTGAGTTAAATTTAAATTCACTAAATATGTTTCAATTTATTTTTTTACTAGTTATTGTCTAACTCATTTTAAATTCAACTTTTTTTATTAATTTTTTTTATAATATTAACTAGACTAATGAACTCTTTTAATTAAAATGTTTTAATATTTAAAGTTTATGCTTTTGCAATGCTAAGATTTATATATATATATATATATATATATATATATATATATATATATATATATATATATTCGTTTAATTAACGTCAACTTGATCGATCTTATAATTAAATTATTAAATATTAATTGTCTAATTTGTGTTCTTTAAGACGATATTACTAGTATCTTCTCGATGCAAGATTCAATAGTTTCCACACATGAAAATGTGAGTTTTTTAGCTGACTCAACGATAATCACGCTTGAGTAAGCACTGACTTTTTTATTGTATCCATTTTTTATTGATACTAAAACCGTTTATTTTTTAGTGATTATCTTATTATTTGAAAAGAAAAATAAATATATTCTTTTAAAATTGGTAAATTTTTAATGTTTTGGATTGATATGTTATCCGGAAGTGAGTAAAACATAAGAGATATGAATATATAAAAAGAGAAAACACCTTATACTTTAATTTCGTTTTGTTTGATCCTTAAACTTTATTTTTTTGTGTAAATAAACACCTAATGTTTTAACATTCTAATTAATCCTCAAACAAAGGTGGTTTTGTGTCAAACTTCCCACGTAAGTTATGACGTTTTAAAATGTAGACAATTTAATATTTGGATGATTTAGATAATATTTTCAATTCCTATTATTGGTTAGATAATAATTAAACTTTAATTTCACAAATATATAATCAAGGGTCTGCATGTATTAGCTTTATCCCAAAGCATAAGAAAGGTTCTAAATAAATTAATAGGGCAGACTTTATTTCACTTGGCTACTGATATTGCAAATGTGTTTTCGTTAGGATTTTAACTTTTTATGTGCTAGCGCTATCATTTTTTTTGGAAATAGGCATCTTATACTCCCATAAACTATATGTATTTAATTAAATTAACAATGTAATTGAACCTATAGATTAATATATATATTCATCTATTTCAATTCATATTTCTATAAGATATATATTCTTACCTCCATCGCTATTAAGAATACTTCATATCTCAAATAAAGATTGTCATATTGTAATGTGCTACCTAGTATGTGAGAATATAGGTGATCTAATTCTAGACTTTCTGAAATCATATCTAATGTTCCTTTGTCCATATGTCTTGATGGAACTTAGTGATAAAAGTGGCATCTTCATTAAATTCGATTATAGATTTATTAATACTTAAGCATATCCCTAAAAGCAAACGGGACTAATATAATATATTAACTCATTTGTATGCAGCCATGCATATTATACGTTTCATCACTCTATCAAGAGATCTAGAGACACAACTCTACCTATATTAGAGAGACAAATCTTAACTACCTTCACTAACATTTTTCAACATGATTTGTGGTCAAACTAAAATCACATTTATGATAAACTTATTATGAATGATGATTGATGACTTTGTGCAAAAGTAATGTTCGGTTAGTGAAAGCCACACCCGTGAGCCTATATTAGTCCATACTCGTCAACTTTAAGATAATGTATAGACCATGCCCACAGAAAAAAAGTTTTTCCCACCACAATGGAAGGATTGTAAAAAGTTTCATAGTATTAGCTTCTTCACATTGGCATAAAATTCTCTAATTGAAAATGTAAACTTGCACTTTTATTTGGTAGGTTATACTCTGGGAAAAAGCCATTAACATAAAATCCCTGAGACCAAGGGAAGGAGGTAAGCTCACACATACATGCTTGTTTCCGTTCAATATTATCGGCTAAAGGTTGCCTTAGCTTGAAGTAAATCACAACCATTATAGAAAACTAAAATAAGAAAAGACCAAATCATAAAGTTGTTTGCTCTCAGTTGCATTGAAAACTACATAGCTGACAAAGATGACTACTTTGTAAGCCAGATATGTTCCTTGACATATCATCCTTGAGTTCCATTAGCATTGGATTGCTTCCCTTGTTGGGGTTTTGCATTCCCCATCTCCATGATTTCCTCCTCTGTTGGGGCTTGTTTCTTTGCACCACCTTTATTGTCTCGGTATATGAAATACAATATTAGTTGCATTGTCCCCAAAGCGGAACCAACACCATTAGGTACCTGAAAAACCACACATTAACCTTAGTCTATTCTTTTTCACTGCCAATACATTGATATAAAACTATTTTCTATGGTTAAAAAAGTCAAAATTGCAAAGTGACTTACTGCGACAAATGGGTCACGGCCTAGCAGACCAAAGATAAACCAGGAAGTGCCGCAGAGAAACACAAACAGCGACAAGAAGAAGGGCATGAACTCCACGCTCTTGGTTTTGATCACTAGTCTCTGCACATAGTTTTAAATGAAAATGTTGAGTAATAACAATTTATTAATTTGAATATACAAAAAATGATCAAGTTGTTAAAATTTACTTAGTTGATTTTTGAATGAAAAACTACCAGTACCATTCAATTTGATGGAAAATTAGCTTACCATAATTGAGAGTGGAGAGCCATACATGATTATGGAAAATATTGCAGCAGCAAAGCCGCAGAAGAGCTTTCTGCCATTGCCATGAAGCGCAAAAAGGGACACAAAAACAACAGCAGCGAACACAGAGAGCACGAAGGTGAATAGACCAAGAATTTTAGCCTTCTCCTTCTTGGGAGCCAATATGATGAAGATCAACACGTATACGATCTCAATCAACGATCCAGTGCCATTCACTGTTGACACTAATATATTGTGGGGAGACACAAAAGGTAGACCGTACCTGTGGATTTTAAAAATTACAACCAGACAAAAAATTTAGTAGAAAAAAAAAAAAAAACTAACTATCTTGGTTTTAAATTTTAATTGAAGTAGTTTCAATCAATTATACACTTCAGATTAGAACGTGAGTCATAATATGTCCAAAAAACCGAATTTATCCGTCATTTGGCACACTTTAATGATTAAACAACAGACAAGCAACTTTTCTAAATTAAAAAGCAACGTACGAAAATGGTATTATCCGGGTATAAGAATTGACAATTCACAATTTTACAATTTACATCAGGGAAAAAGTGAGGAATGAATAAAGACAATTGGAGGAAGTAGCGAAAATGAGCACCACAAAATTTAAAGTAAGTACACGTGATTTGATAGAAGATTTGAGGGAGGAGACCATAAAGGCATGCAGTAAAAAGAAAGAAAATGCGAGAAGCTCACCAAGCTGAAAGCAGACAATTGAGCAGTGTCATGACATATGGAATTCCCGAGAACTTCTCTGTTGATCTGTTCTTTATAATCCTCTTGAATGTGATCCTACGAACCCCAATTTCTCACAACTTTTACTCAAACTTGCACTATTTTGCATATCAATAAACAATATAAAAAAAAATGTTATTTTTATATGCCCAGATGATTGAATTGCTCAAATTGGTAAATCATGTTCATGATTTGGAATTTGAGTTGGCTTTATCTCCAAAAACTAAGTTCCTAAGACAAGGGTCACATATACTATTTTATTTACATCACTAGTCAAATATAGATCTTTAAAACTCCCTACAGATTCTCTCACAACAAAAGCTATATATTTTGAACATGAAACTTGTAATAATAAACAGCAGTCCAATACAAAGGTAGTCCAACAAATTAAACGAGCACATAAGTTTTAATATCATAATATCATTTAGCTTCATAACTCAACCCAAAAGGTTATCTCAAAATGTGAGTCATCAGAGTTGTTTTATATATACATGTTACCAATATGGTATAGGTTAGACCTCTAAAATAATTTAACAGGATCCATGGAAAAGAAAAAAAAAAAACAAAAGTAAAGCCACAACAATTTAAGAGATGAAGAGGGGAGGAGACAGCTATGTAATGCATACACTGGAGCCAAGAAGAGGAACAGAGCGGAAGCATTCCCTGTACCGGAAAGAAGAACAATGAGAAACAGAGAAACCAAAGGTTCAGAAGCCAAGACTTTCATCAGGGTAACAAGAAAAAATGAGAGAAATTCCTGTAAAACTTTAAAGGGTCTCAAACCTACCAAATATGCCAAACAAAAAATGTGCAACTTCCATGACCTTTGAACTTTTATTATCCTTTCTTTGTTGTTTCTGCCTAATCTGCAGAAGAGAGTAGAGAAAAAACCTTGGGAGTTTAGAAACCCAGAGAGGTGAAATAAAACCTGTTTCTTTAGAAATGGTAACGAGCTAGTAGAAGTTATGGGTATATATAGGAAAGGGTAATGAGTGGAAGGTTAAATACAGTATAATACTGTATTTTAGTCTTATCCTTGGGATTCGATGTTGAGAACTGTTTTCCTTCGGAAGCATAATCATAACATAACCATGTATTAAAGGGTCTTTGTCATGTGTCTGATTTGCGCCAACCCGAAATAATGCAGATGCTTATGCTATATATATCATTGTCATGCTCTTACATAACTCACGGGATGAGGAAAAGAAAAATATATATAGTAGTTCCACATGACATCAACACGAGACATGTGTGCAGTGCAACAGTGCTTCTTCCGCCATTAAGGAACTGTTGCAATCAGATTTTAACGTAACTGCGAAATAAAAATAAATATAATTAACCACTGGGTAAGTTTTTCACATGGATCATTTTGTAACTAGACAAGGACCAAGCAGAAAAGGACCTTGCTGGGTTTCTGAAAATATTGTTGTTTTTTATAAATAACAAAAACATTCAATTAGCCTTGTGAGTTCATGAGTTCAATTGTTCGGACTTTATGTTTGTCTTTTGGGAACAAACTGAGGGGTAGAAGAATAGCAAGTAAGAACTTGATTCTAATGCTCTAAAACATGTATTTCTTGGGGATTGGAGGTAATAGGAATTGTTCTGCTTTAACAAAAGAACTATATCAGTTGGCTGTTGTTAATCTGGGGCTGGATAAAGTTTGTCTATATAAGCTTTGGATGTAGATCCTCTGTAGTTTAAAAACAAAACTGCATTAAAATGATGCTTTATCAATGCCACTAATTTATATTATTGGTTTAATTAAGCATTTATATTTTTTCTTTTGGTTATACAATTAACAGTAATGTATAAAATGATGTAAAATCTGGAATGCATATTTTAAGAAGTATAAAATATCTTTTAAGAAGAATGCATATTTAGAGGAATATTGTAATAAGTTTTAATCACATAGAAATGTATAAAATGGGTAGATAATACTGTATGTTTAAAAATCATGGAAATTGCAGTAAATAATGTCAGTGACAATACATTATAATGTGATTTTGTGACAGATTTTGTAATGAATTAGGTTACGAGGTTAATATATGTGGACTCATTGTTGAAAAAAAGTTACATTACATACAGTGGAAACTAATCATTTTACTATGGTAGAGCATGTTGATTAAAAGTATTTATTTTATATACAAAAAATTAAAAAAAAAAAAAAGTAGTTAAAAAAAAAAAAAGTAGTTATTCAATGATTGTCATGGGTGGGCATTCCCTAAAATATAGGGACTAAAATTACCGTTAAACTATATTTTATAGTTAATTTTTTTAAAAAAAAAAAAAACCAATGTTGCCAAATGGTTATATTTTCTTAAATGATTGTATAAAATCTTTTACACATACAATACTTACACTGTTTTCCCATCAATTGTACAAAATAAACATGGATTACTTTGATAATAAATCTTTAAATCCTTATTTAGCCTCTCCATAAAAAGTGTTTTTAGTTTTCAAAAAAATCATTTATAATAACTTTTTATAAATTCAAGGATTAAAAGGTTAAAGTTATTCACTCTTAGGCAACGTTTATATTTTTCAGATTTCATTTTCAATAATATTATATTTAGAAACATATTTCCATGAACAAGAGTAGTTGATATTTAGAAATTTAAAAAATAAAATTTAAAATCCTTTTATTGAAATATTAAAATGTAAAAAATAGAATAAAACGAAAATATATAGTTATTATAGAAAATCAATTTTATTTCCATGGGAATGTGAAATACTAATAATAATTAAGACATGAATACTGTACCCTTGAGAACAAAAAGACTTGTAAATATTTTCAAAAATAATACTTGAAAAACATATCTAGTGAGAGATATAAAAGAGATCAAATGTAAATACATGATATAATGCGATAAGAAGAATAAAGAAAGAAATTATAAATTTTAATTAGGTGTTTAGAACGATAAATAAAATGCTTATTGAGCCATGGAGGATGCAAAAAGGAAGAAGACGAAGACAAGAAGAAAAAAAAGACTCTAAACAGTCAAAGAAATAATACATAAACTAAAAGATGAATTGGGTTAAGGCCTTATAAAGCAATTTGTGCATCAATTAGATTATTTACTATAACCTAAAGCACACTAAACAGTCAAACGAGTTAGAACAACAAATTAAACTATCTAATACAACAAATCAATCTATCTAAAACAACAAATCAATCGAGTTAAACCATCTAACAAAAACACAGATTGTCTAACAAAAAATTAATAAAAAAAGTATTACTTATTTTTCCACAAGGTATATCAAACATGAAATTTTATATTTTCAAACTCATTTTCTATAGCATCCTTCTTATACTTTTGAAACATGTCAAACAGTGTCATAGATACAAAGACCAAGTTATGTCCATGCTGGCAGTCATACGCATGTTTTGTTCTTTTGTTTTAAATTCATTGGTCATGCATTGTATAGCTACTTACGTGATAAGAAATTTTAAGACCTTTCATATCCACGAAACAAAAAGCTTCTACACATAATCCAAATACGATTTTTTTTTAATATAAATGAATAAGAACAAAAACACCACAAAAGAAGAAGAAAAAACGCGTACAAGGAATATAATACCTAATCTTGTTGTTTAATTAAATTAAGAAGTTGATTTTACAATAATTGTTTTGTTAGTTGAAGACTATAGTACTATAGCTTGCTTAAGGTTGAGTTTATTAGGAGGCTTTTGACGCATCCAAACATCATGTGTAATGAGAATAAATGAGAAATAGAAAGAAACCAAGAAGTTAAGCTTTATTTGATGCATGGGGCCATTTCTGAAATCGAAAACCTAACAAAATGATTGAATGATGTATGTGTATGAATGTATATGTATGTATGTATGTATATAGTGTAAGTATAAAAGGTGTATATATATAGATAGGTATAGGTATGCCCTTTGTGCGGACGGTTGTTCCTATGAATTTGTGTGGCTTAGAAAGTGAGTTTTGCCTTCTGTTTGGGGTAGCATTAATGATAATGAAACATAACACCATATATTGACGCAAACTTCATGCCCATACCAACACCCCTAGCTTCTTCTATTTCTTCCTATCTTAATTCATATGAAATCAAAGAAGTGCACGCAATTTCTCTTGTCATTATTTAATTATCACACTGTGTCGTTTGGGAGAAGCTTCATTGATAATTCAGTTTGTCTTACTAACTTTGTTCGTCAAAACACTTTTTATTCAAGAATTTAGCTTCCATGTAAGATATGTGAATTATATTTTGGATAGACTCAATTATATTCGATAATAAATTTATATTTTTTAAATATTTTATGTATTAATAATACATATTTTTTTCAAAAAATACATGTTTGTGTCTTAGTAAGTAATAATTTCTGTGTCAAAATTATCAACTCCACTATGACATCATACTTCATAAAAATAAGTAAAAGGAATTGAGCCATAATTAATATAGTATAAATTTACTTCAGTAAATGATAAGGAGGGATTCATTAAAGGCAAGGTAACAACTTTGGCTTTTAGAAACACTTTTGGTAGGGTATTGGTGAAAGATATGGGTTTTTTTAAACTAGATGTAATTTATTTTTAAAATAATTAAAAAAATAGGTAAATTGTACTTGAAATCACAATTTTATAATAAAGAAGTTATGCTTACTTTTTTTTCAAAAAAAAAATAATAAATAGAAGTTGCACAAAGATTTTAATTTTTACTAAAAATCTACTTACATAATTTCCTAATTCAAATGATATTATACATAAAAAAAAAGTGTTATCTTTAAAAAAAAGGAAGCTTATGTTAAAGTATATTCGATATTGCAATCGATCAATTTGACTTTTTTTAATAAATTATTAGATAAGATATTAAAATATTGCATTAATAAAAGTAGGTGTTATTTTATAATTAAAAAAATAACATTTGAAAGCAGAATTTAAAAAAAAATGCTTATAATATTTGTATAATTAAAAAAAAAGAAAAAAAGAAAGTCGCGGAAGTAATACTTCTTTATAGTAAAATTGTGTTTTTACGTATCATCACTTATCCATTTTCAAAATTTTCTAATTTTATTTATTTTTGAAAACATAAAACTTGCGTTGTTTTGATTAAAAGATCATTACGTGTTATATGACGGAAAATAATGCGTTGTATATTAGAAATTTTGACAGTATTTTTTGTAACATTATTTTGCTATTTTTTATCACTTTGTTTTTATATTACCCTTTTTCTGTATTATCACTTTATATTATAAAATTTATCATGAAAATACCTGCCTCACAAGATATTAAAAATTCGTGTTAAATTTTTTATTTACGAAAACTCGGTAGACTAATATTTTACCATAAATAAGAATAGTCTGTAATACACCGAACTCGTGGCTAAAAAAACTTATCATGAAAAAGTATTGTTTCTCTCTAATATGTGATAAAGCACAGGTGCAGTAACTATGCTTTAACTCACTGCCCTGTACAGTGGTTAACTGTGCAGTCCCAAACAACGTGCTGCAGAAAAACCATATTAATCTTTCAAGAGGGCAAAAATATTAATTTCGTGAGAGAAAAGCAAGATTAAGTAAAGAAAACGTAACAATAACATTTTATTTAGTATTGTGTCAAATTAATGGAATCAGAACAAAATTGGTACAGATTTGTTTTTATATGATTATTTATTACTAAATAGTAACAAGATTCTAATCAAAATAGCTTCTGTCTTTTGCTGTTTCAGCTGTAATTACTACATTTGAGATAAGAATTTGTACAAGGACACACATTGTCAAGAAAGACAACAAGACAAATGAACTTTTGCAAAAAAAAGAGTAATATTGCAGATTCAATAACATAAACTACATAACGTTCTCAAGGCAACAAAGTATAATTCTCAAACTGAGTAACAGATCAATAACTTAACTACAACAAAATTATGAGTCATCCGACAAGAAGAAACTATTAGTGGATTAAGCATAATTTGGTGGTGAAGAAATTAATATTGCCAACCTTCCCTTCAAGAGATTAACTTTCTTGTCCAAGCCTTATGTCTCCACCGAAAGTGATAAGACTTTTATATCTACACGTCTTTTGTGCTCCTTATACCCTTTTCCAAAACTAAGGGTTTTCCAGAGTTTCTAGTTTCTCTTGAGTTTGTTGTAGAACTTCACAAGAGAAAATGACCAAAAATTTAAAGCCAAAGGGAGGAAGTCTTGGTGGAATCACGCCTCCGGAAGATATATAATTAAATTAGGATCCTTTCCTAAGGGTAGATATATGTTTCCTAATCTATAAAAGACAGTATGGTTAAGCTTTTCATGCATCAATCATTCTGACTTTCTCTGTGAAATTGAGATGCAGTTTGTAAAAGCCCCACATCGCTATCTAGTTTCATCTATGATTCTCACTTTCTCACTTCCTATCTGTATCAATCCTTTTCACCCTTTGAACATGTTGGCCATTGAACCTATTTTTGGATCACCCCATGACTTAAATCTCATCAATACCTTCCCTTAGTATGGGCATGTTACCAAATATTCCTTTACTTAAAATGGTTAAATATTTTACTTGGACTTGTGAAGCTTCCACTTCAGCCTCAAGCTCACAGAAAATAACCATCAAACCCAGAATTTTATGCCATCATACAAGAAGGGTCAACCAAATAGCCATATAAAGTATCATCCTACTCCACTCCACATTGATCTCTTGGGCTAAAAATTGGAACTTTATTTTTGGGAAACTGTATAAGGAAGACCATTTTCCTCAGATCACCACATGTATTGTCCTCTTAACGTTTCCAACAATGATTGGTTATGTATCTGCTCTCATCTTTATTGAAAGCCATCTGCACTTCATAAGGTAAACCCACAAAACGAGAATCATTGCCTCAAGACAGAACATTGACAATTTAAAACACGTCCCATCACAAGGTTCCAGAGTTTGTACCATTTCAGGTACGTGTTCCTTAAAAATTAGTTTCCTTTATAAATGAGTTTACAATTTACCCATTACCAACAGTTAAACCAATATTATCGACAGATGTTCGGAGTGGACCAGTGAGAAATTCTTTACAACAGTACAAAAATGTATATTAAATACATACAGAGAACCCGAATATTTGTTTCATCAAGAGGGTGGTGAAAAACTCAAAAGCAAGAATTCAGGAAAATATAAGAGCATATATAGGTAGAATAGGAACACTTTATATGCTAGGTGAATACTTGGTGGTTATAATTTAAGAATATATTTAAAAGAGAATTCGCATTAGTAATTATGGGTAGCAGTTGTTAATTGCTGATTTGATGTGAATTTTGGGTTGCCATGATGGCATGGCACCGCAACAAGTTTAGTTGGATTTGACGCTGCAATCGCCTAATGCCATGACGTGGTAGACATGGTGACATTGATGCATTATTGAACGGAGAAAAGAGGAAGGAATAATGGGTTCTAGAAGAGATCAAACTCCATTCTGTAGGTAGAATCTGTTTAAAGGAAATTGCAGCTTTATTTTCCTTATGCGCCGGTATTAGGAATTGAAATTTGACTTCTCAGTTCCATGCTCATCAGAAATAAAAAAGAAAAAACTGGAGTAATATATAAAAAATGAAAATTGATGATCTTGTTCTTGTGAAGAGTTAAAGGAAGGAGAAGAAAGAGAGTTTAAGTTGATATTATTTAGAATGAAAGAAAATGAATGGATTTAAGTGATAGAGAATGTTTGTACTAGATAAGATTAATTTGATTCAGAAAAATATGTAAAAATTGTTATATAATAAATTACCAATAAGTCTTTGGATTGATTTTATTAAGAATATATATAAATTATATTTGAATAGTGAATAATTATATGGAAATAATGGTATGAATGGTAAATAAATATTAGAAATATTTGTTACAGTTTTGGAATTATATATATATTGAATTGGAGATTAGGTTAAAATTTAATTATTGATGTGAATATAATAATTTTAAAACAGAAAAAATAGGTGTAATTATTAAATGTGATTTAGAATTGAAATAATAAAATTCAAATGCAACTAATAGCAAATCAAATTTAATTATGTATGAACCAAGTTTATGTCAGCAACAATTTTTAATCTATTAGGAAGAGGTGTCCATTGATTGATTCTGCATGCAACCTTTATCGTTTTCATGTGGTTAGATTCAATTCATATTGAAATGTGAACAAGATGATTACATAAAGTAATACTCAATTCATAAGGACAAATAAATCACCTCAAATACCCCAATCCAAACAAAATTGATTTTACGCCTCTCTTTCTCCACAGGACATTACAAAAGTAATACTCAGTTCAAGGACAAATAAATCACCTCAAATACCCTAATCTAAACAAAATGGATTTACGTCTCTCTTTCTCTCTTTCTCTCTTTCTCCAGAGTACATGGAAACATTATTTAGTTTTGTAAATTCGAAATATTAAAATATTAAAATATTGAAACTGTTAAAATTAATTTATTAAAATTTTTATTAAATGTTTAAAATTTAAATTTAAAACTTAGAAATGAAAAAAAAGTGATAAGGATTTAGGAAAGAAATGATAAAAACTTAAAAAAAATTATTTTAGTCCTACTTAATTATTAAATTAGTAGTTTGTTTATAATTTGAGACTAAATTATAAGTAATTTATAAAATATATTTTAAGAAAATTATAGGAAAAGTTTAAATTGATATTAGAATTTAGATATATTTTGTCAAGTGATTTATTGAAATTGTTACTTTTTAAGATTATAATGGACTCCACATCTAAAAGGAGAAAGTGCAGATTAGGTAAATTTGTGTGCAAATACTATTAATTTTAGAAGTCATTTAGACTTGATAACTCAATTACATATATTTATTATCATTCCATCGTAAAATGAGGTTAAAGAGACATAGAAAAACCTCATATGAGAGGATATTTTGATAGTGCCTCATTTTATTATTAACACCTTATTATTTAATTTTATTATTATTTAACATTATCAATTGATTAACATTTTAAATAATTTTTTACATATCAAAATTTTGACATTCTAAACACTGGCGTGGTCAAAAAGATCATATTAAGCATTGTCACCAGGTGGAGATATCTTGTTGGAAGAAGTGCGTTTTCTGATGCACGTGGGAAAATACCAAACTGCATTGAGTGTGGTTCAAGGAACGGAAATTGGTTGTGGTTTTAGAAGATTGGTTGAGTTCTAGAAAATTAGTTGCGTGAATAAAGAAATTAGGTTTCTAGAATAGTGGACAAATTTGAACCACTTTGTTTCTGTTTTTTCAGATTTTAAATTTTCTGCATATTCTATTTTTCTGGCAGATTTTATGTTTTATAAATTTCAATTTTGAATAATAAAAATGTATCCTTCACCCAAAATATATCTACAAAGTGGTATCAGAGCTCTTAGTTCTTAAGGGCCTGTGTGAGTGTGAGTGATAAAAAAAAAACCTGTGAGACGAGAGTTCTTGAAGAGAGTAAGAGATGTCTGCAAATTTTATGGCAGCACCACCAGTCTTTTCTGGTGAACACTATGAGATATGGTCAGTTAAAATGAAGACCTATCTAGAAACGAGTGGATTGTGGGAATATGTAAACACTGAAGGTCAGTCGTTGCAGGCAGATCCAACTGTGGCTCAAATTAGAGTTTTCAATGAGGAAAGAAAGATGAGAGCCAAGGCTAAACCTTGTATTCACTCTGCGGTTTCCGATGTTGTTTTCACGAGAATCATAAATTGTGAAACAACAAAGGAAGCATGGGATACTCTTAAAGTTTCGTTTCAAGGTAATGAACGAACTCGACAAATGCAAGTTCTCAATCTAAGAAGAGAATTTGAAATGCTAAGGATGAAGCAGAACGAGACTATCAAAGAATATTTTGATAGACTTTTGGTGGTAGTAAACAAAATCCGTTTACTACAAGAAGACTTGCCCGATAAGAGGGTGGTAGAGAAGGTGCTGGTAAGCCTCCCCGAGAGGTTTGAAGCAAAGATATCTTCACTTTAAGATTCTAGAGATCTTTCGCGGATCACAATAACCGAGCTCGTGAATGCTCTGCAAACTCAGGAGCAGAGGAGATTGTAGAGACTTGAGCCGAGTACCGAAGGGGCTTTTATGGCCAAAGAAAAGAAGGAGTCTAGGTCGAAGAAAAAGAAGAAGACCTGGAAGAACAAGAAGAATGAAGCTGGCGGTGGTGAAAAAGAAAGTTATCCACCATGTCAGTATTGCAAGAAGTCATCACATCCACACTGGAGATGTTGGTGGAGACCTGAGGTGGTATGTAGATCTTGCAACCAAAAGGGACATGTTGAGAAAGTATGCAAGAGGAAGTGTCGCGACCTAAAAATCACGACGGGTATGGCGGTCCAAATAAAAACAAATGAAAAGAAAGAAATGGAGTCGCCACCATAATTTTTTATGAAAAACTGTGGAAAAAACAAGAAAAGAATAAGGAATAAGTCTGCGAACTAGAAATGAGTTCGGGAGTCGGTTACGCGTGGGGAAGGTATTAGCACCCCAGCGCCTGTCTTAAGACAGTACCTTTAATTAAATAATCAAAATCAAATGTGGTTTTTAGAATATTTATTTTTCCCAAAAATATAATATATATATATATATATATATATATATATATAACAATTAAAAATAAAATAATAATTTTTAAATTAAAGGACTCGACAAAGATTGACCCTGCTCCTGCGTATCAACATCCTTAACGGGTGAAGAATCAGGGAATACGTAGTTCTACCCAAAAAATTTAGTTGTTGAAATGTTTAATATTTTTTAGTTTTGAAAATTCTATATATTTTTTTATTTTTGAATGTTTTTTAGAATAAATTTCAAATTTGGATATCGTAGACGCGTGCAGTCTTTTGGTATTCCAATCAAAATTAACACTCCTTAAACTAAATTCTGCATGACGCATGTGGTCATTTAGAACTTAAATCACGAATTGACATTTATTATTATTTAAAAAAAAAATCCCACATGACGCGAATGGTCATTTAGGATTTATTAAAACAAACAAAAAATTTTATGAAGAATATACCTTTTTTTAAAAAAAAATAATCTGATGTTAAAAGATAAAAGATAAAAAAAAATCAATTAAATTAAGGGTGTTTTAGGAATTAGAGAGAGATATGGTGCAGATCCAGAAATATGGAGGTGCAAGAAGCAGATTCAACCCAAATAACTTCAGGGGTATTGATAGGCATTTGAATCTATTTCATAGGTAGCAAAAGCTATGGGGTCTTTGTGGAAGTATTAGGATGGCTAGCTTCCGATAGAGAGGGAGGTGACTGAGAGAACATCATTTTCGGGAGGTTGAGAGTGAATGAGATTTCTCTGTAAATAAACTCTTGGAACAGGCCCAAGTACCAACAGTACCACCATAGCTAGCTAGCAAGATTTGGTAAAGAGAACAAAAAATGGCAGTGGCAGTATGGGTTTGGGGTGCACATTTGAAAGTTCAAAAATGGAAGTGAAATTACTAGTGAGCATGGTGTATTTCACTAACATGAGGTTTAACAAATTATTCACACATAATGATCCAAATATAACTTGTTCCAATTGAATTATAAACACTCTCTAAAATCAATCCCTACTCACACATCACAAACCAACATAGAACACATGAACAATGATAATAAGATGCTGCAACTTCATTTCTTAAACAGTGAAATTATAGATTAAAATGCATACCTGTTGAAGGTACAATTTGTTTTCTCTACTAGCCTCTGCTCACCTATCCTCAAAAACGCTCTTCTTCCTTTCAAGTTTTTCAAATTCCTCTTGATCCTCCTCCTCTCTTCTACTTCCGTTTTCTTCTCTCTTTTTCGCTTCCCCCCCTTCTTCTCCTTCACGTGCTAATATAATTCTTTTTGCCCTCTTTCTTTTTTCACATGTGCCCAATCCAATTCTGTTTTTACTCTTCCATGTGCCAACCCCAATTCTGTTTTTGCTCTTCCATGTGCCAACTCATTTCCAAAATCCTCTCCATTCCTAGCTTGTCACGTGGCAGGCAAAAACTCTCCACTCCTAGCTTGCCACGTCAAGCATTTTTATTCTATTTTTAATTCCTTAATAAGTTTTTTTAAAAATACTTAATCCTTAATTATTTTAAATACTCTTTAATTTTTTCCTAACCATAATTTTCAATCAAAAACAATTTTATTTATTTATTTTATTTTGATTAAAGCACCCACAAAATTAAATAAATTATTTAAAAAAAACGGTATATATTTCTTTTACCCGGACAAAATCGGGTATTGACAGAAACCAACAAGCCCAAGTTGCTCAAGAATCCGAGGACGAGAGGGAGGAGCGTCTGTTTGTGGTAACGTGCTTTGCTAACTCGATCACTACCGAAGCATGGCTAATTGATAGTGGGTGTAGTCACCATATGACCCATGACAAGAATATGTTCGTGAAGTTGGATGGTACTCACCATTCAAAGGTCAGGATCGGGAATGACGACTACATTGATGTTAAGGGCATTGGTGATATTGCCATTGACTCTGACTCGAGAGTGAAGATCATCTTGGATGTACTGTATGTTCCTGAGATTGATCTAAACTTGCTAAGTGTGGGACAGTTGTTGGAGAAGGACTTTGTCGTGGTGTTCAAAGACAAGACTTGTGAGATCTTTTATACCTGTCAATACCCGATTTTGTCCGGGTAAGAATATATCAATAAAATTTTTTACTCATAATTAATTTATTCAATTTTGTAGTTGCTTTAAAAAAAAATATATAATAATAATAATAATTAAAATTGTTTTTGAATTAAGTTGATTGAAATTTCTTGTTAAAAATAAAAAGGAGGGAAAAAATTAAAGAATTTTTTAAAGTTTAATTGATTTTTTAAAAAACTAACTAATAATAATAAAATAAAATTAGAATTGCTTGCCACATGACAAGCTAAGAATGGAGAGTTTTGCTCGCCACGTGGCGAGCTAGGATTGGTGAAGGAAAAATGGGTTAGGGCTGCCATGAACAACAAACCCAAACAAAACAAACATAATAAATTAGAAAATGACACTTCCAAGATTTGAACTCATGCCCCACTTTAGACCAACTCAGCCACCTTGATTTCATTCTCAAAATAGACCCAAATTCTCTAAAAGCCCTTAGCCCAATTTCTGAATAGTAGGGGTGCTTCCTGCACCCCTCATGTTCGTGTCTTCCACCCCACATTTTTCACAAACCCCAAAACGCCCCTGGAAATAGGATTGGCTTTCAATTATTAAGATTACTTGCCGCACCTCCACATTTTTGGACCTGCACTTCCATTTTGTTCCTCATTCCCAAAACGCCCTTGGATCACTTATTAAAAATTATTCATCGCACCCCCATTAATTAAGAGCTGCACCCACTGATTTTTTAAATTACAAAACTGCCTCTAATTTTCTTTAAACAGAAAGTTTTAAGAATTTATCATTTGAGTTATTTCTTTTTAAGTTTACTTCTCCTATTTACATAAAATTTGTTTTAATAAACTTTAATTCCAAATGACCATTCGCGTCATGCGGGATTCTTTTTTTTTTTAAAATAAAATAAAATAATAATAATTCTTAATTTAGGTTTTAAATGACCGCACGCGTCATGCGAAACTTAATTTAAGAAATATTAATTTTAATTTGGATTATCAAAAGGCCGCATGCGTCTATGATATTCTGAAATAAAATTCAATTTTCAAAAATAACAAAAATATATAAAAATTCAAAGATATATAAAAATTCAAAAATAATAGATTCTCAAAACAACTCAACTGTCTTGTAGAACTACGTAATCCCTGATTCTTCACCCCTATGGATGTCGATACGTAGGAGGAAGGTCAAACTTTGTCGGGTCCTTTATTTTAAAAATTTTCATTTTGTTATTATTTATCTTTTACTTTTGGGAAAACAAACATTTAGTAAACCACATTTGATTTTACTAATTTGATTAAAGGCACTGTCTTAGGACAGGCGCTGTGGGGGTGCTGATACATTCCCCACGCGTAACCGACTTCCGAACTCTTTTCTGATTCGCAGACCATTTCCTTTTCCTTTTTCGTGGTTTTTTCATAGTTTTACATAATAAACCATGGTGGCGACTCCATCTCTTTTTTTTCACTATCCTTCCCATAACTTTTTGGATCGCTGTCCCCCGTCGTGATTCCGGTCGCGACAGATGGCGACTCCACTGGGGACAGTTTTGAGAGTCAGGTCATTTAATTGAATTAGTTAAAACAAATGTGGTTTATGAATGTTTGTATTTCCCTTTCTTTTTGTATTACTTGCTTTATTTTCTTTGTTGTGATTTGTTCTATTTGTCTTATTGTTGTTGCTGAAATATTGAACCCTAGGATAGACGACATTGCTTTATCTGCTATATCTGTCATATCTGCCTGAGACTTTTCTGGTTGTTTTGCAGGTGAGGGGTTGGGTGCATACAGGTTTTACTCCCTTCACACACACACTCTGCATGCATATTTCTTGAGTGGGATCCTAAAACCCCGGATCTAGAAAGCATAAAATTAGAGGGGTTCAGTGATACTGGAATGGATGTACTTCCTACTCTGGTTTTCTTATTGTCTGTTCATAAGCTAGTTGTTTAACGACAGCTTTGGATAAGATGATAATGAGGGCCATAGCTCTGGTGACCTTTATACCTTTAGGGATTAGGGAACTTACCTTGTGAGAATGCATGTAAAGATCTTATAACCCTAGGTATTATGCTGCCGATTTGTTTAGAGCACTAAGGGAGAAAAATCATGAACTGCAACCACTCACCGGCATGACAAGACAGAATGTTTGCTATAGAGAATGGAAAAGTGTGAAAATGAACTGTGTTTAATGCATATCATTCATGTTGTTTTCATGCATCATTATTTTTTTTTTTCTAAACGAAATTTTTGAAAATTGTACACCAGATCATGGAAGTTCATCCTGGATTAGGGGTTGAGAGAGGATCAAAAGTCTCTGATTTGAAAAAGAAGTTGAAATGTGAACCGATACGAAATAATTTCTCTAATCTCCGGGAGCTTAGTAGGAAGTTGAAATCTATCCAGATGACAGCCTTTAGAAAAAAGTATGGGAATTTGCTAGAGTTACTGGAGCTGGACATAGAGATGGACATTGTCACTGCACTTGCTCAGTACTATGATTCATCCATGAGGTGCTTCTTATTCCAAGACTTTCAGTTAGTACCTAACATCGAGGAATATGAGCAAATCCTGGATCTGCCTTTGGGTGGGGAAATCCCTTATAGACATTGTGAGCAGCATTCTTCTATTCTGATTATATCATCCATCACCAAAATTCCTCAAGACATGCTGAAGAGTCGGTTAATTTCTGTAAGAAACACTAGAGGATTTTCTTAGAGATTCTTGGAAGCGCATCTCCAACAGCTGAGCATAAAAGAAGATTGGGAGACATTCATAGATGTATTGGCTCTCATACTCTATGGAACTATATTGTTTCCTTATTCAAATGATTATGTGGAGTACGCTGCTATTGATATATTTGTGGCTGTGAGAACCAGATTTGAGAATCCCGTTACAGTAGTGTTAGCCGATACTTACCTAGCACTAGATTTGTGCTATGAAAGGAATATGAGAAAGATGATTTGCTCGGTGCACATTCTGTATGTATGGCTGATGGCTCGCATAGGCGACAACATTCTTGGAATCAGATGTCCGATAGAGTTTGTGACCCGTAAGAAGCTAGATAAAAAGACAAGAAAGGAGTGGGCTTTATTTGTTGCTGGTCTAAATCAAAAGAAGATCATATGGCAGCCGTCATGGCAGCAAAGGTCGAAGCTCATATATAGTTGTGAGGGCTTCCCTAATGTGCCTCTTATAGGAATAAGAGGGTGTATTAGCTATAATCCAGTTCTAGCTCAGAGGCAATTTGGCTACCCAATCAGAAGAGCGCCTACACCTGATGTCTTAGTACCATTTGTGTGTTATTATCAGGATGGATTTGTGAATGACACTTTACGTCAGATCCGCAATGCTTGGAAGAATATATTATGTGCGGAAAAAGACACTAGATCATCGTCAATTGACAGAGAAATCCCATATCAGCAGTGTCTACTAGACAGAGTAAGAGAAGTCAAGTTGCCTTATAAATTGACAGATCAGGAGCCTTTGGGAGAACCTGTGCTTAAGGAGCCTACACTTGATACAAGATCTGAAGAAGTTCAGAAACTGAAAGAAGAGATCGAGCAGCTGAAGAGGAAGAATGATGTACTGAATAATGACATGCAGAGCCTTCAGCATGAATATTTGAATGTTAAGGTAGACAATGAAAGGTTGATAAAGAAGCAGAAAGTTGATAAGGAATGCATTATGGGGATAACCCAGGAGTTAACTGTTACTAAGGCTGAATTGACTATGAGAGCTAGAGAATGGGAAGCGACTATGCATGTTGAGCGCCAGGAGACCAGACAGGACAGACAGAAGATTATGGAAGAATTATATGACTTACAAGACAGGTTCCATAGCACAGAGTCACGAATGAACGAAATCATGTCGGAATATGAGGAGAAGCTGAAAGAGGAGAAATGGCAGAAGATGGAGGCTGAAGAAAGGCACCAGATGATGATAACCCAACTAGAGAATCACATTGCGGATCAGGAACGAGACATTATTCATTGGAAGACGTGTTTTTCACAGTTGGCTGCTTTAGCCAATGGAGCCATGGAAGATGTGCCTAGGATGTTGAGAGAGGCAAACTCATCTCTTATGTACTTTAACTTCCCAGATTCTGTTCAGACTTTTCTTAATCATTGTAAATATTTAGTCGAACAGATGAAAGTTATAATTGCTCGTTCTAGGGATTGATTTTGTTTCGTATTGGTTCTATACATTGTTTTATGTTATCAGACAGATTTTTTCCCTATCAATACAAATACAGGTTCAATTTCCATGGGTGTGTGCGCAATTTTCAATTATTGTTTAAACGTGCATATAATTCTTATTTTTCATAACATTCATTTTGCATGTATATTTAATTTTCTCATAATAAAAACAGAAACATATAAAGACGGCAAATATTCCGTGTCATCGTTATAGAACTCGTGCCAACAACAAAAGAATGGACAGTGAAGTGCAAGAAAGCATGAAAGCTGACATTGACCAGTTGAAAACTCAGATGGGTCAAATGTTTGAAATGATGGTGGCTTTAAAAGATGCGGGTTACTGTCCGCAACGAAGAGGCTCAATCTTCACAGCCCCCTTTACTTCAACACGGTAACCCTAATATGGGAAATAGAAACATTCATGAACCCCATCCGTATGGTATGCCTTCGAACTATGAGCCTGTGTATGAAGAGTATGAAGAGTAAGGAGATATGCCAATGGGTAATGCTGCTAATCCCAAAGGTCAACCTGAAGCTACTCAAATGCCATTTGCTAGTCGTATGGAAAAAGTAATAATGGATAAGGTCCCATCTAGTACTCAACCAAGGGTTCTGCAAATTCATGCTGGAGAAGCATCTGTGATGAAGAATAATGTGAATGAAGGCATTCAAAGTATGATGTTTAATGCCGATATGACGAAGAGCAAGCTGGAAATACTGGAGGAAAGGCTCTGGATGATTGAAGGAGTCAATACTTGCGAGTTCGGAGATGCTGCTAGGTTATGTTTGGTACCAGATGTGGTGATACCCTCAAAGTTTAAAGTGCCAAAATTTGAGAAGTATAGGGGAGCTACTTGCCCAAAAAGCCATTTAGTCATGTACTGCAGGAAAATGGTTGTCCATGCTCATAATGAGAAGTTATTGATGCATTTCTTTCAGGAGAGTCTTACTGGGACAGCTTTAAACTGGTACATGCATTTGGAATCAGTTAAAATACAGACATGGAAAGATTTGGTCAATGCTTTCATAAAGCAGTACAAATACAATATGGATATGGCTCCTAATAGAATGCAGCTGCAAAGCCTGTTCAAGAAAAGCACTGAAACCTTCAAAGAGTACGCCCAAAGATGGAGAGAATTGGCTGCTCAGGTTGAACCACCTCTCCATGAAAATGAAATGACTACCATGTTCATTGAAACATTACAATCCCCATATTATGAACATGTGTTAGGAAGTGTGTCTTCCAACTTTTCCGATATAGTTATTATCGGTGAAAGGGTTGAATACGGGCTTAAAAGTGGAAAGATAGCACAAAACCCGTCCGCGGTTAACAGTGCTAGAAAGCCCGGATTCAATAATAATAGGAAGAAAGAAGGAGAGGTGCAAACAGCTTCAGTAGTGCCACATTGGGGAGGGTATCAAAACCAGTATCGGCCGAATTACAGATCATCACAGACATATGTTGCGAATGCTGTGCCGAATTATCAGTACAATGCCCCTTGGCCACAGACTGGGTATAGACCACCAATGGCAGCTCATAATGCTTATCAACCCAATCCAGGGGTTCAGAATCACAATTAGGCACCAAATCAAAACTTTGGTCAAAGGAGTAATCCAGGAGAAAGAGCGATGAAGTTCACTCCTTTGCCAATGACTTATACAGAGTTACTGCCTGACTTGGTTAAGAATGCACTGGTGGCTATATGCCCAGCAAAGACACTACAACCGCCATACCCTCGGTACTACGATGCAAATGCCAAGTGCGAATACCATAGCGGAGAAGTGGGTCATTCCACTGAAAACTGCCGTGCTCTCAAGTTCAAAGTACAGTCTTTGATTGATTCTGGGTGGCTCACTTTCCAAGAACAAAAGCCAACTGTGGACAAAAACCCTTTGTCTGGTCACTCGAATGCCACGGTTAATGTTGTAATCGATGAAGAAGAACCAAGTCTGGTTAGATGTGTAAATGAGATGAAAAAACCTATGAATGAGGTTTTCAGAGCAATTTGCCATGCTGGTTTTTTCTCATATGAACATAAGTAGGAGGATAAATGTGGTTTCCATGCTAGCACCGAGCATTCTATTGATGAGTGTGCTGAATTCAGAAATTATGTGCAAGACTTGATAGATAGACATGTTCTACAAGTTACTCATCAAAGGAAAGAAGATGGGGTATTCGCTGGTGAAGAATGGGTTCCACAAAAGCCTAAACCGTTGGTAATTCAATTTACTAGGCCCACCAATTCCATGCCTGCAGGACGACAACCTTTAGTGATTCAGACACCCGCTGCTTTCCCATACAAGAATGACAAAGCTGTTCCGTGGAAGTATGGTGTTAGTATCATCCAAGAAGAGCAAAAAAATGAATCTGTTGAATCAGGCAAAGATGTTATTGATAATATATTTGGAATTGGGGGCATGACTAGGAGTGGTCGGTTGTTTACTCCACCTGTGTTGAGAGGTGAGAAAAGCCTTGAAAAAATTAGAGAATAAATGGCTGCAGAGAAGGCAAAGGCGGTGTTAAAAGGGAAAGCTGTGCAAGAAAACCAAGAGCCAGAGTTGAAAGAAAGAAAGGAGGTTACCGATGAGGATGCATATGAGTTTTTAAAGTTCATCCAACAAAGCGAGTACAAAGTAGTTGATCAATTGAACCGGATGCCTGCAAAGGTATCGTTGTTGGAACTGTTGATGCATTCTGATTCTCATCGGAAGTTGTTAATGAAGATTCTGAGTGGGGCCCACGTTGATCAGGAAATTTCCTTGGATAAATTTGAAGGAATTGTTAGTCACATTACTGCTAACAATTATTTGACTTTTACTGAGGAAGAATTACCTTCAGAAGGTAGAGGGCATAATAAAGCTCTTCACATCT
>Ga0209489_104148_pt1 | contig 27073 bp, 14 predicted proteins | sample SiratrowhiteBW_FD_187527 | JGI IMG/M metagenome (GOLD analysis project Ga0209489, IMG submission 187527) | Root nodule microbial communities of legume samples collected from California, USA - Siratro white BW (SPAdes) (version 2) | ecosystem: Host-associated > Plants > Roots > Nodule | place... | reverse complement strand
TTTTTTTTTTTTTTTTCTTTACAGAATTGGTAATGAATTCTTTTAGAAAAAAACAAAATCAAATTTGATATTTAAGTGGGTCCTACGTTGATTGGAAAAGACAAAATCAAATTGGCTATTTAAGTGGGTCCCTAGTGATTGATGGCATATGTGAAGAATGATGGAAAAATTGGATTTGATGACTATATGTAAGTGATGAAAGCAAAACCAAATTCAACTTAAATCTTCCTTTTTCTTATTATATAATGAAACTATATTTTTAAATATTTCAAAATTAAAATGAATATGATGAAGTAAATAATAAAATGTCAACTACTTATTATTATTATTATTTATATTTTCTCATTTAATTAAATTAAAACAAAAGTAATATATTTCTTTTATATTTTTCTAAGATGATAAAGAAAATAAAAACTTAAATCATATTTTTTGATTTTTTTTCTTCAAATGGAATAAAAAGAAGGAGAAAATCCTAAAAATATAAATTGTATATATTTTAATAAACAATCAATAAAATTTAAATTAAAAGATGAAAATTCTTTTAATTTTCAAAAATTAATCAAAAATACTTTTTTTTTTCAAAACAAAATTGGATATTGACACCAATTACTTGTCCCCTCTCTCCTACATGATTTGCCTTTCCCCGTTTCCTCCCTACTTACCCAATGAAAGAAAGGTACTATTTACCCACTTTTTTTTATTTTTTTTCTTCCTGTCAAAGTTTACATTTTATTTGGTGCCACTAAAAAATTTAAAAAATTACAACCACCGACATTTGAACAAAACTTTTTGAAAAATTTAAAAGTGAACACATGATGTTTCAGATTTATAGTTCACAGCGAGAAAATTGATAATAATAATAATAATAATAATAATAATAAAAACATGTAAGACATATGAAAAACTACTATCAAAACTTGAGATGAAAAATAGGAAGGTTTGTTACCTATATCTTGATTAATCACAGCAGCATGCAATGCCGTTCGATTATGGGGGCCTTCATATGCGGGCGATTTGACGTTTGTTAATATCTCACACACCACTTGCTGATATCGTCCTTTTGATGCCAGATAAAGAGGAGTCTCGTTGGCTTTGTTTGCATGATAGGAGTAATAAGGATCCACTTTTAACAAAACCTTCACTACTTCGATGTGATTATAGCGCACAGCCTCATGTAATGCAGTGTCCTTCTCATTATTTATTTCCCGCACAAACTTTTGTTCTGCACCAATACCATGTTCAATATCTGGTGGAAAAGCTTTGACATGTTCAACCAATAATTTTGCGACTTTGGAAAGTCCCTTCTTTGCAGCAATATGAAGGGGTGTTTCCCCCTTGGCGTTAGCGAGTAGAGCTAGACCTCTACACTTTTCAAGAATCCTTTTCACAAATTCTTCTGAAACAGTTACTTTCAATGCTGGTGAAAGAATTGGGATTGTTTGACATGTTGCAGAAGTCAAGTGTACATGAAGGATGGTGTTTTTGTTGGGGGTGACCAGAGTCTCCAAATTCTGGACAGTGATGAATTCTTGGAAGTTTCCTTTCACTGCAGCAACGTACAGAGCAGGATCAATGCGCGTGATATTCATGTTACTGCCACCGGTGTTTTGCAGTGACGCTGCTACTTGGTTCCTTCGCCGTTCTGCTTCCAATTTTAGGTGTTTTTGGATTCTTACTTGGGTTTATTGGAATAGCAGTGGGTCCTCTGTGATGACTTTTCTGCATTTCATTATTGTTGATGACTTTGATTATTCTTACAAACAAGTTTTCACGTGTTTTGTGGATGTCGGTGGTGCGAGTTTTGATGCAAGCATAGCCGTTTAGATTGGGCGTGGACATTGGGTCAATGTTCTCTGTTTTTCTAATCCTTCTTTTAAAGACTGGTTTCGTTGATTTCAAAAGAAACTTAAATAAAAAGGCTTATTTATTAAATTTTAATTTTGAAACTATTAAATATTTAAAACATAAAGTAATTATGAAAAACATCTAAAATAAATTTAAGTCAAAATAGTGAGATTTCGAGTTATAAACAATTACCACTTGCTAAAAAAAAATATTTTCTTATTCTTCATTGAAATAATTTATTTTCTTCTTTTGTATGTGAAAGCATAGAAGAAACAACCTACAAACGTCTATTTTCCATTTTAATACTATTTCTCAACAACTTTTGAAGAATTTAACATTTTTAAGTCGTTGATCCTCGTATCTATTGAGCTGGATATATTTATTAAGAAAGAGAATGATATTTTGATATCGTTATTAAATTATATTATAATATAAAATATAATATTTTAATAAGTTATGGGACGTATGATAATGAAGTTATTTTGAAATATATAAATATTCAAGTAATTTTTTCTATTTTGATATGTGTTGTTAATAAGTATTTTTAAACTTGGATAACATATATGAAAATTAGAAACTTTTACGTATTCACATTTTTTCTCATCTTGAGAAAAATACAGCTATAACATTATGTTACTATAACAAATATCACTTTAGCAACGTCTGAATAAAATCACGAGTATAAAAGTGTTGTCATACTAAACGCAATAGTTTTACAAGTGTGGATTAAAGACTATTAAAAGCAACAGTTTTTTAACTATTGATGTTTTAGGCAACATTTATGTACATATTGCTTTTTAAAATATGTGCTAAAAAATAAAAATGGTTTCCTCACCTCAAATAAAACTTTGCTTCTATTAATAAATAATTATTATGTGAGGATTATTAATGATTATTATGTGAGGATTATTAGCAATTATGTTAAAGTAACTATTTTGTTATGATCTTGTTATTCCATGTATTATATAGAGTACCTTTCTTTCATCAATAAGATAAGAGAGTTTCATTTGCAATTTTATCTTCTGATACTTTCTTCTACACTGTGTTAATAATGGTAGATATCAAAAGTTGTTATGGTATTAGAGCTCTCTAATCTAGAGAGCTCCACTGTGCCAACTTTGATTTTGTTCCATTTGCAAGAATTCATCATCTGTTATGGTTTCAGAAGTATCATTATTTTCAGTAGCAAATATGACTACTTTGTCGTTTAATAATTCACCGATAAATCTTCTAAATGATTATTCCAATGTATATTATGGTTCTTTCAATAGAAATTCTCAGGATTCTCAAGCTAAAGAGATGGACCAAGGATGACAATCATTATAATAGTAAGAGATTGACACATTGTGATAGAAGAGGTCACACAATTGATAAATATCATCGCTTGCACGGTTTTCCACCAAACTACAAAAGGAGAAAAATTTTATGTTAATGTTAAAAATGTCATTGCAATTAAAAAGGCAAATGAGAATGAGACACTTACAAACCAAAAGGAATCTCAGCAGTCTTCTAGCTTTACTTTGAACAAAGAGCAATATAACTGTCTCCTAGCTCTTCTTCAGCAAGCTCAGTTAGCTGCAACCCCTAGCAATGAACATCATCACATTTCAAATACATCTACAGGTATCATCTGCAACCTAAGATCACTACCAAAATCTGTTCTTTGGATCTTAGATTCAGGTGTCACTGATCATATTAGTTCATCTCTAGATAAGTTTGCTACATATAAAATTATTTCTGATGTTCCTATCAAGTTACCTAATGGAACTACAGTTTATGCAAACATTAAAGGCACTATCATATTTTCTACTACATTCATTCTGCATAATGTACTATACATACCAGGATTTAATTTCAATCTCATTTCAGTATCTCACCTAGCCATAAAATTTGATTGCTCCATTAGGTTTACTGATCAAATTTGTGAAATACAGGACAATCACACTAAAAGGATGATTGGTTTTGCTAAGATGCACCACGGATTCTATGTTCTTGAAAATCCTAAGGGACCAAAAAAAAACACTTTGCCCTAGATTTACTTTTAATAAATTTTGTGTTTGTTAATAAGGTAAATGATTGACATTTTAGACTAGGTCACTTGTCTAAGGAAAAACTATCTGTATTGTCAACAAAGTTTGATTCATTTCTAGCAAAAACATGTGATGATTTTTGTCAAATACCTCCACTTGCTAAACAGAAAAGACTTTCATTTCCTGTAAACACCTCTTCAACCAATAAAATTTTTGATTTTTTACATATGGATATTTGAGGACCACTAGCCATTACTATTGTGGATGGACATATATTTTTTTTACTATTGTGAACGATTTTTCTCAACATACTTGGATTTTTGTTTTGAAAACTAAACCAGAAGTACAGGGTTGCATTAAGTCTTTCATTACTTTGGTGGAAACACTTAATTTTTCTACTACTGTCAAATGCATTAGGTCTGATCAAGGACCTGAATTTAATTTGCATCAATTTTACTCTGTCAAAGACATAGAACATCATATGTCTTGTGCTGAGACTCCGTAACAAAATGGAGTGGTAGAGAGAAAACATCAACACATTTTAAATATTACTAGGACTCTTATTTTTCAAAGTAACTTGTCAAAATTGTTTTGGAACTTTGCAGTCTCTCATGTTGTTTTTCTGCTCAATAGATTGCTTAGCAAGGTTTTACATAACAAAAGTTCTTACGATATTTTGTATGACTCTTCTCCTAATTTAACTTTATTAAAGTCTTTGGTTTTGAAGCTTTTGCATCTATTTTGACTCATAATAGGACGAAAATTGATATCGGGCTAGATGGTGTGTTTATTTAGGTCACAGACGAGGGATCAAGGGTTCACTTCTTTATGATTTACACACCAGAGAGGTTTTTTGATCCAGAAATGTTTCTTTTAATGAAAATAGTTTTCCTTTTAAACATATTATTAATCATACAGATAGTGAAAATTTTATCATGCCACATTTTCCTGATTATCAAGATATTGATCTCTCTTTTCTTAGATCCTCCTCACCACTACAAAACCAACAAATACCATATATTGTCCCACGATAAAATTATTCCTCTCCCACTACACCACTACAAAATCAACAAACACCATATATTGTCCCACAACAAAATTCTTCCTCTCCCACTCTCATAGCTTCTGATAATCCTATATCTCCTGTTATAAGAAAATCCACTAGAAGCACCAAACCTCCTGCTTACCTCAAGGATTTTCATTGCAACATAGTTGTGGGCATAGAGAGCAAAAATTCCTCTTTAGTTAAATATCTTATTTCTAGTTTTATTAATTACTCAAAATTTTCTAACAATCATAAGCATTTTTCATTTAGTATCTCTTCCATTGTATAACCTAAAACTTATGCACAGACAGTGAAGCATGAGAACTGAAGGAAAGTCATGGATGATGAGATTAATGCTTTAATTCAAACTAGAACCTGAGAGTTTGCTGACCTTCTAATTGGAAAACAAACAATGGGATGCAAATGGGTGTATAAGACTAAACACAAGGTTGATGACTCAATTGAGAGGTTCAAGGCTAGGTTAGTAGCCACAGGATTCACACAACAAGAAGGCATTGCTTTCAGAGAAACTTTTTCTTCAGTTGTTAAAATCACTACTGTAAGGCTTTTACTGGCCATTGCAGCCACTAAAAATTGGCTCCTTGAACAACTTGATATCAACAATATTTTCTTGCATGGAGATCTTCATGAAGAAGTCTATATGGAGGTTCCTAAAGTGTAGTTCCCCCAAAACTTGGTCAAGTCTGCAAGCTGATGGTCTTAGATAAGCTAGTAGACAGAGGTATGAAAAGTTGTCTACAGTCCTTATAGCTTCAGGTTATACCTAATCACAATCTAATTTTTCTTTATTCACAAAACAATCTACTACTGGTGCATTCACAACCATCCTTGTCTATGTTGATGATATGATTTTGACAGGAAATGATACTCAAGAGATTGCTTCAATCAAGTCTCAACTTGATTATTTATTCAAAATTAAGGATCTTGGTCAATTGAAATTTTTCCTTGGATTAGAAGTTGCTAGATCAAGCAAGGGTATTTTTCTTAACTAAAGGAAATACACTTTAGAGTTTATAGATATTGCAGGCTTATTAGGATGTAAACCTTCTACCACTCCTATGGATCCTCAAATAAAGCTCCAATCCAAAGAGAGTCTTCTCCTTGAAGACATTTTCATGTATCGACAACTCATTGGACAACTCATCTATCTGACCAACACTAGGCCCAACATTTGTTTTGTTGTCAATCATCTTTCACAATTCTTATCAGCTCCTATAATGGCTCATTATCAAGCAACACTCAGGGTTCTTTGTTATCTTAAAGTTAATCCTGGTCGGGGGCTCTTCTTTCCTAGTGATTCTCCTTTACAATTGAAAGGTTTTTGTGACTCAGACTGGGCATTATGCCCTGAAACTCGCCGCTCCATTACTGGCTTCTGCATTTTTTCTTGGTGATTCATTAATCTCTTGGCGATCCAAGAAGCAACACACAGTTTTCCAGTCCTCATCTGAAGTTGAATATCGTGTTTTGGCATCAGCAACCTATGAAATTCAATGATTGTCTTATCTGCTTCGTGATTTACATATTGCTTCTCAAGCCACTGTTCTTTTTTGTAACAACAAATCTACCTTACATTTAGCTGTCAATCCTGTGTTTCATGATCGTAGCAAACACATTGAAATTGATTTCCATGTAGCTAGAGAAAATGTTCGTGATAGTGTTCTTTGTTTTCTCACTATCAACACTAAGTCACAAGTTGTTGACATCTGTACAAAACTTCTCATACCCAAGTTGTTCTTACATCTATTGTCCAAAATGGGTTTAATTGATCTCTACGCTCCATCTTGAGGAGGGATATTAATAAATAATTATTATGTGAGTATTATTAGCGATTCTGTTATGATCTTATTATTATGTGAGGATTATTAATAATTATGTTAGAGTAACTATTTTATTGTAATCGTGTTATTTCATGTATTATATAGAGTATCTTTCATTTGCAGTTTTATCTTCTGCTACTTTCTTCTACACTGTGTTACTAATAGTAGATATCAAAAGTTGTTAGCTTCTTCCCTTTCTTTGCTAAAACTTTGCTTCTTCCCTTTATTTGCTAAATATTTACTTCTTCCCTCTCTCAGTCAAAATAGAAATTGGCTCTTGCAACTCTCCCTCTCACTTTACATGCTTCTTTACGTGTATAAAAGCATGTTCTTTTTTTTTTTTATCCAACAAGGTCAAAGTGGAAGTACTTTCAGAAAATATGAAACTCTTTTAAAATGTATGACTCCCACGTCCAGGTAGTTTTCTCTATTTTAGTATGTGGTTTGCTGAGAGAGACTCTTGAAATCATGTTACAAATATGGAATTTAGGAACCTCATGCGTTCATGTTCCTTTCATTTTGAAAAAATATAACTCTAATATTGTGTAAAGGAGTATATTCTTTCATTTGTGATCAAACAAGTATTTTCAGAAAATTATAAAACTCTTTTAAAATGTATGACAGTCATGTCGAATTAGTTTTCTCTATTTTGATATGTGGTTTGTTGATAAGTAATTTTGAACTTGTCTAACAAATATAAAAAGTAAGAATCTCGTGTGTTCATGTTTTTTCTTAGTCTGAAAAAATATTGTTATAATGTTATAAAAAGTAAGAACAGGTTGTATTTCTTTTATTTGATATGTGATTTAAGTACTTTTCAAACCCAAGTGAAAAACTAAAAGTAAATATGAATTAGTATATATAAGTAAATAAAAAATATATTTTTTGACATATAATAATATCAAATAAATGTAATAAATGTAATAATAGATAAGGATGGCAATGTATAACGATCGTATTAATAATTACCCCTTCTTGCTAAATTGTTAATGAACTTTATGTGAATTTGAACATAGTTTGAATATAATATTAAAATAAGTGTCGTGGTTTCATTTCTACGATGAGTTAAACTCGTAAGTCAATTGAAACGTATAGATTCGGAATTCAGACGACTTAGAAATTTTAAATTCTTCACAAGTCTTTGAGAAATCCTATTTATATGGGAAATAGAGGTTTCTAGGTGGTTTCTTCTGAACTCTCACATATACAAAAGAAGAAAATAAATTGTTTCAATATATATTATAATAAAATAATAATTTATTTAAGTGCAAACTGAATCTAGAAAAAAATTATCAACATGTTCAATAGAAAAATATTCTTTCGCATCGCTATCAGAAAAAAAAATCTATTTATACAATTATTATAATAAATATTATATTATAATAAAATATTTATTTAGATATAAAAATGAATATAAAATAACTAATAAATAAATGTGCGAACCCAATGCGTGACCGAGAATGCATAAAGAATCTCTTAAAGGAACAAAATAGTGGTGATGTTCACCCGATTGCACCTAATTGGTTGAATTTTATACATGTAATTAAGTGCGGATTTTACGTTTTCTTTGTTCTATATATACATATATAACTTATTTAGAGTACCAAACAGAGGCCATTAGATTTTTTGATCCAACTTAATTGCATGGTATTTATTATATGCGTGATATGTTGGCAAATTTTTCAAATTGGTATAATTTTTTTTTTTGAAATTCCTGAAATGGTGCATTTTTTAATTATTTCCGGATATAGGTAAATCGTGCATAGGAGACACGATATCATTGTAAGGAAATCGTGGTCCTATTCCACGATTTAATATAAGATTAAATAAAATCGTGAAAAGAGGACACGATCTTAATTTACTAGATGAAATTGTGCATCTAATATTTCAATTAATAAGTTAATTAATATAGTGAGAATATTGTACGATTTTAATAGGATTAATATTCTCCACCTATTCCTCTTCTGTTTTATTTGGCAGGTGTGATGTATTGCTAATGTGCAACTAAAATAAATGCACAGTTACAAAAGTGGTTTTAATTATTGATAAAAATAATTAAAATTAAATTGAAACAAATGTGAAGTTAATTTGAAATTAAACAATAAAATGGTTGAGAGGATTATTGTTTAAATTAAAATAAAAAATGATATTAGTATGAGATTTATATATTGAACTAAAATAACAGTAAGTTTGATTTTGAAAAGAAAAATTATATTAAATTAATATTTAGTAATAAAATATATTTAGTAAAATTAAGTTTAAGTTTGATATTTGAATTTAGTTACTAATATAAAAATAATTTAAAATAAAATTAAGATTTAGCAATAAATTTAGAATAAAAATTTTGAAAATATTATATAATCTTTTATATAAATTTATTGTTAGTTTTTAAATTATATTTATTACTAACTAAATCTATTTCATATATTAATAACTAAATTCATGTAACTTTTTTTCATAGTAACCACTCTTCTATTCAAATTAAATTAAATTTTTTGTATTTATTTTAGTTACACATTAGCAATAGATCACACGTGCCAAATAAAACAGGAGAGGAATACGTAGAGAATATTAACCCTATTAAAATCGTACAGTATTCTCACTATATTAATTAACTCATTAATTGAAATATTAGATACACAGTTTCATATAGTAAATTAAGATCGTGTCCTCTTTTTACGATTTCATTTAATTTTATATTAAATCGTGGAATAAGGCCACTATTTCTTTACAATGATATCGTGTCTTTTATGCATGATTTACCCATATCTAGAAATAAATAAAAAAATACACCATTTCAGAAATTTCAGAAAAAAATTACACCAGTTTAAAAAATTTACCTGATATGTTTCTTAGGACTAACATATTTAAATATTGGGTGCTATACTGAGAAATTAGTTTGTTACTTAGGTAAAATAAGGAGGTGTCTATCGGCCTTGGTTAAAAAGAACACGGGCCTTGCTTCTTAGAAAAAAAAAAATACTTCCTCGGTCTCTTTGTTATGAAAAATTTTAATTGAGTTTTAAGTATTTTAGAATTTTTTTTCTTAGAAATTGCTACTTCAACTTTAAGTTCTGTTATTAAATATTTGTGAAAAATAATTTTAAAAATTATTAATTATTATGTTAAATTTTGGAGTCACTTGATAATTAAAATTTTTGTTTGCGTAAAATTTTAAAAATGATTAATTATTATGTTGAGTTAATTAAAAATTTTGTTTACGAGAAGTAAAATTTTAAAATTTATTAATTATTAGGTTGATATCGCATTTACTTAATAATTAAAATTTTCATTTATTTAAAATTTTAAAAATTACTAATTATTATGTTTACTATCAAACTTGTTTCACAATTTTGAAAATTTTCCTTCTGTAAAATTTTGAAAATTACTAATTATCATGTCTTGGTTTTGTTTGATAACTAGAATTTGTTTAATTAATAATCTCGAAAGTTAGTTAATATTATGTCAAGTCTCATACTTCTAGAAGTTAATTAAAATTTTCGTAATATTTTCACAATTCATTAATGTTAAGTATTATACTAACTTGACAATTAAAACTTTCAATGTATAAATACTAATTAAAACAATTAAAAATTTTCATTGAAAAAATACTTTATCAAAACAAAACAAAAATCTTGATTTTTTATTGGACTAGAATTATTTAAGAGTAAAGTCAATCATTAAGGGACCAAATAAAAAGTTTCAAAAATATCTTTTTTATTTTGTATATGCACTTTTATTTCATTTTTGGACCAAAACAAAAATTTCAAAAATCACATTTATTTTGCACGTTAAATTAACAATAACTGTTTTAGTATTGATACTATAAAATATTAATACTTTTCCTACACTTAATCTACTTTCGGACTTAAATCTATCTTTAACTATTTTCTTTAAAAACTTTTTTAGCTTTTTTTTATAAATTACGTCCAAGACTTCTTTATTCTTATTTAAAAATTTTCATCATCCTCATCATTGCTTCATCATTGCCTCCGTTGTGACAGGCACCATTGATATTGTTTTTTGGACTAACAAAAATATTTTTCACTTGGAACACAAACACTTCTAAAATAATAAAAAAATTGATATATGACCATTCTTTACGGAGGCCAGGTTGAAGGGATACTCAAAAGGTTTTAAGAAGAGAATTCGTCAAGCTGTATAGTTTGAGCTTTCGATCCTTCTAATTTTAGATTAGGAAAGGACGTCGTTAACAATAAGTTAGTCGATTGATTGATGTAAATGTACTGTTTTAATGAACATTTGTGGTTTTTGATAATTTGTAAGCGTGTTTCATTGAAATTTGATTTGTTTTGTTATAAAGTATTGACGTAGATACCTCTAGTAAGCTCGACTCAGAGTATATGATTGAGTTTGGTACGAATGACTTAATACAATTTATCAACCAAGTTTAATAAGCTTGGCGTAAGTTATTGACCAAGTTTGATAACTTAGACATGATTTGATAATTGATTTTGGTTGTATTAATCGAGTTTGATTAACTCGACCTAAGTTTCGGATCAAGTTTGACTAACTGAGTTGAAATTATTATTCAAGTTTGAAGAGTTGTTAACTTGGAATAATTTAATAATCAATTTTGATAAAGTAGTATATAATCGAGTTGGATTATCTGAATATAATTTAGTAATCAAGTTTGATTCTTGACAAAGTGATGTATCAACCAAATTGGATTAACTCGTTATAATTTAATAATTAAGTTTTATTATCTTGACAAAGTAATGTTTGAACCAAGTTGGATTAACTTGATGTTCTTTAATAATCAAGTTCGATTAACTTGGGGAGCTAATGTATGAACCAAGTTGGATTAACTCAACGTAATTTAATAATTAAGTTTGATTAATTTGGTGAGGTGATATATGAACCAAGTTGGATTAACTTGACGTATTTTAATAATCAAGTTTAATTAACTTGGCAAAGCTCGTTGCAAGGTTATATGACTTATTTATGTGAGCATAGTACCAATAAATTTATAAAAAAATACGATTGTACTGAAAAAATTCTAAATGTGTCTTGTTAAAACCTTACCCAACAAAATCCTCCTTAGTTACATTATATATTCAACTATAATATGTCTTCAAATGGGTGGTGTTTCGTGTCCCCGGTATGAGCTTGCCACCCAATTCTTCAAGTTTGTAGGCTCCATTTTGAAAGGAATTCATTATTTAGTATGGACCGTCATAGTAGGGTGCTAACTTCCCTTCTTGTTTGTCTCTCCAAGCCTCTCCTACCTTTCACCGTACAAGGTCTCCTTTGTGAAAGACTCTTTCATGGACACGTGTATTGTAGCGTCGAGCTGTTCTTAGTTTGGCTACTTTTTCCCGAACTCAAGCTTCTTCTCGGATTTCATGAACAAGATTTAGGTTGACCCTTAAGTTGACATCATTATTTTCTTCATCAAAATGTTGTCTTAACCATGAGGTTTCTCTGAGTTCTATGGGTATCGTAGTGTCTGATCCATATGTAAGTCTGTATAGTGTTTCTTTAATAGTAGATTGAGAAATGCAATGAACCCTCGAAGAATTCTTAGAATTTTCACGTCCTAGGGCCCTTTGGTAGGGCCCTTTGGCTTGACCGAGCTTCTTTTTTAGTTCATTTCGAATAACCTTGTTAGTTGTCTCAGCTTGACCATTCATTTGAAGATGCTCTACTGAGGCTACCTTATGTTTGATGTCTAGTTGTTATAAGAATTGTTCAAAGCCTTTATCTAGCTCGTAGAACTCTAGTTGTCATGCATCGTGCTCCCAAGTGCATTCCGGATATTCCTCGATGTAGCTCGGCGAGAACATATTCAACTTGCTTATTATGCAAACATTTTGAGTAGTGGGCGTAGAATCCTCACCTGAAAAAGTTCGTCGTTGTTCATGATATAAAATGATAATTTTCACCGAACTCTCTTTGCCTTCTTTTCATCACCGAGTAGGGTGTCAGTGGTCAGATAAGTAGTAATAGGTGTCATCCAACTAGTTTTACCTAAGTTTACATGTAATACATTGATGTGGTCCCAACTCGGGCTTGCTAGATTTTTCTTAACCAGAGTTCGGTGTTAGTCGACCTTCTTTGTACTAACGAGTTTTGAAAGGACATCAGCTCGTTCATTTACTTCTCTTAGGACATGATAGTATTTTTGCAGCAGTGGCTACTTTGTTTGATATTCTCCATTGATCTGGGCCTTCATGGGTCCTCTTCTTTCATACTTAAGACAAAACTCTAATAATTCAATCGTCCAAGCTGTCATCCTATCAGCGAGCTTGGACTTCTATAACACTTGTTTGATGGGGTAATCGGTGCAAACTATGATTTCATAACTCCAAAAGTTGTGGCGGAGTCTTTGGACTGAGAATATTAATTCGAGTACTAAATTCTCAATAATTCGATAGCGCTCTTCTGCTGATTGCAGAGTTCGGTTGGTGAAGCATACTGGATGTAGTTTCTTCCCCTCTTCATACATGAGCATTGAACTGAGCACCGAGTTGGACACTACTGAATAAAGGTATAGGGTGCAGTGAGGAGGAGGGCTTACAATATCGGTAAGGTGGCAATATCCCTCTTGAGGTTTTGAAACAACTCCTCACGTGTGCTATTCCATTCAAAACTTTGTACTCCCTTCAGTAATTTGTATAGTGGTTTAGCTTTCTAGACAAGTTGTTTGGGGAGGAATCTTGAAAGTGCGACGATCTTATCATTCAGTTGTTGTACTTCTTTTAGGAAACTTAGGCTCCTCGTCATTCAGCTGTTGTACTTCTTTCAGGAAACTTAGGCTCCTCATGCTCAGTTGTTGTACTTCTTTCAGGAAACTTAGGCTACTCATGCTCAGTATGACATCACACATCACACTTGTTGAGATTGACCTCCATTCCTCTTTAGGTGATCATGAATTCCTCTTTAGGTGATCATGAATCCTAGAAACTTGTCGACACTGACTCAAAAGAAACATTTTTCATAATCTAACCGCATATTATGCACCCAAACCTTACTAAAGACTCTTTCTAAAGTCAAGGGGTGGTCTTTGGCTTTCTAAGACTTGACAGTCATGTGGTTGACGTAGACCTCAATTGTATTGCCTACGAGGTCTTTGAAGACTTTATCCATGGGTAGTTGTATTTTTTAGGCCGAAGGGTAACAGTAGTTCTCCCCCTCTCCCTCCGTCACAAATATTGTTTTATCCCGACTACGCATTAAGAAAACTAAAGAACTCGTACCCAGTCGTATTATCCACCAAACGATCTACCAAACGATCTACCACACACATTCTTCATAAATTTGTCATTAGTTTTTTTACCATCACTGCATTGGCGATCCACGTAGTGTATTTAATCGACCTTGAGCAATTGATTTACTTCATGGGTCATTGTCGTCCTCCTCTCTTTATCTAATTTTCGTTTCCTTTGTGCAACGGGCTTAGCTTGGAGAAGTATGGCGAGCTCGTGGCACATGAAGTCAGCTGGGCTCCATGCGAACAGATTGACGTTGGCCATTATTACTCGTTCAATGTCATTCCTGAGTAGCAGATTTATAATCTTTCCAACTCTAGTACACTAAGTGGGTTGACGTCCGAGTTGGATGGAGGTCATCGGCTCGTCAAAGGTGAGGCGACCTTCTTCAAATTCCGTCCTCGGATTGAGGTCAACTTCGTCCTCTTCTTCGGCGACCTCGCTCTACTCCTCCTTGAGTGTGAGGGCATGTTTTACTTCAATGTTGAAGCATTCGTGACCACCTCTACTGGGAGATAGTTGTTTTGTGCTATTGCACTTGTCCTTGTTGCAAGCTTCTGGGACCTCAATCTTGGAAGGTAACGTTAAGTTTGAGATAGAACCTTTCACACTGTAAGGACTTACCTTTAGACTTTGGACGTAACATTCTCTTACCACTTTGGGGTCAGCCTTTATAGTGATGATCTCACTTTATTTTGAAAGGAACTTCATTGTCATGGGAGTGTTGAAAAGATTGACCCTAACTTGTTCAAAGTCTTTCGACCGATCAACACATTACACATTATATGACGTATCCGCCTCTATGAATGTACCTCATCGTCAATGTTAGGTGGATCCTTTATTACAAAGGTTGTTAACAAATCTACTGATATGTACTCTCTTGCCTACAAATCTGACGAGGGGGTCGAGGTACGACTTTATCATCGACATAGGTATGTCGTAACTTCTGGATTCCTCCAGCTGTAGTGAGTAAAAGGCTAATAACTCTAAGTGGCAGCACTACAACGAGACACATCACACTCAAACAGTTCATATTAATTACGTTCTGCATGCATGAAAACAATCAGGAATGTACTATGCTGATTGAGTCTCATTCAAACACGTCAAAAACACCAACTTGGTGGACATAATTCAGAAATTACAGACCTTCTGCTCGATCAGATATTGTCAGATTGTCATTGAGATTTATTATTTACTATAACTACTATTAGATTTTAAAAGATGGTAAATGATGAGTGTTCTTTTTTTTTGGAATTATTTGATGGGTCGGTCTTGGGTGAACTATTCTACATGAAAAGATAAGAGTTATAAAATATATTAAATTAAATTTAAACAGTTAAAAACTCATCCTCTAAATAGATATCACACACTATTGCACTGGATAAAGGTCAAAGCTTATCTCGTTCTTTCTCCATAACTTGCAGAACAGAAGTTGACAGAGCAATGGCCTCCCCTCTGAATGAGAGAAGTGAACCAGAATGGAAGCAAGCGTGGATGGGAAACACTTGGTTCCTCCTCTGCCACTACTAGCCATAGTTGGCATAGTGGTGTTCTTGCTGTGGGTATCATCACAGATGAACAACAACCATTTAGTCATGCAGATAGCCAAGACCAACATCAATTTCTACCTGTTGCTTTTACCTCTCATGTTGACCCTCATTGCACTTATTGCCCAAAGAACAAGCCTCCTGCCTCCTGCACCTAGTGTGAGACCTTTGCATGATGGAGATGCGGAGTCAGAGTCATCATCAATGCCATGGGGATGGGTTATCTCTGTTCTGGTGCTGTTGGTTTTGATATCCTACAGACTTCACCCTATCTTAGTAGTTGGAATAGTGTTTTTATATGTGTATTTCTTATCAGCATAAGGCGGTTTTTCTGACTACTGTATAGGGTGGTTTTAGTATGCATGTACATGTTTGGCTTCCCATGTTGCTTCATTACATCTTTTGTTTGTCTCCTTTTTATGTGTATACAGGATATGTTTTATTCCTCTTGTATTATATTAATAATGGAATGGATTGTATATTAGTTAATATTTGTAGTACTTTATCATGTCTTTGCCAAAAAAAAAGGGTGTATCTAAGTACACAAAACAACTTCAAACAGGTTTCTTAAAAGAGTTGAACTGCTACACCCAACTAAGACACAATTTATGTGAAATTTGTATTATAATAAGCCAAAATAGGCTATGTAGCAGCAAGATTATGTCACCTCGTCTGACTCTAGTTTCAAGAAAGGTTCTCCTGTTTGAAGCTTTGAAGTAGGAAGAAAACAGTTTTGGGGTCTCATGAGATGTGAAAATTAGAACTTTCTTTGCTCTTTCAGCTTCCTTTTGCTCGAGACGAAGATAATAACGAAGAAGAGAGGCATGATAAGGAATTTGTCATTAACTACTCAATTCTAAAATAAAATTCTTTATTATCTGGGACCTTCGTCCAAGCTTTCAGATCCCCACATCACATGGCTGAAGCTCAAATGAACAAAGCCGGAAGAGGACCAAGGTAGGAAAAGGGGGACCATAAGAAAATCGTAGGTAGACAAATGTGTGAAATCTAGGTAGACAAATGTGTGAGAATCAGAAAACAGGACAAACTCAGAAAAGAATATAGTGCAGAACTAAATATTAATATAGATAGAAGTAATCACATATTAAACTTCACCTACACATTTTCTTTGTATGACCTATCTTCATTAACACTTCTGGCTATTTAATATGTCCATTGATTATTTACCGATAAATAATCATTGGGATTAAAATTACCTTTCGTTATGTTGTATCTTCAAATTACAAAGGTTAAAGGCGAGTATTACAATAGGAGAATAATGCAGCTGAACGGAGAAGAAAATGGTTAAAGGTGTGTTTTGCGATAGGAGGAGACTGCAACTGAATGGAGAGGGCACTACTTCGATTAAGAGATCTTAGGCCGAAACTATTAGGTGGAAAACTCACTGCACCAGACAGAGTTGGGACTCCAGAAATTAAAAATGTTTTCCCTAAAGCAATGTTCTCAGAATGGTGAACTATACTCTGTATGCTTATTATAAAAATGAAAATTGCAGCTCATGAATCATAATTTGCTAAAAAAAAACTGCAAATTTTACACTAATCCAAATTCCAAAGTCGATCACTGCATAAGATCGGGAGAATTAAAACATTTAACTTGCTTTTAAAGAGTTATGATTTATAAACATAACTTTCTAATCTGAGAGTAGATAAGATTTTCATTACATCCGTTTCAGTGAATTTCTTAACTGCAGAAAATCCATTTTTCATTATATCCTTTATAGAGAACTTCTTAACTGCAGAAAATTCATTCATTTTCTATGGAGTCCGGATTTGAGAGAACATTTTGTTTTATGAAATACTTCTGGATTTGACAGAACATTTTGTTTTAGGAAATACTTCTCATGAAGACATTATGGTGAAGATACTAAAACTAAAAATAAGGTTAAATTATGTGACATAAGTGAGCGGTCTATAGTGTCACTTTTCAAATATTCAGTCCTTAATGTGAAAAAGATATTCAGTCTGCTTGATGTAATGGCTCAAGATGTTCAGGCCTGTTCAAGATATTCATATGAGGAATGTATTGGAGATTCTACGGCAAGACTTATCTTATCAGGATATGGATAGCTTATCAGGATATGGATAGCAAGAAAAATAGCTACGAAGTTACTTGTCAACGCATTTTGTATAATTTAAGAGACAAGGACAAAATTCCCATGTAATAATATATAGATTTAAGACATACTTCATATTTACCTGACATACATCTACAGAAAAGTTCTTTAGTTTCGGAACTTAATGAGAGCAACTTTTTTACAACAGCCAACTGTTCTACACAGAATGTGATCAGCTAAGCACTAAACAAAGAGAAACACATACACATAAAAACCGAAATGCAGCCTCCTTCGATCTCCATCCAAGGTTTAATGAGACTTAATGCGAATGTCCAGTTTCAGTTGTAGAGGGCCAAAAAAACCGGAGGGAATCAGAAGGAACGCATTCGAAGGAGCATCAGCGTATTGTCCTTGAAGGATCTTGGTAAAAGATTGCAGAATTAGAGTGCTTCCTCGAAACCTAGCCAAAACTTCATACTGAAACTCTCCCATGGACTTGGGGCCAATGCAACTGATACGGACTTTATGTCCCAGATGCTCATGGTTATTGTGAACAATAAACAGATTACTATCATTTTTCTCTTGAAGAACAATTGTTTTCTGGTCAGCACTGAAGATGACAGTGAAAAATTTATCGTATGTAAACAGTGTTCCAGAGTCTACATGTCTGTGGCTGACATGAAGGAATAACTCCTTGGACGAGGCAACAAAATCACAACCAGTATGTGGGCATAAACATGGTAGATAGATGCATTCCTTCTCATGGTCGTTTTTCTTGCTGTAACAAAATGTCTCAGTGCAGCCATAATTTGCATTCGGGCATGACATTTTGATAGAGTCCAACACCTTCTCAATAGCCCGACAACGGTTATACCCAATGGGCATCAGACACATGGGACACTTGTTCTTGAGTCTCACACAGCAATTAGAGCAAGCAATATGTCCATTCTCACACTGAATTTTCATTTCATCAAAAAGAAATTATCAAATTGGCTTTTTCATTACATACAGAACAAGACAGCAAAAAAAAAAAAAAAAAAAAAAAAAAAATAATTTAATAAAAAAAAAAAAAAAAAAAAAAAAAAAAAAAAAAAAAAAAAAAAAAAAGGAACAAAATAGAGCTAGGAAAAACTTGGCCAAAGGAAAATAGCATAGCCAGTCAAGATTATTGCCACAAATTTCTAGTACATTACCCTAATCTAACCTTTTAGTCCCTTACTTTCTCAATTCCGTTTAGTACTGGACAACATCTCCACTAACGAGTAACCAACCTAATCACTACCCAAATGTTGGACCTTAAATCCAAGATCAACAAATTTCAAAATTGCAAGAAAATTATCCACAACCCTAAAACGCTGAGAATCCCAACTAAATATCTCAAGCCTCTGCAACAACCCTTCCACACCACCTCACTCCATCCAGAATCAGTTTACCAAACAGACGAAAGAAAAAAATACCCACATACAATCACCAAAGAAAAACCAAAAAAGATGTAAAATTGACAGAGCAAAAGGCAAGATCCGAATAAAGAAAAAGGGGCGTGAAGGGAAATTAACCTGGAAGACAGGGGCGCTCAAGGGTTCATAGCAAATGCAGCAATCGAGGACATCAGGGTCTGAAACGAAGATTGGAATGGACCTAACTCTGGTTTCATTGCTTGCAGACCCATTTGGGGTAGCACGATTGGGTGGAGCAGGATGATGATCTTCACGCTCTTGAAGTTCAATTGAACGGTCTACAATTTCAAAGCTTCGCCGCGAGTTTGGTTCTTCTTCATCTTCCTCCTCTTCCCTTCGTCGCTTCTGGTTGCGGTTGCTGGGTCCTTCTCCATCGTCATACCCACCAACTGAAATTTTGACCATCTCTCTCCCTCTCTTTCTCTCTCGTTCCACTTCTGCAAATTCTCGACAACTTTCTTATACGGAAATGGTTGTCGTTCGAGCACGGATTCCCTGAGGTAGCAAACTTCAGACATTTATGCATGAACTAATACGGTCCATTCGATGAATATCAAACGGTTTGTTTTATTCAAAATATATATAATCTATGTGAACTTGACGTAAAGCAGGAACTCTTGAGCAGGGAATCATTTTCCTCTCCATTATTCTACAAAATAATTGTACTTATTCATCGAAATTATTAAAAGCATGCATTTTTTTTTTCTTCAGAAAAATCTATACGATGAAATTTTTGATTTTATTTCTACAAAAAAATTTGATGATATCCTTAAATATACAGGAAAAAAAATATAAGTTGATAAGTTATCTTTAAATAAATTTAAAGCATGCATTAAAAATTCACAAAAAATGTAAAAAAAGGTGACACTTATTAAATTTGTTTTTAATTTCGATTGTTGTAAAAAAAAGTTTGTGTTTCTAAAATTAAAAATCATTGTGTTTATTTCTAATATTATATGACATTTATTAATTGTTTGGTCTCTAAAAAAAATTTAAGATATGTAAAATATATATGTCCCAACTTGCATTTTTAAATCGCATAATTAAAAGAATGTTGCATCCTAATACCTCATTCTCTAAATATTATCAAAATTTCTCATTAAGTTTTGATATTTAATTATCATATTTTCTTAACTTTGATATAATTTTTTTGATTAAATATGTTATTATTATTTTATTTATTATTTCTTTTTTACTAAGAGAGATTTAGGATAATAAATGGTCTCCACTTGTATTTTAAAATCTTAAAATTAAAAAGAAATGTTATTCAAATTAATAAAGAGTGTTTGACTTTACTATGCACGTGCATTTATTTAAAGAAAAAATTAAAATCTAAAAGTATTAGACAACATCGATAAAATTGAAAGTTTTTAATTCTTACATTATAATATGTTACAGTTTTATATAATCGTAATATTAATTAAAAAATTAAGGTAATTGATATTTGTCTTCTTATCAGTCTCAATACGACCCATTAAAATTAATGGGATTAAAATTCATCTTGTTCCTAAGATTGCACAAACTATTTACATTCTTTTAACTAAGTTTTAATTAAAACAAATTCCAAAAGTTAATCTTGTTCTTCTATCCACTTTTTTAGGTTAATAGGTCTTAATTAAAAATAATATATATCTTTTAAGAGTAAAATCTCCAATCAATTTACAATTTTGAGAACTCTTTCCCATTTAAACTATAATCTTAATTTTAATGGAATGAGTTTTGGAGGCCACAAGATAACAAACAAGTCAAACCACTCAAGGGCAACTTCTTCATGCACCTCCATGATTTCCCCTTCCACTTACACCCTATAAAGAAGAAAAATTATCATTTTATTCTTAATGAATAAATAAGTAAATTCTCTTACACCCATCTTCAGTTATTTTTATATTCGTACAATTTGGAATACAAAATTATATTATATTTTGGATTGCATAATTTAGAAATTTTGTATTTCAAGTTGTATAATTTAGAATATAATACAAGTAAAAATTGTATTTTAAATTATACAATCCAAAATACATTTTTTATATTATATTCTAGATTGTGTAGTATGGAATTCAATACAATTTTTGTATTATAAAATTATATTTTATTCTGGATTGCATAATCTAGTATACAATAAATTTGTTGTATTATGAATTTTACAATCCTTGTATTTCGAATTGTACAATCCAAAATTGAAAATTTTATAAAGACATTCTTGGTATTTTCATAAATATAGGAGTGTAGGAGGAAAACATGGAAGTACAATACGAATTGGCCTCAACCATGTCCAAAGTATAAAAAATGTATGCATTAACCAAATAAAAAAGGGTTATGGCCTCATTTATTGTATTAACCACATTAAAAAAGAATTATTAACACATTTCTTACGATCAATTAAAAGGCAACGAGAAGAACCAAAAAAACCTATCGATATAGACATGAAACTAAGGAAAGAAAGGTCAATATTGAATCTTTTATTCACAAAAATGCAAATGAAATATAAAGACAAACAACGTCCATAAGGAGAGATTTGAGTAATAGTTTCGAAATGTCGTTCATGACTCACAATAATCCTCAAGAAGAGAAGATAGAAACTTTGGTTAGTGGTGCCACATAAGTGTCTTTAAAATGATTAGACGTTTCTGGCAAGGTGTTAAGAAACAATAAAACCTTATGTTGACATGTTTGACTCGACCTTTATCACATCATCATATCTTTATTATTATCAAAATAGTTTTTATCTTGATCTTTTATAATTTGAAGTCATTTAAAAAAAATAAAAAAATAAAAAAACTTCTTAATATCAAACTTAGAGATCATGTCTTTAAATTGTGTACTTCACACTCTTGACTTTTTTTTCTCTTATTTTGAATGTTCATTCAACAATAAAAAAAACAAGAAGACAAATATAATTGTATTAAATATGTGACAAAAGTAAATGTCATGTATTAAAAAAATTAAAAAGAATAAAAATATTATTTTGTAAAGTTGTTAAAATTTATACTTTTTCTTATATTATGACCATCACAATACTTAAAGAAAGAAAGAAAAAAAATATAGGAAAAGATGATGACCTAAAAGGGGAAGAGCTTAAGTTTGGTTTTTTTTTTATATAAGACATTCCTTTGTTTTTAAATTTGGATTGTTATTTTTACTAGATTCAATGGTTATACGGGTAGGCTAAACTTACCACGAATTTAACTTAAGTGTGTCAGGTCATAAATAAGTTGAGTTTTATTTTTCTATAATTAACTTACTTTTTATTAACCCAGTGTTGTCCAAACCAGTAGTTCCCGGTGTAGTCCAAACCAGTAGTTGGTTCATGTATTTAACCCATCTTGAAAGTTTATCATCTTGGTGGACAAATGTTCATTTTAAAAATATAAAAAAATTTAGTTCTTACTAATGTATATTAGATAGCTAATATATTCAATGACATTACTTAAAATTCAAGGAATAATAACTTGTATTATTAGTAATCCTATGGATTCATTTTTATAAGAAACTGCATAATATCTCATTATTTAATTCACAATAAATAAATAATAAAAACTAAATCATTAACATATTTAAAAGTAGTCATATGTTTAATATATTACAACAATATTTCTATTTTTTTTCTTATATGTACATAATCCAATGTAAAATATTTTAAAAATTAGTTATTTTTTTATTTTCAAAAAGTGATTTTGAAAATAAAATTTAAAAAATAAAATATATTTTGTAAAATAAATTTTAAAAATAATTAGAAGTTTTCTAAAGAAAGATTTAACTACGAAAAATTGTTGGATCAATTTTGACCATTAAGTATTCACCATATAATTACTTGAATTTTAAAAAATAATTAAACATTCGTAAACTAAATGTATAAATTTAATCCGATTTATTTATTTTACTATTAATTTTTTTAACTGACGGACTTAATGAATTCAAGTCTAGATGAAATGAATGAATAAATCCTGATTTTTATTAAAGAGTATGGTATTTAAACATACACACAATCATAACAGAACATAAAGTTTATCAGATACAATACAATAATGATCTTTCTGTACAAACAGATTAAGTCACATTGATCATTCATCTATACATCACAGTTACATTTATCATATAACAGCACATAAGAATAATAGCATAAGGTCTTCTAAATTTCTCAGAATCTATTATCCTCCAATATAGGGAAGATCTATGGCATCTTCAGAATCGTAAGCCTATTTGCCCAATATACAGCATACCACATGGTGAAAGGAACTAGTACATCATCTCTTTTATTCTTCTGGTAGATAGTGTTTTTCAAATATTTCATGTGACCACAAACTTCTAATTGTGATAGGAAAAAATATCTTAGTTAAACATCAAAGACAAAACACCTGTGCTACATACTTTTGTATTGCAAACATTTACACAAAAACACACATGTTAGATACATTCACACAGAGTGTATACTATTCTCCAGAAATTCCTGTTTCAATCTGATATCATTAATACATTTAACCAATAAGCAACACGCTCATATACTAAACACACACCCAATTGATATTATTCATTATCCATTTATCTAATGGCAATTCACCTGTTTCAATGTTTAAACCGTTATGCAAGAATCTGATGTAAAACTTTCACTTAAAAGCCAATTAGTTTTGAGATAAAATCAAATATAATATCAAAACTTGTAACATGAATTTTGAGTTAAAACTATGGCAACATCAAACAAATCCAAATATGACAGCGAAGAGAGACAGACACTAATTTATGATCAATCACAATCACACACATTACAACAGGGATTAGCCAGATAACAGAGCAAAACATGATTCCATATAGCTGACAACAGAAAGCAAGAAAGCATCAACATTTTGCAGTCATAATGTTCAGTTTAGAGTAACATAACAAGGAACACAGCCAGAAGCTGAGTTTCCTCAGCAAAACCTAATTACACAAAATGCTATTGGATGTCAAAGGGACTCTAAATGCAACCACCCCACAAGGACTCCATCTGAACTTTCCCACTCTTCAAGAGACTCTCGATTTCCGGCGGAGGGTTCAAACCGAACCTCCGAGCACGCTGGCACCGTGCAAGCCGCGGTATCCCGACGCAGGGCCCGTACGCCATGTTCAAATCGAATTGCCGCAACACCTCCTCGCTCTCATTGTATTCATCTGCATACAAAATTTAATCTTTTAGACATGGAAATAGATAAATGTGTTTGAATTAAAAAATAAAAAGAAAACCCTAGGAATTGGAACGGACATTGGAGGTCCGGTTTTTCTCCGTGGGAGATGGTGGCCGGTGTTTGGACCGAAGTGGATCCCAAAATGGCGGCGTAAATCGGAGATTTTTTGGAAGATTTCTTTGTGGCTGTGGTTTTCCTCGGTCGGTAAAAACTCTTGATGTTTCCGGCCACTGACGCCATTTTCTCTTCTCTCTCTAAAGCTCTTTTCAAATTTGAATTTTGAAAATGTCTGTCTTAACTCTCAACAGCTAGCAGGAACTTGTGTTTATATACAAGACCTCCACTCTCCTTTCCTTTTATTATACAAATACTAAATTAATTAATTTTTCTTTTGCAATAATTCTTAAACTGAAATTAAAATTTCATTTTAATAACTTGATATCTAGATGTCTAAAATTGAAAAAAAATATATAAGTTTTATCTTTTGTTTATAGTAACGTCTTCAGCAAATAATTTTTACTAAAAATATTTTTAGATATGTTTGAATTGCAATCCTTCATATTTAAAAAAGGTTTAAAAATTCTTTAAAATAAATAATTAATTTTTTTAACAACCAAATAGTATTTTAAGCAATAATTTTAGTTTGGTTAATTTTTCATTTTTATTTTGACTTTTCTTTATAATTATCTTTAATAAATTAAGATGTATTTTGACATTAAAATATTGTAAAAATTATAAACACGAATTGACCAACTTTTCATTCTCTGTTCACAACAGCATTTGAAATAAAAACTCACACATAAACACCTCTTAGATAACACTTCGATACATACAAAGGGTATATTATTCTTTACATTATTATAATAGTAAAAAAACACTTCATTCTTTTATATCTTTACTAAAAAAAAAATATATGATGATGATTATATAATAAATATTAATTGGTTTTAGGATTGTGTTGTTAAAGAATCTCAATAATTTAGAAAGTTTAAATAAGATTCCCAAAAATAATTTTGTAATTACAAAGAATAAAATAAAATATATAAAATGTCTATATCAAACTAACATATATTCTTTATATATACTAGCAAAGATCTAAGCATTGTCATGCATGGGTATTCATATTTATGTAAACTTTTTTTAAAAAATAATATAAGTTATTATTAAATATTTTAAAAATTTATAAAAGAATTCTTTAAAATATATTCTAATTATATTCTTTGTTTAAAATATATTTTTAATTATCATATTCGTTTGTTTGACTAAGAGATATTGAAAAATAAAAGTTGAATAAAACGATTTAAAAAAGTTCAACAACGGAAATAATAAAGGTCATTTGTCTTATATTAAAGAAATATTTATGCTCAAATAATTTTGAAAAGAAAAAAAAATGTGTATACCAACTAAAAGAGTCTCATTTGAACATATCTAATCCAGAGTTCGTACTTAAATTATATGTTTAAAGAATTAAGTTTAGAAGAACCTTTTAGTAGAACTTACTTTATATAAAATTTAAGACACTATGCATCAAAATAGTAAAACAGACTTTTTTTTATTAAATATAATTCTTCTCCATTACCAATAGGAGGTTCAGAAAATTCTAAAAAAAATAAATCAAGATATCATATGAATCTTATTATATAATTATTACTATTAACGAAAACGAATGGATTATTGAATTATGTATTACTGTCTCATAATTGTTTTACAAACAAAGTATATATATTATTTATCATACATTGTATTAACGTTATATTAAAATAACAAAATATTTATTTTAATATAGGTGGAAGTCTCTTCTCATCTTTCTTTTTTTTATTTCTTTATTTTTGCTCCACCATATTTTAATTTCTATTTTATTTTTTCGTAAAAATATCCTTTATTATAAAGCTTGGATGATAATTTAAAATATTATTAAAAATAAAATAGATATCCCAAATCATCATTCATTCATTCATCTCTACTTCCATTGCTTGTGTATCTGTATTTCCTTCTATATCTTCTAGTGATAACTTCTTGATCACATCAACTATTACATCCGAATTTCCCTGCATTTCTATTATCTTGAAACTGTTCTTCTTTGTAACATGTAACATTCATCTTGAGTTTCAATTCAACTATAACAATATTAAAGAAAGCGAAATATGGCAATGAAGAGAGAGAAGCACCAATTTATAAACATTCCCATTGACATATACATTACAGAGAAAAACATGATTTCATAACTAACAATCCAAGCAAGAAAGCAAGCAACTTCCCCTAAATGCGACCACTCCACAAGGACTCCGTCTGAACTTTCTCACTCTTCAAGAGCCTCTCGATTTCCGGCGGAGGGTTCAAACCGAACCTCTGAGCACGCTCCCACCGTGCCAGCCGCGTTATCCCGGCGCAAGGTCCATACGCCATGTTCAGGTCGAATTGCCTCAGCAGCGTCTCCTTTTCATCGTATTCATCTGCATAACAGAAAAAGAGAAATGAAATCGGAGAAAAAAGCAAAAAGAGAAAAGAAAACCCTAAGCATTAGAAGGGACCTTCGAGGTCAGGTTTTCCGCCGTCGGAGACAAGGGCCGGTGGCTGCGCCGCAGTGGAGCCCAAAGTGGCGGCGTTATTGGGAGATTTCTTCGAAGATTTCTTTGCGGTGGTTGTGGGTTTCTTCTCTCGGTAGAAACTCTTCATGTTTTCAGAATTTGATGCCATTCTCTCTGCTCTCTTCTCTCTCCAAGACTCTTTCCGATCTGAATTTTGAAATTCCCTTGAGGGTATCTTGTGTTATAAAGCCACTGTTTCTTCTTTTTTTTTTTTTTTTTTTTTTTTTTCACTTTTTTTTTTTTTTTTTTTTT
>Ga0209489_104146_pt1 | contig 27079 bp, 7 predicted proteins | sample SiratrowhiteBW_FD_187527 | JGI IMG/M metagenome (GOLD analysis project Ga0209489, IMG submission 187527) | Root nodule microbial communities of legume samples collected from California, USA - Siratro white BW (SPAdes) (version 2) | ecosystem: Host-associated > Plants > Roots > Nodule | place: USA... | reverse complement strand
ATATATATATATATATATATATATATATATATATATATATATATATAACAAAGAGATTCTCGCTGTTAATTACTTGTTTAATTTACATAAATTCTTATCATTTTAGTTTTTAAATAATTATTATTTTAAACTCAAATAACTATCTACAATGAAAAAACACTTATTCAATAAAAAAAACCACCTACAATTATTATTTTTTTTATGAAATTGTAAACTTAGAAATTGATAAGTTTTGAGACTTAAAAGATAAGCTCTCCAACTTACATGTGCCGAAGTCTTATCTCTTAAGTGTTTTTTCTGTCTAATCTTTTTATCAATTTAATGTTGTTTAATCGTATCAAATATTAAAATTTTAAATAAAATATTAAAATAATTTAATGTTAATATAATTTAAAATATTAAATTAAAAATATTGTATTATAAATTTTGGATGTTACATATTGATTCAATTTAGGATTTAAAGCACTTTTCTTCTTGCATCTGTATACACATTAAATTTTAGGATTTAACGCACTTTTCTTCTTGCATTTGTATACAGAGAGTGTGTTTTTTCCTATTTGCAGACCTTTGACAGAAAAAAATTCTACTGAATAGAATGGCTTGTATTCACAATAAGTTCGGTGATATTTTAAAACCTTCTCGTGACAAAGGAGAGTTGGAATATCACTTACTATTACTGTGGTTGGTTTGTGATCCAAGGAAGCAAAAAATTCCTTTCTTCTTGGAGATGATGCTGTTAGATTTTATGTCGTTTCAAATTTATTATTTGTTATTTAATTTGTGTTGGGGAGCATTGTTTTTATGTTGGGATCCATACGTATGTAAAAAAACTCTACTTAAAGTTCCAAAAGGAACCTCAAAAGGTTTTCATCGATCTATTAACACACATATATATATATATATAATGATAATATAGTAGATGTATGATAAAAAGTGTAAGATGTAATTTTAAGTTGAAAGTTACAAAGTGAATGAATTTAAATAATATATAAAAAAGAAAAACTCTCTCTCTCCCTCTCACACACACATATATAAGATTTATAAGAAATTTAATATATTTTATCACGAACAGAAAAAAAAATCTTTGTATTGAGTATATTTAAAATCAAATATTATAAATATTTAATATAAACATAATTAAAATATTAGTGTGCATATCTTAAAGATAAAAATAAAAATTTTAAAAGAGTGAAAAAAAGTATGAACTAAAATCTAAACTATTTACTTTATATAAACCAACAGAACTAGATATGTTTTTTTGTGTGTGTATATTAGTTGCTTTAAATATAGAGGTTGCCTAAATATTATTTTTTGAAAATAATATAATTTTAGAAGAATGATTTAAAAATTTAAGAATTGTATTGATTAGTTATTTTAAATGGGAGATTATTTAGTTATATTTGGAAAACAATTGTCTTAAAAGTAACAACAAAGTAGTTAAAACAATTGCCTTCTTTATATAGTAAATAATAACAAAATTTGTCAAAAGATTGAATTATTTAATTAGATGACACTAAAGGTGTTTAAGAAAAAGGACGCATCCATTTGTATAATAATATAAATTAAAAATTTTAATTTTATATTTTTTTAAAAAGTATATATTATAATAATCCTATAAATCAACACTATTATAATACAATAGTAATTTACATCGACCATATAGTATATGAAAATTATATTACGTAATACAAAAATATATATATATATATATATATATATATATATATATATATATATATATATAATACAAAATCATTTCCTCTTACAGTTATTATTGGAACTTATAGACGTTCTTTTTACCTTGTCATTCATATGCAATATAACATGTCATACTAAGTTAGATAATTGTTAAATAAAAGATAAGATAACGATTAAAAAATAATAATTTACAAAAAAACATAATTATGTAAGTACCCCTAATCACATTATTTAGATACATATTTACGACATCCTATATAAATAATAACATATAATCAAAAAATTTTTATTAAAATATTATTGTCCTATACTCATATATTAATATATGTAGGTATTTTGTTGATATCCTTAATCAACTATGGTAATCAACCCATACGATATTCTGTTATAGCCTCAAAGCATATTTTTAGTGTTTTTCTATTGACTCCTTATTACATACTATCTTAGTTTAGGTAATCAGCATTATTAATGATATTTAAGATTTCATTGAATCCGTTTTAGCATAGCTCACCATACTAAATGCAAGTAGTAGTATTAAGTAATTCATCACATATCTTGATAGGTTATAAGTAACAACCTTTGACTCTTCTTAACATCAAACATAGTTTCACATCACATACCTAAAAAAACATGATTATCCAATAAATTTTAAGATTACCTTAATACAAGTAAAAAAAAAATATTAAACAATTATATAATTTTTGTTTGAACCACAATATGATGGCTTGAGCGAAAGTTAACTTGAATTAATTATCTTTATAATGGGTTATGTTTTCTTCATTTTCACTTTTTATAACTTTTTTTATTTGAGAAAAAAATGTCTCATTATACCTCCCTAAATCATATAATTATCGTTACTCTTTGAATAAATTTTGCACCGTTTAAGATATTTCAATATTGTTATACTTTTACTTGAATAAAAATATATTCGAAATAAAAATATACTCGAAATAAACATTCTCACAGAAGAGATTTCAGTTTTCACTCCAACACACCAATTTTCCACTCCTCGTAACATAAAAATAATCGAATGGTAACTTATACATCCAAAATAATATAAACAAGTCTCAAAACAAGCATATCGCAATTATTATTTTAAATGATATACTAATATTTAAAAACTCACATAAATAATTGTGTTGTAAATAATCTAAATCGGTTAACAGAGAAATTTAATTTCTCAACTAAAGAATGAAAAAAACTTCATCTTTAATTAGAAGATTTCATTATATTTATAGTTATTAAATATATAATTTTTCAATTTAATCCCTAAAAAATATTATCATTGAAAATGAAGTTTTAAAAGGTTATAATTAAAAAACATATGATTTTATTGGATACAAAACTAAAAGTAACTAAAACATAAAATTTAAATGAAAATGCATGGCATTTTTTAGGATGAAAAAGCAACAATAATGCGGTATAGTGGTTAAAAGAGGTGTGCATGGGGACGTTGTTAACCGGGTGAGGTAGGGTTGATCAGTTTTTCACATATTTTGGTGGAAAACGAGGTCGTATGATAGTATTGTTGTTTTAGTACTATGTCCCACAATCATCAACCTTATCTGCCACTAAGGGGACCAGATACTGCCATCTCCCCACATGTTAAAATCTAAACTATATTTTTTTCATCGTTTCACTGTTTATTTCCTAAGACTCGGGAATCTAAAGCTGATGCTTAATCATTTCAAAAATTACTTTATTAAAATATTAAAATAAAAGTTAAAACATATAGCATAATAAAGTAGAAAAAAAATACTTATTGTATGATAAACATGAGAAAGTAAACGAAAGATTTTTGTATAAAATAAAATTTTTAATTCTAAGTTAAAAACGAGTAAGTAACTTTAATGTTCACAACTGGTCTGGAAGTAAAGAAAGTTGAAATGACCAGACTGGACAGATAAATGTAAAAACAGTTTTTTTTTTTTACCAAATAACGGTTTTCAGTATAGAAAAAACGGATTCCACTACTACCACAAGAATCTGAAAGCGGCATTCAACAAAAAGTGCGTTTGGTTTTAGTTTGACGATTGTTTCAATGGATTGGAAACATGTTTAGGCGGCGTTTGTCTAAATTTAAATGCAGAGAGGATTAATTGACCTTGAGCTGAAATATAGCGATTTCCAACTAATATACCCTTAAGTGATTAATCCATTTATTAGCTTCACCAAACAAGGCTCTGGTCCAGGTTCCGTGTCTAACGCAACTGCTTCTCGTCCACGACAAGTTGGTCATACCCATTGACTCTTTGACCAGGATATACTGTACACTCATTGAATATGTCATGGGATGTATCTTCACTCGTCACTTTCTCAATTTTGCTTTTGCTTCCGGCTTTTTCAAAATTTTAGCAGTAATCACTTACATTTAAAATATTTCATATAAAGATTAGAAACGATAATTTAAAAATTTATAAGAACGAAAAAAAAGAGTAAAAATATATTTAAATTGAGAAATTATAATGATGTATGTGGAGGGCGAATGAAGCATCTTATAACATGAAATAGATGATGTAATAGGGTAAGGTAACGATGGAGAATGGTAGGTTTTGAGGATTGAAGATAAAATGGAATCTCAACGGTCATGATGTATAGAAGGCAGTGTCTGGAGCAAGGTGGCAGCGTGTAATAATCGCGTAGGAATCATAGACACAACCCAACCTTCTTTTCTTTTCCTCATTTTTCAACCATAATAAATATTAATAATTTAATCTTGAACTGCTACTTCGGTGCATAACAATAGTTTTGGTGCATTTTCAGAATAGTAGTGAAAGAGAGAGCCGAGCTAGGAATGGCCACCAGGAATGGACCAGAAGCAGTTAGTAGCACCAGAATAAAAAAAGACACTGTGGGCCCCAGGGGATATGAATTTTTCTTTATCTTCCATTAGGCCCACATTAACTGGGCCCACTTGTGGGCTCGTCCTGGATTTCAAATCTAATTTTAGTTTCCGCCTCATTCCGAGATATCCTCCACGTGTCATCTCATCTCTTCTACCAAATTTCATGAACCCACTAATTAAGCTACAGTCTTATTTAGTACATAGAACCAACGTTCCAATACAATTTTTTACATGTAACATAGCTGCATCACAATCACTATTATAAAATACATTTATTTCCTACCATTTTTCAAAATTATGTTAAATACATGCATATACCATTAAGCAATTCAATTAAGTCACTTTAGAATTAGAGTCCGTAGGATATAGATTAGAATTTAAAAATACCTTGCTACTGAATTTATAGGTATTATATTGGGCTTGAAAAGCTTGGGTTCATCCTGTTATGTTATGATTTTATAACATAACTTAGTTATGATTTATATTTACTTTGTGATATTATATTTTCTTTTCTAATGAAACTACCACGTACCACGCATGCATTTAATGTAAAATGGTTATATGAAGTTACAGATGTAATGACGTAGTCCAACCGGAAACACTTATTGATTAGTTGGCCTTATCCGATCAATCAATCATATGGTACACAACTGAATACAGTTATATATATATATATTAATTAATAACTTAGATTGTAATTAAAGTAATACTTTGAATTAAAAGGAGAGAGTTGCATTATATTATATGGCTTTTTCAAGTTAAAAAAAAATTAAAATTATTGAATTAACAAATTAGTTAATTTATTTTGTAAACTAAAACTAATTTATGCACATGCTAAAAATTAGAAACTATATAAACGAGTTATGAAATAATCATTTCGTTTTATGTTTATAATAGCTTTTATAAAGATGTTTATGTAAACATGATTCTATTTAATATTAAATTAAAAAATATTTTTTTTTATTTTTATTCTTTAACTCAAATTCACAACTTTTTTATTCTATCTTCTTTCCACTTTCATTTTTTCAAACTTCATTTTTTTCAAAATCTAATCACACTTTACAATAGGTGAAGGTTAATGATTGTTTCAATTCAACAATTTTACTTAATAACTTTTATGTGTTGACATTCTTCTAGCAGAAGCTATGAATTTCTTGAAAAGAAAAATTTTAGGTAAGAAGAGTTACTTTATATGATCATAAGGGGTTTTATGTTGAGTCAAAAAAACTTTTTTTGTTGAATATAAGGCTAAAACCCTTCACCTAGGTCATGAAAAACTTTTGTATAATACACATATTATATTTTTCAGTTACATGTAGAATTTGAAATTTTTTTATTACATGTACATATGATAACATTAAATTATACATAAAATATAAAGATCTTCATTTATACATAAAATTTATAGATTGTGTGTAACTTGTAAATCAGATGTTTTTTTCCAGAAATGGTATACGTGATTGATGTTCTTCGTCTACATGCTGAGTATGAAGTCCTTGTTTAACATGTTGGATTAGGATTTCCTTATTTGTCCAATTGAATTTTTCATTTTTTTAAGGCATAAAAGTAAGATAATTTCATTTGTCATATTTTGGATGAAAAATCATATCAAATGAGATAAAAATATTGTTTGAAGTCCAAGAAAAATTCCCTCTACTTAGAAGAACTATTTTCGATGAAATAAAGATATTGTAAGTGTTTTTCTTAGTCTTTTTTTATATATATTTAGATTATGTATATGTATTTTATGTGTAGAAATTATTGAATTGTATGATTGAATGATTTATTGTTTTAATTATGATATAATAACTCTGGTTGTGGGTGTCTATTTGTATTAATATCTGATATTAAATGATACTAGCTCACAATGATGAATTGAATAAAAAGTAAATTCACAAATTAAAGTGATGTCCACTAATGTTAGTCTTGAAACTTAAAAAAAAAAAACAAAAAAAAAAATATTGTATATAAAAAAGTAATGATATCTTTAGAGGAGATGAAATCAAATAAAAACATTATGAGAACTAAAAACAAAATTATTTCATTTATAAGACAACTAATTATTATAATTTCTACAATGATGAAATGTAAAAAAAAAAAAATACATGAACCGAAATAAAAATTCACTCATTTTATATATTTAAGCCGTATTCTTGTTATTTTAAAATTTACAAGCTTAATTAACTTTAACATAATGATAAATATCAATTCAAAAATAAAATTTAAATCGTTACTTTGAATTAGAAAATTGTCCTTTTTATATATTTATCACAAAGAATAAGATGTATATAAAAGATTCTGTATATGTGGTGAGCTATTAATGAAATATCATTTTCTTATCAATTAAATAAGGTTTTTACATTAAAGGCCCTACCTACACTTGCACGTGCAATGGTCTCCTTAGCGAAATAGTATTGGAGGTTAGTACGAGTCACATGTTAATGTTTTCCACGTTTTTGTTCGTATCCGAATGGATTTTCCGTTTGTTATTTTCGCCCCCTGCAACAATAATCACTTCTTTAATTAAGTTCAATAATGTGATTTTATTTAGCATTTGATTTTCATGTTAATTAATGTTTACTTACTCTATGACTTTATTAACCTTAAAATATTTATGGATGCGTATACTAAATTCAAATTTGACTTATGAATGTATCATACGATTTGAACCTTGGAATTCTGTCAATTAGAGAAATAGTCATCGAAAAATATTTTGAAGGGGTTTCCTACCTCAATGGTTTTTGCTTTTTTTTTTTAATTCACGTACAAATTAATTAGACTTTTATTTGAGAATAAAATGTTCTATTTTTTTTGTTTGAAATTGGAATTTAAGTCTTACTCAATCTTATAAAACCCGTGTGTAAAGTGAGATTTGTATCCATTTATAAATTATTAAAAAACCTTATCTCTAATTGATGTGGGATCTTCAACATATCTCCTCATGTGCCGAGACTATATTGTTTAAGGGTGGTTTGATAGCAACTCAATAGTGGGCCGAGACTATATTGTTTAAGAGTGGTCTGATACCAACTCAATAGCGGATGGCCTGATAAGCCCAACAACCGCGTTAGGATAGACTTTGATACCATCTAAGAAGTAAAATTTAAGCCTAATTCAACCTTACAAAACCGGTTTGTAAAGCGAGGTTTGCACTCATTTATAAACTATTGAAAGACCTTATCTCTAGTCGATATGTAATCTCCATCACAGCTCCTCACGCCGAAACTGCTCAACTCATGCGTGAGACTATATTGTTTAAGGGTGATCGATAGCGAGTGGCCTGATAGGCCCAACAACCGTGTTAGGATAGGCTATGATACCGTCTCAATAAGTATAATTTAAGCCTAATTCAACCTTACAAAGCCGGCTTGTATGCTCAACTTATAGTGAGACTATATTATTTAATGATGGTCCGATAACGGGTAACAACCGTTAGAATAGGCTCTGATACTATCTAAGAATGAAATCTAAAACTAACTTAACCTTAGACTTATAAAGTAAAATTGGTACACATTTATAAACTATTGAAATGTATCTCTAATTCACGTAGAATCTCCAACCATTTTCATATAAAAAATATTAAGATAATAATAAGAACAAACTTTAATCCAATGATTTAGCCAATTGATGAAATCCTTTTGTCTAATTAATGTAATGCGTTATTAGATTTTCTTAAAATTAAAATAAAAAATGGTTAAAAGTATTGTACTAATATTTTGCTTGATAATTATTTTTTTTCAAAAAAAAAACGTGGCTGGATGAGAAACTCTTACTAAAAACAATTATTAGATTTCTTTGTAAATATTGGTTATAAAAAAATTAATAGTCTACATTTAAATTATTATATTACAAAAGATCGTTCTCATATCTGTTGTAATAAATATTCCTTTTCAAGAAGATTATCTAAAAAAATATAAATTCAAATTTTTACTTTGCGAAATTCTAACAACGCTCTCAAATCATATAATCCTCGTATTTTGTTTACTAAATTGATCAATTAAATTATCTGACGTAACCTAGTTATTGAAAAAAAGTTGGTAGATATTCATAACTATAGTAAGAAGAACATCCTACTTTTTCACGTCATAAAATATCCTACTTATGCAAATTGGCAGTTGCTTCTGTGCAATGGTAATTAGTAAATAGTTAACTAACCCTGATTCAAATGTAAAACTTATATTAAATCCAAATTCAATCCAAACTTTACAATTACACCAACAACAATCAATACAGAATTATTCTAATATAACAAACAAGAATCAATTATTTAAGAGAATTATTATTTTAATACAACATGTAAGAGTGGATTTGAAGATCAAAAATAGAGTATATAAGAATAAATTTGAGGTGAAAGTAAGTAAAAAATATGTATTTTAATTAAGGAAAAGATAGTGAAAAATGAAAGAAAGGTATATGAAAATGTGTGAACATACGATGAGTGTGATTGATAAAATATTTTTCTAATAGATAAAATTGGTTTAAATTAATTTAAAATAAAATATGATTAATTTGTTGAGTGTGATAGATGAATTATTATTTTTTATTTGATATAATTATGAGATTACTATTTATTTTAAAATATAAAAAAGTTAAATTATAATCATTAATATCATTAGTATTTTATAAAATTATTTTAATTATTATTATAATTTTTAATTTTATTATTATTACTCTATTATTATTTTATAATTTCATTATTTTTATTACTATTCATAATTTTATTATTTTTCATTTTTAACATTAATATTATTATTATTATTTTGTTTTTATAATTATCTTATTTTCTATTATTATTATTTTATAAATGTATTATTAATATTTTTAGTTTTATTATTATTTAATAATTTTATTAAATTTATTATTATTTTAATAATTACTATTATATTATTTTATTTTATTAATTGTATTTATTTTATTTTAAATAGAAAATAAATTATTGGCAGTTTTGTAATTGCACCGAGTATTATAGTACTTCTTCTCCACATAAGCACTCCTGCTTTTCGACACTTCCCCTTTAATCAATATATCTTAACATGCTTCCTTCTCTCAATTTTATCTTTTTAAACAATAAATCACGTAAAACAAACATGGCATCAGTCTTTTTTTTTTTTTTTTTTTTTTTTTGGTTTCTCACTCTATAACTTATTAATTTCATAACCTAGTAGTATCTTCCATTAGTTAAGAAACAAGGAGCAGTTTTATATAATTATATTTTTAAATAAAGTAAGTTTTTATTTAATATAGAAATCTCGTATTTAATTTTTTAGGTTTTGATATCAATATTTAAGAAGTTAGTTGAGAAATATGATCATCTCAACTTATTCTATTATATACTTAATTTTTGTTATGTTTGGATAACTTATTATAGATTCATGGATTTTGAAAACGTTTTAGACTTTGGAATTGTCTTAAAGTTGAACTTTTCAAGTAAGATAAGTTAGTTTTAATTTTTTCATAGTACCCTAGGTTACAAGATGTAAATATGAAGGAGACATGATCCTGAATTTCAATTTCTTTTACATAAATGTTATTTGATGAAATTATTTGATTATTTGTTGTATAAACATGTTAAAAATGTTATTTGATTAATTGTTTTGATGTTTAAAAGGTTTTTGAATGTTATAAGTTGTGAATTAAGTGATTGATAAAAATTTAATAATTATATATTATTTGAAATGTAGAGATGCTAGATTTTTATAGATTGATATTTAAATGTTGTTTTTTATGTTTAAATGTTCTTGAATGTTGAGAAATGTGAATTTTCTAAATTATATATATTGTTGTGAAGAATGAAATGAATGTGAAATTGAAATTATACATTAGGATAATGCATGAGTTGTGTATTAAGTATTGAAACCTATATTTTTTTAAAATATTTTTCAAGCTTGATTAATAGATATTGGGACTGCTGATAAACACTCTTATATTCTCTTAGATTAGTTAGTAATTTAAATCTTAGATATTTGGTAAGATATTAGTATATAAAAGAGCTTATTTAATGTGGGTCTTTCGAAAGACAATATCTTGATATATGGATGTTTGTGTGATCACATGATTTGTTGATATTTGTATTGTTATGAATTAAAATTTGATAGTTGATATATAAACTTAGTATATTTATATTTATATATAAATTATAAAATTTATTTATTTCATTTTACCTACACTTTCTTAAGTTAAAATTCGTTTTTATTAGCTTATATTTGTTTTTAGTTGTGCTATGACTATAATAAATGTATTACATACACGATCAACATTAATATAAGTATGAGAACGTCTTAAATAACTTAAACTTTTATTTTAAATGTAAATAAATAAATGTATTTATATAAACAGTATGTCTGTATGATAAATATCTTATATTGAAATACTATAATGTTAATACCTTCCCTTATATGTCTTAAGATGTTACATTACATCTCATAATAAGTTTTTTCTTGTCAAATTATTTAATATTTGGTAATAGTTATCCAATATCTCTTTTTTATTTTAATTTTTACAAATATTTAATTTCAACTACTACTAAATATTGGAATTTAACATTTTAAGATTAAAACCATATTATTTTATAGATATAACAGTTAAAATTGAATAAACATATAAAATTAAAATACATGATATTTTTAAGGATGAAAATGCATCAGTAATAAAAAGGTATGCATGCGGAAGATATTGTTAGGTTGATGCGTTTGTCACATATTTTGGCTGGAAAACGTGGTCCATGTCATATTATCACATTTTTATTTTATTTTTATTACTTTTTAATGAGCATTATTGCTATTTTTATTATCAGGTGTCATGAACTACGGACCATACACTATTTCTTGTATTATTTCTAAGGCTTGGTATCTGACTACGGTCAAAATATGATATTATTAGTTGATGTTTAATCTTTTCAAAAAATACTTTCTTAAAATATTAACATAGTAAAGTGGAAAGAGCCACTATATCACTAACTTAAAAACAAAAAATCAAAATTCAAATTCCATTAAATTGTTAAGTGAATTTAAAGTGCTTCATTCAGTTAACAAAAGCAATTATATACAAAACTCCTATTTGTTTTAATTGTTAAATAATGTCAGACTTTTGGTATAAAATTAGGAGTAGTTTAGATTTTTCTTCTTATTTGAATACACAATAATGATAAGAGTTATGTGCAATTTACTCTCTATTTTGCTTATTTATTGAAATATAAACAACTTTCAAGTAACGAGAGGTGTCTTTAATATGCTACTTAATGTATGTCTAAATTAAAATTTTAAAATGTTAAGGTGATTCGTGAATATGAGTATTGAATGGTCAAATTTGGTTTTTAACTAGTATATGTGCTTAGTAAATTCAGAATTAGTTTTAAAATGAGTTTGTATGCTTGGTAGGAGGGTTTTGAATTGACTAGAGTGTTTGAATTACTTGTGAGATTGTGAACTATTAGATTTTACACCAAACGTGGGTTTGAAATGTTGACTATAACAAATATTGATTATTATTTATAAATTGTGTGTTGGATTAATTGATTCAATACAATTATACTTGTTAAAACAAGTAATTCGAATTGTTTGAAAATGAATTTAGTTTTGAAAGAATTGTGCAAAATTTCAAATTCTACGTAATTTATCCGACCAATTTTATTCGTATAGTCAATTTCACCTTCAAACTTAATTCATCCAATGACTTTCAATGTATTCAATGAATTAAAATTCAATTGGCGAATCCAAACTTGAGAGTAATTAAAATATTTTTTTAATTAAATATTCTCAGCTAATTGATTTTTTTTCAATTGAAGTTAAGCTATTTGTGCCCACATGTTTAATTGAATTTTTATAGTTTTAAACTTATTGTAAATGATTATGCATATATTTTATGCGTTAGTTTTTTTTTATATCACAACTTTTTATTGAAATATTATATGTATAAAAAGATTTAATGGTAGGATTTGTTATTCGAACTATTATGTTTATAATTTATTATTGAAAGGAGATTTCTTATTTTACTTATTATTTAAACCATATAGATTAGGATATAATGCGATCAAAATTTAAGAGAATTATTTCAATAAAATATTTATAGATGTATGACTTTAGTATACACTAATTTAATTATAATTGCTAATTTTTTGATTTCCTTATTGATTAAAGTTTTAATTTGGATAAAGCGTTTGTCACTCCTATATCATGCTTAATATGAATATTTCAAAAAGCATTTTTTTTATTCTTTATACTAAAATTTATTGTAATTTCCATAATAATCATAAGATATTCAAATAGATTTTATTAAATTATAATGAATATATTATTTTGACTCTAATATTAAATATCCTACCCTTATTATGTGATTATTGATATTATATTGGTTATAATTATAGTTAATATATGAATAGAAAATATTACAAATGTAAAAAATAATGGAGATACACAGACACACACATACATATTAATGATACCTTTATTTTATAGACTTCAACTTGATATTTAAATATTTAATAATTATTATGCATATAATAGATTATATATAATGTTAAAGTTAGACTCACCCTTTACTTATTTTCATAACTTCTAACTTCTCTTCTTCCTAGATCACAATTTTAGTCTTTGTAACTAATGACTTTAAATATCTTTGATCTTAAATTTAATTTTTAAATAATATTTTAAATTAAAACTCAGTCACACAAAAATAAACAAACAATATATATTAAGATTAAAATTAATATAATGTTAATATATTAATATGTAAAATAATAAATCCCATGCCGATAATTAAATTTTAACTTAAAAAATAAAATAACATATTAAAAATCACGTGAGCATATTTTCGTAGTTCTGATAAACATCATCTCATTATGACACCTAACCTGATTTGATTTTAAAATTAGTGCTAACTTTTTTCCACTAAACTTTTGTTTTAGCATACACTTTCCGAAAGTTGTGATAGAAAGTGTAACATATAATATTTGGAATTCCTTACAAGGTGGCGATTATATAGGGTTTGAACAATTAAGAAAATATTCCATATTAGGAGAAAAAAATTATTGTGAGGGATAATAGAATAAAAACTGTTTCTCAGATTCCGCATTGTTTTTTCTATTTATTTTTGTTTTTCTCAAACACATACTAACAAAAGCGAATTTGGGATTCCGAATTTCAGATAATTATTAATACTATTTGGCACAGTGATTGTTTTTTCTGGGGTTTGGAGTGTTTTAGTGATAGAGATATCATCTTCTTAAATGCGTGGTAAAACGAAGATGGAAAGCTACTATAACCAACTACTTAAAAATTTCGAATCTACTTAGATGGGAAATTTTATAAACTTAAATAAATTAAAATAGCATATCTAGTATAAAATATTTCAATTTTTCTATAAAAATAAATAAACTTTTTAAAAACTTCAAAATAATTTTTTTTTAGGTCCATGGAAAATCAAAGGTACGTTGTGTCCGTTTTTTCATTTATCATTTTAAAGATTTTCTTTATAAATTAATGGTACACTAGAAATAAACGAACCCATCAGACACCTTTACTTCCGTTTTTTAAAAGTAATTTTAAAGGTTTGAAAAAATAAAAAAAAATACATTATATATATATATATATTTATTTATTTATAAAATACATGTTAAACACTGTTATGACCTACGTCATCTCAATTAAAAAACTCTAAAGTTCAACAATCCTATTTTTTAAGAGAAAATAAAAAAAAAACATAAGACTCAAACCCAACTCGTTCTCAAAACTTAAAGAAAAGAAACTTTTTTAGTATTAAATCAAATAAAGGAAACTGACACCTATTATAAAAAAAATGTTTTCGTTCACTTAATTTTTGTTATCTTTTCCATTTATTAATTTCCCTGTTATTTATTTTAAAATAAAAAGGAATAAAAGTAGTTGGAATTGCCAACGGTTTGAAATACTGCCAAATACTAAAATTATACACATAACGTGTATTGACAGAAACATAAACACGTTACATCTAAAATATAAAATATATATATGCTAAAAGATCCCATATGCATGTTTTCCATGGTATTTTGCCCTTTGGTAATTTATTTACCAAAAGTTAATACAATGTTACGTCAGTTTTTTCTTCAGAAAACAACTAATGTTTTAATATTGTCTACTTTTTTTTTCTTTTGCCACCTTTGAATTATGTACCTAACAATTCCTCTGACGGTATCCACATTTGGTTTTTGTTCTCTCATAACTTAAAAAGCCTCTTCACATATACGTTCTTAAGGTTGGCCTTTTGCAATACTAAACAGAGCGTGACGATAGCTGATAAAAAGTGACAAATACACAAACACTTTATCAGTTGCGTCTCCATATAATTTATCTATTTTTAATACATTACAATTCTTATTAGACGAGTTACTAATTTTCATAACAAAATTTGTATTAATCTAATGTTTAAAAATGTTGTTTAATTATTATTATATTAATATATAAGCCGGACACCAATTTTATTTATTATTTGTTTTAGTGCATTAGTTTTTTACGATTATCTTTTTATTATTTTGTAACTTTTTATTTTAGTAATATTTTAATTAGGATGATAATGTGCAACTGGTCATACTGGGTTCTCCATAATTATTGTAAAAATTTATATATGAATTAAATATTTAAGTTTGATAATCCGCATAGGTATCTGCATAAAACTCAAAGCTCTTGTAAATCCAAGTACAGGTTAGTCTAAATTTAAGTATTTTTGAAGGATTGTACTTGAAGTAAGTCTTTGTTTTTTTTATAAAATACTCAAAAAAATTGTAAATGACTTATTTAATAATTTTACTTTTTTTTTTTTTTTTGAAATATATGAGGACCAAGCCACAGCCACTTGTCCACAGTAATGCATGATGAATAAGACGTATTAGCTCATAAAACAAATCTTATACAGATTCATATCAGTCCACTTTGGTCTATGTTTCACACTTTGTTTGACACGTGAAATGGACGAGAAGAAAAGTAGGGTGAGCCAGTCTATATACCCTATGATAATTTATTATTTCATAAAATGTGGACCCACATAAGCTATTATAATGAGTAATTAAAATTTGAACTATTTTAAAGTAAATGATCCATAAAGTAAAGGACAATACTGTATACGCTTTTAATTTGGATTAAACTTCCTGTAATAGTCTTAACTTCACATCAATAGTAACTACACTTACTTTTCTCACCCCAATTTAACTTTCTCTAACTTTATATATATAAGGAATGTAAGTTGTTGAGTATTCTTTCGTGTAAGTGAAAGTTAAAATTACGAAAATTTATATGCAATTGCTAGTAGCCTAATTTATGAATTACAAATAATTTTTTTACAACCTCAATTTTACAAAAATAATATTATTAAAATTAATTATTACAATTAAGATATTGTCTATTTTAAAATTCTATAAGTTTGTCATAACCGAAAGATGTCTTAAGAAGATTAAAGGAAGAATAGTATATAAATTGTATTTGATATTGATTCTTGAACAATTTGAAATTATTCTGCGGAAACAAAATATTGTAAGAACATTATTATAAAAAATTTAAAACAAATATAATTGGATAATGAAAAGTCAATTAAAAAAATATTTAATAAATTTGAATTCTAAATAATTATAATCATACACTCTTTTTAAAACTAAAATTCTCAATTGTTAAAATATAAAATAAATCGTGAATTAGTGTAAAAAGTTCATAAGACATATTTGTTTTAGGAGTTGTACTCATATTATAAGTTTAAAACTTAGGTATTACAAGAAAAAAAAATCACTAGAATATATAGATCATAAAAGTTAAATAATATATTTTATTTTAAGATACAATTATTAAATAAAATAATTAATTAAAATGCGAGTCTTAAAAAACTATTTCATTAAAATAAAAGTTGTAAAGGGATATTAAAATATGATGTAATAGGATAAGATTCACATCAAGTAAAAATTTAGAATTAATGTAACAACTCTTTAAGAAAGACGACCTAATAATTTATTTGGTTTTTGACCTAAAAATGAAAAAGAAGTATATTCAAAAGACCGTCCAAACGCAACACGCATTAATTGTACAAAAGATTACACTGGATTTGCTGCTAAACCATTCTGAAAAAAGGTGGTTAAATTAAAACAAAATGGTTGGTAGTAATGATTCAAAGAACCCTCTAATTGTTCAAACAGAGACCAAAAAATCAAATTGAAGAGAATAAAACAAGAAGGGTGACGCAGATGCATAGAAACTTTATGATATGCCAGGCACATATGTGGAAGAAAAAATGGTGAAGAAAAGAATGAAAAAAAAGGAAAAAGGGTAAAATCCACTTGGGTTGTATTGGAGGTGTTTGTTTAAGTTATCCATTGTAAAAGAAAAAGAAGACGAAAGCAAATTATGTCCTAATTTTTTCTGGTCATTCATCATCCTTTACGTCAACACATGCTGTTCATAACTTAAACATAATGCTACAACCATTATCATTTATTTTTCCGACAAACATTTATCATAATAAACTGTTAAAAGTGTAACATATTTTATTGTTCACACAAAATATTCCTTTGCCTTTTAAAAGTAAAATTGTGACCAAGTTATCATATTGATAACATTTTAAATTATTTCTATTTGATGTCCATAACAAATATTTATAGATGATTTCTATTGTTAAAATTGTGTTTATGCTGTTTTATAAATTATCTAAACGATGAGACTTTTAATAGCAAAATTATTATATACTAAATTTCAAAGAGTAATACTGAATTATTATAAAAATGGGAAGATACATGTTTATGTCTTAGTCCTTTGGAGAGTTACTTAATATAATAATACAAGTATGATAAATGCAATCAAAATGTTTTCCTTGGATGAAAAGGTAATTATTTAGAACACAACTTGTTTTATAGTTCTCGGAGTATTTATATTCTTTGAATTTACCTTTTCTGAAAATATCTATGTTTATTTTCGAGTTCGAATGGTGAAGTTATTACTAAATTGATCAAATTGAAAATTTCATTATTCAAACAAAATTCATTCTTTACTGTCTTCTTGTTCGTAAATCAAATGATGTTATAAAATTATAATAATTTTGGCGTAATTTTTCTTTTAGTAATTTAGTTACGTAAACTGCGAAATAAGAAACTTATAAACTAAATATACATAAAATATATTTTTAAAATAATTATAGAAACAAAACATGGCATTTGTCTATTTAACCAAGTTTTCACCATTTTTTTAGAAAAATATAATTAAATTTGAGACATTGAAACTTAATACATCAAAGAAAATAAAGTTATTTAAAGAGGTTACCTAATTCAGTCTATTATATTAATTATTTGGTAAGTGAATTCAATTCGACCCATTTATGAACGAGTTTTGAAAAAACAAGTCCAATTTTGTGTGTGTTATACAGGTTGATTCACTTATTATTATTTTTTAATACAATCTTTTAGTATTTTGTCTTCAATCCATCTTCCTTAAGTATGAAAAATGAAACATAGTTAAATTATTGGAATAACTATGACAAAAAGAAAATAATATTAATATATGTTAATACATATAAAATAATATTTGTAAATAATAATTTTAAATATTATATTAATATGAAATACTAAAGGATAATTTTAAAGAGTAGGTGGGGGTGTTGATAGTGTGCGCAATTAGAAGTACGGCGTTACTGACAGTAGAGCGTGGGACAATTAGAAGTAATATGTGTGGTTGTAAATGAATTGTACCTTTTAAGTTGATTTGAAATCTAATTTAATACAATAATAAGATTGAAATTCATACCATAATTTTAGATTTTGACATTTTGAATAAGTGAATAAATCAATTTGAATGAGATAAAAAATTATTTGAGGTACATATTTTGGAATGAAAATTTTTTAAGTTTTTTTTTCATGTTTTTTGTGCTGTTATAAATTAATATTGAAAATAAATTACGACAATTTTGTTTCACATAAGAGTAATGTAATACTTTTATTTTTCTTCTGCTTACAAGACTGAACGTAATCAAAACTAATCATTTCTATCTAATATGTGATTTATTTTTACTTTGGGTACTAATTTGGTTTTAGGTTTTGACCTGTTCTTTTAAATTTAGAAAAATACGTTAAAAAATTTGAAAAAAAAAAGAAACTTACAATTTTATCCTTTTTAAATCTAACGTTGATAAGACATGATAAATCTATAGAGATAACTTTTAAATAAATTTAAAATGAGAAGTTTATAAATAAATTATATGTATCAATTATTTATTTTGGTAGAAAATGATTGTTATAAATTTTATTCTCATTAAACTCTCATTCACAATATATTAATGTAACTGTTTTCAGAAAACAATGAAATATTGCATATATATAATTCAATTTATTTAAATTGTAGTTTAATTATTTATTATAAAAACCAATAAATAATCACGAACTTGCTCAATACATTTTTATTTATTATAAAATTAAACAATCTCAAAAATTTACTTTTAGTCCATTTCTCTTCAACTAAATATGTGTTTTCTAATTAAATCGTTATGGGCCATTATGGGCCTCAGTATATCACCATGATGGGCTGGTCCAAATTAACGAAGAACAAGCCCCATGTTATTCTAACTTATTTTTTCTTGTTTTATTTCCCATTTTTTTTATATTTTTTATCATGAATTTTATATTCTACACTCTTTGATCCTCAAGATTCCTCGTTCTCACTGCCCCTTCTTTTCTTCACTTACCCTTTTTTTTTTGTCTTTGATTTTATTTTTTCCACATTTATGCTCAATTCATCGAAACTATTTTCTTTGTTGCATGTAAAAGAACTAAATAGAAGGAAAACTCATTTTTTTTTATTTTGCTATTTTTCTAAAATTCAACTCACTGAAACAATTTTTTTTTTATTGTGTTACATTTTACGAAAACAAATTAACACAATATATATTTGTTTAAAAAACATCAGAAACTGTGGAGTGTATCATTTTTATTAAGTCTGTGTTTGCATCATTATTAGTAACAAATTTGTGTCTGTTGTATTTACCTATTACATACATTTTTTTTTTGTTATAAGTTTGAATCTAACCTTTTTAAAAGCATGTTCTGGTGTAAAAGTTTGTTCAATAATTTATTTTGTAGAAAATTTTTAAAAAAGATCAACAAAATAATTTTTGCCAAAAAGCCTAAAGTAGTCAATAAACGTTGTTCAATACATAAATTATGTTTTATTTATGAAATATTAAAAGAAAACAACGGCTCATTATAGTAAAAATGGATAAAAAATTGTAGATCCTCATCTTGTCATAGATAAAGAAGGAAAAACATTATAAGTTAAAATAATTAAGCAATGAAAAAAAAAGTACTACAAAAAAATTCAATAACATTTTTACCTTTTGTTCAATCATTATGCTGTTTAATAATTTTTTGGTCATTAATATAAGAAACTTTTAATATATTCTCTCATACCAATAAAAATAGTTAATTCAATTGATTTTGTTGAATTTTTAAAACGATGTTATCAATATACCAAATTTACATTTGTGGACTTCTATTCTCAATATTTATTAATAATATTAATAACACTTGTTCATATTATTTAATAGGGCAAATAAAGAAATTAAAGTTAATGCTTCATTAAAAAATATAAATATCTCAAAAAGATGGTGCCCAATATCTTCTAAGCTAGTTCCTAACTAGGAAATAATCATTCTCCTTCTTAAAAATAATAATTCAACATAGAAAGGCATCTTAATTATTTAGTAAAAAAAATCCATAAATGAATTTACATTTGTAGACTTCTATTCTCATTATTTATTAATAATATTAATAATACTTGTTTATATTATTTAATAGGATAACTAAGGAAATTAAAGTTAACTCTTTATTAAAAAAATATAAATATCTTAGGAAAATGGTCCCCAACATCTTCTAAGCTAGTTCCGAACTAGGAAATAATCATTCTCTTTCTTAAAAAATAATAATTCAACATAGAAAGACATCTTAATTATTTAGTAAAAAAAATCCATAAATGAATCTATTCAAATGAAATTGATTTTAAATTCATCAAATATAATATAAAAATTGAGTTTTATAAATTGAAAAAAAAAAATATATTTAAAACTTGACTGAAAGTGGTAAACTATGTAGTGACAGTAAAAAGAATTATTTTATTTTAAATTATTGTATAGTAAATTTATTAAAGTTTATAATAATAATCTTAAAGTTGTATGATGATGATTCATAATGAACTGGTATTATAAAATGATTTTTATCTGTTCAACTTATATTATATATTTTTTTACTTAAATATTTAGTTTATGTAAAACGGCTAATTTTTTTTTTTGGTTCATGTTTGTTTTTGCTTTTTTATTTCTTTAAAATTAAGATCACTACTTTGTATCCTAGTATTATACGAGACTAATTAATTATTTATGTGTTGAAAAAAAAAATTATTTGACCAAGTAACATATACTAATATTTTGATATAATGTTTCATGTGACACCTGCAATTTTTTTTTTAAGATTGACAAAATAAATGGGTATTAAAAACTAAAAATAGTTATCTGAAGTTTTAGTGGGATAAAGATCAAATATTTTTTTTTGGCAGAAACTAAAATCAATATTCAAATATTTTATAAGATTTGAAAATAATTATTCTAAATTTATAGGAAACAAATATATAATTAAAAAAATCAAAACTCATTAATTTTTTTAGTACTAAAAACATATATATTAATCTTTGGTTTTTTTATTTCATTTTATTCTACTTCTTATACTATTAGTTTTTTTCTTTTATTAAATTATATACTTATGGTATGGAATGTTTTATTATGCGTATGAAGTATTTTGTTAATGATTAACTTTTATTACACTATTTAGTGTATAAATTTTCTGTTTAGAAGATTGAATCCGTAAAAAAAAAAAAAAGAAAAATACGTCTCAACCATCCGATATGAAATATAATGATCATTAACTACAAGATATCCATTAAGATTATTATTTTATGCTTATGCTTAATTTACTAATGAAGGTTGCATTATTATTTTATGCTTATGCTTACTTTACTAATGAAGGTTGCACAGTTGAACAATGACATCTATAATTAATAATGTAACAAAAAAAATTTGGGAAAATTAAATTGTATGAAATGTGTTTTATAATTCCAAAAGTTGGTAAAATTGATTATTTCTAAAAAAAAGTTGAATCAAGATTAACGTGTGATTTCAGAAAATTAGACTTCGATCATATATAATTATCTTTTTTTCTTTATTTTTCTTTCTTGTAGATCCCAGAACTGTCTAATATTAATGTCACAATATATAAATATAATATATTTAGCTTTATTATTATTTTTTCTTTTGTTATAAAAACATGGACATGTAATGTGGCATTATTTTTTGCTCTAATTATTTTGTTAATGAAAAATAAATAAAACCACTGATAGATGTAAATATTATTTTTAATACTATAATGTTAAGACAAAAACAATGTTAAGAGAAAACAAATATTTAATTATAAAATATAAAACTATTTATCACGATATATGTCATCATGCTTAGAAAATAAGATCGAATCCATGTACTAATAGAAAAGTATCCAATCAATTAAAAAACTAATCCAAATCAAACAGCAAAAATTGATTTAATTTAATGTTTCATACTCAAACGAAATGGTATCAAACTTTAAAATGTAGCCCAGATATAATTTTAACCAAATATTTTGAACAAATAATCAAACCTCATCGGATGGTAGCATCCTACATACAAGCAATTAATTTTAATTAAAGTTCACAATAAACTAACTCCTAAAATATTAGCTTGGGACATACACGTTCACAGAACTCTACTAATTTATAGATGAACTAATGGAAACCATATTCAAATGACAAGTGAAATTGCCTGAATTAAATATCTCAGGAAGCAAAAACCGATTTCAACCAGACCGAAAAAGTGCACAAAAGACTACCGTAGTTGAAAAGTAAAATCAAGGACAAACAACATAAGCCTATTCCAGTTCACTTAATACTCAAGTGACTGAAAATAACAGTAACTTTAAATATGTAACCCATCAAACCCTGCAGCTTGCTTATTATGCAATTGTAAAAGCTGATGGTTTACTCATTCACATGGATGATACTCCTATCCATGTATATGAATAATGGAAACAAGCCAACCATCTGTTAATCATTTTACCGGGACTCTTACTAGTTATTTAGAGCATGTTTTATTTTTTATCTAATTATTACTAGTAAATAGTAACTTGTTTCTTTCATTTCAGTTCTTAGTAGTTTAGTTGCACTCCATTGATATTTATCCCGTACCAGATCAGAGATCAATATACCCTGTTCAGGCATAAACATGTAAACAAGGTAACTTGTTTATTTCATTTCAGTTCTTTCAATTATAACTAATCATAAACAAAAAAATTTAGCACAAAAAACACTATTACCAATTCCAAAATGAAAAGACCCATGAAATACGTTTTCATTGCACCAGTTTCAACAGCCCAAAAAATATATATAAGGTCAGATGATATGGCATAATACAATCAATAAAGAAGAAAGGATAGGAAGCTTAAGAAGCTTTATTAAGTAAAGTAGCCCTAATTATACAAACAAACACCACAAATGGCGAATTGAACTTTCACACGATTGCTAAAGCCTGAAAATGCTGCCTGAACATAGCTAATCTCGCAACAACTAATAGTTACCTCCCTCACCCCCTTTAAAAAGAGGTTAAAACAGATGGGTGGTCAAAGAATATTTAGCACAACTCCTTTCTTAGTCGGCTCTGGACTGGCCAGCACGAGAAGACAGGATAATACCAACAATGAGACCATAGAGGGCAAGAGCTTCAGCAAAAATGAGGATGAGAATCATTCCAACAAAAAGTTTTGGTTGCTGTGCATTGGCTCTGCAGAAGTAAATTGATTCGATCGGTAATAATGTAAAAAAAAGAATCAACTATCAAATTCAACAACAAATGCATGATAGTAAAGGCAAATAGATATATGTTCCAAGAAGGATCATATGTTATTTCAAAGTTGAAAAGGCTAGAGACATTGAACTGTAGTTCCTGAAGGTATGGTTCAGCAATGAAAGATATATCCAGGAAACAGGACAATGATATACAAACGCAAGTAGAATGTATTTCATGTAAGAGTTAGCGGATCCAATAGTTGAATGTAGCCATGCAATGTTGCAATTCAACAAGACCTTAAAATATCAGCAAATAAGAATCAAACGATATATCAGAAAAGAAGTAGAAAAGGGTTATACCTAACACCAGCATCACCAACAATACCAATAGCCATTCCAGCAGATAGCCCAGCCAAGCCACAGGCAAGACCAGAGGAGAGATGTGCGTAACCATCAAAGAGGTAATAAGATTTGGCCTTTGGATTAATACCGGTACTTATAATAACAGCAATAATAAGGCCATAAATACCCAAAACTCCAGCCATAACAACAGGAACAATAGACTTCATCACTAGCTCAGGTCTCATCACACCCATGGATGCCACGCCCACACCACTCTTTGCTGTGCCATAGGCAGCTCCCATACCTGTCAACAATTCGATTTGAAATTGAAATTACAAATAAACTCAAAAATTTATCACTTCATATTCAAACAACCCTAAGATTCTATCAATCACTTTCACAAGCGTGACAAATTACTCTTTGTACATGAAATTATTTCGATTTCCTCACAGACACAGATCAATCAATTTTCAGATTTCATACTATTAAACTAAATTATATGCAGTAAATAAGTGAATATTCAACATCAATTGTTCCATATTCAACAACTATGACCTTCTACACCTAAAGGAATATAATAATTAGGAAAACAATATAGGTTCTGAGCATTGGAACAAAAAATTGGATTAAAAGTGAGATTCATGATTAGATTATATAAATAATGAAACGCTAAACATGGATCTAATGGAAGTGATTGGGGAAACGAAGAGAGTGGATTACATGAGAAGACGAGGGCAGCTGCGGCTCCGAGGAAGCCGAAAAACGGTGCCGTTTCATCACCGCTGAAGCCAGCCATGACCGTTGATGGATCTGCAACGACGTCGGATAGATCTGAGAGATTCAACGGGAAAGACCGATCTCTGTGCGTGAATGGATGATTCTGTGGCCGTGAAGAAAACATGAGATTTCCACGTCTATTCCCTTTATAATCTATAATCCCACGTTCTGTACCCGACTTGAATCTCCTATCGAGCGGTTCAAATAACCCGATTTTTCCGATACTCTTTATATGATGGGCCTCCAAAGTAGGTCCTGGCCCATCTTTTACTATGAGTCAAAATTTTAATCATTCCTTGCCAGCAATTCCTAATCATCTATCTCCTACTCACATGGTAATATCTTATAAAATAATTTAAGAATAAAAACAAACTAAATTATATTTAAGAATAAATATCTTTTAATATAAAATTTAAATAAATAAAAAATCAGTTATTCAATTTTTATTTTAATAACAAAATAATTATATATTTTTATATTAATATAAATTTATTTAAAATAATTATTTTATAAGTATAACAAATTTGAATGTTATTAATAAATATTATAATTTATTTATTTTATTAAGTATGAATTTGAATTAAGTATAATTAATATTTATGTATTATATGATGTAATATAGATGAATATATGTGATGATATCCTATTATACACAAGGAAAAAATTTAATAGATAATAACTCTTAATAAAATAATGTACAAGTTTAATTTTATTATTTTATTTTATAATTATATAAATTTTTTTATTAAATTTTATATAGAAAAATATATTTTTAAATATACGATAATGAGTATAGATATATTATAAAATTATATGCAATAAAATTCTTATTATAGAAAAAATATGGGATATTACACGTTCAGCCTCCATAATTGCTAAAATTTACGTTAAATATTTTGAAAAATAGAATACAATAAAAAACTTGGATAATTAATTATAATTGTTTTGTATATTTTAATATTTTTTTTATCATCTTCAACCATGTCTTATCTGTTATAAGAAAAAATCTCAATTAATATTTCACCTTTTTATCATCACACAATCTATACTTTCCATTTTATTTTTTTTAAAAACTGATATTTAAACAAAAACAGTTTTGAAAAAAATCAGAACCGTAAAAACAAAAGACAGATATAAAAACAAACTCTTTATATTATTTTATATTTTCACCATCCTGTTCAATGATTCGTTTATGAAACACTTAACTTTACAATATTCAAATTTGAACTATTCATTTAAAACTCTAAGTTGTCTAATCTTGTAAATAAACAGAAACTAAAATTTAACTTATTTGCTTTTGTTAGAACATCATTCATTATTTACAATCAATGGGGAATCCATAACAAGTACTAACAATTTAATAAAATATTTAAAATTAATTATAATCAGTACAATACAAAATTAAAACTTTTAATAGGATAAATAGATCATCTATAAAAATATAGAAGGAGATTCTCAATTTGTTTTTCACATTTCATATATCCATTTTATCCTTAATTATAATTTTTGAATAACAGAATATAAAAGTTTTATATAAATGTTAAAAGTAATTATACAAATCTAAACAGTAAAAAAATTTGTAAATCACTTACATGTTTCAACAGAAAATATTACATATCTTTATTGTTAATTTTGTTTTCTAATAAAATATAAAAACAAAAAAGTAACTCATTTTCATTATTATTTTAAATAGAATTAAATAAACTATATATTCATTTACTTTATTAACATTTTAAGAAAGCAGTATAATTAATACATTTTTTAATCATTAATAAGTTTACCTAATTCAAACAAATTTATTTTCCATAAATAAGTATGTGTTGTTACTCTTTGGATAAAAGCTATTTATTGCAAGGAAAATAGTTCTTAGTGTGTGTGAATTAATATACTTGTAAATTAAACTGTATGTTATTTTATAAAACATATGATATATGAATTTAAAAAAAAAGTGTAAATAATGTAAACTTATATAGTTATATTTGGACTTTAACTTGAATTTGAGATGGAGTTGAATTTAAATAATAAATTAGAGCTAAACACAAATTATGTGAACTTACGAAGTAAATGACGTCAATGGACATGTGAAAAAAAAAATTATTCCCGTTCCTGTTTGTAAAAACAAAAATATTTATCATTTATCAATGTCATATATTTTGTTACAATTTTTTTTTTCATCTTTCAAAATCGCAACATAAACTTCTATTCACTTATCTAGATTTTTGTATATGAATACATTATAATTAGGATATAAAATGGAATACGAGAAAGTGTTTTCTATTTTTTTTCTCTTAAAATATTAGTTTTTTCTCATATCAAAGATAGACATGCAAGAGTTTAGAAAGAATCGGATGCATGATTATTTTTAAAAGTAGATTATGAATTTTGATATGTTTTACTAACGTAATTTTTTATTCTGAAAAATTTTGACATTGTGAAAATAAAACTTAAGTGAGATTGAACCTATGATAAATAATTGTTATTGTAAGATAATATGATACATTTTAGTTTAATGTTTAACTTTTGTTTTTTTTTTTTTTTTTTTTTTTTTTTTTTTTTTTTTTTTTTT
>Ga0209489_104144_pt1 | contig 27086 bp, 11 predicted proteins | sample SiratrowhiteBW_FD_187527 | JGI IMG/M metagenome (GOLD analysis project Ga0209489, IMG submission 187527) | Root nodule microbial communities of legume samples collected from California, USA - Siratro white BW (SPAdes) (version 2) | ecosystem: Host-associated > Plants > Roots > Nodule | place... | reverse complement strand
TGATCCTTTCTCTTAGAATTGCTGAATCTAAGTCTTGGGTATTGGATTGATCCTTTCTCTTAGAATTGCTGAATCTAAGTCTTGGGTATTGGATTAGATGTTAGTCTCTGGTAGGGGCATACTTAATTGGTTTTCAGGAAGACGATAGGTCAATGTGTGGCCTATATGTGTGATATGGTCTATGTGTGGCCGATATGTATTGATGTGGTTCATGTGATATCTTTATGTATGACGTTTGACATGAGTACTTGAAATGAAAACGGAAAACTTGTATTGAAACTTCATATGCTAGACTTTAAAGAAATTCTTATGACTGAGATATTCTGTTCTATTTGCATATATTTAGTATTGAAACTTATATGTTAATCTTTTAAGAAATTCTTGTGAATAGCTAATATGGTTTGCTCTTTATTTATGTATTGATTATATTATAAAATTTTATTTTCACTAGCTTACCCTTGTTTTTCTTGTTGTTTTGTAAACTGCGATGATTGTACTATGTACATGAGCAGATATAAATGCAGATGCCGGAGTATGTGGAAGAGTGTAGACTTTATTTTGGAAATTTGATTCTTTTGTTGGATTCACTGTATGTTAAACAATATATATTTTTGGGATGTTACACTCATCACCTAAAATAATCATTTACAAAAATATAAAAAGTCAATATCTTTTATTAATTTATACACTATTAATATTTTCTCTCAAAACACTTAAAAGAAAATTAAATTCATAATACGAAACAAATATATTTATTCAATGAAGAATTTAACAGAGTATCTTGATTTAGCAGTTGTAACTTTGATAAATAAATTTAAACTTTAGAATTTAGAAAATAATAAATTTCTTTAGACTTGTAATTTTTAATAAAATAAATGTTTGTAATTATTTATAAAATTTTCATTCTTTATTATTTTTAAATTTATTTCTCAATTCTTGCAATCAAATTTTAACTTCTGGTGTACAAGAAAATATACATCTTTTGTTGTTAAAAAAAACTACCATTAGAAAATTTAAGTCAGTTAAATGTGGGAAACTCATCGGATTAAGATGTATAACACGGTTCTAAAAAGTACTCGAAAAGGTATTACCTTTCAACATCACAAGATTGAAATTTGCATTGTTGTGGGGTACGAATTAGGTTCATATCAATAATATTTATTGGCCTTTAGCGTCAATATTTCCTCTTTGATGTTTACACATACTTTTAGTTGAAAATATATAATTCTATAATATTCAATAAGAGTGATCAAAATAAACCAATCTAAAGAAAATAATCTAAAAGTGATAGAAAAAATTTAGATTAAAATCGCCTTTTTTTTTTTTTTTTTTTACTTTTACAGATTTTTTTTCCTCGAGATCAAACTAAACAAGTCACATATTATTATATTTTAATATAATGTTATGTATGTTTAAAGTTGTTTAACAATTAATAAACATATGAATGTGCATATTAAACATTATTTTAGAGTTTGATTATATTGCATGATAGCAAAGTTGTATTGTAATTTCTAATTACAAGATTAAGTAATTTATTTATAGATATGAGCAAAATTTGAAATTGTAAATATAACAACAATTATAAAATAAATTACAATACATATATTTATTTGACAATTCTTTTTAAAAAAGTGTTTATAATAAAGAAGTTTCAAAAAAGTAATTCAAACCAAATGGTGAAACGTTGGCTTAATTTAGTTCAAAGTTTATATTAAATTAAAATCAAACTAAAGTGGGTTATATTTTACTTTCATGTTTAGTTTAGATGACTTTTTAATAAGAAACTGAGCTAAAACACGCAATGGACACTTTTAATATGAAAATATCTTAATGTCAATGTTAGTTGAAAAATGAAAAATTAGAAGAAAATGTTAAAAACATTTGACTAAAATGAAATTTATTCTTAGGAAATTGTTTTTTTCCTGTTTCTGTAACTTTTTTTATTTAAAAATAAATCAGATGTTTATATGAGAAAAACTAAACTTAACCGTGCGATCAGGGACATAGACTCTTGTTCAACAATTCATTGAAAGTAGAATTAGTTACAAAAGCAAGTTTACGCATTTTAGGTGAACAACTTTTGGTACAATTGGACCCATAAAAACACTACAACACGAAAACCTAATTAGTAAAATTTTATGAGAAAACTTGAGTTGGACCAACTCTGAATTGGTCAAACAAGGAGACATGTGTAATTATAAATAGTAGTGAAGAGATCAAAGTTACCAAGTCAAAATAGAGAAGATAAGGAAGAAGACTCAAGTCCTCCAAAAAGGGACAATGACCTTAATGAGTCCAATTCATGGGTCATGTAGGTCATGGAGTCAACGTTCCTAAAAAGGGTTTTGGGAAGGCTTTGTAGAACAAGACACATTTTTCTATCTTAACTAATAAGATTGTATGTATAAAGTTTTTTTTCTTTTTTCATTTTAACTAATAATTTTCATAAAACAGAATATACCAATGATTTTTTCTATCATCACAAAAAGACATAAATTATATACAAATATATATAAATAAGGTGGATGTAAGACCAAAATCATCATCCATTGTGAAAAAAAAATTGAAGACTATGAAATCATTAAGTTTAAACTGTAAGACCTAAGAGCAACTTCAATGAAAAAGTAGGCACCTAAAAGGAATAATCTAAAGAAAAATTTCATGGGTCCAAAGAAACAGGTTGCACAGAACTTCTTGATCTGCTTCCATGTCCAAAAGAAAAGAATGATCTTTTGACTCTGCTACCATAGCCTTCAATTGTGTTAATCTCATGAACTTGTTCATGTTGCTGAATTTCCCCATAGAACTTTGTATCCACTGATGAGTCCATGGAAAAAGACCTTCTCATGAGCCTTTCACCTTTGGCTCTAATGCCAATACACTCATCTCCCAAGCTAGTCACTTTATGAAGCTTCTTTGCCTTCTTCTGCTCCAACAATGAAGAAACACTAATGGTAGGTAACTCTTGTCTTCCTTCCAAGTTTTGTTCTCTATCAACTTCACCATCCAAATCAATCACAACAAAGCCTTCATCACTTGCATGGTTCTCAATGTTTTGGCTTTGGTCATGAGAGGAAGATATTGGAGTGAGTTGGTCAACATGGACTTGGCCTGTCAAGGACACAGTTCTTCTACAAAGGGGGCAATGAGTATTGTTCTGAAGCCAAACATCTATGCAATCAATGTGAAAGACATGGCTACAGTTTGGTATAACCCTCAGCTTCTCATCTTGTTGAAACTCACTCAAGCAAACTGCACAATCACCAAAGTTTGTGTCTCCTTCTGCCTTATAATGAATCACAGGGATTAGCCTAATCACTGCTTCCTCTAGCCCTCTTGGCTCAGATGCTGTTAAGTATCCAGGATCTTCACCTTGTCTTGATAGAGAAAATAGTCTTGTGTGATGAACATGGTGCAAATTGATGCAGCACTTTACAACTAAGATGTAGTAGCCTACCAGGAATAAAATTGTGAACATCATTCCTAGCACAAGGATTACCAAGAGGGGAAAATTTGAACTAGAAGAATGTGTAATATCATGATTTGGAGGAGCTGTGCAAGGTGAACTAGCTTGTGTTGGTGCATGGAGTAGGTGTGTTTGGCTCCCAAAATCCATACTATACTCTACAAACAAAGTTGTGTTACATGAAATGAGTCTTGTCACACTTTCCTGCAAAATCTTTACTATGCTTAAAGCAGTAAGGAGGACATGGTTTTTCCCAAATTCAAACAGAAAATGGGAGTGGTTAGAGAGTGAAGAAGAATGAAATATAGGGTAGTGGTGAGAATAGAGAAAGACTAAGAAGACTTATAAACTATCAATTTTTAAGGAAGGCTATGTAGAGAGAGTGGTGGTCCAGCTAGAATGGTGACAGTGGTTAATCAATGACCAAGTCTTTTACCAATGAAAATATCTGTTGACTTCATTAGAGTGAAAAATGTGTAAGTCTAAAGTTTGAAAGTTTTAGGTCTCATTTCTTTTATATTCATTAAAAAAATTAAGATAATTTTATTAGAATTGATAAAATTACTAGTACCAATTTATAATCAATATTTAAAGTTAAAATCAGTTAACACAATAATAAATTATCAACTATATCCTAAACGTTTGAGATGAAATTAATTTATTAGTTGAAACAATTTTCGTTCTTTGACATTTATTCAAATAATTGGAAGGTTAATGATGCAATATGGAGATTGAGGACGAAGAGGAATAAGGAAAATGGTTTAAGACATTCCAAATTTAATTAAAATACTATTTAAAGAAAGAAAAACTAATTTTTTCACCTACATTTAATGATCACTTTTCTCGATAAATATTAATTATCAATAAATTTGATATGTACTGTACACCTAACACATTACCAAAAATAAATTATTTATTAATTACATTTTTACACGGAATATAATAAGGATTTGTTTGGAAGTTTTTTTTAAGACCTTTTAAAAATTAAATTAACTTATTTATAAATTAAAGCTAGTTTAAATAATAAAATTGTACCATTGAATATACAGTACCTTGTACAGTGAATATATGAGAAAGTTAGACGTTATGGGATATCAGTTTGAGTTTTGTAAATGTGTTTTGGTCCACACATTCTAATGGCAAAGTCAAGTAAACGGAACCAGAACTTAAATATAAATTCTAATGCCTAAGAACTTCTTAAAGAAATTACCATATTATTATAAATTTCAAATAGGTTTATAAATTCCTGATTTATAAATCTAACTTCATAATGAGATTTATAAATCAATTTGTTAGAAATTATACCAAACAAATGCAAGAAAACTGAGATGTACTCGGTCTAGCACAGTAAAGTCATGGTTATCAGACTTTAGTTTTAATTATAGACTAATCATGTCACAAAGTAAGATTAACAGTGATAATATCAATAGTAATAATTTATCGTCATGATTTTGACCTAAGAGTGATTTAGGTGTTTTGTTCAGTGCATACGAAAAGTGTTTATCATTCGAATTTGGGTCTGTATTTGGGTATTAATTCACTGTTTACACCCCCCTTTTAGGTATTACCTCCACCTCTATTCAAATTCTGTCGGCCCAATATGCACTGGTGTGATTGTTCATCGTTTCAAAGACTTTAGATGTTATTTGGACCGTTATTTGAATGATATAATATTTAAATATACTTTGAAACTATAAACATTATGTATTATATGTTTTGGGTGTGAGAAATGACATGATTAAAAAAAGAAAGCAAAGGACAAAATTACGTAGCAAGTATAAGCACGTGTTTGACATTTGCAGAAAAATTGATTTTTTTGCAATGGAATTGATTAGTATATATATATATATATATATATATATATATATATATATATTTATTTATTATTTTTTCGAGGAAAGAAGAAAAGGGATTAAAGTGAAGAAGGCAGCCCCTTGACCATCCAGATACAATGGACGCTCTACTTTTCAACGTGAAAACCTTCAATTTTTCATCATTACATGCTAACACTTTACTACCTAATTTTTCAACATTTAACAACACTATTTCAATTTATATATCTATTTCTTTTTTACATTTTTTTCTGGACAAAACCAACACAAACTTCTATTTCTCTTCCCATTTACCCTCAAAAACACTCTTTTTCACATGCTTCCTCGAGAGAGGACAATAATAGTAAAATGAGAGAAAATGATAACTAAAAATTAACGTTCAAGTTAAACGTATTTGATTAAAGGAAAATATAAAAAACAATACCAGATATAATTTACTAAATCATTTCCAATTTATTTTTCCTTAACAAAATTTATCAATTTTTTTTTCTCAATATTCTCTCTTATTTCTCACCAACCATATGTCAATCAAAATTGATAAAAAAAATAAGTTATAGATACTATTACTACCATTTGTGACATAATATATCTCATGTGATAGATAAAAAAAATTAATTGGTCATACACAGATAGTTAAGAACATAATTATCTACACAATTTTGTTGCAATAGACATATGAATCTCGAAATTAAACCCGCACTACATGTTAAAAAGCCATTCATATTTTTGGGGTGTGACAATATATATTGATACATATATTTATAATATGAAATTATAAAAAATTTAAACAATGTGATTTTATTCCATGAACTGAGGAGATTTAATTTCGGTTTTATAATGTTTTTTTCTTTCGTTTTCACCATTCTAAAAAGTTAAAATCACTATTTTTCATCTTTAAATAAAAGAATTTTAGTTTTTAGTTTTGTAAAATAACATTTTCATCCAATAAAAATCCAAAATCAATTTTTTTAAATATGTTTATATACTTTTAAATATAGATAAACAATATTCATTAGAAAATTTTAAAATATTAGTAAAAATATATGTTGACGTAATATATAAAAATAAAATTAGAACTTGACATAAAACTAAATTCTACCTATTTAAAAAAAAACAAAATAGAAATTAAACCTGTTTCATATTTTCTCCAGAGTCAATTATAAGAAAAGAACAAGATACTGTAAACAAATTTTACTTACTTTAACCATATTTAAAGATATCATAAAAAAAAAAACATGTTTCACTTAATTGAAATTTTATTTACAATACTTTTTAATTTTTGATATCATGTTTCAACAAGTAACACTCTAGAAAAAAAATTACTTCCTTCCAAACTCAAAAAAATATATAAACGAAATTTTACCCTGATTAAGAAAATTAGTTGATATTACTGATTACCTATTTTTTTTATAAAGTTTCCTTCACTCAAACTTAATATTAAGAACAGAAAATAATAATTGGAAATAGAATCATAATTAATTGAATGATATAGTTGAATAATACATATGTAAATAAAGCGAAAGCAGTGTAATTGAGTTGAGAGGAAATGGTTTTTTTTTAAAATATGATTAATATAAAATTATATGATATATGAAGTAATTTGTAATTGAACTAATTTTGTTTATATATAAGTTACATAAGAGTTTTCCAATGTTGAGGGTTATGTGGAGGCAGCTTCCACCTTTTGTCCTTTGCAGATGTCACACTAACACATGGTTAGAAATATTGCATATGCATATATACTCTTCAAAGTTTCTTCCAGAGAAGGAAGAAGAGCATATTATGATGAATGAAGAGGGTTCAAAGGGAAAGGCGAAGGATGAAGAAGAGCATGTAAAGTACAGAGGGGTACGTAGGAGGCCATGGGGAAAATATGCAGCAGAGATTCGTGACTCAACAAGACATGGTCAAAGGTTGTGGTTGGGAACATTCTCCACAGCAGAAGAAGCTGCTAGAGCCTATGACAGAGCTGCATATGCCATGAGGGGTCCCTTTGCAGTCCTCAATTTTCCTCATGAATACCCTCCTTCACCAGCTGCTGCTTCTTCTTCTTCTTCTCTCAGTGCTTCTTCTGAACCCTCTTCAAGCCATGGACAAGGAAGAGGAAGAGGGAGGAGTGAGCAAGAAAGTCAAGTGTTTGAGTTTGAGTACTTTGATGACAAATTGTTGGAGGAGCTTCTTGGTTATGATGAAGACAAAAATAAGCATGGCAAGTGACACATGGTGCATGTAGTTTTAGCTGATACAAGGTATGTTTGAACAAGTGTTTTTAAAAGATTTTCTGCTAAAAATATGAAGTTTGTTCTTTTCTAATGGAAAAACTGTTCTAACTTTGTATCTAAACCACCCTACAAAGTAGTGTGAACTTATAAGCATGTGAGACATTGCCTTAAGCTTCTGATGTGTTCGGAGATTCTTGTTCCAATTTTTTTTAGTAAGGATTTTCTTAAAGGGCAACATTCAAATTGTTCATAAAACCCTAAATTCATACAAGAAACTATGACAAAAAATTTGAAGGCTATGTTTGAATATTTAACCTTTTATTCAATTTGTGAGTTTCAATGTCTTGCTTATACAGCTAGAGAGGTTTTTTTGGATGAAACCTTGCGTGTGTTTTATTGGCAATGCTCATATCATCTACAAATTTTAGCATTTAGGGTTGATCAAGTAAGCATTTTCTGTGATTTTTTATTGTTATTATTATACTTGCCCTTTGCTGAGAGATTTTGCTTTTATTGGCCAAGCATTGCCCTGGGTAGTGCAGTGATATCTGTAATGGACAATCAAAACAAGATAGGACTTTATTTTGAGTCTTGCTTTTTCTCCAAATCTCAATGTCCCAAATTTTGTATGTTTCAAGTATGTATAATGAAATGATATACTCTTGGTGGTATCATTCTTTTTTGCTTTCACCCTTGAATAAGAAATGTATACCTTATGAAGAAAAAACATTACTTTATCACATTAATTATTTTAAATAAAAAAATTTACAAATTCATGTACTAAAATAAATATTTTATGAAGAGCAGAACAGAAAAGAAATTATCAAAGACTAAAAAATGTAAAAATTTATTAAAAATAAGCGTACAAATGTTACATTTACTAAGATGTTATTTGATAGAGAAATTATCATTTAACAAATATGTGTAAATAACAGTTATTAAAATAGAAATAAAATTTGTACCCAAGATCAAAACTAAAAAACATTATCACGGATTATATGAAAACATTACATGATGAACTAAAAAGTTGTTTAAGCGTGGATTAACCTGATTTGTTAGCTAAATAGTTCAGCTGGTTCACTACTTATGCTAAGCTGGTGATATATTGGAAATTAATTAGAAGTTAATTAAAATTGATAATCTAAGTATTATATGTAGCGTTTTTTTCAACATATCCTTTTTAAGCATACACTCATATTTGGAAAAATATTAGAAATTATGAAAATTTGTAAATTTCAATTCTTATTTTATAACTTATGAGATTTAATGTTTCCTCTGCTTTTTTGTGTGGGTGAACTTTATGACATTTCAACAAAACAAATGCAAGTGTATTTTTCAATTAAATTGTTTGTCCATCTTTTTTAAGTGGCCAAGATTTTATTAATGAATGCAATTTACATGCTACAATATTTTGGTCCAGCCAAGGTTTTGAGAGTCTTCACAAGACTTAATATATTTAGTACAATCCTTCAAAATCGAAGGCCAATAATAACCTAATCAAAATAAAACTCATCTCATTCTTCACCTACCATATTTCATAAATTCGATTATAGCTCTCCACCATGCAAATATATGTCTCTATCTTACCTAAACATTGAAGCAACTCCCATAAACACTCTTCTTATATAATTCATAACTTAATATAACACAAGATATATTTGATTTTATATCAAGTTAGCTAGTTGGATCTTTTAAAAACTAGTTATTGGTTCTCTCCGATCATTAAGGAACAAAACAAATAATATCTGAAATACTTAGTTGATATTTATCTGGATGCTTTCTTCAAATTTGAATCAGCTTTTTGAAACTTTCTTTTTTATTATATCTCGAAGCCATTTGTGCCAAGTTAAATTCTCAAAAAATATGCTAAAAAGAATTATCAAATTCATTAATCAACATTTATACCTTCGAGAAATATCTAATCAAATTTGAATTTACACATTTACAATTTTGAGTTTTAATTACTAATTCTGAATCTCCTATTTAGCAAAGTTTTCAGCCTAATTATAAAAGCTTCACATCCAACCTCATTGTTTAGACAAAAGGCTTAATTTAAAAAAAAAAAAAAAAACTTAGTTGATATATATATATATATTATTAACTCTTTAGGAAAGAAAAAGGATTGATTAAAATATTAACTGGTACGGAGGGTCAAAATTGAGATTGACAGTAATTTAGGCTTGCAAACAGTCACTAGACAAAGCCCAACTATTAATATTCTTCATTTTTCTATTTCACTTTTCTTTCACATTTCATCATCACTCACTATACTTACAAGAAGAAGAAAAAAAAGTGAAACTTAGTTTCTTTGTAAGCTAAAGTTTATTCATAATTTAAAAAAAATAAGAATTCAAATGAGTTAAATGAACTGTTTTTATATATTAACTTATACATAAGTTTATTTTAACTTATAAATTAACTCATTTTACTTATTCTTATTCTTATTTTTCATTCCTAAATGTATGCAGAGAAATTTATCCTTTTTCTAGAAACCAGAAACTGTGGTGAATCAACTCGTTCATGAAGTTGTTGTTACAATGTTTCAAAGGGTCCATCAATACGAGAAAATGTGATTCCATGATTTACATGCGCATGAAAGTTCAACGTGTTTCACGAAAGTGAACATAACAAAATCAGTGTCTGGTTTTCAATCAATACAGAGTCAATTTCACTGTTCCTAAAGTTTGATTTATCACCTACATATTCTCTCTCAAAACGAATTAATGTTTAGGAGAAATCAAGATTTGAATTTCTGTGAAGTTCTTTAATAAAATATTTAAAATTTAATATTTAAATAATGGGATTCATTTTAAAATATTCATTTGTTTATGCATATTCTATGTTGATCCAGTCATTCAAAGTGTGTTTAGATTTGGAGGACGGAAAATTTGTATGTAGGGAAAAGAGCAAAAAACTCATATATCAAAATATAAAATATTATTTGATTACGAAAATTAAAAAAAGAAAATTATCTTTTCCTTTTCCGAGAGTGAGCGATGATTTGAAGGGGGAGGGGAAAGGAGGAGGGCGTAAAGTACAGTAAATGTAATAAAATGATAAAAAAAATGTTAATAATAAAAATAAAATAATTAAAAAAGTAAAATATTAATTATGTTAATATAAAAATAATAATAAAATCATAAATAATAATTATGATAATAAAATTTAAATTTAAATAATAATTATAATAAATTTATAAAAAATAATAATTTGACGTTTATTTTTACTTTTATTTTAAAATAATTGATAATATTATAATTATATTAATTAAAAAATAATAATTCACTAATTTTGTTTAACAAATTAATTATATTTAATTTTAAATTAATTTAAACTATAATTTTATTTACTAAATAATTATTTTTTTAATTACATACATTACATCATTCACAAACTTTCATAAACTTTCTACTTAAATCTTGTTATCTTTTTCTTAATTCAAATAATCAAACTTTTCACACAATTTCGTCTCAAGTCCACTCTCTAATCCAGACAAATTCTAAAAAATAAACTTGTATTTTAACAAATCCTAAGAGACAAACTTGTGTTTTGCAGTAATATGAGTTTTGAATTCATACTTATGTAAACCTTATTAAAAAGTAAAATCACTGGTTAATCTTAATTTTGCTAAGTTCTCACAACCTAATTATTCTAAATCTTTTTATGAGCACAAAGGAAAATATGTTGACAAATATGTTTCCATGTTCACATTAATTGTTTCCCATGTTCACATTAATTGTTCTGATTAATGATAAAATGTGAGATAGTCCAATCTATTTCAACATTTGTAACTTGAAAAATTTAGAGACCCGTTTTTTTACAGATATGTATAATATGTTAACACGGCCTTTATTAACCCAATTGAAAATAAACAACACGTTAAAGATTGAAATTACAATTGCTTATAGCAGTTTGATATATAAGGTGTTATTAGGGACCAACTTATTAGACGAGTTCAATAATAATAATAATAATAATAATAATAATAATAATAATAATAATAATAATAATAATAATAATAATAATGATGATGATGATGAAGATAAAGAGGAGGAGATGATAATAGTAAAAATGAAAAAAATTACTTTAAAATAAAGATAAAAATAGTATAAATAAATAAAAACAATTACCAATTTCTTAATAAAAAATAATAAAAAAATGTAGTCTAATTGTTAGATCTTATTTTTGAGTAACTATTAACTAATCTTTTAATGATAATTTGCTTATAAAATATTCTGAATTATATTTTAAATATATCAAATTCACACGTATACGTACAGTAAGAAACTGTGTTATTTGAAACTAATATTATTTACATAACTTATGAATAGGTGATTCAATTTATTATTTAACCATTTTTAATGCACAAATCTTAATTAAGTTATAAGATCAGGATGTGGATCTTATAAAATATTGTATTAAAATACGCTATCTGATATAAAATTCAATATTATAGGTTAGAATATATATTAGAGCAACAATATATCTTAAGAATAACTTATCAACCGACACTCTGATTCCTAGACAAAGTAATTTTTTTTTTTCTTTTGACGGGTAATAGTTTGACACCCAAAGTAAAATACATTCATTATATAACCTATAATATTGATATCTTAATTAAATTTCTTTTATTTTTTAACTTAAAATAGTAGCATATATTATTATATTATTAAAATAGTGTTAAGTGGGTGTAATGTTTTTGGGAGTGTCAAATTATACTTTCCCTAATTCGTTTCCACTTAATTAACACACTTTTGAAGGTGGATAAGTCTTAACTATAACTAAATCTCTAAAATATTTTCTGTAGAATACAATCTAAAGGTGGGGTACACATAAGAGATTAACAAAGAAAAGTACGTTTCAGTATTATTATTAAATAAACGACTCACATTTTTCACATTTTTCACTATTAAGAGACTAAGGGTCACGAGCATATGGCAAGAGATGTATAAAGGATGTATCACAAACACAAAGAACATTAAAAAAGGCAAGCATATTCCATGGAAAAAGATGATAACAAGTTGAAGGAGACAAGGATTCTGGAAACTGTCCGGTACCGGGGAGTCCGACGGCGGCCGTGGGGGAAGTATGCGGCGGAGATCAGAGACCCTTCTAAGCAAGGGTCAAGGTTGTGGTTGGGAACCTTTGAGACAGCTGAAGAGGCAGCTAGGGCATATGATCATGCAGCCTTTAACATGAGGGGTCGTGTTGCAATTTTGAACTTTCCTAATGAGTATGATTCTCATGCACCCTCATCATCATCATCACCCTCCACCATTACTCATTCAAATGGTGGACAAGAAAGGCAAGTTTTTGAGTTTGAGTATTTGGATGAAAAGGTGTTGGAGGAGCTTCTTGAGTTTGAAGAGAAGAAGACTAAGCAAGGTTGAGTAAAATCTCCTTTCCTTTTAATCATTGAAAGAAGAAACACTTCATTGGCCAAGTTTCACTTCACATTTTAGAGTATGCTTTGTTGGACTCAATATATATATATTGCTCTCAATTTTCACAATACTGCTATAGCTGTAGTGTATATTTGAACAAAGATGCTCATTAAGATGAACAGGTTATTGTGTTAGTCATTTTCTGCGTTTGGGACAGTGTTGTTTCAGTGTTGTATCTATTTTGTAATGTTTGTTGATATTGTGGATAAGTCCCGTTTGGTAATTCTGTTGAATGGTGTTGTTGTCGGTGGTTTAATTTAGTTTTAATTAAATATGTTTTTTTTTTCCTTTTAGTAAATTCTATATGATGGGTAACTTTATGAATAACTAATAAATATAAAAAATAAAAGGTAAAATAATTTATACATATATTATATTATATTATTTCTTTACATAAAATTCATATAAGAAAGGAATAAAGGTTTAAAATTAAAATGCTTCTATACACTAAAATGAATTTGACAAGTTATTTATAACAAAAACTCACAATAAAATTGTAAAACATTACAAAATTAAAATAAATAAATTTGTCTCGATATCACACTTAATCAAAATATCTTATATAATAAAGATAAAAAACTAAGTTTCGTCTCTATCAATATTTTTTATTTTTATTTTATGAAACTAATTTACCTGTAAAAAAGCAACACAAAATTAACACAAATAATGGATAATTATCTCATACATGTTAAAAAAAAACGCATATAAGAAGACTAAGGTGATTTAAACACGCGCAAAAATCACAAAAAGTTGCACATTCTTAATTATAAATTCAGTTAATTTAATTAAATATACTAATATTTTTATCTCTGCTCACGTGATACCATCATATATAAAATGTTCACATGTAACATAATATTGGAGTACAGAGACTACATCATACTAAAAAAGACCTTCATAATACACTCTTATCTAGAATCAAATCTAATCAGAGTCAATCAGGAAGATGTTTCCTGCTTTGGACCACTTAAACATAACTCTGGCTTGTAGGGGGATTTCCCTTGTATTAGTCTCATAATTCTCATATGTCAAAGATCATTAATATTATTATTGTATGGTAAATTTGTTATTTAATATATATATAATTAAAAATAATAAAAATTATTAAAATTTAATAGAAATTAAATTAAAATAATAATATTTATAAATTAAAAATAAATAAAAAAGTAATGGTAATAAATTTAAAAACAATAAAAAATATTTGCAACCTAGAGATAAGGGAAGAGTGAACTTCTCTCATGACTTGTAAATAGATGTAGGATGTAAAATAGCGATTAATATACTAAAATGTTGGTATGTTTATAATTTCTTAAAAATCCTAAAATGTTTCAAAAGTGATTAAGGAACCAAAGGATCAGAAGATATTATAAAGAAATCAGAAGGTCAGTGGATGACAAGTGACTAAATTTAACCAATAAAAAATACAACACGAGAAAAGAAGAAACGAAAATGGACTTTTGGTGAAAAATAAAAAAACTGTTGACGCTCTTACTCATAAACGTGTCTGTCTTTTTACTTAAATACATCTTTATTTCTTATAAAATGCTTCTATTTTTCCCATAATATATTTGTACTTTATTCCTTTAAAATTTTAAATTATTTATTTTAGTATTTATAAAATAAAAAACATTTTTGGTAGTGTGGCAATTTTTGTTCAGTTTTAACCTTTTTAAAATTTTTATCGAAATTACTAGTTTTCCACTAACTTTACTTTTAGATTGATAACTAATATTTTCTTAAAAGTTAAGATTTTTAAGTGTCAAAAATTTAAAATGTACTACAAACACTAATGACGTATTCTAAAACGACGATTTATGCTAACAATTTTCCACGCCACGAACAAAAATATCATCCTTTCGAAGGTGAAAACCAAAGTAAAACTTTTTATATATTTTTCTCTTGTTTTTTTCATTACACCATTTATCAAATCTCATTTGTTTTATTTTTCTTTATTTCTCTTTTTTATTTAACCAATTGCATGCCAAAGAAAAAAACATTACCGAAAAATAACATACCTAAGTACAACATATCACACACTTTTCTTCAAATACGACAACTGTCAAAATCTTTATTTTACAATCACATCAACCTCCATAACTTTACCTTAGAATCAAACCACCATAAAATCGTTACAATTAGTCATTTGGAAAATGTACAGAAAAAGGGACCTGCACCCTTGTCTCCCATGCAAGAGGAGATTAAAGGTATCTTCCTTCAATTTTCCTTCACATTATGCATACATCATTATTTATTTTCCATGAGAAAATAGAATTTCTCTTTAGTTTATATGACCATATAACGACCAATAAGAAGAAGAATATAGCAAGTCAGACTTAAAAAGATATGTGTAATTCATTTAAAAATTTAAATTAAAAATTTAAAATGAAGTAAAAATGAAATAAACGTTAAGAAGAAAAAAGATTAAGCCACTTTAAATAGTGTATATACTTTAATTTTGAATATGTGAATGAAAATTATGGTTTGAAAGTTAGTCACAATTCTCAACGAATATTAATTACCAACAAAAGTCAGTGAATCTGTTATTGATAACAAAGTTATAAAACAATACTCTAACTTTGGAAGAATTTATATGTAATTTTTATAATTATTTGTAAAAGTTTATAAAAATATTCATGACTAATCCATAAAATGTTTTGAAAATTTCATAAATTTTCTAAAATAACTCAAAGGAATAGCTTCTGGGGAGTTTATAAAGAAGACTTGTCTAATTGCCACGTCATATTCATAATTTACCATCCTAAAAGTTATTTTGAATTTAGTCAAAAAAATCAAAATAAAAATCTCATTCCTATTGACACACTTACAACACTAAGCTCACCTTCTGTTTAAACCTTTTTGGTTTTAAGCGAAGAGCCCAAACAGATTTTTCTATACTTAGCACCTCTAACTTCTATTTGTTTGAGCCTTCTTATTTGTTTATTTATAATAGAGTCAATATTTACAGTAATTTCCTGTTTTTATATACTTATATTAATTTATAAATCTGAATAGTATTTCTTTTAACCATATATAATATTTTGATAACCATATATATATTACATCCAATAATCTCACATTGCTTACGAGTTGAGGTCAAAGTCAATTTAAATACACCTTTCTCTCTTAATTCTTTAAGACACTTTTTAAGGATAAAATGGTGGTGGAACAACCAAGCTCTAAAGCAAACAATACCAGCGAACAATACCTCAAACGTAGTGGTTGACTCTAGCAATGTCATCTCAAAGCTCTTTAGATTGGAACATATAATATTTAAATTTTAAGACCTTTGTCAAATATTTAAATTTTTAAAAATATCTTTGGAATTCATTTTAAATATTTTAATTTTATTGTTCATACATTTTAATGACAGTTTAATAATAGGTGTGTGGGTAATTTTTTAATGATTTTTTTAAAAATTGTTTCATAAAATTTAAATATGATCTTATATATATGAATATAAAATAATAATAATAATAATAATAATAATAATAATAATAAATATTTCCTTACAAATTTATGTGATTGCGGGGGTAGATGTGTTTGCTTGTTTGGCTCTACGTGTTTATTTGTCACAACTTTTATTCGAATAGTGAGAAACTGGATTTTTTTTAGAAAAATTGAAATAATACTTATATCGTTTTTTCAGTTTTGAAATAAGTACCAATAAAGTGGAAGTTAATTTTATTTAATAAGTAATATGTTGACTAAAATTTGAATAAAAAATATTAAGATTAAATAGAAGTTTTAAAATATAAAATTGAAGTTTTTTAAATGAAAAATTATTATTTTTTATTATATACTAAAAATGTTACTTAGCGTAGATAAGAAATTAAAAAATCAAAAATAAAACAAAACGTGGGTGTGGCCCATGCACCAAAATATTATTTGCAATTAATTAATTGCAAGTAGCATGGGCTAAACCTACGCAAAATGCAAAAAAAATTAAAATAAAAAATAAAACCAAGTGGGGGCCAAATCCACGTACCACAATATTGTTGTGAATTAATTATGCATGGGCTCTACCCACACATAATGAAAATAAATAAATAAATAAAACCGCACGCGCAATAATAAAACGTAAAAGAAAATTTAAACAAAAATAAAACCAAGCGTGGGCCAGACCCACACAACACGATATTATTTGCAATTAATTAATTACAAGCAGCGTGGATCTAGCCTACCAAAAGAAAATTCAATAAAATAAAAAAATAAAATCAAGCGGGGAGTTAGACCTATGCACCACAATATTATTTTGAATTAATTAATGAATTACAAGTAACGTGGGCTCTACCCATGCATAATGAAAAAAAAAATAAAACAACATACACAATAATAAAACGTAAAATAAAATAAAAATAAAAAAAAAAACCAAAATGGGGCTAGACCCATACACCACGATATTATAATAATTATAATTGAATTAATAAGTATAATAATAATCATAACATGACAGAAAAGCTCTTCTGATATAATGGTTAAGGGTTTTGTTAATAATAAGATTTTTTATAATTTTTTAAAAAATATATTTTTTATTTTATTATAATTGTATACATTCGGTTGTGTGAGCTACACTCACATAAGATAGTTTTGCTTCGAGAATTCTAACATAGTCCCTTATCTACACTATGCCGACACATATGTGTGAGTTTTTGATACTTGCATGGGTTTTTAACCCACTCTATATCAGTGAATTTTTGTAGGGATATTGATAGATCATCACAAAATGTGTAAATAGAGCATGAAAAAAAAACTTTATAAAAATTTATAATGAATTTATTTACTGCAATTAAAAGTACCTTTGTTTATTTTTTATAACCTTTATTTTTTTTACAGTACATATTTATTATTTGAATAATATTTATTTTTTGATTGTGTAAAAGTGAAGTATTTATATTTTTAAAAAAAAGAAATAAGTTCCCAAAATTTTTAGATAAAAATATTAATAAAAAATAAAAAAGTATGAAGTATTTTTATAAATATAAAATAATTAATAATGAAATATATGGATAATTTTCTTAACTTATTATTATATTTATATTTATTTTAATGTAAATGTAAATTTAAGAAGTGTAAATTTCGTTTTCTTAAAATATAATAAAATTAATCTCCATTCAATAGTTAAAAGACTTAAGAGAATGTAATTTATCCTTTTGAGATGATATTTAAATATTTGTTTGTAAAAAAATAAAATAAAACAGACAAGTAGTACTGATTTTCAATATTTAATATTATTTGTTATATATATATATATATATATATATGATGCAAACTTATATAATAAGAACTTATGACATTTAACACCGAAAATATTAAAATACTTTATCAAGGAAAATCCATATTAAGTGTGAACAGATAAATATAAGAAGTTGGTATACCATATAGCATTTTAAGAATTTTATAAGCAAACTTTATTGATGAGTCTTTAAAAGAATTATAAATGAACCAATAGTAAATTTACTATCACTAGATTTTGTTATTAATTGTTAATTATAGAAAGCAATAAAATATTGTGGAACAGTAATGACAAAATGTGAGATTTCTCAGAAGCTGCATGCAGATGGGAAAAGTATTGAATTTCAAAGATGCTTATTGATGGATTTGGGTTAAAGTTTGATATTGAAAGATCCTGCAAATAACATTTGAAAGACTATTAAAAGCTTAGCCAAAATCTTAAATTTGGTGAATTTAGGAAAATGAGTTAAGGGGAGTTGCATCTTTGGTCATTCAATGAACCCATTCCAATTGTGATTGAAAGTTATGTATGCTATGTTCTATGTATAATCATTATTCATCCCACACTTATTATAAAACAAACAATAATTTCTTAGACTATTCCATTGGATCAAGGGTCATTTTCATTTTGGCTTCACATGATCTTTAATGAAACCTTTCACATTAACCATTCATTACTAAACTTAAGAAGATCCAAAATTCACATAAGGAGAGACAAAAACATTAGAGAAAATCTCATTTAAATTGTTTTAATTGTCTATTTGATTATCTTGTATTGATGTTTCAATTATCATAAGAATGTGTTTGATTAAATTAATTGATTATCTTAATTTTGTAGGTCTTTAATTTTCACATAGATTAAAGTATCATATTCAAAATTTTACTCCAATATTAAGATTATTAATGTGAGTAGTGCTTAATTTAATTTATTGGATCCTATATTTAATCTATATATCAATACTTCAAATATTTTCTCTGTTAGTTTCTATCTAATATAAACATTTTAAGCAACAGATGCTTTTACAAACAAAGATACTTCCATAAACAATTTCGCATGTATTTAATAATCTTTTAAACAAGGTTATTTAATTTTAATATTAGTATAAGCAAACACAATCTTAGATCAACTTAATCCTGGGTATTGGATAGAGATATGAAATAAATCTATGTCTATAGATATTGGTTGAACTCATTAGTATGTTGATAGAAAATATTAGAATTGACATAAAGATGAATACTTAACTTTTTATAAAAAATGACGTGTAGGATGAGAATAAATATGTATGAATATATATATTAAGATACTTTTGTTTTATTTGTTAAGTTATTTTAAAATTTTATGCAATTATAATTTATTTATAATTATCTGTTAATGAACATAATATTTTAATATTGAAATATTGAAGCAAATTATGCATTTTACACAATTTTTTTAAAACCATCCTAGAAACTATTTTTTTTTATTATTGTAGACAGTTCGACGAATTTAAAATGCTCATATCCAACCATATAAATATAAATTGATTTTTTTTAATACAAAAAACACTTACTTTGAATTAAAGTGATAGAATCTTATTTCGAAAAAGATGGAAAATTAAAAGTAAGAAACTTAGATAAATGATAGAAGAAGAAAGTTAGACAGAGGAAGTGTTTCTTTCCATGAAAGAAACAAAAAGAAGGAAAAAGAAACTATTGGTCTTTACACACTCATGCGTGAGTACTTTTACAAACTGGGTAAGTATTGAGTGCAATTTGTCATTTTATGATTGAATGAACAAAGCAAGTAAGAGAAGTTTCTGTAAAACAAACATATAAGAGTATCTAAATTTTTTTTAACGTTAATTGTTAATTTAATCCTTAAATATGTGAAACATTAAAATATTTATTTTAATCGTTAAATATATAAAAAATATTATGACCATTTATTAAATTTTGGAATATTTTGTTATTAAAATTACAATTTAAGAATCATTTTATGCCAAAATCTCATTTGTCATTTCTATCCTAATTCTTTCTGTCAACTCATGTTGTAGAATATTAGACATAGAATTAAGTAAAGTCAAGCGTGAATTAGACGATAATGGCTCCGAAATTATGGAAGTTGGTACACAACTAGGGTTAGGATTAGGAGTGTAGTAGCAAGGTAGCTATCATTATTTTCAACTTGAAGTGAACTTAAACTGAACAAGTCAAGCAGAGATAACATCTCAGAATATCGTAGAAATTTGTGATGAGGTCCCCTCCAATGTAATTCTGGGTTGATGCAATGTTTATACAATTTCAAATTGATTTCTACACTTACAATTCTTTACATAATTTCGTATAATCATGACACTGCACTTTTCTGCCAGTGTTCATTGAACCACAAAATTTTAACATTTTCATATAATCTTTTCTAAATTTCTTAAAGTAGCATTGCATCTTATGATGCAACATCCAAATTTAGCCAAAATAAAATAAAGTACAAAATTTAAAAAAACATAGAACCATTCAATTATGTATTAAGAAAATCAGTATTATATTTTTTTTCTGGTTTTTTACTTTACTAAATGTTCAAAAACAATATATACTTGTTAGAGAAGTTTAAACGGATTAAATTATAAGATTTGAGTTAGATTCTCATATCACTTGTTAAAAAAATATCATATTCATATAAAAAATTATAATATCTCTAACTCAAAATTTTCAAGACATTAATTTTATGAATTTTTTTTATATATTATTTAATTTTTTTTACTTAATATAAGACTTAGAAGATTCTCAATAATAATATTATATATAAGATTATAAAATTTAATCTTATGTTAATCACTTTACAATATGTTATGTTAATTACTTTACAATATCATCAACAGTTTAAAGGATAAGGATATTGTTGGGACATTTTTTATTTCAAGGTTTTTATTAATGGCCAATTAAGCTAACAATATGTTTAACAACTTAACTATTTTAATTAACTTTTAATTTTTATTTTACTAAATGAAAATTTTATGTGGTTTTATTAATTAATGGTATTTAGTAAATAAACGTAACTTTAATGTTTTTAATACGCAATAAGGTGCGTTTGAAACGATAAGTTATAGGTTTTAAATTTTTTTTTTCTTAAAATATTTGTTAACCCTTTTAATTTATATTCCTTTCCATTAAAAAGACCTTCACTGGCCTAGCACCATGACATTACGTTTGAGCTTCCTAAACCATTTTTGTCCACCACAATCTCAACACTACACACTTTGTTTCTAACTTTTAAATCGACCAAACAATTAATTGCAAAGAAAACAGCATGCGTGATAGTGAAAGGACCTAAATTTGACCTAATTAACGTAATTTTCTTTTTCTGGAAAGATTTGTTGATATAAACATGTTTTAATTTTCTTTGGTTGTTTACTTACGTATTTATCAATTATTGTAACTAATAAAGTACACTGCTATATGAGTGGAAAATAAATATGCCATGTTTTTTATATATATATATTTACGTTTAATGAAGAATAAACTTATGTTAATGTTAACTATTGAAGTTTAACCCTTTAAACTAATAGTTTAGTTTTATGTGTTGCAGAAAACATGTTTTTTTTTTTACTAATAACATTTTGACAGAAATAAATGTTTCTAATATATAAAATAATTGTAATTTTATAGTAAATATCTTTGAATTTATAATTTTTTAAAAATTTACATATAACAAACAATTTGAATTTTGAAATGTTTTTTAATTATTTATAACTTCTTAACAAAAAGTGTTGAAACTAAACTTACAGATGGAGCTAAAAGAGAGTGTATTAAAATGAATAAACACTTATACAACCAAAGAAAATGGTTGAGAGAGAATTTTTTTCACTAGTTGCGACTACAACAGTTTTTTTAATATAATCTGATTGCTAATTTAATATATATTTTATATTATTTTTTGTTGTGCATAATTATTTTTTATTTCATAAAAAATTAATATATATATATATATATATATATATATATATTCATGTACACATGCATATTTTTTTAAGGAAAATAAAGAGTTTGATTTATTTATAATTTTTTTTTATATTATTAATACATTTATATTGTTGACAAAAACATTTTGAGTTAAGGGTTGACAGTGAATGGTAGATAATAAATAAAAAGTGATCACAGTTTATCGGACTTTTGAGTTGGTATTTTAACTTATGTATGAAAAAACTATTGAAAATGAATTTGGAATGTTTGGTTTCATTTATTTAAATTAATATATTCATTTTCATTATGTATAAGAGATAAAAGTAAAAAAATAAATATCATGTTAAATAAATTTCATTATATATATATATATATATATATATTCATATCAACATATCTTATTTCATTTTGTATTAGAAATTTTTGAATTAGTTTTACAGTGGCTAGTTGATATATAACAAAACAATACAATATTATTTCATTTTGAGTAATATTTACTAATTTCAATTTCCAATATCAAACCTCTAAATACATTTTCATTGAATCTTGAATATTTATTTTAAATAATTATTAGGAAAATTTTGTATTTAATAATTATTATTATTATTTTTATGAAAGTATAAAAAGTAAGAAAAACTACGAAAATAAGAAAATATTTATTTATCAATCAAGAAAAATAATGAATATTAAAATTAAGAAATAACTATTATACATATATATAATAATAAATGATTAAAGAAGGTAAATTGGGAATCACACACCAAATACTGATAACTTTTAAATAAAATTTAATAAATTTAGAGACATGGACAAATATAGTTATAAAGAAACAAAATAAATAAGTAGACTGAGGTTATAAAAATCATTGAGGAAAAATAATTTACATGCACCTACAATTATAAAAATAACAAATAAAAAGAAAGTTAGAGACCCTAAACAAAGAAGTAAGAATAGTTATAAAATAAACAAACAAATAATTAAGATAAAATTAAACTGATTAAAGATACTTATAAGATTAATAAATGAATAAAATGAGATTAAGAATATGTCACTTAGCAAAGTAATTATAAATATATATATATATATATATAAATTTCTTATTACAAATGTAAATCTTTGACTTTGACTCATCACTCTTTATATATATATGAGATGAATTATAAAAAATTAATTTACTATAATATGATTGAGATAAAAAATTAATTTATAAAAATATATTATTTTAAAATTTTGTAGCTTATTTTTATTTTTATATGGTGTTTGTTTTGTTTTCAAATATATAATCATAGTGTAGTGCACTTGAGCATAATAAAGGATTTCATAAGATGAAATTTCTCAATAAACTGATTGAAAAATTTAATTTAATTTAATTTTTACAATTATAATAAAATATTTTTATTAAATCTTACGTAGATAAATATATTTAAAATATATAATAAATATATGAATATTATTTAAAAATAATAAAATTTAATATATTGTATTAAAAAAATATCATATTGTACCTAGACTTTAAGTTTAGAAATTTATACAAGTACCCTTCTTCAATATACTTTTTATCTCTATATATTTTTGAATTATTTAAAAAATAATAATATTGTATTATACATAACTGAAATTTACTCAATCAAAATCATGCAAAGACCAAAATGATATTAAAAAATTAAAACGATCAATAAAATTACCAATAAGTAATGTTAATTAGATAGTTTAAATCATACTGTAATAATTAATTTAAAAAGTTGTGACATTCTAATTTTATCATGAATATATAATATTTTTCTCGTTTTTATATACTTAGATGAAATGTTTGAATTGACATTTAATATTTTTTTATATATTAAATACTTACTTCAACATCAAACAATTTTTTGTAAGTCCTCTATACTAATTACGACAAAATAATAAAAAAGAACAACAAGTAAAATTTTCTGGAAGATACAATAAAGGAAAAAACATCTTCCTTATCAACACAAGAGCATATATAAAGTAAATAATGGAGTTTTACATCTTATTTTTCTTTCTGCATCTCTATTTTGCTTCCCTTTAAACTATATATTTAAGTTATAATATACGAATAAATTTTATAATATGAAACTTGAGACATCGTGGCCTCATAAAAGATGAATAATAGTAGAAATGTAGATGATGGATCCAAATCATCTAATTTGCTTTTCCATTTTTTTGGTATTAATAGAATGCAATGAGATTGACGACGTGGATTAGTAAGTTAAATGATGATTTTGACCTTTTGACGCTTTTGTTCTTTGGTTTAAGACTTTTCAAGGTATGAAAATGGCTTAGTTTTGATACATTTTGGTTTGACTCACTTATCTCAGTCAAAAATAAGATGGAATGAACTCTCTTTTTGTGGCAAATCATTCTGTTAAAGGCTTAGTTTGGCTAAACCCCTATTTTCCTTTTAACTTTGTTTTCTAAACTTTGTTATATATTTAAAAAGGATAATTAATCAATATAAATGTTTTTAAAATTTTTAACTAATTAACTAATGTTTATAATAAAATTAATTAGAATAATTCTTAATTTTATATGTTAATTTTTTTCATTGTAACTAATGATTAGAACTTTATTTATAAGTTTTAACAAACTATATTTTTTATTTATTTTAATTATTTTTTGATATTTTAGGATAGTGCCAAAAACATCTTCTCACTCTTCACTTTAATACTTATATTTTCATAATTTATTTATTTTAAGTATTAAATAATATTCTGTTGAGGAATCTTTTTTCTATCTTTATCAACAGGATTAAGCTTAATCAACAAAATCATTACTCTTTCCATTTTGGAGAATAGCACTCCTTTCTGGTAAAAATCAAGAACAAATTATAATATTATTATATAATTAAACCATTTAAATAATATAATATAAATAATATTTTTTTTAAACTATTTTTATTTTAATTTTTAATTAAAAAGGTTAGCAAGCCAAAGTAGACTAATAGGTTGAAAATACTACTCTAATCCGTCGACTCCAATCCATGCTGTTGTTATCCTTAAGCCTTTTACAAAATTGATTAAAAAATAATTTTTTTATAGAAGTTGTTTCTTTATTAGTCATTTCATAAATTTTAAGATAAATAGATAACTCGTTTAAATTTACATTTAAAAACTTAAATGTTTTTTTTATTTGGGTGCAAAAAACTTTGAACCACTATTAATTTTAAACAACTATTTACACAAAAAGATATTTTGTTTACAAAAGAGGTGTCATTTAGTGCGGTCGAAATAAATTTGACTCGACTATTTAAGTCGAAAAATAAAAAAAAAGAAAAAAAAACATGTTAGATTGGATAAAAAAATATAATTTAAATTAAATTGGACCTTTTTTAGTCCTATGTTTTTTTATTTTAAAAAATAAAACGACCAAAACAAATTATTGTCAAACATAGAATTAGAACAGATAGAAATATTACACTCCATTTAAAAAACAAAGAGACCAACTTGATACAATTTTTATGTGGTTGGTAGGGAATATAATTAATTTTATAATTAATGCAAGTAGAGAAGTGGCATCTTTCTTGAAAAAGAAATCATTTGGTGACTTCACTCCAAAATTTCGGATACTGCATTTCATTGTAGCCTCCACCAAAAGACAAAATATAATTTTACCAAAATATATTTACTTGAAAATTAATTAGAAAAATGTAAATATATTTGCTTTTGAAATACATGTACAAATCATTATTATCACTAAGTAGCCTACACGTATTATATCTTCTTCCTCGTTAGGATTTATTCCAATTGTTTATGAAACATATTGTTTAGAATTTGATCTAGGTGGTGTTTGTTCAAAAGAAGGAATATGTTTGATTTAAATCATAGCATGAAGGTTGAGATGAGACGCTATTGTAACTAGTCTTTTTAACATTAGCTTCTAATTTTTTATATTTATTTTTATCTTAAACCTATTTATTAAATTTCCTTTTTATTTTTTCTATACAATATAAGTTTTATTATATATATATATATATATATATATATATATATATTTTTTTTCCCTCCATCCATAATGTATGAATTTAGTTTATTATCTTTTTACATGAGATAAAAGTTTCATATTTTTATCCTTTTGTTACTTGATAATCATAAACGATACTTTTTTATTTATTTTTCTAATAATTTTATATTATACTATTTATTTTAAATATTATGATATTTATTTTGTTTTATATCACTCTACCTATAATTAAGTTAATTAAAAATAATAAAAGAATGTGGTGTTTGATCGAAAATATTTAAAGATATATGTAAAATGAATACTAGACTACAGAGTATGAAAAATGGTATTCTATTTTGTTCGGATGTGATACGCTCAACTTTTTTTCATATTAATTTTCAATTTTTTTATTTTCTTTATAGGAAGTTTATTTTTTTTCATAGACTTTATTCCTTTTTCCTACTTTAACTATATTTTTTAAATTATTAGAAATAATGCATGAATTTTGAAGTGTTGGTCCAGAAATATCAGCATTCATTGTTATATATGAATCACTTATTTTAAAAAAAAAAGTTAAAACATACGGTTAAATAATTGATATGTAAATAAAAATTTTAAAAATATAAAGTTAATTTAAAAATAAAGTTAAAATATTACAAAATATATTTTTATCGATAAAAGGTAACAATTTGTATAAAATATCATATTAACATAATTATTTTTGTTATTAATATTAATTAACTATTAGCAATCACTAAATACTTGTGATTTGATTTATTTTAATAAATTTAATTTTTTAATTTCCAACTATTATTAAATATAGCTTTTATAAATCAAAGTGGTTTGAAAAAAAAAAAATCTCTGATTGGTCAGGATCATGATTTTTTTTTTTCGTCCATATCTTTGGTTTACAAGTCCAATTAAGATATATGAAAACTTTGAAAACCAACCCTTCTTTTTCTAAACTTGTTTTTTTTTTTTTTAATTTAAAAAA